>OGJO01000001.1_pt1 | contig 347745 bp, 326 predicted proteins | sample 1572121 | NCBI WGS metagenome assembly OGJO01 (sample SAMEA2582081, study PRJEB24529) | metagenome | biome: Human gut stool | place: China | collected 2011
TTTCCTTATGAAATACTCGGCTAAGCAGCTTTACGGCCTGCGTTGCCTGGGCATTGTTCTTTAAGGCCTTTGACCAATTCAATAAATGGTCGACGAATATGTATGAGACAGCTGCCAAACGTTGCTTTGGGCAGCTGCTCTTGGCCGTAGCCACGATAGCCGTCACACATAACCGCTCCCGTATAGTCAGGAGTCAGTACGTCACTGATGACTTTTCCTGAACGAGTCGGCGCATAGTAAAAGTAGGCTATCTGATGTTTTGCGAACTCCTTCGGTGTTCGCAAGGCCCAGAAATAGGACTTGCTCTTCCCACTGTCGAGCACTTGGAAAGGAGTCTCATCCATATGAACAACATGAACAACTTTCTCTTGTCGCAATTGGCTGACAAGAAAGTCGCTCAATGGTTTTAAAAACCGCTTGGCACCTTTAATCACCGCATTTGCCATCTGCTTGGAATCCAATTCAAGATTAGCTGCTTGCCACATGCGTTCCTGACGATTAAACGGCACAGCCAAATCAAATTTGTTAGCCGCAATTGTTGCCAGGATGCTGCTTGAGATATAGCTGTAATTAAACAGCGGACTCGGCGTCTTGGCGGTAACCAGCTTATCGCCACCGTTTGGATGACAATGCTGACACTTGTACGTTTTCGCATAAATATTCCTACAGACGGTATGTGCTGGAACGTATACTGCTTCACGACTTGCCAAGCGGCGGCCAATCTGCTTCATTTCTTGATGACAGTCGGGACAAGTTTTATCATCCAGGTCGTATTCACAGTCTTCTTGTGGCAGACGGTCTAGATTTTCTTTCCGGCTGTTGCTTTTCTTTGGCTTAGGGTGACGACTGGGTTCTCGCTTTTCTACTGCCGCATCTGAAGGTTCTTCGCTATCAGTCGCTTCAACCTGCTTCTCTTCAAACAAAGAGAGCTGATCTGGGTTCAAAGACTCATTTTTTTTTGCGAATTGGCGATGCTGTTGAAGTTGAAGGGTTACCTTCAGCTGATTGATCAGCTCGTTTTGTTGCTGAATCACTTCAGACAATTGCTGAATGACCTGCAAGGCTTCTTCAAGATTCTTGGGCTGTTGTGCTTGAGCCATAGTTCGTCACCTCCTAACGTTTCTGAATGCTATTAAGCATATCAGAAACGTTAGAAAATTAACAGACTAAAATCAATATAAATGCCCATTTGACGCGGGTTTAACTCGCTTAACAGGCAACGGAGAGATGCCTTCCAAAAGCTGCTTGATTTGACGGCGGCTTAACTGGACGGCATCATTACGATGCCGTGGCCAACGCAGACCACCATTTTCAAAGCGCTTATAAAGCAAGATGAATCCTTCACCGTCCCAGTAGAGTCCCTTAAACCGATCATTCCGCGTACCGCAGAAGAGGAATAGAGAATCATCAAACAGATCCAGATCATAGTTTTCGGCGACCACCGCCGCTAAGCCATCAATACCTTTGCGCAGATCGGTTTTGCCACAGACGATAAAAACATGCTTCGGCTGGGTCCAATTAACTAGCATGATCAACGAGGAGTTTAATCAAGTTTTCGATCATTGCAGGATCAGCGTCCTGGTAGATGTTAAGCCGCACCTTCTGAATCGACAGTGAGGCTACGAGCACGCGCCGGTTAGTCTTGCGGTCGTTTGAAGTGGCGCTGACTTCAACGATTTCATTTTGAGCCATCAAAAAGACCTCCTATATGAGTTTCCTCAAGTATAGAAGGTCTGTTCGATGGTTAGAATACGTGTTGTTATGGTGTGCTTACAATGTTTCTTTAAATAGGCATCATAATAATCTGAGTTTGCAAAGGCATCAAAAATGAGGCATCCTGCTGCTTGGGTGCTCCATTTTAATATCAGTTATTTTATTGGCTGCGAGCCTGCTAAATCACTAAATTTCATAATAATCAGGTTCTTAAGGCTGCGATTTTGAAAGCAAATCCGCGCTTCAAAGATCAAATGCGCATTCATCAACACGACCTCCCAAACTAGAAAATCGCACACTCGATTATCGAAATAGGACATAGAGAACTTGACTCGCTATCGCAAAATAGAAAATTGTACTAATTCCCGGCACTATTACCATTCTTCAAAAATCCAACATAAATAGTATTTAAGATATCAGTTAAAAGATACATTAATAAGCATACTTCATTTAAGGAAAGTGAATTTTTGTAAACATTAAATAGATGAGCTAGCCTATTTCGATAATTATATCCTATATCTTTATTTTCTCCTGAATTGATTAGAAAAAAAGCTAGAGTTAATAACTGATCTTTACTAAACGGTCCGTTATTGTTTACATCAGGATTTAATAATGCTCCTAAGGTTACATTGCTGTAATTTATATACATAACTTGTTCATTCTTAATCCGATATTGTTCTCGTAATAGGCTTTCAATTAAAGCGCTACAAAGCATTTCAACATTATAATTTAGTGTTTTTTGTAAAATACTTTGAGAGCTTTTTTTCTCAATTACATTTGCTATTAATATACTGATATCTTGTATTAACATTTTTCCCTCTTCCAAAATATCACTATTAAAATTAAGATTTTTCGTGACCATGGAGAGCAAATTAAAGAAGTCATTAAAATACGTTGTATAATATTCCTTTTTTTCTAAAATCCCAATAAATAAAGCACTGTTAGTAATTGCTGTAAACTCTATAACTTGCTGCCTCATCAAAGTGTAATAATCATCAGTAGATATATTTGATCCAACGATATCCATTAAGCTATTAGGAACATCTTCAATGGATAGCTTACTCTTTACAGTTCTATTTTCATCACTGTAATGCGTTAACCTTAACATACGACTGATCGGACTAGTCGTTGATATCCAATCTTTCAACGGTTTTTCAAGTGAGATAGTTTGCTTAAATTCCATACCATTATTCAAAACATAATTAGAAATATTCTTATCTAACTTTTTATTTGTTTTTATAATTTCATTTGCTCGACTATCTTTTTTGTTTTTAAAGAAAACTAATAGTCCTTTACCTATGTCAATTAATCCTAAAAGTTTATTTTTTTCATCTACACTATCTTTAGCCGAAATTCGATACTTTTGATATATATCATTTATTACACTATTAGACAAAGTACCATATTTTTCACCTTGGTAGTTGCTAATTAACGAGCAAATATTAATTGTTTGTACAATCATAGCGGAATCATCTAAACTGAGTGGCTTTTCATTGTAAATAAGCTTTTTCAACAATTCAATATTTTCTTTAAACATTCCACTAAAATCATTAAAATTATAAAGAAAGTAAGCTCTTCTTTTCTTAATAAGAAATTCAAATATACTCTCTTTTATGCCATTTTGATACTTTTTAATCAGGTTAAGTGTTTCTTTATGCAAATCAAAGTTATCATACTCAAAGATTTCTGAGATATTACTATTAATAAATTTAATAAGATCTCCAACAAGATTTCTTTGCTTTCCTTCGATACTTGTTATCAAATTACTAATTAGTTTTTGGTTATTTTCATCAACAATAAGTGATATACACTCTTTTAAATTCAAAATTTTATTGTTAATAAGCCAACGAACATAATCATCAACATTATTTATATTATCAAGATTCTTATCTATTAAGGTCGTAAAATAAGTGTAATTATCAATAAGTGTTTTAATTGTATAGGGCGTATCAAGATCATTTTTTCCAAAATATGTTAAAGAAAAAGAAATTTTTTTATTCTTAAAATCATCTAAAACTGTCATGTATTAATCTTCTTCTTTGTATTTTTGTAACTATTTTTCTTAAATTCTATAACGCTATAGCATGGAATATTGCTAGCAATCTCTTCGCCACTAGTCAATCATTCGTTACTCTGTTCCTCATTCTTGGATGGCTATTGCAGAAAATATTTTTAAGCTTAATCATAACTATTCATCGCACTCCAGCACTGTTACGCTCTCTGCGGTTCGTTGTTTCCGCTCTGTCTTCGTGCCATGCACTCGCCAGTCGCGGACAACTATCGCATGAGTCATTCGTAAGTAATTGAACTTCGCTACGCTCGTTCCATTACAACGACGCTCTCAACGGTTCGCATTTACGAATCGCTTCGTCGCATAGCTCCTTGCTCTTCGAAGCGCAGTAGATACTTTCCAATCGAGCTGCATTTCATTTGCTCTCTTGGAGTATCCTTGCGTAGCCAATCCGTAATAGTTAAAGCTAAACGGCTTGGCTATATCGCATGGAGTATCACTAGTAATCTCTACGTCGTTTTCAGCTCCTTGACATTACTGTGATACTCTCAACATGCGGGGTCTGAGGAAACTGATCAACTGGCTGAATTGGCTTGACGACATGGTAGCCGACAGAGGCAAAGCGCTGCAGGTCGCGGACCAAAGTGGCAGGATTACAGCTGACATAGATAATCTTAGCTGGCGCCATCTTGCCGGCAGCATCGATCAAGGATTCATCAAGACCTTTACGTGGCGGGTCAACGATCAAGACATCGGGCTTCAAGCCTTCTTTTTGCCATTTCGCCATCTGTTCTTCGGCCTTACCCACTACAAATTCGGCATTATCGATCTGGTTGACCTTGGCATTTTGCTTGGCATCTTCAATCGCGGCTGGAACGATTTCAACCCCGTAGACCTTTTTGGCATGCTTGGCCACCGCCAAAGAAATCGTGCCAATGCCACAATAGGCGTCAATCACAGTCTGCGTACCATCCAGTCCAGCTGCTTCAATTGCCGTTTGATAAAGTTTTTCGGTCTGTTGCGGATTAACCTGGTAAAACGACAGCGGCGAAATCGTAAAGTCAATGCCCAGGAGCTGATCATGAATCGTATCACTGCCCCAGAGCGTATGATTCTCCAATCCTAAGAGCTTGTTCGTCCGCTTGGTGTTAACGTTTTGCACGATGCTTTTGACCTCGGGCACCCCGCTGACGATCCCGGCTGCGATTTCTTCGGCATGCGGCAGCTGTTTGGTATTGATAACCAGCACCACCATGATCTCATGACTGTAGTAGCCGCGCCGGACCATGACCGTTCGAATGCAGCCGCGGCCAGTTCTTTCATCATAGGCACGAATGTTGTATTTCCGCAGCAGATCACGGACGACCAGAATCGCCTGATCGATTTTCGGATCTTGAATATAGAAATCCTCAATCGGTACCAGATCATGGCTGCCCCGCTTATAAAACCCGGTCTGCAGCTGGCCTCGCATATACTTGACCGGTACCTGCGCCTTGTTGCGGTAGTGATACGGCTGGTCCATCCCCATTGTTGGCGCCACCTTCAATTCATCCAAGTGAGCCTTTTTGAGCAGTTCTTCAATCTGATGCTGCTTAAATTTCAGCTGCGCCGGATAGCTGAGAATTCCCAAGGGAGCGATGCCGGTTTTCAAATAACGGGCATCATTGATCTCAACGCGGTCCGGACTTTTGGTCAACAGCTGCTGCAGCTCTCCCCAGGCAAATTTAGCCGTCACTTTGGTAATCTTGATTTCGGCCTGTTCGCCGGGCAAGACGTACGGCACGAAAACCGGATAATTATCAACCTTGACGACGCCATTGCCTTCATAGGTCAGATCAGCTACCGTTGCCGTCAAGACCTCGCCTTTATGAACCGGTACAGTGATTTTTGCCATGTTTTTCTCCTTTAGCAAACACAGGGACTGCTGACAAGATTGCCCGCAGCCCCTGTTTGGTTTCAATTATTTTTGAGATGCTTCATCATCGTGAATATTGTCGACTTCACGTACAAAGTCATCTTCCACGCGCTTCATATCCGGTGACACGGTAATTGCATCATCCGGAATCTCATCAAGGTTGGCAACTACTTCCAAGTGCTGCTTGAGGTTGCGGAAATGCATCGGCGCGTCGCCACCATACTCGCCATCCAAATTGATCATCACGCGATCTTCTGAATTGACGGGCGTTATGTCGATCTCGCTGGCCTTGGCGTAAATAATGCCAGGATCGCCAATATGCTTACCTTGCAGTGCCTTGGCCATCAAACGCATCATGCCGATCAGACTACTTTCCTTGACAATGATCATCGTGAACTTGCCATCATCAAGCGCGGCGTCCGGTACGATCTGTTCAAAGCCGCCGACGGAATTGGTCAGCGCGATCAGAATCGTGGAGGCCTGGCCACGGTATTCTTGACCATCGTACTTGATATCCATTTCAACCGGCTTGATTCTTGGCAGCAGTTCAGCTCCTTTAGCCAGATATGCCAAATAGCCAAACAGCGACTTCATCTGTGAAGGCACCTCATAGGTCAGTTCCGTCAAGGTCCCCCCAGCCGCGATGTTCATAAAGTAGTTGTCGCCAGCCTGACCAATATCGATCTTGAACTTTTTGTTTTTGCGCAAGATCAGCTTGGCCGCAGCGATCGGATCATCACGCGGAATCCGCAGGGCACGCGCATAGTCGTTGGTCGTCCCCGCCGGAATAATCGCCAGGGCAGGACGATGCTCAAGTCCGGCAATTCCGTTGACGACCTCGCTTAACGTCCCATCGCCGCCTGCTGCTACGATCAGGTCAAAGCCTTCCTTAGCCGCGCGCGTTGCTTCGTTCTTAGCCGAATTAGGCGCCGGCGTCGTGGCAAACGCGCTGGTTTCATAGCCCGCCTGTTCATAGACCGCTAAGATGTCAACCAGGTCGTTGCGCATGGCTTCACGCCCCGACGTCGGGTTATAAATAATCCGTGCTCGTTTTCGCATAGTTTCCTCCGCCATCAAATCAGTTTACTTTTCGTTCAAGGCCTTCATCAAAAGCTTGTTGACCACGCCTGGGTTAGCCTTACCGCGCGTCTGCTTCATGATCTGACCAACTAAGAAGCCGACAGCCCGATCCTTACCATTCTTGTAGTCTTCAATCGACTGTTGGTTGTTGGCCAAAACTTCATCAACGATTGGCTGCAGCTTGGCTGGGTCGGAAAGCTGTACCAGACCATTCTTTTCCGCGTAGGCAGCTGGTTCTTGACCATCCAGAATTCCTTTAAAGACTTTCTTGGCCATCTTAGAAGAAATCGTGCCGTCATCGATCAGCTTGATCATCCCTGCCAGGTTGGCCGGCGTCAGCTTGGTATCCTGCAGATCAACCTGCTTGTCGTTTAAGTAGCTGTTGACGTCGTTCATCAGATAGTTGGCAGCTTTCTTTGGATCAGCTCCCAAGGCAATCGTAGCCTCAAAGAAGTCAGACATTTCCTTGGTCTGCGTTAATACCATGGCGTCGTATTCGCTCAAGCCCAGATCGTTGGTGTAGCGAGCGCGCCGTTCACCAGGCATTTCTGGCATGGCATCTTCAATTTCTTGGATCCATTCATCGCTGACTTCCAGAGGTGGAATATCAGGTTCTGGGAAGTAACGATAGTCGTCGCTTCCTTCCTTGGTCCGCATTGAGATCGTTTCGCCGGTTGCCTCATCAAAGCGCCGCGTTTCTTGAGCAATCGTGCCGCCAGCCATGATGACCTTTTCATGCCGCTGCTGTTCGAAGTTCAGCGCCTTCTTGACGAAATTGAAACTGTTGATGTTCTTCATTTCCGTCTTGGTACCATACTTGTCGGAGCCGATTGGACGAATCGAGATGTTGGTGTCGACCCGCATCGAGCCTTCTTCCATCTTAACGTCAGAGATCCCAGTAAACTGAATCCGCTGCCGCAAAGCTTCCAGGTAGGCCACCGCTTCTTCTGGCGAGGCAATGTCTGGCTTGGAGACGATTTCGATCAAAGGCGTGCCCTGCCGGTTCAAGTCCACGTAAGAGTAGTTGCTCGTGTGGGTGTTCTTGCCGGCATCTTCTTCGATGTGCATTTCCTTGATCCCGATTTTTTTCTTCTTGCCATTAACCTCAATTTCAATCCAGCCATCATGTGCGATTGGCGTTTCGGATTGGGTTACCTGGTAGGCCTTAGGGTTGTCAGGATAGAAGTAGTTCTTCCGGTCAAAGTGCATGTGCTTTGAGATTTGGGCGTGCAGTGCCAGGCCAGCCATGATCCCATCCCGCACGACGCCTTTGTTCAACGTTGGCAGCGTACCTGGGTAGGCCCAGTCGATAACGTTGGTGTTGGCGTTGGGCTCGTCACCAAATTCTACTGGCGTTGGACTGTAGATTTTAGAGTGGGTCTTCAATTCCACGTGGACTTCAAGCCCAATGGTCGTTTCAAAGTTCATCTTAGTCTTGACCCCCTAACTTTGGCATTTGTTTGTGGAAGTCGGTCGTCTGTTCAAAGACATAACCGGCATTGTAGATCGTTTGTTCATCAAAGGCCTTGCCGATGATGTGCAGACCAACTGGCAGACCATTGTCAAAACCGGCTGGCAGAGACATTGCCGGCAGTCCAGCCATGTTAACGGGAACGGTCAGAATATCGTTCATGTACATCGTCTTTGGATCAGCAATCTCTGAACCAATCTCAAAGGCTGGGTTAGCGCCGGTTGGTCCCATGATCAGATCATGGTCCTTCAAAACGTTGGCAAAGTCTTGCGCAATCAGTGTCCGAATCTTAGCAGCCTTGTTGAAGTAGGCATCGTAGAAACCAGCGGAAAGCGAGAACGTCCCCAGCATGATCCGACGCTTGACTTCATCACCAAAGCCCTGCGTCCGTGACTTGACGTAGACTTCTTCCAGCGTTTTGGCATCCGGTGCTCGGAAGCCGTAACGAATTCCGTCATAACGCTGCAGGTTGGATGAAGCTTCTGATGAGGCCAGGATGTAGTAGGCTGGCACGCCGTATTTGGTATGCGGCATTGAAACATCCGTATCAATGATGGCACCCAGTTCTTCAAAGTGCTTTAAGGCGTTATTGATTACCGCCCGCACGCCTGGCTGAATTCCTTCGTCCAGATATTCTTTTGGCACGGCAATTTTGAGGCCCTTGACATTCGTGTTTTCGTTCAGGCTGGCAGCCCAGTTTGGCACTTGACGATCTGAAGAAGTCATATCGTGATCGTCTTGTCCACTGATGATTTCCGTCAGCAGCGCGTTGTTTTTAACGCTGTTGGTAATCCAGCCAATCTGGTCAAAACTGGAGCCAAACGCAATTGCCCCCCAGCGTGAGACCCGGCCATAAGTTGGCTTCAAGCCGACCACGTTATTGTATGATGATGGCATTCGAATTGAGCCACCCGTATCGGTTCCCAAAGCACCAATGACGTCACCGGCCGCAACGGCAGCCGCCGAACCACCTGAAGAACCACCAGGAACCCGCGTCAGATCCCATGGGTTGTGGGTCGTAAAGAAGGCTGAGTTTTCCGTTGAGCCCCCCATAGCAAATTCATCCAGGTTGGTCTTACCAACATTGATAAAGTCTTGGGCATTCAGCTTTTCAATTACCGTGGCATCATAGATCGGCGTAAAGTTTTCCAGCATCTTAGAGGCCGCCGTCGTCTTTAAGCCCTTGGTTACGATGTTGTCCTTGACTGCCAGCGGCACCCCTGCCAACAGCTTGTCTGCCGCGATTCCTTCATTGTCGATTGCTTCGGCACGCTTTAAAGCTTCATCTTCATTCAGCGTGATAAAGGCCTTGACGTCATCATCAGTTTCTTTGATCCGGTCAAAGGCTGCCTTGGTCAGTTCCTTGGCGCTGATTTTTTTGGTCTGCAGGTCTTCATGCAGCTGAGTCAAGTCGGTTTCATTGAACTTCATTATTCGCCGTCCTCACTTTCATCATCCATGATTGCTGGCACCTTAATCAAGCCGCCTTCCGTGTCGGGAGCATTTTTAAGCAGGGCTTCTCGCTCGTTGCTCTTGACTGCAACGTCTTCACGCATAACGTTGACGCGATCCGTTGGCGAATACATTGGTTCCACGCCATCAGTATTCTGCGCCTGCAGTTCTTCAAACATATCGATGATGCTGCCCAGTTGTGGGGTGAACTTAGCAAGCTCGGCATCATTGAATTCTAGTTTGGCCAATTCGGCAACGTGCTTAACCTGCTGCTGATCGATCTGACTAGCCATTCTTTCTCCTCTTTTCCTTAAGTTAGGTATTGCATACGTTCATCTATTTTATCACACAAAGCCCGCTGTTTTTAGCAAAAACGCCACCGCAAGCGCGATGACGTTTAAATTTTATTAATATGAGCTGAAGACATGGGTTCGGAAAGTATTTGAACCAGAATCACGGTAGACGACCGCCTGCATTTCGGAAGACGATTGAATCTTGATATCGATTGGAATTCCGTTTGGCAGATACTTCTTGGCCGCGCGTGCAATATATTGCGTAAAGCTCTGCACTTCAGACTGGCTGTAGAACTGCGTCGTAACCGTAATGTACATCCCCGAAAGCGTGCCATTCTGATATTGGGCCTGAGCCGTCACGCCGCTAAGGTTCGGGAAGAAGCTTTGAATCTGACTCTTGAAGTTGGAGAAGCTCGTGTTGTCAGTCTCATTGTCGCTGTTGGTTGAAGTAGCGTCACTGGCTTTTGGCAGCACCTTGGTTGAGTAGTTCAATTTCTTCCAGCTCTTGATGGTATTGCCGTTGTTCTTGCTATAGGCAAAGAAGCTGCCCCCTACCAGGCTGTCATTTGGCGCCTGCTTGTACAATGCAATAACGATCGGCACGTTTTTTAGCGCGGACTTTTTGCGCAGCCGCGTTAAGATCTTTTGAGCAGCAATCTTACCCTGCTTTTGAATTTCAGCATCCGAAAGTTTCTTTTGGTAGGTAGGACCGTCCGTCGTCTTTTGGTAGTAGTAGACCGAGTTAATCCCAATCCCAATGGTAATTCCCTTTAAGGTCAGCGAATTGCCGTTTTGCTGCATGAAGTCTTGTTCTTCAATCTGCTGAACGTATTCTGGGTTCGGATCACTCTTTTTACCCTGGGCGGCGTTTAAACCGGTTGGATTGCTCTTGGTTTTGCGTCCCAGCCAGTTTTCAATCGTATCCGTACTCAGATACTGGCCTTCTTGGAAAATATAGCTCTTAGTCGAAAAGACCTTTTTGGAAACTTCCGTCAAGCCGGTTTCAAAACTCTTTAGGTTGTAGCTGTTGTCATTTTGGTTGATATTGACACCACGCGCCTTGCTGACCTTGTAATGGCCATTTTGAATGACGCCTTGATACTGACCACTGGCAGTCCCTGTCGTCGTAAGCTTGCTGGATGACGAAGAGGTTTTCTTTCCAATGCTGCATGAGGCCAAAAGTACCGTGCTCATCAACACGACTACCGTCAGCGTCAGCTTTTTTAGCTTCTGTAGTTTCACGTTAATCCTCCTTCATCGCTTGAGCAAATCGGCTCTCATTCCAGACCTCGACTCCCAGATCCTGGGCCTTGGTAAGCTTGGAGCCAGCCTTTTCTCCAGCGATGACCAAATCTGTTTTTTTCGACACGCTGCCGGTTACGCTGGCACCGCGTTCTTCCAACCATTGCTTGGCTTGATCGCGCGTCATTTCATTGAGCTTGCCCGTCAAGACCACGCGCTTGCCCTGCCACTCTTTGGCCGCCGCGCTGTCTTGAGCGATCGGCGCTGGTCCATGGTATTCCAGATTGACACCAGCCGCCTGCAGCTCTTGAATCAATTCCTGCACCTGCTCGTTGGCAAAATAGTTTTTCAGACTGTCGGCAATCGTTGGCCCAATCGTGTTGATCTCGGCAATCGATTCCTCATCGGCTGCTATTATTGCTGCCAGAGAGCCAAAATGCTGGGCTAAGATGCGAGCCGCCTTGGCACCGACATGACGAATGCCCAAGCCAAACAATAGACGCTCAACAGAATTATTGCGACTGTTGGCAATCGATGTCAATAGGTTATTAGCCGATTTGGGTCCAAATTTATCTAATGTTAATAATTGGTCATAGGTTAAACGATACAGATCGGCAACATCATGAACCAAATGACGATCCCAGAGCTGCTCAATTACTCTTGGTCCCAGATGGTCGATGTTCATGGCATTGCGTGAGGCAAAATGAACCAGACCTTCTTTTACCTGTGCCGGACACATTGGATTGATGCAGCGCAGCGCTACCTCATCATCCAGGTGAACCAGCTTGGATTGACAGACCGGACAAAGCGTTGGAATCTCATATGGCTGACTGTCAACCGGACGCTTATTTAAGATAACGCGTGAGATTTCAGGGATGATATCACCGGCCTTATGCAATAGAACCGTATCACCCAGGCGAATGTCCTTGTCTTTTAGATAGTCGGGATTATGCAGAGAAGCCCGGCTAACCGTCGTCCCAGCCAGCTGAACCGGATCCATCACTGCAGTCGGCGTGACGTTGCCCGTTCGACCAACCGTCCACTCAATATCTCTGACTACGGTAGCCTGCTCTTCAGGTGGGAACTTATAGGCAATCTCCCAGCGCGGTACTTTAACCGTCGCGCCCAGTGCCTCTTCAACGGCGAGATCGTTGACTTTTTCGACAATCCCGTCAATTCCATATGGCAGATCATCGCGCTTGGCCGTGTATTCATCGATATAGTCCTTGATTTCTGCTTCATTATGCACGACACGATTAAATTCATTGACGTGAAATCCTAATTGCCGCATCTTATCTAAAGCCTGGGCCTGAGTCTTGACGCCCAGCTTTTCATATTCGGGAATGTAGTACATAAAAGTATCCAGTTCTCGTTTGGCAGTAACTTTGGCATCCAGCTGCCGCAGACTGCCAGCCGCGGCGTTTCTTGGGTTGGCAAACGTTGGCAGTCCATTGGCTTCGCGTTCCTCGTTTAATTTAGCAAACGCGGCTTTGGGCATGAAGCACTCACCACGAAATTCCAGTGACAAGGGCTCGGCAAGCTTTTGCGGAATCGATTTGATGGTTTTGACGTTTTCGGTGACGTCCTCGCCAATCATCCCGTTACCCCGTGTTGAACCCTGCACGAGACGACCATTTTCATAAACCAGTGACAAAGAAAGGCCGTCAATCTTCAGTTCCAGATTATATTCTGTCGTCCCGGTAAAATTAGGGTTATCCTGCTGGCGAGCATTAAAGTCCATTAATTCGGCGACGGAAAAGACATCCCCCATCGAAAGCATTGGAATGGCATGTTCGACTTTGGTCAAGACGGTTTCCGCCGCGCCCCCGACTTTTTGCGTTGGCGAATCAGGCGTGATCAGTTCAGGGAAACGATTCTCAATGTCAACCAGCCGCTGATAATTACGGTCATAAACATAGTCCTCAACGGTAGGCGCATCCTGTTCATAATATTCCTTGCCCCACTGCAGCAGCTGGGTTTTCAACGGACCGATTTCTGCCGTGGCTTCTTTAAGCGTCAAGTCATTGACTGATTTTTGTTCTGTCATTGCAGGCCTCGCTTTTAATTAACCTTGGTAATTGGCGCAAACTGAGCTAGCAAGCGTTTAACGCCCTCGTTTGGAAAGGCAATATCTAATTCCATGTCGTTGCCTGAGCCATTAACGGAAACGACCATGCCTTGTCCCCATTTCTTATGCTGAACCTTGTCGCCGACTTTCCAGGCCTTCTTATCAGCCCCAGTTCCCGTACTTTCCTGCTTAGCTGAGTGCTTCAGGCCATGTGCACGCCGCTGAGCTGTAAATGTTGTTGCCTGAGCAGCTGCCTTGGCAAACGGCGTGTTCATACTCTTTGCCTTGCCCGAGCCGTCCGCGTTTTCAAATTTGATCAGATCATCATTGATTTCTTCGACGAACTGCGAAGGCTGATTGCGCTGCACGCGACCATAGAGCATCCGTGAGTAGGCATTGGTCAGATACAGCTTGCGTTTGGCCCGCGTAATGCCGACATATGCCAGCCGACGTTCTTCTTCCAATTCCTTTTCATTGCTCAAGGAACGATAGAGCGGGAAAATGCCTTCTTCCATTCCAACCAAAAAGATCACCGGAAATTCCAGACCCTTAGCAGCATGCAAGGTCATCAAGGTTACCTTAGGCGCTGCTTCATCAACGTCATCCTGATCAGAAACCAGTGCCAGATCAGACAGGAAGTTCATAAGCTTTTGCCGATTATCGCCTTCATCTTCGCCATGCTTTTGATCATATTCTTGAGTTACCGATTTGAATTCTTCCAGGTTTTCCTGACGGGTTTGCGCCTGCAGATCATTTTCGGCTTTCAGCATCTGCAGATAGCCGCTCTTGGTCAAAATCTCATCGGTCAGTTCAGTGATGGTCAGATAATCGGCCTCTTTGGTCAGATCAGCCATCAAACGGCCAAAGTCTTCTATTTTAGCTCGAATCCGCGTGCTGATCGCATTGGCCAGCGTGACGTTTTGGGCGGCTTCTAATAGCGACCAGCCATTTTCATTGGCAAACTGCCGCAATTTGTCGATACTGCCTGGGCCAATCCCACGTTTAGGCGTATTGACGACCCGCTCAAAGCTCATGGCATCGCGAGGGTTGACAATCAAGGTCAGATAAGCCAGAATGTCACGAATTTCTTTACGATCATAGAACTTATGGCCACCAACCATGGTATATGGTACGGTTGACTTCATAAACGTTTCTTCGATCATCCGTGACTGGGCGTTGGTCCGGTATAAAACGGCAAAATCGTTATAGTGGTAGCCATGCTCTTTAATCTCAGCTTGAATCTTGCTGACGACAAACTGGGACTCATCATGTTCATTTTGGGCCCGATAATAAGAAATCTTGTCGCCAGTACCGTTTTCTGTCCACAGATTCTTTTCCTTACGAACCAGGTTGTTGGCAATCACTTCGTTGGCTGCTTTTAGAATCGTCTGGGTTGAGCGGTAGTTTTGCTCCAACATGACTGTATGTGCTTCTGGATAATCGCGTTCAAAATTCAGAATGTTGTTCATGTTGGCACCCCGCCAGCCGTAGATTGACTGGTCCGCATCCCCGACTACGCACAGATTCTTGTATTTAGCCGCCAGCAGCGTAACCAGTTGATACTGTGCGTCATTGGTGTCTTGATACTCGTCAACGTGAATATAGTGGAACTTATTTTGATAATATTCCAGCGTTTCTGGATCCTTTTCAAACAGCTCAATAGTTTTCATGATCAAATCATCAAAATCCAGCGCCTGACTGTCTTCCAGTTCCTTTTGATAAAGCACGTAAGCCTTGGCCACGATTTGATTGAGCGGATTATTGGCATGACTGTTAAGCGCTGCATAGTCTGTTGCCGTCTGCATTGCGTTTTTGGCGTTGGAGATTGCACTCAGAATTGCCCGTGGATCATATTTTTTAGTATCAACGTTCAGCTCACTGCAGATCCGCTTCATCAAGGTTCGCTGCTCGCTGGTATCGGCAATCGTAAAGGCACGGTTATAGCCCAGCTTATCAATGTCGCGCCGCAGAATTCGCACACACAGCGCATGAAAAGTCGAAACCCAGATATCACGAGCGCTTTCACCTAACAGCTTGCCCACCCGCTCCTGCATTTCACGAGCAGCCTTGTTGGTAAAAGTAATTGCCAGGATATTCCAAGGGTTGACCCCCTGCTCTTCAATTAAGTAGGCTACTCGATGCGTCAGAACTCGGGTTTTACCTGAACCGGCACCAGCCATGACCAAAAGCGGTCCTTCCGTAGTTAAAACGGCTTCTGCCTGCTTATCATTCATTCCTTGCAGTAATTGACTTGTCACGCCGTATTTCCATCCTCTCTTAAAATTATCGTAGACTTTATTATAGCAAATTCCCGCGGCTCATTAAAAAACGAGCAACGATTGCTCAGCGCTGCTCGCATAAAAGTTATTGCTGATCAGGAGCCGGGTTGGAATCAGTTGATGCTTTTTCATTCCAAACCTCGGTATCCTCGATTTGATGCTGTAGTTCTTCCAGGCTGGACTTACCGACTGCCCAGACGAATCCAGCTACTGCTTGCGGATCCTCCCGCACTTCGGTAAAGAAACGATAGTGCCAATTGTCTTTTAACAGCCATTGCCGCTGCAAGGCTGCGCGTTGTGCTACCCGTGCCAGCATCATCACGGTCGGCTGCAGCGTCTGAACCTCAAAAAGCGGCATTCCGGCAATTGCCCGCAAAAGCTGCTCAGTTTGCGAAACATTAGTGGCATAGTCAAAAACACTGCCATAAGTCGACAGCCCCGGCTCAATTCCATGAACATACAGGTTACCGGTTGCCGTTACGTAGAAGTCGACACGAAAGACGCCGCTATACTGCAGGTTTTCAGCTACACTGGTTACGATCCGCTCCATTTCCTGGGAAATATCCGCGCTCAGATTAGCCGGCGTCTTGACTCCCAACAGCTCCTCATCGGTATTCAGCATCAGTTCAATCGCAGGAAATACCTGAACGTTTTCGCCATCGGTAGCTGCCAGCATCGTATATTCAGCAGTGTGATCAATCCAGGATTCCAAAAGATAGGTTCCCGCATTGATAAAATCAGCTGCACGGGTAATATCAGACTGTTTAACGATTCTCATCGACTGTTCGCCAATCCCTCTTTGAATTGGTTTTAAGATTGCTGGATAGCCGATTGAGTCGATGGACTGATAGACGTCATCCAAGCTGATTACCGTAACGTATGGTGCTACATTGACGTTGATCTGGTCTAAAAATGCCCGCTCCATCAAACGGTCCTGGACAATTTCCAACGCGTTGACTCCTTGTGGCAGATAGGCATCACGGCTTAGATAACGCAAGATGCTAGAGTCGATCAAGTCGTTGGCATAGATAATAGCATCACACGTCTGGGCAAACATCGTTAGTTTTTCCTGGTTATTGTAGGCCCCACTGATCGTAAAATCTGCCTGTTTGGTTAAACTGGGCTGTGCATGATCGACATAAACGCCAACGTTAAAGCCAGCCCGCTTAGCAGCAGTAATCAGGGTGCTGCCGTTGCGGTCCAAGCCGATAATGCCCAGCGTCGCTCCTGGATATAATGCATTTGTACTGCTCATTAGCCCACCCCCATTAGCAGTTAGTCTTCAAATTCAGCTTTGCCATTGGCTAATGAGCTGACCTTAGCCAATGATTCGATGCGCAGTCCCTGTTTCCGCAGTTCCTGACCGCCTTTTTGGAACGTCTTTTCAATTACGATGCCAGCACCAGCAACTTCAACGCCTGCTGCTTGAGCAATCTGGAGCATTCCTTCCAGTGCCTGACCATTTGCCAAAAAGTCGTCAATCAGCAAAACCTTGTCAGTTGGGCTGACGTATTTTTTGGAGATTGAGATCTGATTGGTCGTTTCCTTAGTGTATGAATAAACGCTGGCCGTATACAGATCATCTTTTAAAGTCAGACTTTTATGCTTACGGGCAAAAATCACCGGAACATTCATTGCCAGCCCAGTCATTACGGCCGGTGCAATTCCAGAAGACTCAACCGTCCAAATCTTGGTAACGCCCGCGTCCTTATAAAGCTTGGCAAATTCTTCACCCATGTGTTTCATTAGGACTGGGTCAACCTGATGATTCAAAAAGGCATCAACTTTTAAAACATTGCCAGGTAAAACCGTACCATACTCTTTAATTTTTTCCTGCAGTTCTTTCATGGAGTCCTCCTTAACGGCTTATTTATCATAATTGTACAACTTATAGGTCTGAATTACTGAAATTAATTTTTGGGCGTAATCCGGATCGGTTGCATAATGGGCCTCTTGCAGCGCCTTAGCAGCTTCTTTGTAGTCGGAAGCTTGGGTAACGGCTTGATAATTTTGACTGTTGTAGTCCGTCCCATTAATCATCAGCTTGGTGTGATCCTTGATTGACTCGCTCCAGCTGGAATAAACCTTAAAACGGCCCTTAGTCGTGATCCATTTACCATTTACGTATTCTTTGGTCGTCAGAACCTGGGAGTTTTCGCCGGTTCCTTTGATGCCAAACAGGTTGTGGTATTTAGCCGCCAACTTGCTGCTGCCCCAGTCGGATTCCAGGATTGCCTGGGCAATGGTAATTGAAGCTGGAACGTTGTATTTTTTCTGCATTGCCTGAGCTTCAGGAGCAACCTGCTTGATAAACAGACGCTTGGCATTTTGTTGACGTTCGATAATCTGCTGCTGCTGGTAGCGTTGATAGAAATGATGACCAACGTAGGCACCCAAAAAGAGCACAATGACCGTTAAAATACTAATCAGCCAGCGATGTTGAAACAGCTTTTTTGAGTGCCGCATTTTTGAGCGGCGTTTCTTTGCCACAAATAATTCCCCCTGTTTGTTTAACGTAATTTAAAGTTCTATTTTGCATTTTACCAGACTAAAATCATTTAAAAAACTGTGAAATGCTAAATTTGCAAAAATATAAAAAAAAGCACCAGCTGGATGCTGATGCTTGATTTTTTTGATCGCAAATGATTTGTGACCATTCCAAATCTCTGAAGTGTTGATATTAAGCCGTTTCCGGTAAAAAATATTAACGCTTGGAGAATTGTGAAGCCTTACGAGCCTTCTTCAGACCTGGCTTCTTCCGTTCCTTCATCCGAGGGTCACGAGTCAACAGACCGGCCTTCTTCAGAGCATCCCGGAAATCTGGGTCGACGCTCAGCAGGGCACGAGCAATCCCGTGACGAACTGCGCCGGCTTGACCAGAGAAGCCACCACCGCGAACGTTGACCAGAACGTCGTATTGACCTTCCGTCTTCGTTGCAGCAAATGGTTGGTTGACGATAGCACGCAGGTTGGCAAACGGAATGTATTCTTCGATTGCCTTGCCGTTCATCGTAATGTTACCAGAACCTGGTACCAGACGAACCCGTGCGGTAGCATCCTTGCGGCGACCAGTACCACTGTATTGAACTTGTTGAGCCAATTCCGTTCCCTCCTTAGATTAAGTTCGTGATGTCAAGCACTTCTGGTTGTTGAGCAGCGTGCTTGTGATCTTCACCAGCATAAACATGCAGCTTCATACCCATCTTGCGACCAAGAGGGGTGTGTGGCAGCATGCCCTTGATGGAATCTTCCACCAGCTTTTCTGGTTCGTTGGCGCGACGTTCGCCCGCCGTCTTTTGCTTCAGACCACCAGGGTAGTCAGAGTGACGGTAGTAGATCTTGTCAGCAGCCTTCTTACCAGTCAACTTAACTTCGGCAGCGTTGATAACGATGACATTGTCACCAGTGTCAACGTGTGGGGTGTAGGTTGGCTTGTTCTTGCCCTTCAGAATGGAAGCAACAACGGATGCCAGACGACCCAGGGAGATACCCTTGGCGTCGACAATGTACCATTTGCGGTCAACTTCACCAGGTTTTGCCATGTATGTCGTTCTCACGATTAAGTCCTCCAATTTTTGTCTTTCTTTTACAAATAATTGTGTACCGAGTAATTAGATGGAAAAGAAATACCATTCGTTATTTTACTTGATAGATTCCGATTCGTCAATGGTTTTGTTATTCTGATCACCATAATCAACGCTGACCAGATAAAGGCCGCTGGCTGGCGCTGTCATGCGGGCCTGATTGCGATCCTTAGCAGCCAAAACCCTGATAACGTCATCGACCGGTCGTTGATTGCTGCCGATCTCTAATAAAAAGGCCACCATAATGCGAACCTGATTATATAAGAAGCCATTCCCAACAAAGTCAAAGACGATCTCATTATCGGCCTCATCACGATGCACATCTACCTGATAGATCGTTCTGACATTGCTTAGAGCCTGACTTCCTGATGCCACGAAACTGGTAAAATCATGCTCACCAACCAGGTCTTGTGCAGTTTTTTGCATTTTAGCCACGTCGACCGGATATTTGAAATGAGCCGTATAGTTGCGTTTAAACGGATTAACGAAATCACTCTGATCAACTCGATAGCGATAATGCTTTGAATGGGCATTAAAGCGAGCGTGAAAGTCCGGGCTGACCAATTCTGCTTTTTTAACAATGATATCCAGCGGCAAAAGACTGTTTAAGGCTTTACGCATTGAATCATTCCCCAGCTTGTATGGGCAATCAAAATGCGCCACTTGATTGAGCGCATGTACCCCCGCATCCGTACGACCGGAACCAATTACGGACAATGGTGGCTCTGGATTCTTGGCAATCTTGTTGACGGCATTTTTCAAGGTCTGCTCAACCGTACGTTTATTAGGCTGAATCTGAAAACCGGAAAAATTGGTTCCATCGTAAGCAAAAGTTATTTTGTAGCGATACACTTGATAATTCCTTTCAAATTAAAATAGCATTCCTGTTGACATCAGCCGCGTCGCCAGGAGAATAACGGTGGCTAATGTCAGGCCAATCATCGCCAACGTGTCATTTCGATGCCAATGCAGCACCCGATATTTGGTCCGTGGCGCATCTGGATCATAGCCCCGGGCCTCCATTGCAGTTGCCAGCTCCTCAGCTCGTTTAAATGAGCCGACAAACAATGGAATCAAAAGCGGCTCCAGTCGTCTGGCACGCTCAATCAAACTGCCTTCGTCAAAGTTAACGCCTCTTGATTTCTGAGCATTCATCACTTTGGTTGTTTCATCCATGATGGTTGGGATAAAGCGCAAAACGATCATCAGCATGACGGCAATCTGATTAACTGGCACGTGCAGATAACGCAACGGCTTCATAAATGCTTCCATGGCCGCCGCTAATTGAAGCGTTGGCGTAGTGGCGGTCAAAACGGTTGAGATGGTGATGATCAGAATAAACCGCGCCAAAATAATTGCCGACTGATAAAAACCGCCACTGGTAATTGCCAACCAGCCCCACTGCCAATAAACGTGCCCACCGCTGCTGAACAGCAGTTGAATTGCCACTGTAAACAAAATGATCCAAAATAACGGCTTAATTCCGCGCCAATAAAGCTTCAACGGCAGTCTGCTCAATGCAATCAAGGCCCCCAGCACGATAAACAGCCACAGATATCCCAGCCAGTTGCTTGCCAAAAAGACAATCACCACGTACCAAAAACAGCTGAAAAGCTTAACGCGCGGATCAAGATGATGCAGCCACGAGCTTCCAGGTACGTACGCGCCCAGTATTACCTTGGCATTACCCATTTGCTCGTCCCCCTTGCTTAAGTCTAATCGTTAATTGATCCGCCAGTTTTTCAATCGTCAGCGGTACGCTATCCGCTAAGCGCAGGCCATGACTTTGCAGCTGTTGAGCAAACGCAACGCTGGCTGGTGGCATGATGCCAGCTTCATTAAGCAGAGCTGCATTACTGAACAGTTCATGTGGCGTCATAAAAGCAGCTTTTTGCCCATGGTTCATTACCAAAACATGATCGGCAAAACGAGCTGCCTGTTCCATCTGGTGTGTAATCATCAAAATGGTCGTGCCTTTTTGATGAAGCTCATCAACCAGATCTAGCAAGTCGGTACTGGCTTGAGGATCTAACCCTGCAGTCGGCTCATCCAAGATCAAGACGCTTGGATGCATGGCCAAAACACCAGCAATTGCCACTCGCCGCATTTGCCCGCCCGAAAGTTCAAACGGTGATCGTTCATTGATGTCACTAGGCAGTTTTAAAGCTTCTAAAGCTGTCAGTGCCTGTTCTTTAGCTTGAGCAGGTGAAACACCCAGATTCAGCGGACCAAACATAACGTCTTTTAAAACCGTTTCAGCAAACAGTTGGCTTTCGGGAAACTGAAACACATAGCCGACCCCTCGCCGCAGTCTTGCCAACGCCTTCTTGTCAGCCTGATTGTCAATTACGACCTCGCCTACGCGCAGCTGGCCATGCGTTGGCACCAATAATCCATCCAGCATGGCCATCAGCGTTGACTTGCCGCTGCCAGTATGCCCGACAATTGCCGTAAAACTGCCAGTTTCAAGCTTTAAGGAAAAATCCTTGATTGCCCAGGCAGCCATTGGCGTATCAGCTTGGTAGATATAATCAACGTTTAAGAATTCAATTGCTGACATAGCCACTCCACCATCCGTTCTGAATCTAAATATTGTGCTGGCACATTGATCCCCCGTTTTTTCAACAGCAGCTGCAGTTGTTGAGCAAACGGCAATGCCAGATGCAGATCAGCCAGTTTAGCCGGATCTTGCAGTAAAGTCGCTGTTTCGCCCTGCATTGCGACCTTGCCATGATCCAAGACCACTGCGTAATCGCTAAGAGAAAGCTCCACTGGGTCATGCGTAATTGAAATTACAGTCATATCACGCTCAGCAATCAATTTTTTCAACAGTTTCAACAAGTCATGCCGCCCTTTTGGATCCAGCATGCTGGTAGCTTCATCTAAAATGATGACTCGTGGACCGATTGCTAAAATCCCAGCCAAAGCAACCCGCTGCTTTTGCCCACCAGAAAGCATTGCTGGCTCACTGTCAGCAAAGTCCTGCATTCCAACGGCCTTTAGAGATTCATCAATGCGAGCCTGCATCTGGTCATGTGGTATCTGATGGTTCTCAAGACCAAATGCAACATCATCGGCAACCGTAGTCCCAACAAACTGATTGTCAGGATTTTGAAACACCAAACCAATTTGCTGTCGCAGCTGCTGAAGATTTTTTTCATCTACCAACAGCTCATCAATCTTAATCGTACCGCTGCTTGGTATTAAAAGCCCATCAATCAGTCGTGCCAGAGTACTTTTGCCGCTGCCGTTATGTCCGATCACTGCCGTCCATTTTTTCATGGGCAGCTGTAAGGTTACATCATTTAACGCCGCCTGTGTGCGATCCGGATATTTAAACGAAAGGTGTTGAATATCAATCAATCACGTCACCCATTTCTTTTTGAACTCATTATCTTATTTTAACAGTGAAGCAGCTGATTTAAAAATATACAAAAAAATCACTTACAACTGGGGTGCACGAAGACATAAACGTCCCGCATTCGAGCTAGACTAGGAATTATGATTCCACCATCGTAGCGCTCTATACCACCAGCTGTAGTGATTCTTTATTACGTATTGAATTGACGAAAATGATTAGTCGACAAATTCCAGAACAACCATTTGTGCACCGTCACCACGGCGAGGCATGGTCTTCAGAATCCGCGTGTAACCACCCTTACGGTCGGCAAACTTTGGTGCCAGCTCTTCAAACAGGTATTGCAGAGCTGATTGTACGCGAACGTTGTCGCCATCTTCCTTAACGTCAGCAACGACATTGCGCAGGAAAGCAGCTGCTTGACGACGAGAAGCCAAGTCGCCACGCTTTGCCAGCGTAATCATCTTATCAGCAGTCTTGCGAACTTCCTTAGCGCGAGCTTCGGTAGTCTTGATGCTGCCGTTGACGATCAGGTCAGTGGTCAAATCACGTAATAAAGCCTTACGTTGTGAACTAGTACGTCCTAATTTACGGTAACTCATGAAGTGGTTCCCTCCTTTTAATTGTTTTAATTAGTCTTCTTGGCGGAAGCCTACGCCCAAGTCGGCCAGCTTCAGCTTGATTTCTTCTAAGGACTTTTGACCCAGGTTGCGGACCTTCATCATATCAGCTTCAGTCCGTTCAGTCAGGTCCTTAACAGTTTGAATATCAGCACGCTTCAAGCAGTTGTAAGAACGAACCGACAGATCCAGTTCTTCAATCGTCTTGTCGAGTACCTTTTCTTGGTGAGTTTCTTCGCGTTCAACCATCACTTTGGCATCTTTTGCTTCTTCAGTCAGGTTGACAAACATCTCCAAGTGTTCAGTCAAGATCTTGGCAGCAAGACTAATAGCAGCCGTTGGGGTCAATGAACCATCCGTCCAGACATCCAACGTCAACTTGTCAAAGTCGTTGCTTTGGCCGACCCGCGTGTTTTCTACGGTGTAGTTGACCCGTTCGATAGGGGTGTAGATGGAGTCAATTGGCAAAGTTCCAATTTCAAGACCGCTCAAACGCAGCTTGTTTTGATCGGCTGGTACATAGCCACGACCCTTATCAGCCGTCATCATGATGTGCAGTTCAGCCCCATCGGCGACCGTTGCAATATGCAAGTCAGGGTTCAAGATCGTAACGTCGCCATCGCCTTGGATGTCACCGGCAGTTACTTCTGCAGGACCCTTGACATCCAATTCCAAATCTTTGGCATCTTCAGATTCAATCTTCAAAGAAACCTTCTTGAGATTCAAGATGATCTGCGTAACGTCTTCCGTAACGCCTTGAACGGTACTGAACTCATGAAGCACACCGTCGATTTGGATACTGGTAATTGCGGCACCTGGCAGAGAAGCCATCATTACACGACGAAGAGAATTCCCCAGAGTGGTCCCATAGCCACGCTCTAGTGGTTCGACAACAAACTTACCGTAGTTGTCAGTTTCTTCGACTTTGTGAATGTTTGGTTTTTCAAATTCGATCATTCTACTCTGTTTCCCCTTTCAAAACGTGGTCCGTAGATTGTTTAAAAGCACCTGGCCAATGATAATTTCGCCGTTGATGCGATTAGACACGACGACGCTTTGGAGGACGAGAACCATTGTGTGGCACTGGAGTTACGTCCCGGATGGCAGTAACTTCAAGACCAGTTGCTTGCAGAGCACGGATAGCTGATTCACGACCCGAACCAGGGCCCTTAACTTCAACTTCAACCGTCTTCATACCGTGTTCCATTGCTTGCTTGGCAGCAGCTTCAGAAGCCATTTGAGCAGCAAATGGCGTAGACTTACGAGAGCCCTTGAAGCCCAGCACACCGGCTGAGGACCAAGCAACGGCATTGCCTTGCACATCAGTGATCATGATCAACGTGTTGTTGAAAGTTGAGTGAATGTGTGCAACACCAGTTTCAACATTCTTTTTTGCACGACGCTTGCGTGAACCTTTTTTGGTTGCCATAAAACTAACTAACCTCCTTTATAGTATTGATTACTTCTTCTTGTTGGCGATAGCGACAGCCTTGCCCTTGCGAGTCCGTGCGTTGTTCTTAGTGTGTTGACCACGAACTGGCAGACCACGACGGTGACGCATGCCACGGTAAGAGCCGATTTCTTGCAGACGCTTGATGTTCAGGGAAACTTCACGACGAAGGTCACCTTCAACCTTGAGTTGGTCTACTTGACCACGGATCTTTTCTTCTTGTTCTGGCGTCAGGTCCTTGACACGAATGTCTTCAGAAACACCGGCAGCAGCCAGAACCTTCTTAGCAGTCGTGTTACCAATACCATAAATGTAAGTTAAGCCGATTACGATTCGCTTGTCACGAGGTAAGTCGACACCTGCGATACGAGCCATTGAGTTACACCTCCAATTCTAAAATATAATTACTTGCCTTGACGTTGTTTGTGCTTTGGGTTAGGGCAAATTACCATTACCCGACCATTGCGCTTGACGATCTTGCACTTTTCGCACATCCGCTTTACTGATGGTCGTACTTTCATTGTAAATAATCCTCCTAAAAATGATTTTAGACTAAAGACTTATTTGAAGCGGAAAGTAATCCGGCCTTTGGTCAGATCATATGGGGACATTTCAACCTTTACACGATCACCAGGCAGGATCTTGATGTAGTGCATCCGGATCTTGCCTGAGACATGTGCCAGGATTTCAACCCCATTTTCCAATTCAACTTTAAACATTGCGTTAGGCAGGGTTTCGGTAACCTTACCTTCGACTTCGATAACATCGGCCTTTGCCACTGAACGGTTCCTCCTTGCCGGTAAAATTACGTAAAAACGGTGGAAAGCGGCAGGCGCCTTCCACTGCAAGCTAGATAAACCTTGCGTAGTATACCATAGAGTACACAATTACGCAAGGATTCAACTAACAATGAGTCTTAAAGGCTAGTCAGAACTTCCTTAACGGCTTGATAAACCTTATCGATGTCTTGTTCACCATCGATCTCATGGAGAATCCCCATTTGCTTGTAAAAGTCGATCAGTGGCGTGTTCAGTTTAATGTTGACGTCTAACCGGTTCTTAACGGTTGCGGGCTTATCATCATCACGTTGGTAGAAGTCGTGGGAACCACAGACATCACAAGTACCTTCAACCTTTGGCGGGTTGGAAAGCGTGTTGTAGGTCGTACCACACTTCCGGCAAATGATTCGGCTGCTCAGACGCTTAACCAGCACTTCAGGGTTAACATCAATGTCGATTACTGCATCCAACTTACGGCCATCATCAGCCAACATCTTGTTGAGGGCTTCGGCTTGCGCCAAGTTGCGAGGGAAGCCATCCAACATGAAACCTTGTTTGGTGTCATCTTGAGCCAAACGTTCCTTCACAATGCCATTCGTAACTTCGTCAGGGACCAATTCGCCTTTATCGATATATTTTTTGGCTTCCAGACCCATTGGCGTTTCGTTCTTGATTGCTGCCCGGAAGATATCACCGGTTGAAATATGTGGGATATCAAAGTCCTTGACGATTTCTTGGGCTTGCGTACCTTTACCGGCACCAGGCAGACCCATCAAAACGAGGTTCATCGTACTCATTTGCCAATTCCTCCTATTTTATTCGCGGATAAATCCAATATACTCACGCTTCATCGTTAAACTACGCATCTGCCGAACAACGTCCAAGGCAATTTGAACGACAATCAACAAACTGGTACCACCTAAACCAATTGATTGGCTAAGGTTCCAGATGTTGCTGGCCAGCAGTGGAATCAATGAAATCAATCCCAAGAATAACGATCCAACCGTCGACAAACGCATCAACAGTCCTGAAACAAAGTCCTGCGTGCCTTTGCCCGGCCAAACGCCAGAGATGTAGCTGCCTTGCTTTTGCAAGTTTTCCGCGAGTTTTTCTGGATTAACTTGAACAAAGGCGTAGAAAAAGGTAAATACAACAATCAAAAATACATACAGCGCAATGCCTGGACCAGACCGCATATTAAAAATCGTTGTCATAACCTGATACCAGGTATCTTGACTATGATTTTGCTGAAAGGCCATTAAGATCGTTTGCGGCGTCGAGATAAACGAGCCGGCAAAGATCACCGGAATCACCCCAGAAACGTTGATCTTTAATGGAAGATAACTGTTTGACGGCGAAGTAGTTGTTCGCCGCGTGTATTGAATCGGCAAACGCCGTTCAGCCTGTTGAAACCAGGTAACGAACGTCACGATTGCCAATATCACAACCACAACTAGGGCAATAAAGCCAATTCCCATCCAGAGGTTTGCGCCAGATTCACCAGTGATCTGATCGTTCCATAACTGCTTGATCCCACTTGGCATTTCAGCGATGATCCCAGCAAAGATCAGCATTGAAACACCATTACCGAGACCGCGCTCGGTAATCATGTCCCCTAACCAAGTAGCAAACATGGTTCCGGCAGTTAAGATCAGACCAATCGTGATATAGGTTTCCACCCCCGGATTGTTAACCAGTTTAATCGTGCTTAATGCGTTAAAGCCCGCGGTGATCCCAATCGATTGGATAAAACCAAGAACGATCGTTAACCATCGCGTAGCCTGATTAAGCTTCCGTCGACCAACTTCCCCTTGTTTGCTCCATTCGACAAACTTAGGAACGATATCCATTTGAAGAAGTTGGACTACGATTTGAGCCGTGATGTACGGGGAAACCCCCATCGCAAATAATGAGTAGTTATCCAAACCGCCACCACTGAAAGTGTTCAAAATTGATGCCAAGCCGGTACTAGAGATCTGCTCTAAGGCAGCAGCATTTACACCGGGTACTGTAATAGAGGCACCTAACCGGTAAACAATCAGTACAAACAAGGTGAATAGAATCTTCTTACGAATATCCTTAACCTTGAATGCATTTTTGACGGTTGTGAACAATTACATCACCTCAGTTTTACCACCAGCAGCTTCAATTGCCTTAACAGCTGAAGCAGAAAACTTGTTGGCTTTAACGGTCAGCTTCTTGGTCAACTTACCATTGCCCAGAATCTTAACACCGCTCTTAACGTTCTTGATCACGCCGTTTTCCAGCAGAACAGCTGGCGTAACTTCGGCACCATCATCAAAACGGTTCAGCGTCGTCAGGTTTACAATAGCGTATTCCTTACGGTTGATGTTGCTGAAACCACGCTTTGGCATTTGACGGTACAGAGGCATTTGGCCCCCTTCAAAGCCCAGACGAGTCTTACCATGAGCCTTTTGACCCTTAGTACCACGACCAGAAGTGAAACCGTGACCAGATGACAGACCACGACCCTTACGCAGACGCTTGAAACGGGAACCAGCAGCTGGCTTCAATTCGTTTAATTTCATTAGGTAGGCACCTCCTTATTGTAGATTTTTAATTACTTGACTTCTTCAATGGAAACCAAGTGAGCAACCTTAAAGATTGCACCACGCGTTGCCGCGTTGTCTGGCAGGACATTGGAGCTGCCGATCTTGCCCAGACCCAATGCCTTAACCGTACGACGTTGAGTTGGCTTACGGTGGGCAACACTGTGGATCAAAGTAACTTTAACTTTAGCCATGATCTATGTCCTCCTTATTCTGCCAGGTGATCAACGGAGACGCCACGAAGTTGAGAAACTTCTTCGGCACTCTTCAGAGCCTTCAGACCTTCAAACGTTGCGCGAACAACGTTGATTGGCGTGTTGGAGCCCAAACGCTTGGAAGTAACGTCGGCAACGCCGGCCAGTTCCATAACGTTACGAACTGCACCACCGGCAGCAACCCCAGAACCTTCAACGGCTGGCTTGAGCATGATCTTGCCACCACCGAAAGTACCAATAACTTCGTGAGGAATGGTCGTACCAACGATTGGAACTTCAATCAGGTTCTTTTGAGCAGCTGCAGAAGCCTTACGGATAGCTTCTGGAACTTCTTGAGCCTTACCAGTACCAAAACCAACGTGACCCTTCTTGTCGCCGACAATTACCAAAGCGGCAAAGCGCAGACGACGACCACCCTTAACAACCTTGGTAACCCGGTTGATCGAAACGACTTGATCTTCCAGATCCAACTTGGATGGGTCAATGTAAGATTGTGATGCCATACAGGTTATTCCTCCTTTTCCTTAGAATTGCAGACCGTTTTCACGAGCTGCTTCAGCCAGGGCTTGTACACGACCATGGTACAGGTAACCACCACGGTCAAAAACAACGCTGCTGATGTTCTTTTCTACACCGCGCTTAGCGATCAGAGCACCAACACCGGCAGCTTGTTCCGTCTTAGTGTTGCCACTGACTTCACTGTCGAGAGTTGAGGCACTTGCGAGCGTCACACCCTTTACGTCATCAATCAATTGAGCGTAAATGTTTTTGTTAGAACGGTAAACACTTAAACGTGGGCGCTCTGCAGTACCAGAGATCTTACCGCGAACGCGCATGTGACGGCGTTGACGGATCTTGTTCTTATCTGGTTTAGAAATCACAACTGTCACCTCTTGATTCTTTTAATTTTGGTTTTAAATTATTTATGCAGCTAAGCTGCTAGACGATTACTTACCAGTCTTACCTTCCTTACGCAGGATGTATTCATCTTCGTAACGAATACCCTTACCCTTGTAAGGTTCTGGTGAACGAACGGCACGAACTTCGGCAGCAAATTGGCCAACGTGTTCTTTGTTGATACCGCTGATTTCAATCGTCGTGTTGTCTGGAACGTTAACTTCCAGATCTTCTGGCTTTTCCATTTCAACTGGGTTGGAGTAACCAACAGTCAGGATCAGCTTGCTACCCTTGGCTTGAGCACGGTAACCAACACCGACCAGCTTCAGAGTCTTCTTAAACCCGTTGACAACACCTTCGATCATGTTGTTAACATTAGCACGCGTAGTACCGTGGACCATCTTAGCCTTCTTGTCGTCATTTTCCCGTTCAAACGTTACTTCGCTGTCAGTAACGTTCATCTTGATCAATGGGGAGATTTCGCGACTCAGAGTACCCTTAGGCCCCTTAACAGTTACGACGTTGCCTGATTGAGAAACCTCTACGCCTTGTGGCAGTTCGATTGCCTTGTAACCAATACGACTCATGTGTACACCTCCGATCTTATTTTATTAATTACCAAATGTAGGCGATAACTTCGCCACCGATTTTCTTAGCACGGGCAACCTTGTCAGTCACAACCCCTTCAGAAGTTGAGATGATGGCAATACCCAAACCATTGAGAACCTTTGGCACAGCGTCAGCCTTAACGTAAGAACGCAGGCCAGGCTTTGAAATCCGCTTCAGACCAGAAATGACACGTTCGCCATCCTTGCCGTACTTCAGGAATACGCGGATGATGCCTTGCTTGTTGTCTTCAACGTATTCAACATCGCGAATGAAACCTTCTTGCTTCAAGATTTCAGCGATGTCCTTCTTCATCTTTGATGCAGGTACTTCTACAGAATCGTGGTGTGCCATGTTGGCATTGCGAATCCGAGTCAGAAAATCTGCAATTGGATCACTCATAGACATCGATATTTTCCTCCTTTGTCGGTGATTTGTTTACCAGCTAGCCTTCTTCATACCAGGAATTTGTCCTTCATGGGCAAGTTGACGCAAGCAAATCCGGCATAGGTGGAACTTACGGTAAACGGAGTGCGGACGGCCACAACGAACACAACGCGTGTAGGCACGCGTGGAGTACTTGGCTGGGCGGTTGCACTTAGCGATCATTGATTTTTTAGCCAATTTGTGGACCTCCTTAATTACTTAGCGAATGGCATGCCCATTTGAGCAAGCAATTCATGACCTTCTTCATCAGAGTTGGCAGTCGTAACGATAACAATGTCCAGACCGCGAACGTGGTTAACCTTGTCGTAGTCGATTTCTGGGAAGATCAGTTGTTCGCGAACACCCAACGTGTAGTTACCGTGACCATCAAATGACTTGTTTGATACACCATGGAAGTCACGAACACGTGGCAGTGAAACGTTGATCAGCTTGTCCAGGAAGTCGTACATACGAGTACCGCGCAGCGTAACCTTGGCACCGATGGACATACCTTCACGCAGACGGAAGCCGGCGATGGACTTCTTAGCCTTAGTGATCAGTGGCTTTTGACCAGCAATCAGACCCAGTTCTTCAACAGCTTCATCCAACAGCTTGGAGTTTTGAGTAGCGTCACCGACACCCATGTTCAAAACGATCTTGTCGATCTTAGGAACAGCCATTACAGAAGTGTAGTTGAACTTGTCAGTCAAAGCTGGACGTACTTCACTTTCGTACTTTGCTTTTAAACGGTTTTCCATGAGCAATAATTCCTCCTTCCCCTAATTTTTAGTCGATCGTCTTGCCAGACTTCTTGGCAACACGAACTTTTTTACCGTCAACGACCTTGAAACCAACACGAGTAGGTTCGTTGGTAGATGGGTCAATCAGCATAACGTTAGATGCTTGGATTGGTGCTTCTGCATCAATAATCCCACCGTTTGGGTTAGCGTTGTTTGGCTTTTGATGTTTCTTGATTTGGTTAACGCCTTCAACGATCACACGGTTTTCCTTGACCAGGACCTTCTTGATGGTACCTTCCTTGCCCTTGTCCTTACCGGCGATGACGCGAACCTTGTCACCTGTCTTTAAAAACATGTGGTGTGCACCTCCTTATTTTCGGTTAATCTTACAGAACTTCTGGAGCCAGGGAGATGATCTTCATAAAGTCATCATCACGCAGCTCACGAGCGATTGGGCCAAAAATACGGGTACCCTTAGGGCTCTTGTCGTTGTTGATCAGGACAGCAGCGTTTTCGTCAAACTTGATGTATGAACCGTCCTTACGGTGCAGACCATGCTTCGTCCGTACAACGACGGCCTTTACAACGTCACCCTTTTTGACAACGCCACCTGGTGTTGCTTGTTTTACAGTAGCGACAATAATGTCACCAATATTACCGGTCTTAACACGGGAACCACCCAAGATCTTGATTACCAAGATTTCGCGGGCACCTGAGTTGTCAGCGACCTTCAACCGACTTTCCTGTTGAATCACTGTTAGTGTCCTCCTTCCATCAGTAAGTAAGAATAATTAAGAATACGAAATCATCACAAAGCGGGATTAATCAGCTTTCTTAACGATCTTAACCAGACGGAAACGCTTCTTAGCAGACAGAGGCCGAGTTTCCATGATTTCAACCGTATCGCCGGACTTTGCTTCGTTGTTTTCATCGTGAGCGTAGTACTTCTTTGAGTACCGTACACGCTTGCCGTAAACTGGGGCACTCTTGTAAGTGTCGATTACGACAGTGATGGTCTTGTCCATCTTGTCGGAAACAACGCGGCCTTGGTAGACCTTACGTGCATTACGTTCATCACTCATGCGCTAATCCTCCTTTTCGTATTCTTATTTGTTTAATTCTTGTTGACGAAGAACTGTCTTAACCCGTGCAATGTTCTTGCGAACGCTCTTAAGGCTTGCAGTGTTTTCCAACTGGCCGGTTGCTAATTGGAAACGTAAGTTAAACAATTGTTCCTTCAATTCCTTTTCACGGTCAAGCAATTGCTCAGTGGTTAATCCATTCAGTTCTTGAACATAATCTTTAGTCTTCATTAGATTGTCCACCTTCCTCACGCTTTACGATCTTAGTGCGAACTGGCATCTTGCTGCCGGCCAAGCGCAGGGCTTCGCGGGCAACGTCTTCAGGCACGCCGGCAACTTCGTACAGAATCTTGCCGCGCTTAACTGGGGCTACCCAGCCTTCAGGAGCACCCTTACCATTACCCATCCGGACACCAACACCCTTGCTAGTGTAGGAAAGGTGAGGGAAAATCTTGATCCAGACCTTACCACCACGCTTCATGTGACGCGTAATAGCAATACGGCCGGCTTCGATTTGACGGTTGGAGATCCAGTGGGAATCCAGAGCCTTCAGACCAAATTCACCAAACGTTACGTTCTTGCCACCCTTGGCTTCACCACGCATGTGGCCACGTTGAACCTTGCGGTGCTTTACTCGCTTAGGTACTAGCATGTTTTATTTCCCCTCCTTACTTAGTGTTTTTGTTTGCTTGCTTCTCTGGCAAAACTTCGCCACGGTAGATCCAGGTCTTGATACCCAGTGCACCGTACGTAGTCCGTGCTTCATCCCATGAGTAGTCGATGTCGGCACGCAGAGTGTGCAGTGGAACAGTGCCTTCGGAGTATGATTCAATCCGAGACATGTCGGCACCGTTCAGACGACCGGCAACTTGAATCTTGATACCCTTAGCACCGGCACGCATAGCACGTTGGATGGCACCACGCATAGCACGACGGAAAGCAACACGTGCTTCAAGTTGTTCAGCAACGCTTACACCTACCAGGTGTGCGTCTAAGTCTGGCTTCTTAATTTCAACCACGTTAATGTGGACGCGCTTGCCAGTCAAGGCGTTAAGTTCCTTGCGGAGTGCTTCAACTTCAGAGCCACCCTTACCGATAACCATACCTGGCTTGGCAGTGTGAATTGAAACGTTTACGCGGTTAGCAGCCCGTTCAATTTCGATAGTTGAAACAGAGGCGTCAGCAAGTCGCTTTTCAATGTACTTACGGATCCGAAGGTCTTCGCTCAGGTAAGCGGCGTAGTCTTTTTCGGCGTACCACTTAGCAGTCCAGTCGCGAATGACCCCAACACGGAAACCATTAGGATTAATCTTTTGACCCACTATTATCCCTCCTACTTTTCAGTTACAACAACCGTAATGTGGCTGGTCCGCTTGTTGATTGGAGAAGCTGAACCTTTGGCACGTGGACGGAACCGCTTCAGGGTTGGTCCTTCGTTGGCAAAGGCTTCGCTAACTACCAATGAAGCCCGATCCAAGTCAAAGTTGTTTTCGGCGTTAGCAACTGCAGATTTTAATACTTTTTCGACGTCTGAAGCAGCACCATTGGGAGTGAACTTCAGAATAGCAAATGCTTCGGCAACGCTCTTGTTGCGAATGGTGTCAAGAACCAGACGAACCTTGCGAGCGGAAACCCGGACCATCTTGGCCGTTGCCTTAGCTGACGTAATGTTTTCAGCCATTGATCAAATTTCCTCCTTACTTCTTGCCCGTCTTCTTGTCATCACCGGCGTGACCACGGAAAGTCCGCGTTGGTACGAATTCACCCAGCTTGTGGCCTACCATGTCTTCTTGTACGTAAACTGGCACGTGCTTACGACCATCGTAAACGGCGAAAGTGTAACCAATGAAGCTTGGGTAAATCGTGGAACGGCGTGACCAGGTCTTAATAACCGTCTTCTTTTCGTTATCCTTTTGTGCGTCAACCTTCTTCAACAGAGAAGCGTCGGCGAAAGGTCCCTTCTTTAAACTACGACCCATTGTTGTACCTCCTCTCGGGTAATTAGCTATTTGTTACTCATTAACGAGTGTGTGGACCACGCTTGCGACCACGAACGATGAACTTGTTCGAACGTGCCTTGTGTGAGCGAGTCTTCTTACCAACAGTCTTCTTACCCCATGGAGACAGAGGAGATGGCAAACCAACTGGAGCCTTACCTTCACCACCACCATGTGGGTGATCGTTAGGGTTCATTACAGAACCACGAACGTGTGGACGTTGACCTGCGTAACGAGTACGACCAGCCTTACCTTTGATGATCAGGGCATGTTCGTCGTTGCCGACAACACCGATCGTAGCACGGCAAGCAGCCAGAATCATCCGAACTTCACCAGAAGCCAGACGAACCAGAACGTACTTGTCACTTTCCTTACCAAGCAGCTGTGCAGAAGCACCGGCAGAACGAGCAATTTGACCACCCTTGCCTGGCTTCAGTTCGATGTTGTGAATAACAGTACCAACTGGAATGTTCTTCAATGGCAGTGCGTTACCAACCTTGATGTCGGCATCTGGACCGGATTGAACTTGCATACCAACCTTCAGGCCCTTAGGAGCCAGGATGTATGACTTAACACCATCTGCGTAAACCAGCAGAGCGATGTTAGCAGTACGGTTTGGATCGTATTCGATAGCCTTAACGGTTGCAGGAACGTTGTCCTTGATCCGCTTGAAGTCGATGATCCGGTATTGACGCTTCGTACCGCCACCACGGTGACGAACAGTCATATGACCGTAGTTGTTACGACCAGCGGTGTGCTTTAATGGTGCCAGCAAAGACTTTTCCGGGGTCGTCTTCGTGATTTCAGCGAAGTCGAATCCGGTCATATTACGGCGACCATTAGTGGTACCCTTGTATTTGCGAATTCCCACTGTGTTTTCCTCCTATCTAGAATTTATTCGTTGTCGTCACCGAACAGCTTGATTTCTTTAGAATCAGCTGACAGAGTAACGATGGCCTTGCGACGGCGCTTAGTGTAGCCAACGTAACGGCCTTGACGCTTCTTCTTGCCCTTCAGGTTCATGATGTTAACCTTAACGACCTTAACGTCAAAGATTTCTTCTACGGCGTTCTTAACTTGCGTCTTAGTAGCGCGCAAGTCAACGTCAAACGTGTAGCGCTTTTCGTCCATCACTGCAGTTGATGCTTCAGTGATAACTGGGCGCAAAATGATATCGCGTGCTTCCATTATGCGAGCACCTCCTCTACTTGAGAAAGGGCTGACTTCGTGATGACAATCTTTTGACTGTCAACGACGTTCAGAATGTTAACGCCAGCTGGAGTTACGACCGTGGTGTTAACCAGGTTGCGACCAGACAGAGCAGCGTTCTTGTCTTCGTCAGAAACAACGACCAGGACCTTTTCAGAAACCTTCAGGTTGTTCATAACGCCGGCAAATTCCTTCGTCTTTGGTGCGTCGAAGTTGATGGATTCAACTACAACAAACTTTTCATCAGCAACCTTTTGGGACAGAGCTGACTTGATAGCCAGTTGACGAACCTTGCGTGGCAGGTTGAAGTTGTATGAACGTGGAGTAGGTCCGAAGACGATACCACCACCACGGAATTGTGGTGCACGGATGGAGCCTTGACGAGCACGACCCGTACCCTTTTGACGCCATGGCTTCTTACCACCACCGCGAACTGCGGAGCGGTTCTTAACGGCGTGCGTACCTTGACGCATGGATGCGCGTTGACGCAGGATGGCTTCGTATTCAGCGTTTTCGTTTGGTTCAATACCAAAGATGTCTGCGTTCAATTCGATGGTGCCGTTTTGGCTACCGTCTTGCTTAAATAATGCAACGCTTGTCATTTACTTTCTTCCTCCCTTCTGATTAGTTGTGTTGCTTGCTCAGGCTCTTCTTAGTGTTGGCCTTCACAGAGTTCTTAATCGTAACGTAGGACTTGTTAGCACCTGGAACGTTACCCTTGATCAGCAGTACGTTGTTTTCCAGATCAACCTTTACAACCTTCAAGTGTTGCATGGTAACAGTGTTGCCACCCATGCGACCTGGCAATGCCTTACCCTTGAATACGTGGTTGATGATGGCACCCAACGAACCTGGACGACGGTGGTAACGAGAACCGTGAGCCATAGGGCCACGACGTTGGCCGTCCTTGTGGATGTTACCTTGGTAACCATGACCCTTAGTGATACCCGTTACATCAACAGTTTCGCCTTCCGCGAAAATGTCTGCCTTAACTTCGTCACCGACTTTAATGTCGTCCCCCAGTTCAGCGTCGCGGATTTCACCGATGAAGCGCTTAGGGGTCGTGTTTACTTTTGCTGCATGACCTTGTTCGGGCTTGTTGCTTAAGATTTCGCGCTTGTCGTCAAAACCAAGTTGAACAGCACTGTAGCCGTCGTTTTCAACCGTCTTAACCTGCATAACAACGTTTGGCGTTACGTCGATTACCGTAACTGGAACCAATTCACCGTTGTCAGCGAAAACTTGCGTCATCCCGACCTTCTTGCCTAAGATTCCTTTGGTCATGAGTACACCTCCAATTTATTTGTTATTAGTTTTTTAATTACAGTTTAATTTCAATGTCAACGCCACTTGGCAGATCAAGTTTCATCAAGGAGTCAACCGTCTTAGGGGTTGGGTCGATGATGTCGATCAGGCGCTTGTGGGTACGCATTTCAAATTGTTCCCGAGACTTCTTGAACTTGTGTGGTGAACGAATCACCGTGTACAGAGTCCGTTCAGTTGGCAACGGAATTGGGCCTGAAACTTGAGCACCGGTCCGCTTAGCGGTGTTAACGATCTTGTCTGCAGATTCGTCAAGTACGCGGTGTTCGTAAGCCTTTAAACGAATGCGAATCTTTTGTTTTGCCATTTTATTCCCTCCTTCGTCAGATTTAAAATTTGACTAGCTCCGTGGAAATTACCGCCACGCCCTATGGCAAAGCGGCCGGGTGTGTCGCAACCTTCCACATCACAGCTTTCACTGTTTGGCTGAACCCCGGGGCCTTTAAAATCCCCGTTTCTAAGCTCAAGCACTTATCCATAATACTAAAGAATTGCCGTCGTATCAAGGTTTTTTTTGAATTAATTCTTGATGATTTAATTTGTAACATTCTTGAAAATTTTTTGACGCAGATGCGGCGCAAAAAAATCAGTCGAAATGTTTTTAAATTAACGGCAGCCAGTGAACGACTGAATGGCAACAGTCTGCCGAGTATTATCCCACGTCTTTTTAAGCTTGTCGAGTCTTTTCTCAAAAAAAGCTGAATATTTTTTATAAATCAATCTTCAATTTTGCTGATGCAAATCTGGTACGATCTATTTTTTATTATAGTAGAAAATAAAAAAGCTCGCCTGCATAACAGCAGACGAGCTTTGAAGCAAAGAACAAGATTAACTATTCTTTGCCGTTTTTCTTGATGATGTCTTCTTGCACGCTCTTTGGAACAGCAGAGTAGTGATCAAACGTCATCGTGAAGGTACCACGACCTTGCGTAGCAGAACGCAGAGCCGTTGCGTAACCAAACATTTCAGACAGTGGAACGAAGGAGTGGATTTCTTGAGCATTGCCACGTTCTTCCATACCATCGATCGTACCACGACGAGCAGTTACTTGACCCATAACGTCACCCATGTTGTCTTGAGGAACAACAATGTCAACCTTCATGATTGGTTCAAGAATAACTGGGTTAGCCTTCTTAGCAGCGTTCTTCAATGCCAGAGAAGCAGCAACCTTAAATGCGGCTTCAGAAGAGTCGACTTCGTGGTAGCTACCATCGTAGAGCTTAGCCTTCAAGTCAACCAGTGGGTAACCGGCCAGGACACCATTTTGCATAGCTTCCTTCAGACCTTGTTCAACGGCTGGAATGTATTCACGAGGAACGACACCACCGACAATGGCATCTTCGAATTCGAAACCGGCACCTTCTTCAAGCGGCGTAAATTCGATCCAAACGTCACCGTATTGACCCTTACCACCGGATTGACGAACGAATTTACCTTGTGCAGAGGCAGCCGTCGTAAATGCTTCACGGTAGGAAACTTGTGGCTTACCAACAGTAACTTCGGCGTGGAATTCACGACGCAGACGTTCAACGATGATGTCCAGGTGCAGCTCACCCATCCCGGCGATCAGAGTTTCACCAGTTTCAGGGTTAGTTTCAGCCTTGAAGGTAGGGTCTTCTTCAGCCAGCTTTTGCAGACCTTTGTCCATCTTGTCTTGGTCAGCCTTAGACTTAGGTTCAACAGAAACTTGGATAACTGGTTCTGGGAAGTCCATCGATTCCAGTTGCAATGGGTGATCTGGATCAGTCAGGGAGTCACCGGTAGTGGTGTTCTTCAGACCGATAGCAGCAGCAATGTCCCCAGAGAACACTTCTGGAATTTCGTGTTGTTGGTTGGAGTGCATTTGCAGCAGACGACCAACACGTTCACGCTTGCCCTTGGTTGCGTTCAGAACGTAGGAACCTGATTGCAGAGAACCAGTGTAGACACGCAGGAACGTCAAACGACCAACGAATGGGTCAGTAGCGATCTTAAATGCCAAAGCGGCAAATGGCTTGTCGTCACCGGCAGTCAGTTCAACCTTTTCACCATTTTCATCAGTTGCTTCGAATGGCTTAACATCCAGTGGAGATGGCAGGTAGTCGATAACGGCGTCCAGCATCATTTGGATACCCTTATCCTTGTAGGCCGAACCTGCCAGAACTGGGAACAGCTCTTCAGACAGAGTAGCCTTACGGATAGCAGCTTTGATTTCTTCAACAGAAAGTTCTTCACCGCCAAGGTACTTTTCCATGATGTTGTCATCAACGTCAGCCAGCGTTTCCAGCAGTGCATCGTGACGAGATTCAGCTTCGTCCTTCAGGTCAGCAGGGATTTCAACAGTATCCCAGTTCTTACCTTCAGCATCTTCATCATAAACGTAGGCAACCATCTTAACCAGGTCGATAACACCGATGAAGTCATCTTCAGCACCAATTGGCATTTGAATTGGCAGTGGCGTAACGTTCAGACGGTCCTTGATCGTTTGAACAGAGTAGTCAAAGTCGGCACCCATCTTGTCCATCTTGTTGGCAAAGACGATTCGAGGAACATCGAAGTCGTCAGCTTGACGCCAAACAGTTTCGGTTTGTGGTTCAACACCGGCTTGAGCGTCCAAAACCGTTACGGCACCATCAAGAACACGCAGCGAACGTTCAACTTCGACAGTGAAGTCAACGTGACCTGGGGTGTCGATGATGTTGATACGGTAGTCTTTCCAAACGGCCGTAGTGGCAGCGGACGTGATCGTGATACCACGTTCCTTTTCTTCATCCATCCAGTCCATTTGGGAAGCACCATCATGGGTTTCACCAATCTTGTGAATCTTACCAGTGTAGTAAAGAATCCGTTCAGTGGCCGTGGTCTTACCAGCATCGATGTGGGCCATGATCCCAATGTTACGGGTCTTTTCAAGAGGGTATTCACGTTTGTTAGCCATCTTAAAAGTTTTCTCCTTCCAGTTAAAAAAATCAATTTAAATTAGTTTTAGAAAAAGGGGTGACGTTCGATTAAATATCTGCGTCACCCCTCACATCATAGTCGACAGCTAAGCAGCTATCAACAATTGATGAAGCTTACCACCGGTAGTGAGCAAAAGCACGGTTGGCTTCGGCCATGCGGTGAGTATCTTCCTTCTTCTTGATTGAAGCACCAGTGTTGTTGGATGCATCAATGATTTCGCCTGCCAGACGTTCAACCATGGTGTGTTCACCACGAAGACGAGCGTATTGAACAATCCAACGCAGGCCCAGCGTTACTCGACGTTCTGGACGAACTTCGATTGGAACTTGGTAGTTGGAACCACCGATACGGCGTGCCTTAACTTCCAGAACTGGTTCAACGTTGTCCATAGCTTGTTGGAAAACTTCTACTGGATCGTTGCCAGTTTGTTCCCTGATGCGGTCAAAAGCAGCGTACAGAATCTTAGTAGCAGTACCCCGCTTACCGTCGATCATCAGGTGGTTGATCAGACTAGTAACCAGCTTTGAGTTGTAAATTGGATCTGGCAATACTTCTGGCTTTACAACATGTCCTTTACGTGGCATTGATTTACCCCTCCTTTAATTATTTCTTAGGCTTCTTGGCACCGTACTTGGAACGACCTTGCATACGGCCTTCCACACCGGCAGTATCAAGAGTACCACGGATGATGTGGTAACGAACCCCAGGAAGGTCCTTTACACGACCACCACGGATCAAAACAACTGAGTGTTCTTGAAGGTTGTGACCAACACCTGGAATATAGGCAGTAACTTCGATCAGGTTGGACAGACGAACACGAGCGTACTTCCGCAAAGCAGAGTTAGGCTTCTTAGGCGTCATCGTACCGACACGAGTTGCAACCCCACGCTTTTGTGGAGATGGTGCAGCGATTTCTTCCTTCTTGAAACTGTTGTAAACGTAACCCAGGGCAGGTGACTTTGACTTGCCCTTGTGGCTCTTACGGCCCTTACGTACCAATTGGTTAATGGTTGGCATGTAGTTATACCCCTTTCTTGTTTTTAAGTCCACACATCCAGGTGATTCTTTTTTGAGTATAAAAAAATTCCCGAATGCTATTCTTTTATGTGCCTTCGCCGACGCATGTCATCTGCCCCAACGACAGACACAATCCGTTGCTAAAAAAAGCACCTTAAATACCCTATCATGCATCCTCTAAAATGTCAACGGACAGTCGATTTTTCTTTTAGTGCTAAATTCAACTTTTTGCATATAGCAATATTAGAAAGGGGAAACTTAAAATGATTGTCTTAAAATTATTGGCTGCTGTCTGGGGCGCTTGTCTGGCTTCTTTCATCAATACGATTATCTGGCGTCTGCTTAATCAGATCTCACTGTTTGATCCCCAAAGATCCTATTGTAATAGTTGCCACCAGCAGCTAACCTGGTGGCAGCTGATTCCGGTCATCGGCTGGCTGATTCAAAAAGGTCGGTGTCATTTTTGTCATGCATCTATCGGCTGTTACTCAACATTTAGTGAGCTCATAAATGGCTGGCTTTGGTATGAACTGTTTATCCTTGATCCTAAAATCATAACGGCATTATTGATACTGTCAACCAGCCTGCTGGTGTGTTCAGCAACCGATTATTTTGCCCAGTGGATCTGGCCAATCTGGCTAATTGGTCTGTTTAGTCTATTTTGGCTTTTAAATCAAAGATGGCAATGGCTGCGTTTGTCGGCGGCCATTGCCATCTTAGTCGGTTTATTGATTATGAGTTTTTTGACCAGTAACGGCATCGGCATTGGCGATATTGAGTTGATCTTTATCCTGCAGCTCTGTACTTCAATAAAATTTGTTGCCACTACCGTTTTAATTGCAGCTGGGCTGGGAATATTAAGCCTTCATTCTCGGTATCAGGCTTTGCCTTTTGTTCCCTACTTAAGCCTCGGTATCGTTATCACTTTGATATTAACACCGAGCTAGATCAACTTTGAATCTAATCATTGTCGCTATTGATAATCGTCATTTTTTTCGATTCGAACCGGAAAAATCTGATCACCAATCCGAGCAAGATACTCCAGGTTTTGAAAAAGTAAAAGCAGCCACGAAAACGATAGACCGAATTCCAACAGTTCAAAGGCAGTTAAAGAAAGATAGCTGGTAGCTTTAAATACCAACCAGTCAAGTGCCATGATGCCGCCAATAATATAGGAAATCTTTAAAAACTGTCTGGACAACCCTGGCATCAGCCACCTTAACAGGCCGATGATCAAAATCATAATATAAACCAGCCACATTGAGATCCGATCATGCAAGACGTGATATTGCGGATCATTTGGAAAACAGCCGATCCCGCCTAAACATGCTGCCTCAGCATACAGGAGAATTCGCAGGACCTTAACACCACGATCAGGATATTTTTTCTGCAGATTAAAGAACAGGTAATCAACTAAAGTCGCCATCAATAGGGCTGAAAAAATCAAGGTAATGTTAAATCGCCAATAGGTAGCATTCTGCTGCGTCCCCAAGTAGCTGAAATTATAGTGCCACCAGTCACGATTTGAATTGGTCAGCATTGAGAACAGCATTCCACCAATAATCATAATCATCATTGAATTGGTAATAATCGCTTCGGAAATCGTCATCGCCAGATTAAGCATTCCATAGGTGATTGCCGCAACAAATAAAAAGACGAATAAAGTTGAGGTGTAGATGTCAAAACTGGCCCCTGCAAACATCTTCTCCGCGAGCCAAAAAACAATCATGATCGAGATCGCCAAAATCGTTCCAAAAGCAATCAGCAGCGTCGGCAGATTTCGCCAATGCAGCTCCATCGCCGGCCCGCTGCGATGTCTTTTTTGTCTGATAAACGCGGTTGCAAAAGCCACAACGCCGCTAAACGTCCCAAGATAAAGTGACGCAAAGCCAATTGACCAGTTACCAGTTAATGAAATAACCCAATGATGATTGGACCAGCTAAGGCAGAAAAAGATGACTGCTGCCAGCACCGCGGGGATCAGATACCAGCGCATCATAATCTGAGGCAGCATTTCAACAGTGCGACTCGGCCGAATTGTCAATGTCTTATTGTCAACCATCAATACTAAAGAGGTATTTTTCTCCAGCTCTAGATTTTCTACTGCTTTGGCTGGTAAATCAATTCGACATTTTTTCATAGCAAATTCCCAAAAATAACAATGGGGCCCAGCATTTGGAATCAAACCAAATACTAGGCCCCACGAATAGCACTATTTTAATCACAAAAGCTTTAGCCTACTTTTGCTTTTTCATTTCGGCTTCGATATCGCTGGTTGATTTCATTGGTGCATCGGCAGCTACAGCAACTTCTTTTGGCTTGATGTTGCGGTAGTTGCTCATACCAGTACCGGCAGGAATCAGCTTCCCGATAATAACGTTTTCCTTCAAACCAACCAGTGGATCGTTCTTGCCACGAATAGCAGCATCCGTCAAGACACGAGTTGTTTCTTGGAAGGAAGCTGCTGACAGGAAACTGTTGGTCTCCAAGGCAGCCTTGGTAATTCCCAAGATAACCGGACGTGACGTTGCCGGAATGTTGCCGGCAACCAGCGTATCACGGTTGGCATCGCGGAATTGACTGATATCCATCAATTCACCTGGCAAAAGATCAGTATCACCAGGATCCATGACACGAACCTTGCGCATCATTTGGCGAATCATAATTTCAACGTGCTTGTCGAGCAGATCAATACCCTGCATCCGGTAAACCTTTTGAACTTCAGCCAACAGGTAGGTTTCCGTAGACAGAACGTCGCGAACGCGGATCAGTTCCTTAGGATCAATCGAACCTTCATTCAATTGCATCCCACGGTGAATGTAGTCGCCTTCTTCAACCTTAAGACGAGCCGTGATTGGCAGCGTGTAAGTCCGCGTGTCGTTCTCACCAGCAATCGTAACGTCTTTCGTTCGTTCAGCTGGGTTTTCTTCGATTGATTGAACTTCACCGGTAACTTCAGAAATCGTTGCCTTACCTTTAGGATTCCGTGCTTCCACGATTTCTTGTACACGAGGAAGACCTTGCGTGATATCGTCGTTGCCAGCAACCCCACCAGTGTGGAAGTTCCGCAGCGTCAATTGAGTACCTGGTTCACCGATTGATTGAGCAGCAACCGTACCAACGGCTTCACCGGCCTCAACCTTGTCGCCAGTAGCAGCGTTGCGACCGTAGCAGCGTTCGCAGACACCGTGTTCAGTGTTGCAAGTGAAGGCTGAGCGGATCGTTACCTTCTTAACTCCAGCATCAACGATCTTTTGAGCCATCTCTTCGTCAACCAAGACGTTCTTGTCACAGATCTTCTCGCCAGTTTCTGGATCAAAGACGGACTTCATCGTGTAACGACCCAGAATCCGATCGTAAAGCGGCTCGATCATTTCATTGCCTTCAGTAATTGCGGCAACATCCAGACCACGATCAGTACCACAGTCTTTTTCACGAACGACCACGTCTTGGGCAACATCAACCAGACGACGAGTCAAGTAACCTGAGTTGGCAGTCTTAAGGGCCGTATCAGTCATACCTTTACGAGCACCGTGAGATGACAAGAACATTTCCAGAACTGAAAGACCTTCACGGAAGTTTGAAAGGACTGGCAGTTCCATGATCTTACCGTTAGGAGCGGCCATCAGACCACGCATCCCGGCCAGCTGAGTAAAGTTGGAGATGTTACCACGAGCACCCGAGTCAGACATCATGTTGATTGGGTTGTGAATGTCCATGTGTTCAATCAGCTTGTTTTGAACTTCATCTTTAGCATCATTCCAAATGCCAATAACTCGTTCATAACGTTCATCATCAGTAATCAGACCACGACGGAACTGCTTGGTAACCAAAGCAACCTGCTTATGAGCATTTTCGATGATTGCCGGCTTTTCCTTCAAGTCAGTAATATCGGCAATCCCCACGGTAACACCAGAAATCGTGGATTCGTAGTAACCCAGATCCTTGATGCGGTCAAGGAATTGCGAGGTCTTGGTAACCTTGTACTTCTTGTAGACTTCGGCAATGATATCGGACAAGAAGCCCTTCTTAAATGGCGGAACCAGTGGCGCATTTTCCAAGTAGGCGTGAATATCTTCACCCTTATCCAAGAAGTACTTGTCAGGAACACCATTCAGCAGATTGTCATTGGTTGGCTCATTGATGTAGTAGTAGTCTTCTGGCATGATGCCGTTAAAGATCAGCTTACCAACACTGGTAACCATGATCTGACTGCGCTGTTCATCAGTAAATGGCTTCTTTGGCATTGAAGAAACCTGAACCCCAACCCGCGTCTGCAGGGCAACAAAGCCATCCTTGTAGGCCATGTAGGCTTCATTTGCATCCTTAAAGATCATGCCTTCGCCTTCACGAGCCTTATCTTCGGTCGTCATGTAGTAGTTACCGATAACCATATCTTGAGAAGGTGCCACGATTGGTTCACCGTCACGAGGCGACAGGATATGGTGAGCAGCCAGCATCAGCAGACGGGCTTCAGCTTGTGCCTCATCAGACAGCGGAACGTGAATAGCCATTTGGTCACCGTCAAAGTCGGCGTTGTAGGCGGCACAAACCAGTGGGTGCAGCCGCATTGCCTTACCAGATACCAATACCGGTTCAAAGGCTTGAATACCCAAACGGTGCAGAGTAGGTGCCCGGTTAAGCAGAACTGGGTGTTCACTGATAACGTCTTCCAAGACATCGAAGACCTTGTTGTCGCGCTTATCGATCAAGCGCTTAGCAGCCTTAACGTTGGTAGCCAGGCCCCGTTTGGTCAATTCATGCATGATAAATGGCTTGAACAGTTCCATTGCCATTGGTACTGGCAGCCCCATCTGGTTCATCTTCAGGTTAGGGCCAACATCGATAACCGAACGACCAGAGTAGTCAACACGCTTACCCAGCAGGTTTTGACGGAAACGCCCTTGCTTACCTTTCAACAGGTGCGACAGCGACTTCAATGGACGGTTACCAGGACCAGCAACCGGACGACCACGACGACCGTTATCGATCAGGGCATCAACAGCTTCCTGCAGCATCCGTTTTTCGTTTTGAACAATGATGCCAGGCGCGTTCAATTCCAACAGCCGCTTCAGACGATTGTTACGGTTGATAACCCGCCGGTACAGATCGTTCAAATCAGAAGTTGCGAAACGGCCGCCTTCCAGTTGTACCATTGGCCGCAAATCAGGCGGCATAACTGGAATAACGTCCATAACCATCCATTCTGGCTTGTTGCCAGATTTTAAGAAGGCTTCCAGAATGTCCAGACGACGAACGGCGCGCGTCCGCTTTTGGCCAGTAGCTTCTTTCAAGACGGCTTTTAATTCGGTAGCTTCCTTTTCCAGGTCAACGTCAGCCAACAGTTTTTGAATGGCTTCAGCACCCATTTCAGCAGTAAAGCGATCGCCGTACTCTTCCTTCTTTTCACGATATTCTGCTTCAGAGAGCAATTGTTTCTTTTCCAGTGGCGTGTCACCGGCATCCAAAACAACGTAAGAAGCAAAGTAGATAACTTCTTCCAGGGCACGTGGGCTCATGTCCAAGACCAGGCCCATTCGACTAGGGATACCCTTGAAGTACCAAATGTGAGAAACAGGGGCGGCCAGCTCAATGTGCCCCATCCGTTCGCGACGTACCTTGGAGCTGGTAACCTCAACTCCACAGCGGTCACAAACGCGGCCCTTGAAACGAATCCGCTTGTATTTGCCACAAGCACATTCGTAATCCTTGGTTGGACCAAAGATTCGTTCGTCAAACAGACCGTCTTTTTCCGGCTTCAGCGTCCGGTAGTTGATCGTTTCCGGCTTTTTAACTTCCCCGTACGACCAGCTGCGGATCTTTTGTGGTGAGGCCAGACCGATCTGCATGCTTTCAAATTTATTGACGTCAATCAAAGGATGATCCTCCTTATTTCAATTCAGGCAAACTAGTCTTGTTTTGCTTCGTCTTTGACTTCTTCGTGCTTGTCGCTGCCATCGCGAGCCAGCTTGCGGATGTCGGCCACGCCTTCATCCATGTTCTTGAGTTGAACTTCTTCGTTTTGACTGTCAAGCACCTTCATATCCAGACCAAGGGATTGCAGTTCCTTAACCAGCACGCGGAAGGATTCAGGAACACCTGGCTTTGGAATTGGGTCACCATTGATGATGGCTTCATAGGTGTTGACACGACCAACAACGTCATCAGACTTGTAAGTCAAGATTTCTTGCAGCGTGTAGGCAGCACCATAGGCTTCGAGGGCCCAGACTTCCATTTCACCGAAACGCTGACCACCAAATTGTGCCTTACCACCCAATGGCTGTTGCGTAACCAGTGAGTAAGGTCCAATTGAACGAGCGTGAATCTTGTCGTCAACCATGTGTGCCAGCTTCAGATAGTGCATGACACCAACGGAAACTCGTTGTTCAAATGGTTCACCCGTGCGGCCATCATAAAGAATCGTCTTGCCATCAGATGGCAGTCCGGCTTCCTTAACTGCTTCCCAAACGTCTTCATCGGTTGCCCCATCAAAGACTGGCGTAGCAATGTGAATACCCAGCTTGCGAGCAGCCATCCCCAGGTGCAGTTCGATAACCTGACCAATGTTCATACGGGAAGGCACACCCATTGGACTCAGCATGATATCGATTGGCGTACCATCTGGCATGTATGGCATGTCTTCTTCCGGTACCACGATTGAAACCGTACCCTTGTTACCGTGACGGCCGGCCATCTTGTCACCGACTTGGATCTTACGCTTTTGAGCAATGTAGACCCGAACCATCTTGTTGACACCAGGAGCCAGCTCATCACCGTTTTCACGCGTAAATACCTTAACGTCTTGAACGATACCGCCACCGCCGTGTGGTACCCGCAGCGACGTATCACGAACCTCACGCGACTTTTCACCAAAGATGGCGTGCAGCAGCCGTTCTTCAGCTGACAGCTCAGTCATTCCCTTTGGCGTAACCTTACCAACCAGAATGTCACCGTCGTTAACCTCAGCACCAACACGAATAACACCGGTTTCGTCCAGGTTCTTCAAGGCATCGGCACCAACGTTAGGGATCTCGCTGGTCATTTCTTCTGGTCCGAGCTTGGTTTCACGAGCTTCAGATTCATATGATTCGATATGAATTGAAGTGTAGACGTCTTCTTTAATCAAGCGTTCATTGATGGCAATGGCATCTTCAAAGTTGTAGCCTTGCCAAGTCATAAAGGCAATCAATGGGTTTTGACCCAGCGCCAGTTCACCTTGTTCCATTGATGGACCATCAGCCAAAACGTCATCAGCATCGATATGTTCACCGACCTTGACGATTGGACGCTGGTTGTAGTTCTTACCACCGTTGGAACGACGGAATTTCATCAGCTTGTAGGTGTCAAGCGTGCCGTCTTCTTCACGAACGCGAATTTCACGAGCATCGACGTATTCAACCGTACCAGCCTTCTTGGCAACCAAGGCAACCCCAGAGTCATGAGCGGCTTTGTATTCAATCCCAGTACCAATCAGCGGTGCATGAGGGTCGATCAAAGGAACCGCCTGACGCTGCATGTTGGCACCCATCAAGGCACGGTTGGAGTCATCGTTTTCCAAGAAAGGAATACATGCTGAGGCAACGGAAACAACCTGCTTAGGCGAGATATCCATGTAGTCGACGTTTTCAGGAGTCGTTTCAACATAGTCATCCTTATGACGGCACATGATTTCTTCATCAGCAAATGAGCCGTCATCATTAAGTTTGGTGTTAGCCTGAGCAATGATGTAGTTATCTTCTTCATCGGCAGTCAGATAGTCGATCTTGTCGGTAACCTTGTGCGTATCCCATGAAACACGGTGGTATGGCGTTTCGATGAAGCCATATTCATTGATCCGAGCATAGGATGACAGTGAGTTGATCAGACCGATGTTAGGACCTTCAGGCGTTTCAATTGGGCACATCCGGCCGTAGTGAGTATAGTGAACGTCACGAACTTCATAGCCGGCCCGGTCACGAGTCAAACCACCAGGACCAAGGGCAGACAGACGCCGCTTGTGGGAAAGTTCGCCCAGTGGGTTGGTTTGGTCCATGAACTGAGAAAGCTGTGAAGAACCAAAGAATTCCTTAATTGAGGCAACTACTGGCCGAATGTTGATCAGCTGCTGTGGCGTAACCGTGTTAATGTCTTGAATCGACATCCGTTCACGAACCACACGTTCCATCCGAGCCAAGCCGATCCGGAATTGGTTCTGCAGCAGCTCACCTACGGAACGAATCCGCCGGTTACCCAAGTGGTCGATGTCATCAGTTGTGCCAATGCCTTCTTGCAGGTTGAAGAAGTAGTTGATGGACGCAATGATGTCGGCTGGCTGAATGTGCTTAAGCTCCAAAGGAATGTGACCGTTGGCTACGATAGGCACAACGCGGTCAGGATCGTTCTTGGAGTAAACCAGGATCTTTTGCAGCTTAACCGGTGCCGTAACAACAGCTTCATCAGATGGCGTATAGGTAACCATCTTGAAGTCATCGTTGTCCAGGGCCGGTTCCAAAGTCTTCAATACTTCTTTGGTAACTACATCACCCTTGTTAGCCAGGATTTCGCCAGTTTCCGGATCAGCCAGCGTTTCAGCCAGCGTTTGACCCAGCAGCCGGTACTTCATCATCAGTTTCTTGTTGGTCTTGTAACGGCCAACTGGTGCCATATCGTAGCGCTTTGGATCAAAGAAGCGAGCCGTCAGCAGATTCCGTGCTGAGTCAGCCGTCTTAGGCTCACCTGGACGCAAGCGTTCGTAGATGTCCTTTAAGGCTTCTTCAACTCGTGAGTCTTCAGGGTTCTTGTGCACGTCTTTATCAATCGTAGCAGACAGGCCTTCACTGTTGCCACCCAGCATGTCAATGATCTCATCGTCAGAGCCAAAGCCCAGCGCACGCACCATTTCAGTCAAAGGCAGCTTCCGTGTCCGGTCAACCCGTACGTAAGAGATGCCCTTCGCATCGGTTTCGTATTCCAGCCAGGCACCACGGTTGGGAATAAAAGTAGCGCCATAGCTTGGCCGGCCGTTTTTGTCATCTTCTTCATTGTAGTAAACGCCAGGTGAACGAACCAGTTGAGAAACGATTACTCGTTCCGCACCATTGATAATAAAGGTACCTTGGTCCGTCATCAGTGGGAAGTCGCCGAAGAACACGTCTTGGGACTTGATTTCGCCAGTTTCGTGGTTCGTCAAGCGCAGGGTAACGTGCAGCGGTGCAGAGTAGTTTGCATCGTGTTCCCGGGCTTCATCAACCGTATACTTAGGTTCAAGCAGTTGGTAGTCGACGAATTCCAGCGACAGTTTGCCTTGGAAGTCATCGATTGGCATGATGTCGTTAAACATTTCCCGCAGACCTTTTTCCATAAACCAGTTATAGGAATCGGTCTGGATTTCAATCAAGTTAGGCAGGTCCAGTACTTCCTTGATACGGGAGTAACTGCGACGCGTACGGTGCTTACCGTATTTTACTAAATGTCCGGCCAAACTATTCACCTCTCAAATTTGTTGGGCAAGTTCATTCAAATTTGTAATATTACATTTTGATTACAAATCATCAAAATTCCTGCTTTTGGGCAAAAAAAATCCAAAAACAGCTAGGTGCTGTCTTTGGTTTTTATAAAGAATCCCATGGACAAGAGATCACGGAACTCAAATGAACTCGCAATTACATACACCAGTTATCATACGCGTTTGCAAATTCATTGTCAATATTTAGTTTTTATTTTTCACTGGCCGTTGCCGGAACCGTCAGGCCGCGCAAAATGCAGCTCAAAATCAGTTTGGTACGCTGCTCTTCAGAGATGGCATGGCCGCCAATTGGTTGAAATGATTTAAAGATCGGCGACAGATCAGCAATAAACAACTCCGCCGCTTCTTTAGGCAACAGATCCGGCCGCAGATGCACTTCAGGAAGTTTAAAAAAATCAGCAATTGGTTCAAGGTAATCCATTGTAAACAGCATGTCCAGTTTGCGCTGAGCACTTTCGGAAAGCTCTCTTTTGGCTTCTTGATACTGATCGTAAACGTTGAGCGGATGATGTTTTCTCAATACTTCAGTAATTCCATACAGTCGTTCTTCTGGATCAATCTGCTGCTTGCGCATAACCTTGTTGATATCCTGGCGAACCTTACCGCATAGATTGGTCAAAACAGCCAGGTATAAAACTTCCTTATCATTAAAATGGTGGTACAAAGCTGGCTGAGTGATGCCGATCTGCTTGGCAATATCTCTGGTGGAGGCACCAGAAAAGCCTTTTTGCAAAAACAGTGTCGTAGCGGTTTTCAAAATTGCTTGGCGAGTTTTTGCCAATTGTTCTGCTCGTTTCATGTTCTATCGATTCTCCCTTATCGGTTTCCCATATTAGTCAAAAATAATTCTCACACGAAAACCCAGCTCTTGCAAGCTTGGGTTACCAATTCGCCAAAAATAAAAGTCATTAAATCTCATTTCATTAAATGATGATTCAATGACTAATAAAATTTATCTATCAGGTTATTTATCGAAACCAACAGAATTTTAAGGTAGCGCAATCAATTCAGGCTTGGCATCCCCGCGCTTGTCCTTTAGCGTAATCTTGCCCTGATGCGAACCAATCACGACTTCATCACCAGTTTGGACTGCCCCGGCCAGCAATGCCTCGCTCAATGGATCCTCAACCAGATTCTGCAGTGAGCGCCGCAATGGTCGTGCTCCATATTCAGGATCATAGCCGGCTTTGGCAATCACATCAATTGCACCTGGCGTAAAGCGTACCTTGATATCACGTTCAGCCATCCGTTGTTTTACCTTGTCAGCCAGGAGCTTAACGATCTGATGCAGCTCTTTTTGATTCAAAGAGTGGAAGATGATCGTTTCATCAATCCGATTTAGAAATTCTGGCCGGAAGTGCAGTTTCAGCTGCTGCTTAATGGCGGCTGACATGGCCTGATAATCCGCCGTCATGTCGGCAGCCCCAAAGCCAACCGTTTTTTCATCCTGCAGCTGGGTGGCCCCAAGATTAGAAGTCATAATCAAGATCGTATTGCGGAAATCAACGCGCCGACCTTTTGAATCCGTCAGATAGCCATCGTCCAGTACCTGCAGCAACAAGTTAAATACGTCGGGGTGCGCTTTCTCGGCTTCATCAAGCAGCACGACGCTATATGGATGCTGACGAACCTTTTCCGTCAACTGACCGCCCTCATCATAGCCGACATAGCCAGGAGCCGCCCCAATCAAACGACTGACGCTGTATTTTTCCATATACTCAGACATATCAACACGGATCATATTGTTTTCAGAGCCAAACATTGCTTCAGCCAGGGCCTTAGCCAGTTCAGTCTTCCCGACGCCGGTTGGCCCCAGAAACATAAATGAGCCAATTGGCCGATTAGGATCCTTAAGACCACTGCGCGCTCGACGAATTGAACGGGCAATTGCCGAAACCGCCTCATCCTGACCAATCACGCGCTGATGCAGGACTCGTTCCAGATTGATCAGCCGGTCGCTTTCCGTCTTCTGCAGTTGGGTCAGCGGCACCCCCGTCCACTCAGCCACCACTTTAGCAATGTCTTCGCCGGTAACGTGCAGCTGATACTGATCAGCCTGCTTTCGTCGCTGCTCTTCTTCTTGCGTCAGCCGCGCCTTGATGGTCAGTTCAGCCTGCCTGAGCTGGGCCGCGCGATCAAAGTCCTGCTGTTCAATGGCCTGTTCTTTTTCCTCGCCTAATTTGCGCAGCTGAGCCTGTTCGTTTGCCAGTGGTGAGGACTGTTCTTCAGCTTCGATGCGCACCATGGCCGCTGCCTCGTCCATCAAATCAATGGCCTTATCTGGCAGAAAACGGCTCGTCAAATAACGCGTTGACAGCTTAACGGCAGCTTCCAAGGCTTCATCATCGATTTTGACGTGATGATGCTCTTCATATTTGGGCCGCAATCCTTTTAGAATCGCCAGCGCATCCTCAGCAGTCGGCTCTTCAACTTGAACCGTTGCAAAGCGCCGTTCCAAAGCTGCGTCTGATTCAATGTATTTTTGATACTCATCCAGTGTCGTTGCGCCAATCGTCTGCAGTTCACCACGGGCCAGCGCTGGCTTTAAGATATTTGAGGCATCAATTGCCCCTTCTGCACCACCAGCTCCAACCAGAGTGTGCAGCTCATCGATAAAAAGAATCACATGGCCGTCATGATAGATTTCATTGATGATTTTTTTCAAGCGGTCCTCAAACTCACCGCGATACTTGGTGCCCGCAACCAGCGACCCCATATCCAGCATCATCAGTCGCTTATCAGCCAGTTCTTCAGGAACCCGACCAGCTACGATCCGTTCGGCCAGTCCTTCTGCGATCGCGGTTTTGCCGACCCCTGGCTCACCAATCAGCACCGGATTGTTTTTAGTCCGACGACTGAGGATCTGAACTACCCGCTTGATTTCACGATCGCGGCCAACTACAGGATCCATGCCATCACTGCGCGCAATCTGTGTCAGATCACGAGCCAGCTTGTCTAACGTTGGCGTTCCCTGAACCTCACCATCGCTGCCATCATTTTCACCAGGACGTCGCCGTGGTGCCCGCCGCTGCTGATTTTCAGCAATTCCTAGGCGCCGCAGCAAAATCCGACGCGCCTGTTTGGGATTAACGTCCAGATTGCTTAAGATTCGTGATGATAGAATTGCATCATCACTCAGCAGGGCTAACAGCAGATGCTCGGTGCCAATTTGAGGGGCCTGCAGACGCTGGGCCATCTGCTTAGCCAACAATAAAATACTGCGCAGCTTGGGCGAATCAGGCAGATAGGTATCGCGATCAGCCTCTTGCATCGTACCATAACCGGTTAGGCTTTCGATTTCTTCGCGAATATCATCGCTGGTGACGTTAAACTGATTCAAGACACGGCCCGCAATACTATTAGAAACCATGCTCAACGCCAGCAGCAGATGCTCGGTACCCACGGCCTGATGCTTAAAGTAGTGTGCCTGTTCTTGAGCAATCTGCAAAACGTTTTGCGCGCTTCGGGTGTATGAATTATTGTCCATTAAATCACCGTCTCTTTCTCTCTTAGCTTTCAAAACGCAGCCGGTTCAACAGTGAAGTCAAAACCCGGGCCCGCAGCTGATTTTCTTTAACTCGACTATCCAGTTTCAAGGTTTGTTTGGCGACCATCACCATCATTAAATCGCCTTCTCGCCGTGTAATAACTTTTTCTTCATATAAAGTTCGAATCACGTCAAAGGCATCTCGTTCACTGATTGAGTCGCCAATTGCATTGATCAGCATGTCCAAGACATCGACATCATCCAATAGATTGATGCGTTCAATGCGGATATAGCCGCCACCGCCACGTTTACTTTGAACCAGGTAGCCATTTTGCAGGGTGAAGCGAGTTTTAATTACATAATTGATCTGTGATGGTACCACATCGAAATGGTTGGCCACTTCTGAACGACGTATCTCGATCTGCTCTGAGTTGCCAAGAATCTCTTTAAGATAGGCTTCAATAATATCTGAAATACTGCGGTCTTCCAAAATTTCGCCCCCTCTTTCTTTATCTGACTAATGTTGACCTTCATTTTATCATATATATCCATAAAATTCCGATTTTAAATTAAAAAAACTCATCGCTGCAAAAACAACGATGAGCCTTAAATTTTAGATTGCTAAGATCAGCTTGCCTTAGCCGTTATTCAATTATTTGTTGTGTACAAAGTCAACGACGTTCCGGCCAACCACTTTGTTGTCCTTAAGTTCTTGAATCATGTCGTTGATTTCTTCCAGCTTGCGGGTCTTGACGATTGGGTGAACCTTGCCTTCAGCACCGAATTGGAAACATTCAGCCAGGTCTTGACGAGTACCAACCAGTGAACCAGCAACAACGATCCCATCCAGAACCGTCTTGGCGATGTTCAGCTGCATGTCACCCTTTGGCAGAGCAACGGCAACCAGCTTGCCATCTGGACGCAGGGAACCAACAGCTTGGTCAAAGGCAGCTGGCGTAACGGCCGTAACAACAGCTGCATGAACGCCGCCAACCTTTTCTTGGATCTGTTCGTCAACATTGCCGTCATGACGGTTGATCAGAACTTCAGCGCCTTCCTTCTTGGCAGCTTCCAGTTTGTCAGGGTTACCATCAACGGCAACAACGTGAGCACCAAATACGTTGTGGGCAAATTGAATCCCCAGGTTACCCAGACCACCAGCACCAACGATTGATACCCATTGACCTGGCTTGATGCCGGAAACCTTCAGTGCCTTGTACATCGTAACGCCGGCACAGGTCAGAGAAGTTGCCTCAACTGGGTCCAGGCCTTCTGGTACTTTAACTGCATAGTCAGCAGGAACGATGCATTGTTGAGCCATAGCGCCATCAGCAGTGTAGCCAGCGTTCAAAACGTTGCGGCAAAGCGTTTCACGACCCGTCAGACAGTACTCACAATGGCCACAGCCCTTAAAGAACCAAGCAATTGATACTCGGTCGCCAACTTTCAGGCTGGTAACGCCAGGAGCAACCTTAGATACGCGGCCAACACCTTCGTGACCAATAATCGTACCAGGCTTCTTGCCAAAATCGCCGGCAGCAACGTGCAGGTCAGTGTGGCAAAGACCACAGTATTCCATGTCGACCAGCGCTTCACCTGGCTTCAGATCACGCAGCGTAACGTCCTTAACGTCAACGAAGCCATCACAATTTTCACGAATAACAGCAGCTTTCATAGAGCAAAATCTCCTTTGCAATCATTAGATTTCCTTTACAGCCCCTATCTTAGCAGATTCATATCGATTTGGAAAGTGAACGTTTGCACATTTATCCTAGACCACTGAATTTAAAAAACGGTTTCCTACCGATGTAAAGGGCTTCACAGCCATCTAAAGCACTTTCAAAATTATTTTTAGCTTGTGCAGATTTAAACTTATCAAAAATAAGTGAAGGCTTTCATTGTTTGGATAGCTCACGCCTGATTAAAATGCTAATTTTGATTTTTTAGATAGTAATGAATATAATGTTCAGTTTTATTTTTCCAAGGTTGTCTCAGTACGGTTGGCGGATTATCATAATGTTACCGCTACCAAAATATCACGGAGGAATTAACTATGGAACAAACTTTTGTCAACGGCAAGGTATTCGTCGGTACCAGCGAAACTGATTTTGTCTCTGCCTTTAAAGTTAAAGATGGCCGCATCAGCTGGATTGGTCAGACTGAACAGGTTGACGATCCCCAAGCGATTGATCTGCATCAGCAAACGGTTTTGCCTGGACTGATCGATTGCCATACCCATCCCAAATATATCGCGGATGCTCTCCACAGGACGGCCTGTACGCCCCCTAACGTCAACAGCATTCAAGAAATGATCGCCGCCCTCAAGGCATCCCCGCAGTATGGTCAAGGCCCGGATGTCTGGATCGAGGGCTGGGGCTTTGACGAAACCAAGCTGGCAGAACATCGCGCGCCAACCGTTGACGATCTGGACCAAGTTACTACCGAACAGCCAATCTTTATCTACCGTTCCGACTGTCATTCATCAGTTGGCAACTCAAAAGCCTTGGCACTGGCCGGTATCGATCAAAACACCCCAGATCCAAAAGGCGGCCATATCGAACGTTTTCCAGATGGTCGTCCCACTGGCTTTATGCGTGAGGTAGCCGCCAGTCAGCTGCTGATTCGAGCCAAGTCGGCGCAAAGCTATGAAAATGACGTGCAAAACATGGTCAACAGCTCCGATCATTACCTTGAAAACGGCATCGTTGCAATTGGCGAAATGATGGGTCGGCTCAATCCCTACCCTACGCTGCGCCTTTATCAGGATGCCGTCAAGCAGGGCTTTAAGCCACGAGCCTCCATCTATTATGTCTATGATGAGCTGAAGCCTGGTCAAGACCTTGATCCAGTGGGCGATGATCAGCTGCGGGTAGCCGGCATCAAGATTTTCATGGACGGCAGTATTTCTGGCGAGACCGCTGACAACTCATTGCCTTATCCCTCTGGCAAACGTGGTGTTTTGCTTACTGACCAGACCAAGCTGAAGACGGCCATCGAATTTGCCCAAAAACATCAGCTGCAGGCCGCCATTCACGCAATGGGTGATGCGGCAATTCAGCTGGTTTTAGATACGACCTGTGATTTAGATCCTTGGCTGGATGATATGCCTTCAATCCGTATCGAACACGCTTCGCTGCTTAGCGACCAGATGCTTGATCAGATCAATCACGCCAAAATGTGGTACGGTCTCTCCACCCAGCCAATCTTTTTCTTTGCAGAAGATGAATCCTATCGCAGCTATTTGACGCCGGAACAGTTCAAACTGGCCTACCGTGTTAAATCAATGCTTAAATCAAAGGCACTGACGACTTTAAGCTCTGATGCGCCATGCACTCCCTGGGCCGAGCCTGACAGTCCTTTCTACAGTATCTATGCAGCCGTAACGCGCCAAGCTGCCAATAATGACGTTGTAAACATTGAAGAAGCCATTACCGTTCCGCAGGCCATCTTAGGCTATACCAAATGGGCAGCAGAAATTGGCGGGTTTACACATAACGGAACGCTAGAGGTTGGTAAATCAGCTGACTTTGTAATTTTAAACAAAGATATCTTCAGCGCCGCAAAAGATGAACTGGCAACCGTAAATGCAAACGAAACCTGGTTTAAGGGCCAGCGCGTCTACCAAAAGGCATCGAAATAAGCATTCAAATTGATTATAATCAGTCTGACCGTCACCAATCCATTTGATTGATGACGGTCAGTTTTTATTTATTCAGCATGATATGGCGTCGTGCATAATCGACCAGCAGCTCAACCGGCGTAGTAAAATCATCATTAACCCACCAAACCAGCAGCATATAGATTCCGCCAGACTGGTAGCTGATTGCATAGTCTGAAAGATCAAGTTCTGGATGATACTCAATCAGCAAACGATGCAGGTAAGCTGTTTGCTGATTGAGCAGTTCACCTTCAAAACCTGCTTTCAACAAAACACGCATCAAATCCGGATGATTCTTGAAGTGGCTAAGATAGGCCGTAAGCTGCTGTTCCAATGAATTCAGGTCATGTTCTTTGATATCTTGAATAAAAGCAGCAAATTCCTGTTGCAAAAAATGCGTCAAGATTGCATCCTTGCCACCGAAATTACGGTAAAAAGCCATTCGCGACACCATGGCTCGTTGTGCGATTTCAGCTACCGTTAGTTCAGCATAAGGCTTTTCCTTAAGCAGCTCGAACATTGCTTGCTCAATTTTCAGTTGTGTTTTTTGACTCTTTTTATTCATTAATGTTAATTCCTCGCTTTCCTAAAAACGATTGACAAATGAAAGCGTCAACAATATTATAAAAGCATAGTTACAGGTGTAACGATTTTTAGTATTGAAAGGAGCGAGCATGATGCATTATACAAATGGAAACTACGAGGCGTTCGTTAATGCTGACAAGCCAGCCGATATCGAAAAAAAATCGGCATATATCATTGGAGCAGGTCTGGCTGGATTAGCTACAGCCGTCTTTTTGATTCGTGACGGACAGATGCCAGGTAAAAAGATCCATATCCTTGAAGAATTATCAGTTCCAGGCGGCAGCATGGATGGAATTTACAGCGTTCAGCGCAATTCCTATATTATTCGCGGCGGCCGTGAAATGGAACCGCATTTTGAGACGCTTTGGGATCTGTTTCGTTCGATTCCGTCACTGGAAGTCCCCGGTGCTTCAGTATTGGATGAGTTCTATCGTCTAAACCGTAAAGACCCTTGCTATGCTAAAACTCGTGTCATTCAGAATCGCGGTGAAGCTTTGCCAACCGATGGACAGCTGCTGCTGACGCCAAAAGCAGTCAAAGAGATCGTTGACTTGGTTTTAACGCCAGAAGAAAAACTTCAGGACGTCAAAATCAATGAGGTCTTTGACAAAGAGTTCTTCCAATCCAATTTCTGGCTCTACTGGTGTACGATGTTTGCCTTTGAGCCATGGGCCAGCGCCATGGAAATGCGTCGTTATCTGATGCGGTTTATCCAACACGTCGGTACGCTCAAAAATCTTTCATCACTGCGTTTTACCAAATTCAACCAATATGAGTCATTGATTCTCCCAATGGTTAAATTCTTAAAGGATCATGAGGTTCAATTCCATCAAGAAACCATCGTCGACAACATCATCGTTAACCGCTCTGGTGATGACAAGCTTGCCACTAAGATCGAGATGACAGTTGCTGGTGAGCCGCAAAATATCGAACTGACACCAAATGATCTGGTCTTTGTAACAAATGGTTCGATCACCGAAAGCACCACGTACGGCGACAATGATCACCCTGCACCAACCGATCATCCGCTTGGCGCTAGCTGGCAGCTATGGAAGAACCTGGCAGCCCAAGACAGTGATTTTGGTCATCCAGAAAAGTTCTGCGAGCAGATTCCAAATGCAAACTGGACCATGTCGGCTACAATTACTTTTAAAAACAATGATATCGTACCATTTATTGAAAAAGTAAATAAGAAAGATCCGCACAGTGGCTCGATCGTAACCAGCGGCCCTACAACAATCAAGGACTCCAACTGGCTCCTAGGCTATTCGATCAGTCGGCAGCCTCATTTTCATCAACAGAAGCCTAATGAACTGATCGTCTGGCTGTACGGTCTCTTCTCTGATAAAGCCGGCAACTATGTTAAAAAAACGATGCCCGAATGTACCGGTATCGAGCTATGTGAGGAGTGGCTATATCATATGGGTGTACCAGAAAATGATATTCCAGCCATGGCAAAAGCAGCAACAACGATTCCTGCTCACATGCCGTATATCACATCCTACTTTATGCCGCGATCCTTGGGTGACCGTCCATTAGTCGTACCAAAGCATTCCAAGAATCTAGCCTTTATCGGCAACTTTGCTGAAACGCCACGTGATACGGTCTTTACAACTGAATACTCCGTTCGCACTGCCATGGAAGCCGTCTATACGCTGCTTGACATTGACCGGGGCGTTCCAGAAGTATTTGCCTCAGCCTTTGACGTTCGTTTGATGATGAATGCCATGTATTATCTTAATGATCAAAAGAAATTAACTGAACTGGACTTGCCATTGTCTCAGAAACTATTAGTTAAAGAGGGACTCAAAAAAGTCAAGGGAACCTATATCGAAGAACTCTTAAAAGAATATCGGCTGATTTAAGCCTAGTAACAATCAGATCCGGTCAGTACCAAAATGGTGATGACCGGATCTTTTTCAACAAAAAAACCGATGAAAAATCATCGGCATACAAAAAGCGGAAGACGGGATTCGAACCCGCGACCCCCACCATGGCAAGGTGATGTTCTACCACTGAACTACTTCCGCAAATGTTTATTTAAATTCGCTGATAACGTATCAACAGTTGTATATATTACCGATAAAAACGTTTAATGTCAATACTAATTTTATATTTTCGTCAATTATTCCGATATTTATTAATTTTGACCTGAATGAAACCAACTTGGCAGATTGCCTCAAGCCGACATCTGGAAGCGGTTGCTGAATAGCGTTATAATTAAGACAAAATTTGGGGAAAGGAGCTGAAAATTATGAAAAAATTCTCGCATCGGCAAAAATTGTTCATGATTTTAGCTGTCGCCTTAGTAGCCGTGCTCCTGCAATACGCTTTTAAGCAGGCACTGGCTGCCCAGATTCTGGTAACCATCGTGGGAGCCGGTATCGCGCTTTCAATGCTGATTGAGATGATCCATACTCTTAAAAGCGGTCGCTATGGCGTTGACCTGCTGGCAATCATCGCCGTTGTCTCCACTCTAAGCGTCGGTGAGTATTGGGCCGCTATGGTGATTTTAGTAATGCTGGTCGGTGGCGACGCTTTGGAAGACTATGCCTCTCGTAAGGCCAACTCTGAGCTTAAGGCATTGCTTGACAACTCGCCGCAGTCTGCACACCGGCTGATGAACGATCGGATTGAAGACGTTCATGTCGACCAGGTTAAGGTTGGCGATACGATCGTCGTTAAGCCTGGCGAGCTGGTACCAATTGATGGCGAAATCATTAAAGGCAATACGCAGGTCAACGAATCATCGCTGACCGGTGAATCAAAGCCAATCGATAAGCAGGTTGGCGATCAGGTAATGTCAGGCTCGCTGAACGGCGATCAGGCAATCGTCATTAAAGCAGTCAAATTAGCGCGTGACAGTCAGTATCAAAAACTGGTGGCCCTGGTTAAAGAGGCGGAGAACACCCCGGCGCTTGGATCGTCAGCAAAGATCCCAGTCGTTTCGCTCAAGTAATGGTTGTCGCTTCACCATGTCCACTGATTTTAGCGGCGCCAGTTGCCATCGTTTCGGGGATGAGTCGGGCCTCACGCAGCGGGATCATCGTTAAGACTGGCAGCGTCCTGGAAAAAATGGCGCATCCGAAAACCATGGCCTTTGACAAAACCGGTACGATTACCAGCGGCCGGTTGACCGTTGATCATCTTGAACCGGCCAAGGGAATCGACATTAAGGAACTGCTGCACTTTGCTGCCAGTGCCGAGGAACAGTCGCCACATATCCTTGCCCGTTCAACCGTCGCCTATGCGCAAGCACACCAGATTCCGCTTAGTTCTGCCAGTGAATTAAAAGAGGTTGTCGGCAACGGGATCTTAGCAATCGTTGATGGTCGACAAGTCAAGGTCGGCAAGCTGATCTTTGCTGATCCAGATACGACCCAAAAGCCGCTGTCTCAGACTACAATCTATGTCAGCGTGGATGATCAGTATTGGGGCTGCGTGATTTTTCAAGATCAGATTCGTCCTGAAGCGCCACGTACTATGGAGCAGCTGCGTCAGCTGGGCGTCGAGCACCTGGTTATGCTGACTGGCGATCAAAAAGCCATTGCGCAGCACGTTGCTAAACTGGTCGGCATCCATGAGGTAAAAGCTGACCTATTGCCCGAACAAAAGATTGCGGCCTTAAAAAACGTTCCGGAAAATCGCCGTCCTGTCGTAATGGTTGGTGATGGCGTCAATGATGCACCCGCATTGGCAACTGCCGATGTCGGAATCGCCATGGGTGCTCATGGATCAACGGCAGCCAGTGAGTCTGCCGATCTGGTAATCGTTAAAGATGACCTGCACCGGGTTGCCATTGCCGTTACGATCTCACAAGAAACCATGCGCATTGCTCAACAGGCCGTCTTGATCGGTATCGGTATCTGTACGGTTTTAATGCTGATTGCCGCATTTGGCATCATCCCTGCATTTATCGGGGCAATGCTGCAGGAAGTAATTGATACCGTCTCGATTCTTTGGGCATTAAGAGCTCGTCACGGGACGTCTGATATTGATGACTGACCCAACTTAAAACAGCGTTGTGTTGGACACTAAAGTCTGCACAGCGCTGTTTTTATGATTAGATCATTTATTCATTAGCGATTACCGAACTGAGCTTTTGAATCGATCCGACATCCCCAACAACTGAGATATGATCGCCATAATGAAGCATGTCGTCGGCTTGTGGCAGCTTGTTAACCTGCTCTCCGCTGACAATGGCAATCACATTGACTTGATAAGTATCGCGCAGATTAAGCTCTTTTAGCGTATGCTCACAGAAATCTGGACTCTTAACCTCGATTTCGGCCAGCGTCAGTTCATGATTCAAGATCAAATAGTTGGCAATATTTAAATGCAGCTGATGAAATACCATTCGTCTAGCCATGTCACGTTCCGGACGCACGACATAGTCAGCCCCAATTTTTTCCAGCACCCGGGCATGATTTTCGTTTTCTGCCTTACAGATAATGTTTTTAGCGCCCAACTCTTTAACGATCAGGGTTGCCATGATACTGGCCTGAATATTGCCCACCGAAATATAGACATTGTCAAAGCTCCCTAGATCCAGCTCGCGCATCGCTTCTTCATCTTGAGCATCGGCAATGACTGCTCGCGTTACCATATTGGCATATTCATTGACGACATCTTCATTCTTATCAATGGCCAAAATATCTTGATGCGCCTCGGCCAAAGTTTCACAGACCGAGCTGCCAAACTGACCGATACCAATTACTGCATAGTTGTTTTTATTAGCCAATCAAAACCCCTTCTTCCGGATAGCGATAGTTCTTTTGCTTTGGATGAGCATTTAAAACCGTAAACATTACGGTGTAGATGCCAACCCGACCGATAAACATCAATGCCATAATGATCAGTTTGCCAAACAGATTCAAATGCGACGTAACCCCCATGCTGATACCCGTCGTCCCAAAAGCAGCCATAACTTCAAAAATAATATCTTCCAAAGTAAAATTGGCTGGCAAATGCTGTGTCAGACACAACAGCAGGATTGCCGCGGCAAGAATTGCAAAGGCAACAAAAACCAGCGTCAGCGCCCGAAAAATATTTTCTTCTTTAAAGCGGCGTCTGCCAAAAACCGTATCGCGCTGACCTTTTAAAGTGGCAATACTCTGCAGCGTCAACAGCCCAACCGTAGTCGTTTTGATCCCACCAGCCGTTGATCCTGGCGTCCCACCAATAAACATCAAGATTACCGTTACCGCGATGCCAGCCGGTGAAAGATTTTGATAGGAAAAAGTCGTCAGACCGGCTGTCCGTGGCGTAATAGCCATAAAAACAGTATTGATGAAACGATGCTCGACTGACATATGTGGAAACTGAGCAGCTAGATTATTTTCAGTCAAAAGATAGCTCATCAGTGATAACAGCAGGATAATGGCGCCAGTCGACAGCGCCAGTGAGGTATGCAGCGACAACCGATGCTTTTTTCGATAAAGCAATAGATCACGCCAAACCAAAAAACCAAATGAACCAGCAATAATCAAAACCGCCATGATAAACAAGACATATGTATCATCGGCAAATGACGCCAGACTGTTGCCAAACAGATCAAAACCGGCATTACAAAAAGCTGAGATCGAGTGAAAGATACTGTACCATAGCCCCTTGATCAAACCAAACCGGTGGCCAAAATCAGGCCACAGCAGCAAGGCGCCTAAAGCTTGAATGATCAGTGACAGACCAACGATTAGATTGACAATAGTAATCTGTGCTGGCGACTGCAGGTTCAATGATTCTTGGGCTAACAGACGTGCTGAAAGCCTGATCTTTTGACGCGCAAACAAAAACATCATGATTGCAAACGTCATAAAACCCAGTCCGCCAATCTCAATCAAAGCCGTAATTACCAGCTGACCAAACAAAGACCAGTGAGTCGCCGTATCAACCAGTGTCAGTCCAGTCACGCAGGTTGCACTGGTCGCGGTAAAAAATGCCGTCATAAATGATGGGTCCTCGCCAGGCTTGATTGCAATCGGCAGCATTAAAAGCAGCGTACCGATTGCAATCACGATCAAGAACCCAAACGTCAAGGCTTTTGAGAATGAAAGGCGATAACGACCAAACGTGATCATTTTTATGGCTTCCTTTCCCGATTAAAACTTCTAAGAACAACTATATCAGCGATCAAACGCAAAATAAATCAAAAAACGACTGTACCTTACTTCAGGACAGCCGTTTAATAATAATGCGGATGAAGGGACTCGAACCCTTACATCATAAGATACAAGAACCTAAATCTTGCGCGTCTGCCAATTCCGCCACATCCGCAAGTAAAGCATTAAAAAATGGAGGATACAGGGCTCGAACCTGTGACCCTCTGCTTGTAAGGCAGATGCTCTCCCAACTGAGCTAATCCTCCGTATCAGATATGAAAATCAACAGTTTAATTATACATATCTGAATAAACTCTGTCAAGAACTCAACTACTTTAGGTTCAGTTCCGTCAGCTTATCATCAACCAATTGCAAAACCTGATCAGTTGCATAGGGATCTTCGACAAAATCATATTTGTCTCCATCAATCAGCATTTTAGGACTTTCATCATAGCTGGCATACCAGTCAACATAGCGCTGATTCAACTCGCGATAGTATTCATAAAGACTTGGGTCATTTTCAATCTGTTCAAACGAACGGCCGCGTTTCTTGATTCGCTTCAGCATCGTTTCAAATGAGACCTGAATACTGATCAAAAGACTTGGTGCTTTAGTATGTGCCTGCTGAGGCAATTCTTCCATCATATTGCCCAAAAGCGAGGAATAGATGTCAGCTTCAGTCTGTGTAGCTCGCCCCAAATCGGCATTCAGCCGAAAAAGCAGGGCATCTTCAAAAATTGAGCGGTCTAAAACGTTCAGATCATTATCAAATGAATTCTTGATCTCGGCCAAGCGTTTGTTTAAAAAGTAGATCTGCAGCAAAAAGCCGTATTTCTTAGGATCTTGATAAAACAGCGGCAGGATTTCATTGTCATCAACCGATTCATAGAAAGCCTGACTGTCCAAATGATCAGCCAGCATCCGCGTTAAACTGGTTTTTCCCGCACCAATAGTTCCTGCTAGTACAATCATTGCTTTTCCCCTTTTTCCATTTTCTAAAAAGACACGAGCTATATTGTATCATCTTTGATCCGCCACCGTGAGTAAAATGTTTTTCATTTATCAGTCAACATCATAAAGTCTCAACTAATCAACGAACCGTCCTTTTTTTTAATATTTTACTGCTTAGCACTAAATGGCTTTTGGCTGATCGCATTTTTACAGTCTGCATCATCATCAACAGCCCCCACAATAAAATCCCCGCCAAAACCGGCGAGGATTCGATAATTATTCAGCTTCTTTTTCCGATTCAGAAACGAATGACTCACTATTGTTGCTCCGTGACAGATCAACGTCCTTGAGAGGAATCAAGTGCGTCTTGTAACGAACCTTATAGTAGATGAATAAAATCAAGAACAATGGTACGGCCATGTAGGTGATGGCGATATTTGACCAATCCATCTTGATAAAGGCATCAATGTTTTGACCACACATTACGACGACACACAAGATCAAGGCAAAGATTGGGCCAAACGGAAACAGCGTAGCATGATACTTTAATTCGCCAACCTGATGTCCCTGCGCAATAAAGGCTCGCCGGAAGCGCAGATGCGAAACGGCAATTCCCAGCCAAGCAATAAAACCGCACAGACCAGATGCCCCAATCAGGTAATTATATGCTTCGGGACCGATAAACTGTGTCAAATAAGCTAGACACGAGACAACCATGGTGCCCAACAATGCATAGATTGGAATCCCACGTTTGTTGACATAGCCAAAGATCTTCCAGGCATAGCCTTCCCGCGCCTGTGAGAACAGCATCCGCGTTGAGGCATACAGACCAGAGTTGGCTGCCGAAATCACGGCCGTTAAGATAACCGCATTCATCACACTGGCTGCAGCCGCCATCCCAGCTCGCTTAAAGACGATCGTAAATGGGCTCATCGTAATATTCTGCACGTTTGAATTCAACAGGTTTTTGTTGGTATATGGCAGAACGCAGGCAATGACAAAGATTGCAAAAATGTAGAACAGCAAAATCCGCCAAAAAGTTGAATGAATAGCCTTGGAAACCGATTCTTCCGGCGTAGCAGCTTCACCAGCCGTAATCCCAATCAATTCGGTTCCTTGAAATGAGAACCCAGCAACCAGGAACACACTCAAAATCCCTGACCAGCCATGAACGAACGGTGCGTCCTTGTAGTGGAAATTCTTCATGCCAACCGGTCCTTGACCACCCATGATTCCAAAGATGATGCAGACCCCAACAACCAAAAAAATGACGACCGTTACAACCTTGATCAAAGACAGCCAGTATTCCGTCTCACCATATGAACGAACTGAAAGATAATTGATCAGAAAAATCGCAAGCAAGACAAACGTACTAAACAGCCAGCTTGGAAAATGCGGCAGCCAATATTGGAAAACCAGCCCCGCCGTCGTTACGTCAACTGGAATCGTAATGGCCCAGTTAAACCAATAATTCCAACCCATGGCAAAACCTAATGCCGGATCAACAAACTTTGTTGAATAGGTGGCAAAAGAACCCGAGACTGGAATATAGGTGGCCATCTCACCCAGACTGGTCATCAAGAAATAAACCATGATCCCCATGATGGCATAAGCTGCTAAAGCACCACCCGGGCCGGCCGTTGAGATTGCCGAACCGCTGGCAATAAACAGTCCCGTCCCAATCGTACCGCCAAGAGCAATCATTGACAGATGGCGCGTTTTCAATGTCCGTTGAATATGACCCTCACTGCCTTCATGACTGTTTTCGCTCATGAAAAAATCCTCCTCAAATTTATTGGCGAGAAAGGCAAACAAAAAGAGCCGGCAAGCCAGGACTTCCCTGCTTGTCGACTCAACTTAACTTCGTAATTGTTGAATCAATCATGGAAGCGCCCCGCAGAAGCTTCTGCGACAGTCCGTAATTTATTTAACTACGGCCCAACGCGTAAAGCCTTCAGTCGATACGCGTTTCGGCAAGCATCCCTTTCAGCCAGGCATTGATTCTGAAGCATCCAGCCTGGTCTACTGATGAGACTCGCACCTCTTCTCTTTTACACATTATTTGATTATAACTCACTTTTGATTTTAAGCAAGTTTTAATTTTCTACTTGATTTCTTTACCATCAGCAGTAATGTACTTCTCACCACGCGAGCTGCGCGATAAATCGGCTTCCTGCAGCGAAAGCAGGTGCGTCTTATAGCGGAACTTGTAGTAGCAGAACAGGATCAAGAAGATCGGCACTGCCATGTAGGTAATCAAGATGTTGTCCCAATCTAAGTGAATGAATGCTGGAATGTTTTGACCAACAATCACAATCATACAAAAGACAAAAGCAAAAATTGGACCAAATGGGAACATGGTCGCATGATACTTCAGCTCGCTCAGCTGATGTCCCTGCGCAACAAAGGCCCGCCGGAACCGGTAGTGAGCCATTGCAATCCCTAGCCAGGCGATAAAGCCAGACAACCCGGATGCATCAATCAGGTAGTTGTAGGCGTTGGCACTGACAAAATGCAGCAGGTAGATCGCCAGCGAGACGGCCATCGTCCCCAGCAGCGCGTAGATTGGAATCCCCCGCTTATTAACGTAGCCAAACCCTCGCCATGCATAGCCTTCTCGTGCTTGCGAGAACAGCATCCGCGTTGAGGCATAAAGTCCTGAGTTGGCTGAAGAAATCACGGCCGTCAAGATTACCGCGTTCATCACACTGGCTGCCGCTGCCAGGCCGGCTCGCTTAAAGACAATCGTAAATGGCGACATCGCCACGTCTTGAACGTTGCTGCTCAAAAGGTTTTTGTCGGTATATGGCAAAATGCAGGCCATGACAAAGATTGAAAGAATGTAGAACAGCAAGATCCGCCAGAAGGTTGAATGAATGGCCTTTGGAACGGATTTTTCCGGCGTGGCGGATTCACCAGCCGTAATGCCGACCAGTTCAGTACCCTGAAATGACATCCCGGCTACCAAGAAAACGGTCAGGATGCTGGGAAAGCCGCCAACAAACGGTGCTTTTTTGTAATGGAAGTTTTTTAAGCCGATTGGTCCTTGACCACCCATAATCCCAAAAATAATCATAAAACCAACGATCAAGAAGACAATGATCGTCACGACTTTAATAATTGACAGCCAGTATTCAGTCTCACCATATGAGCGTACTGACAGATAATTGATCAAAAAGATTACCAGCAAAACAAAGCCGCTAAAAATCCATTCAGGAAACTGGGGCCACCAGAATTGAATGATAACTCCAGAGGTAACCGCGTCAACGGCAATCGTAATCACCCAGTTCAGCCAGTAGTTCCAACCCATGGCAAAACCCAATGCTGGGTCAACAAACTTAGTACAGTAGGTAGCAAACGATCCCGTCAATGGAATATAGGTTGCCATCTCACCCAGGCTGGTCATCAAAAAGTAAACCATGATTCCCATCATGCTGTAGGCGACCAAAGCCCCACCAGGCCCAGCCGTTGAAATTGCCGAACCACTGGCAATCATCATCCCGGTACCAATTGAACCGCCCAAAGCAATCATCGACAGGTGCCGCGTCTGCAGCGTCCGTTTCATATGGCCGGAATTGCCAGTTATTGTCTGACCTTCCGTACCACCATTCTTTGCCTCTCCACTCATCGTAAATGGATTCCTCCTCTATGACAATTTCGAGCGCCAGTTATACATTTCTCATGGATAAAGTATAAGGTGTGCATACTTAATATGATTAAACATTTTAGCGCAATTTCAGCAAAAAAGCCATATCAATTGGACTATCTGCCCAAATTGGCTTATCTGCGACAACGAAAATATTATACAATAAAATAAATATTTAAACAAGTTTATGCATGTAATTATAAAGCTTTAACCATTTTCAAATAACCGTTTTCATTACCGATCTGATCAAATTTAAACTTTTTCAATAAAGATCTCGAACGCAGGTTATCGATGGCCACATACGCCTGCAGCCGCTTAATATCACTATTTTTTGCCAACGCTTGCAAAAAAGCTGCGAGCGCCTCACTCATAATTCCTCTTCCCCAACGATCGCGTCTCAGTAAATATCCCAGCTCCATAGCGTGGGCCTGATAGTTTCCATCACTTGCATATATTGGGAATAAGCTGACCAACCCGACCAGTTGCCCAGCCGGATCAGTGATTAACAAAAGCTGCTGCTGCCCAAGCCAGTTATTGACCGCCCAGCCGCGCATCATTTGATCATCTGGCAGCTGCAGTCCGCTTAATCTAACCAGTTCACCATCGCCTAATAGATTCAAGACAGCTTGAAGATCATCCTGACAGCCCATTTTAATTACGAGACGGGCAGTCTTAATTGGCCAAAGCAATTGTTTGTGCATTATAATTTCACCTACCAGGATCTTTTTTCAGGAGTGTTTTTAATGGAAATCATTCAAAAAAATTTAAGTACCGCAAGCTATCAAACCAAAGCTGTGCTGACTGGCTATCTGCAGACACCTGTTCCCAAGTCGCCGGTGCAGCAGTTCCGTCCACTGATTTTTGTCCCCGGCGGCTCAATGACGCATATTCCAGTCGAACAAACCGAGAAGACTGCGCTCAGTTTTTCAGCTCGTGGCTTTCAGGTTTTCGTGCTGCGCTATACCTTCACCAGCGAGCATCAGCCGGTTTATCCAAATCCACTGATCGATCTGGCATTAGCCGTCGCGCTGCTTAGAAAACAAACCGCAGCCTGGCATTTAAAAACCGATCAGCTGACGATCATGGGCTTTTCAGCTGGCGGTCAGGTTACCGCGCTGTACAATGACTACTGGCATGCAAAATGGCTCAGCAGACTCAGTGGCGCTGCCAGCGATCAGCTCCGCCCCAATGCGGTTATCCTAGGCTATCCCGTCATCGACCTTAACCTTGGCTTTCCTAAAGACGCCACAACGCGTGCCAAGTGGGCCGATGATCCAGCTCGTTATAATGCCGCGACACATGTCAACGACTTAAACGCGCCAACCTTTATGTGGACGACTTTTACCGATCAGGTCGTACCAGTGCAAAATACGCTTAGCTACAGCCAAGCTTTGCTGGCCCATCAGATTCCCCAAGAATTGCACGTTTTTGCGCATGGCCCGCATGGAATGGACATTGCCAATGCCTTGGTTGCCCATCATGATGATGTTGATCAGCCCCACGTTGCCCACTGGGTTGAACTGGCATGCGAGTGGCTTGACGATCTATTTAAATAAAATTACCCAGGAAATATAAAATACCCGGTGTCGATTTTAAAAGAGACACTGGGTATTTTGATTCAAAGTTTCGAATTAGCGGTCTTGCGCCAACGTCTTTTTATATCATTGGCAAACGTTAGGTAAAGCGTCTCGGAAATCTGCAGCCAGGCATAGGCCAGCAGCATCGCTCCGACCGTATCAAACGGATAGTGAGCATAAAGATAGATGCGCGAAACGGCTACCAAGAAAACGGCCATGATCAACAGCAGCTGGCAAATCACCCGCACTGCAGCATTTTTAATCAATGGCACCACGATCAAAAACAGCACGGCAGCCACCAGAAACGTCCCCATCACATGTCCACTGGGAAAACTGTAGCCATGGTCGCCAGTCGGATGCTGCAGGGGCCGATCCCGCTTAGCCAGGTACTTGACGATCTCATCTAAAAGGTCACCGACAATCAGCGTTAGCCAAGCCCAGAGTGCCGGTACCTTATATTTGAAGCCCCAGAGAAAAAAGGTGATGATCAGCATCCAGACAAGGGCCATCTTAGGGCTGCCAAAAAACGAAACGACTACCATTATATGATATGTTGCATTGGGCGTATGGTTAGGATTTGGTGCCAGCAGCGCCTGGAAAACCGAATCCAAAACCTGCAGGATCATTGAGTTGCTCATTACCATACCAGCGACAATCAAAAACAATACAAAGCTTACCATGAACCGCTTCCAACGATTCGGATCTTGTCCTATCAGCATGTTAAAATTGCTCCTTTGTTGGATCTTGTCATGACATCAGCCACAATAAATTTAATTATATCACACCCTACCGGTTCCTAAAGTGGTGTTCAGAGAATAACAGTCGATTAATCAGATCACCCAGACCAAAGCCCAGCGTAATCGCACCAGCAATTACCAAAATCTGATAAAGATATACCAATGCCGCACCGTTGCTGCCCAAAACAAAACTGCGCACCATCTTATAGGCTTGTCCACCAGGAACCAGCGGCACCAGCGCGGGAACGTTAAAGATGATCATCGGCATTTTTTGCCAGCGGGCGGCCGCCATACTCAAGACGCCAATCATAATGGCAGCCAGCAGATTGCTTAAAGCCAGCCCCAGATGCAGCTGATAATAGACTGCCCAGTAAAACGCCCAGCTGGCACCACCGATTGCACCTGCACAATGATAGGCCCGGCGCGGTATGTTCAGTAAAATTCCAAAACAAATTGTCGAAAGGTCAGCCAGCACAAATTCAAAGATTAATCTAACCCAAAAGTTTTCCATGCTCTACCTCGCTCAAACGTATCGCAAAACAAAAACGATTGCGCAGCCAATGGCAATTGCCGTCAGCGTGGCTTCAACCGCGCGTGACGTGCCACTGATCAGATCACCAGACATCAGATCACGAGCCGCATTGGTCAAAGGAACCCCTGGAACCAACGGCATCACGCAGCCAATGATAATGTCATTAACGTCGTTGGCCCAATGCAGCCTAACAAATCCCACGGTCAAAAGCGCAATCACTAAAGAAGCACAAAACTCATTAACAAAACGCGCTTTGGAATGCTTTCCTAAAGTCAGATAGACCTGATAGCTCACCAGGGCAATCACGGCTGCAAACAATGAATCATGGACATTGCCAGTATAAACGATCGTTAATGCCCAGCTAAGCACGCCGGCTGCCACGCACTGAACAAAATCTGAGGTCTGCTGCGGCTGCTGGTCAACTTTTTGCAGTTTTGCATACAGTGTCTCAACATCGATTTCATGAGCAGCAAACTGCCGCGAAAGACTGTTGACGGCTGCAACCTTGTTAAGATTCAATTTTCGCTGATGAATATCAATTACCTGAGCGTTTGGCAGGTGTTCGGCGCTGGCAACGATCGCCGTCATCGTTGTAAATGCCTCAAAGTTTTGCAGCTGCGCGCTCAGTGCCATTCGTCGCATCGTGTCATTGACGCGTTCCATGTTTGAGCCGTTTTCGATCAGTAAGCGCCCCGCTAGTAGACACGCGGTAATGGCAAGATTCTTTTTATCCTTGCTTTCCACTTTCAATCATCCATCCTTATTATTGGTGAATTTATCCAGGCAGCAGCTAAAACAACAAAAGGGTTCAATGCATCATGCATTAAACCCGAGCCTTAAGATTTAATTGTCTAGTCCTGCAAAGGCTCTTGATTAACGAAAATATTATGCGAAGCCTTATAGGAAATGCTGAGCTGCTGATCATTATCCAGACATTCAACCAAGATCGGTCCCTCAAATGGTTCGTGTTTGATTACCTTAACCTTGGCATGCAGCTGAAGACCAACCTCATTTAAATAGGTCAGCAGCTCATGATTGTCCAAGAAGCGTTCAATGACGACCGTTTCACCATCTTCTGCATCGGCCAGCAGACGATGACTGACGCTGTCAAACTTGCCATTAGCAGCTGGAATAACGCCACCATGAGGACAGTACTTGGGATGATTCAAAAAGGCATCCAGAGCAGTTGCCAAACGATCGCTGGTATTATGTTCCAAGATCTCAGCTTCTGGATGAACATCAGTCATGCTGTAGTGCAGATCATCAACTAGAAAAGTCTCCCACAGACGATGCTTTCTGACTAATTCAGCAGCATGCTTGATTCCCTCTGGTGTCAGAGCGATCCCATCATATGGCTCATGAGATACCAAGCCTTCCTCCGTCAGCTTGGTGATCATTTCTGTTACCGAACCGGCTGCGATGCCCAATCCCAGTGAAATTTCTTTATTAGAAACCTTTTTATAGCCACCGCCCAGCTCAAAAATTATCTTTAAATAGTCTTCTTTCATTGGGGTCATGTTTTGTACAACTTCCTCCTAAAATATCAGCGGCAGTAAGTGTCGTCGAGCTTTTAACCATGTATTTTTCCATATTGAAACTAATCAGATTATAACATATCATAAAAATGTAATTTGGAATACCTAAATCTATTTTTAGCTTATTTATTTTAAGGCGGGGAGTGATTTCATGGAACGGCCCAACGTTTCCAAACAGCGTTTCTTAATCGTGACGCTGCTTAATGTTTTGATTACCGTTGTCGAGATTATTGGGGGATTGGTATCCGGCAGTCTGGCACTGCTTTCCGATGCCTTTCACAACTTAGGGGACTCGATCTCGATTGTTTTAGGCTACTTTGCCCAAGTCATTTCGGGGCGGCCGGAAAATCGGCGACGTACTTATGGCTACCGGCGAGCTGAGATTCTTTCAGCAATGGCCAACAGTATCTTTTTGATTGTTGTTTCAATCGCGCTGATCGTTGAAGCCATTAAGCGATTCAGCCATCCCGAACACATCAACGGTCAGATCATGCTGATCGTAGCGATTATCGGGCTGATTGCCAACCTGGTTTCTGCGCAGCTTTTACACAGCGGCAGCCATGACAGTCTGAACGTCAAGGCTACCTACCTGCACGTCTTAAGCGATGCACTGTCTTCAATTGCCGTAATTTTTGGCGGTGTGATCTTAATGTTTTTCAACATCACCTGGCTTGACCCAACCCTGACGATCCTGGTTGCACTCTACATCGCCAAGGAAGCCTTGCCAATCATCAAGCAGACCTTAAGCATTCTGATGCAGTCGTCGCCTGATCTGGACTATGACGCCATCAAGCATGATCTGATGCAGGTACCAGGAGTCGTAGGCGTCCACCATGTTCATGCCTGGACGATTGACGAGCACCGCATCGTCTTTTCAGCACACCTCAACTGCCATGATATGATGCTGAGCGAAGTCGAAAAAATCTATCTACAGGTTGAAAAAATCCTAAACGACAAATATGACATCAAACACGTAACTTTGCAGGCCGAATGCCAGCGTGGACGTGACGAAGAGCTCTTTAATCCACCGGTTGATCATGACAAGCTGTGCTGATGATCTCATCATGATGCTCGACTGCTGAGTTTGAGCGGTCCGATCAATAATTTACACGTTTTTTACCAAATTGCTATTGCTTTATCATACCAAGCGTCTATAATTCGGTTCGAGAAATAAGCAAAGACAATCTTTAAGAGGTAAAAAAATGAATACTCAATCAAATCAAGCCATCCAAACCAAGATTTTTGGGCACCGCGGCTACCCTGCCAAGTTTCCGGAGAATTCATTAGCCGGTTTTCGCTATGTGGTTGCCCACCAGATCGATGGCGTTGAATTTGACGTTCATCTGACTTCGGATCGCATTCCGGTTATCATGCACGATGAAACCATCGACCGCACGACAGATGGTACTGGCCGCATCGTTGACTACACGCTGGCTGAGCTGCGTCAGTTCAAGCTGAGCAATGGTGAATCCATTCCAACCCTGGATGAGCTGCTGGACGTATTTGAAAACAAAGACGTCTGGATCAATCTGGAATTCAAGACCGACAACATTGCCTACCAAGACATTGAAAAAATCGTTATGCCAATGGTCAACCAACACCAATTGCTGCATCCGGTTATCTACTCATCATTTAATCTGCAGACGTTAAAAAACTGCATGCAGCTTGACGCAACGCAGGACTATAACTGGCTGACTGAAAATGACGTGCCCAAAGCCCAGGAATTCGTGAAAAAAGAGCACCTGCATGGCATTCACCCGCATCATTACCAAGCAACCACCGCTACACAGCGCGTCTGGACCGTTAATGATGATCAAGAGGCCCAGCAGCTGTTTGAAAAAAACGTTGCCGGTATTTTTACCAATCGCTTTGAAGACATGGTTCAATTAAGAAAAAACGTTCAAATCGCTCAATAGTCTCAAATCCCCGTTTCAAAACCTGAGACGAGGATTTTTTTGACACAAAAAAATCCGAAATGATAAACATCTCGGATTAGTATAAATTGATCTATCAGAACATCTTACCAACACAGTAGTGAATAATAACGGTAATAATACCAACGATAATATTACGGACGATCGCTACCTTAACCAAGCCATTGCCCAATTTGGAACTGATATATCCGGTCAGCGCGCTGGTAAAGATGACTGCCAGAATTACGGCTTCCCAGCGCCAGGCCAACGGTGCCAAGACCATTGCCAAAAGCGGCAGCAATCCTCCTGCCGCCGCCGCTGCCAGGGATGAGAAGGCCGCATTCCATGGGTTGAGATAATGTCCCAGCTCAATATCGTATTTAACGCGTACCACCGTCTGCAGCGGCTTTTTGTTCAGTAGATCCTTGGCAATTGCCGTTGCGGTTGCCTCGCTGACCCCTTTTTCCATGTAGTGATCGCGAACTGCGACAACCTCGCTTTCAAAGTCATGCTTGAGCAGATATTCCTCATGAGCAACGGCTGATTTTTCCGTATCCTTTTGCGTAGAGACTGATGCATATTCGCCAGATGCCATGGAAAAAGCGCAGGCCAGCAGATCCGACAGACCAGCAATAAAAATCGTAAATTGATCCGTTGTTGCCGCTGCTACCGAAACCAGCACGCCAACGACCGTCAAGATTCCATCATTGGCTCCTAAGACACCCGCACGCAGCGTATTGAGCTTTTCTTGCATCGTCTGCTTGGGCTTTTTATTTTGATCCATTTTCGCTTACCCCTTTCAACGTGCAAAAAGCTGACCAATCAAGTACGTTACCAGCATCGTCAAAAACCCGGATGCTACATTGCGAATCACTGACTTCAACCGGTTTGACTTGCCCAAAACGGCCGCCAGATAGCCAGTAATGATCAAGGCAATCAAAACGGCAATAATCGTAGCGGCAATCGCGATCTCATGCGGAAAGCTCATCACAGCAACCATCGGCAAAATCGAGCCCAGAGGAAACGAGATCAATGAGGCAATTGCTGCCGCATAAGGACTGGTAAACTCCTTGGGATTGAAGCCATAGCGCTCTTGAACGGTCGTAACTAGCGGATCCTCATCCATCAGCTCTTTAGTGGCTTGGTGAGCTAATTTTGGATCAATATCTTGCGCTAAGAACTTATTTTTGACATAGTTGAATTCACGATCATAGTCTTCTGACAATCGTTCCTTTTCTTCAATCAATGCCATCTTCTGCGAGTCTTTTTCAGTAGAAACGGAAACGTACTCACCCATACACATTGAAATCGTCCCCGCCAGACTGCCGGAAAGCCCAGAAATCAAGATTGCATGTGGATTACTGGTCGCAGCTGCCACCCCAATTACGATCCCAGCAACCGAGATGATGCCATCATTGGCCCCCATCACACTGGCTCGCAGCACATTGATTTTTTGTGCCAGCGACATTTTCTTTTTCATAAGCCAGTCCTCTTTTCTTCTCCTAGTTTAGAATCATTATAACATAGAACTGAGAACCGACAAGCTTTTTATTTTATCAGCTAAAACTAAAAGGCAAGCCCGATGCCGCCACCAGCATTCGGCTTGCCTTTTTGATTGCCAAAATATTTTTGATCAGCTGACTATTCGTAGTGAGTAACCTCATCCGTACGAATCACGAAAACCGAAGTTCCCGAATGCTTAACCATGTATGAAGCCTGTGAACCAACCGTATTACGATTGCCGTTTTTGCCGATCGAGCCAATAATCAGCAGATCTGGCTTAAATTCAGGAATCACATGATTGCAGATTCGTTCAGCGGGACGATCGCCTTGGTCAACGATCGCCGTGATTTTTTTAGGATCCACGCCATAATCAATCGCAGCCTGCACGTAGTCGTTCAAGCGTTTGCGTAAATCATCTTCCGTACTGTGAACGTAGTCTTTGTCCAGTGCTTGATAAATGTTGACTCGGTTAGTCTCCAAGATTGAAACGATTCCAATCTCAGACCCATCGCGCTTGGCCTTATCAACGGCGTAGGAAAAGGCAGCCCGAGCGTCAGGCGCATCATCAACGCCGACGAGAATCTTTTTGAATTTCTTTGGCTTAATGTCGAACAAACTAACGACTCCTCTCTTAGATAGCAAACCGACTCCACTCGCCGGTACTGACTGATGTTCATTTAACTCATCTATGTCTATGTTACTACATTTACCGACTTTGTAAACTCAATTTTTTAGACAAGCCTAAATATTATTTAATGAATCATAAAATGTTTGCAGGCTATTTAGTTCAACTAATGATTATTAGCGTTATAATAATTTTGTAAACGTATTCATTTAAGGGAGGTTATTGACATGAACGACCAAGAAACGATTCAAGAATATTGTTATGATGAAGCCGCCTTTGACTACCATGACCGCGCATACATTCCGCTACAGGTGGCAGACGCACCAGAACAGCCCCTGCGGATTCCAGAAATTTTAAAACCCGATCAAGAAACTGCTACGGATGTTTATTATACGATCACCGCGCAAACTGGCGTCGTTCAGCTCCTGCCAGGTAAAAAGACCGCAACCTGGGGCTATAACGGACCGCTGCTTGGCAAAACCGTCATCTTTAAAGATGGACAAACCGTGCACATTCACTATATCAACGACCTGCCCGAAGTAACGACTTTTCATTGGCATGGCCTGGCAATTCCGGGACCGATCGAGGATGGCGGCTGTCACGCTCCCGTCTATCCTGGACAGACGCGCGACGTTGAATTTACGATTCATCAACCAGCTGCTTTTGTCTGGCTGCACGCTCATCCATGTCCGGCCACTGCCGAACAAGTCTGGCATGGACTAGCTGGTGGCGCCATCGTTCAAGACCAGCACGAAGCTCAGCTGCCCTTGCCGCGTAACTATGGCGTTGATGACATTCCGGTTATTCTGCAGGATCGCCGTTTTCACGAGGACAACCAATGGGACTATCGCCAAGACTACGATCCAGATGGCATTTTAGGTCCCACGCCAATGATCAATGGGACGATCAACCCCTACTTCGACGTTACCACGCAAAAAGTAAGGCTGCGTTTCTTAAACGGTGCCAACCGACGTGAATGGCGGCTGCATTTTAGCGATGATCTGCCATTCACCCAAATTGCCGGCGACCTTTCACTGCTCCCTAAGCCGTTGAAAATGACCAAACTGATGCTGACGTGCGCCGAACGAGCCGAAATCATCGTCGACTTTGGCAGCTATCGCCCTGGTGATGAGGTAGTGCTCTATTCTGACGATACGCCATTGCTGCGCTTTAAGATTCACGAATTCGAACCAGATCACGCTGCGCTGCCTGATGTCTTGTTTGAAACGCCTAATCCGGCTGTATCGCCTGAAATGCCGATTCACTACGTAACCTTGGATGGAATGGACGAGGCAGTTGCAATGAATGGCAAGAAGTTTAAGATGGATCGCATCGACTATCAGATGCCAATGCATAAGGTTCAGCTTTGGGACATTGAAAACACCAATCACGCACCTGGCATGATTCATCCATATCACATGCACGGAACCGGCTTTGTCACGGTAGCTCGGGATGGGCATGCGCCAAATCCAAACGAGCTGGGGCTTAAAGATACGATTGCCATCAATCCAGGCGAACACGTCCTGCTTAAAGTCTGGTTTGACGTGCCCGGCGTCTTTATGTATCACTGCCACATTCTTGAGCATGAAGACGGCGGCATGATGGCACAATTAAAAGTCGTTGATCCCCAAAATCCCAACAAACAATATCAGCTGATGGATCACATGACCCTAATGCGCGCCTTTGCCGAAGAACGCCATGTGCCATTAAATGAGCTCTGGTTGGGCGGGATGGATTCCTATCGCAAAATGGGTGAAGAAATGTAGCGTATTTCCCGGGAAATTTTGTTTTTTCTTGCTGATCAGCCAGCTATAAAATTGCCGGAAACAAATAATGGTGCTTGCTCAAGCCGCTAAAACTTGAGTAAGCACCATTTTATTTTAGGAAAAATAGAAGTTCAGGCTACGACTGTCTGATTTTCCATCTGCTTTGACTACTTCAAGACCAAAAAGTACAGCAGCACAAGCAGACCAAGGGCAATCCGGTACCAGCCGAATACCTTAAAGTCATGCTTTTTGATGTAGCGCATCAAGAATTTGATAACGATAATCGATGAGACAAATGCCGTAAGCAAGCCGACCATCATGATCCAAAATTCCATTGAGGTAAACGCCAGACCGAATTTAAGCAGCTTAAACAATGCTGCCCCAAACATGACTGGAATGGCCAAGAAGAAGGTATATTCGGCCGCTACCGTCCGTGATACCCCCAAAAGCAGCGCACCGACAATCGTTGCCCCAGAACGGCTGGTTCCAGGGAAGACAGCGGCAATCAGCTGAAAGAAGCCGATCATAACTGCCATGTTATATGAAATTTCGGCAATTGAATTAACCTTGGCTTTTTTACCCTTGTGCGCCGTTTCAATCCAAATAAAGGCCACCCCAAAAACGATTAAGGCGATTGCGACACTGACTGGGTTGTAGAAAAGCCGTTCGAAAGTATCATTGAAGGCTACCCCGATGATCCCAGCCGGCAAACACGAGATAAAGATCTTCAGCCACATGATCATGATGTCTTTATCAACATAGCGCCAGATGCCTTTAGGTGCAGCAATCCCCACGGCTTGACTGTGATGGAACGGCCAGATGCGCTTCCAGTAGATTACAACGACGGCCATGATCGCCCCTAATTGGATGACGACTTCAAACATGCTGTAAAACGATTTGGACACATCCAATTTAACGAACTGGTCCAACAGAATCATATGGCCGGTACTGCTGATTGGCAGCCATTCAGTGATCCCTTCTACAAGCCCAAAGAAAAAGGACTTGATTAGTTCAATTATCATTAAGTTAAACATCCTTTCAAAAATCGCTGTTTATAATGATAAGCTTTTTTTGAAAGATAATATAGGGCCTTTACCAAAATTTCACATTCTAAAGTCAAATGAGAAGTCGAAATGCTGGTGATCGCCAGTAAACCGATCGGCATGCCGCTCCATAACCACGCGGCGGTTGCCAAACATCATCCAAAGCGTAACCGCAGCAAAGTAGAGAAACTCAATCGTTAGGGCAATCCAATCAGCCAGGCTGGTGCTGCCAACGATCGTTTCATGATGCGTCAAGCAAAAGATTGCTGCATCGATAAAAAAATGCATCAGCATCGTCAGCCATAATTGCCCCGTGTATAGATAGACAACTGCCAGATATAGGCCCAGACCAAGCGCAAAAATCGCCTGCAGAATCGTCACGTCCCATTTCTGCACGGCAGCATTTGGCAGGTGCAGCAGACCAAAACAGAGCGCACTCAGACCTACCGCAATTGGTACACGCTGCGTCAGATTACGGCAGGCATAAAGCAGCGCGCCTAAAATCCCAAATCGGCAAAGCGTCTCTTCAGCAATTCCTGCTTCCAGAGCCGTCAAGACCAAGCGCCGGTTCCATTGAACGTGAAAATCAAACTGCAGCCAGCCAGTTTGGAAAATGTCAAATGCCACATAAATTACATAAACAGCTAGCAGAACGCTCATTACCCACCAGCTCCAGCCAGTGCCAAACGTTGGTACCAGCCCAGGCCATGACAGATGCCAGGCTCGCATCAAAACCGTTACCGAAACAAAAAATGCCAGGGCACCCCAAAAGCCGGTCCCAATAAACTCCTTAAACAACTGTGGTTGAATAAACTTATCTGGCAAAAAGTACTGCATCATCATTACCGTTGTCATAAACAGATAAACCAAAAAGACGATGCGGGCAACCACGTTTTCCAATTGACCGCCAATCTCACTGGCAAACGGTGCAAACATGATTAAGTAGTATAACAGCGTTACGGCAATTACGCCTCGTGCCGGCAGATGCAGCCGCACGATGATCTCTCTGGTGACGGTTCCCCACAGCATGATCAGCATGATCAGCTGCAGCATAGTCTGTAAGAACACGTCGACAAGCTGCAGCCAGCGCGGCACATGCGTGACAATCGTGATCATCAGCCCCTCTAAGGCAATCAGCGCCAAAATGAATACCAGCAACCGGATCCCGCGCCCCATAATCAAGACGTTCCACCAAGCAACGGCAATCAAGAAAATCAAAGCGCCGACCAGCTGGGCTTGATACCAGATGTGAAGATAGTCTCTCCCTGACATCAAAAAGCCTCCTTAAATAATGAAAAAACAAAAATAATTACAGTTTTCATAATACCAGAGGGCAGACAATTGATTAAGTCTGGAATCAAAAAAGTCCATTTATTTATAGCTAAAAAAGCCCGCCATTTAGACGAGCTTTGGTTAATTGCTATTTTTCAGTTGCGACTGGCTGCGCGTTTTTCTTGGCCGTTGGACGACTACGCCGATGTGGACGCGGCCGTGACTTGTCGCTTTCATTATTGGCAGCACCGTTTTTGGCCTTGTGCTTAGGACGCGAATTAGTCCGTCGTGCGTTATGGTGAACGTCACGCTGCAGATCGCTGCCCTGCCCTTCTTCATCGGCATTCAAAATAGTAACCATCGGAATAATAACTGGCCGCCGCCCCGTCCACTCAAACAAAAGCTTTTGCAGTCGGCTAACGATGGTGCGGTTGATTGCCCGCCGATCAACGTGCTGATGGTTCTTAAACGTATTCAGAATTGCCCAGAAGACTTCATGGTTAGCCGCCTTGATCAGCTCTTGTGATTCATGCATGTAGACGAATCCTCGCGAAACAATGTCGGGTCCAGCCACGATCTGGTAGTCTTTTAAGTCAACAACGGCAATCGCGGTAACTACCCCTTCTTCAGAAAGCATCCGGCGTTCGCGGATCTCTGGGTTACCAACCGTGTCGCCAGCATCGCGACCATCAATATAGACATCACTGGCCGTTTCGATATGGTCGGCAACGCGGCAGGTATCCTTGGTCAGGGCTAAAACATCGCCATTAGCCAAAACGAAGCTGTGATCCATTGGTACACCGGTTAGCTCAGCCAGCTTGGTATGAATCTTCTGCATCCGATATTCGCCATGGACCGGTGCAAAGAACTTTGGCTTCATCAAGCGCAGCATCAGTTCTTCATCAACCTGACCACCATGACCGGATGTATGAATATTGTTGACATAACCATGAATTACCTCGGCACCGTCTTCTTCCAGCTTATTGATCAGAGCATTGACGCTGGTGGTGTTGCCTGGAATCGGATTGGAAGAAAAGACAACCGTATCGCCAGGCTGAATGGCAATCTGCCGGTGCGTGCCATTGGCAATGCGACTCAGCGCGGCCATTGGCTCACCCTGCGAACCGGTACACATGATCATGACCTTTTCTGGCGGGTAGCTGTTGATGTCATTTTGATCAATCAGGGCATCTTCTGGAATGTGCAGATAGCCCAGCTCTTGTCCAGCCGTAATTGCATTCTCCATGCTGCGGCCAAACACGGCAATCTTACGGCCCTGCTTCAAGGCAGCATCACTGGCCTCGCGAAGCCGGTAGACGTTGGAGGCAAATGAGGCAAAGATGATGCGGCCCTTAATTCGCTCAAAGATCCGGCGAATATGAATATCAACCCAGCGTTCAGATTTGGTAAATTCTGGTCGTTCCGCATTGGTTGAATCCGAAGTCAAAAGCAAAACGCCTTCTTCACCAAGCTTGGCCATTTGTTGGAAGTTTGGTCCCGGCAGATGACCAACCGGCGTTAAGTCAAATTTAAAGTCACCGGTTTGAACGATCGTGCCTTGTGGAGTATGGACGGCAACTCCCAAGGTATCCGGAATCGAGTGCGTCGTCCGGAAGAAGGAGACCCACAGTTTTTTAAAGTGCACCGTATCGAACTCATTGATTTCATGCAGCTCGGCATTCTTTAACAGATGTTTTTCCTCCAGCTTGCCACGAATCAAAGACATGGCAAACGGACCGGCATAGATTGGTGCATTGACCTTCTGCAAAAAGAATGGCAGTCCGCCAATGTGGTCTTCGTGACCGTGCGTAATAAAGATCCCTTTAATCTTGTCTTTGTTTTCAACCAGGTAGTCGTAGTTTTGAATAACGTAGTCGACCCCCAGCAGCTCGTCTTCTGGGAACAAGACCCCACAGTCAATGATGATGATCTCATCTTGGAATTGAACACAGTACATGTTCTTGCCGATCTCGCCCAAGCCACCCATCGCATAAAAAGCGACTTCATTATTTTTGATTTTTAATTTGCGCATAATACCTTTCTTTCCTTTGTGTTATTAAATTTCGTCAATTTTCGCAATCCAGAAATCAATGCAAGTAAAAATAGCGCCGTCAAACAGCTGACGTCACGTCTGAATTTGAAAATGAGCAACTCGTATTATTTATCCGTTCAAATAAAACTTAGTTTATTCTAACACATCCTAGAAGGCATTAGTAGTAAGTCGTTTTTGGAAAAATAAAAAGCACGGCTGAGTACCGTGCCATGATTGATTTAATCTTCTTGGGGCAGCTTGGCATGCTCTGACTGCATCCATTCTGCCCAGGTCTTAACTGGTTCACCATCGGCATCAAACCGCGCCGACAGCTCATTTAAGATCTTAACGTAGCAAGACTTAACCATCGAAATGCTCATTGCAGCCAGTTTGGCAACGGTCAGATAGTTGTTTTCTTCCAGAATCTGATTGATCATCGCCACTGCCTCATCGTCACCGGCCAGCGCGTCAATAATTTCCAGATTGTCCTGCTTGTACTGGCGGACGTAGTACTTGGCAAATGTTTCTAAAGCATTGTCCTGTGCTGCATCGGTCAGCTCATTAAAGCCAAAAGTATCTTCGCTCATGGAAGTCGTCCCCTTTAAAAATAATTTGTACATTACTAGCTTAACACTTTTTACGACTTCTGCAGTTGCCAACCTATTGACGGTTTCGCAGCGTTAATTTAACGTGTCCGGGTCCTTGAACGATTGCAACGACTTCCTTATCTGGCGCATCATCCAGTTTTCCCAAATTGATCAGCGTCGCGCCGGTCTTTTCATCATTTTCAAAATCCAACAGCCGGTCACCAATAAAATGCTTGAACGACTTGGCCATTACCTGATGCTCTTTTTGTTTTTTGACGGCAACCGGCAGCGTAAAGCCCTCATCTAAAAAATACTTGATACCGGTCACCTGCACCAGCGTCATCAACGTATACTTATGGCTTTTATTTTGCTGATCCTGCTCTGAAGCAATATAGCCTTTGCGCTCCCAATATCTGATCTGGCTTGGTGAAACGTTGGCTGCTTGCGAAAGCTCGCTCATGCTGATGCGCAGTTTTTCATGAACGAACATCTTGCGGAACTCTTCCGTAATGGGACTCATTTTCTGATTCCTTTCCTATTTTCTATCAATTATAACCATTTTACATTGTAACCTAAAAACACTAATCAATATAATATTTTTAAATATCTTTATCAAGAAATTTGACAAAGATATTTAATTATCATATATTTATAATTGCTTTTAAAAAATCAGTAACTTCAAAGGAGGGCTTTACGTGTCTGCAAATACAGCAGTCGACATCAATGGCAAGCCATACCATCGTAATCTGTTGGTAATGGTAATGCTGATCGGGAGCTTTTGTACGGTTTTAAACCAGACGATTCTGGCCACGGCTTTTCCAACTTTAATGAAGGCCTTTGACATCAGTACGGCAACCGTTCAATGGCTGACAACCGGTTTTATGATGGTTAATGGGATTATGATTCCCGTTTCGGCATATCTCAGCAATAAATTCAATTCAAAATGGCTCTATATCTCAGCGATGACGATCTTTGAGCTGGGTACCATTACGGCTTTTGCAGCGCCTAATTTCGGCACTCTGCTATGCGGCCGTCTGATTCAGGCAACTGGGGTCGGAATCACGATGCCGCTGATGCAAAACATCATGCTGACGATCTTCCCGCCTGAAAAACGTGGCGCTGCCATGGGAATCAACGGCCTGGTAATCGCGTTGGCACCAGCTCTGGGTCCTTCGCTTTCCGGCTGGGTGGTTGATAACTATTCATGGCGGGTACTCTTTGGCATGATCATTCCAATCGTTGCCATCGTGATCTTTGCCAGCTTCTTCTTGATGCAAAACGTTATCAAGACTACCGATCCTACGTTGGACTGGCTTTCGCTGCTTATTTCCACGGTTGGTTTCGGCAGTGTCTTGTATGGTTTCTCATCAGTCGGCGACAAAGGCTGGACTGATGCCATCGTCTGGGGCACCATTTTGATCGGCGTCATTCTGATTGCCATTTTGGTATGGCGCCAGAATCGTTTGGAGCATCCGTTCTTGAACTTCAAGGTCTTTAAAACACCGGAATTTGCCCTGGCCACGCTGCTCAGCTCCGTTGTAATGATTGCCATGGTCGGCGTTGAATTGGTCCTGCCGCTTTATCTGCAGATCGTTCATGGCATGTCGGCTTTCCATTCTGGATTGACGCTGCTGTTTGGGGCCATCATGATGGGGGTAATGAGCCCAATTACGGGAAATCTTTTCGACCGCTATGGTGCCCGTCGCTTGGCAATGACGGGGATGTTTATCTTGACGATCGGCACGCTGCCCTTTGCATTCTTGACCCGCGAAACGCCAATCCTCGACGTTGTTTTCCTGTATGCCGTGCGCATGTTTGGGATCTCAATGGTCATGATGCCAGTCACTACTTCCGGTATGAACGCTTTGCCATTCAGCATGATTTCACACGGAACCGCCGTTAACAACACGATTCGTCAAGTAGCCTCTTCAATGGGTTCAGCAATCCTGATCTCAGTCTTGACCAACGTGACGAATTCGCAGAAACCGGCACATTCGCTACTTAAAGCCTCACCACTGCAGTACAAGTCGCAGATGATCGATGCTACGCTCAATGGCTACCATGCTGCCTTTTGGATTGCCATCGCTTTTGCCGTAATTGGTCTTTTGGCAACTTCACGACTGGGGAATGGTAACAAGATCCACGCCAAGTACGACTCAAATGCCAAGAAAGGAGGCAATGCATAATGATTACCGTTATCATGTTTATTGGCGCTATTGCCTTCTTTGTCTCAATCATGTTTGCTCCAAACATGCGTACTCGCTGGATCCTGGGACTAATTACCGGCCTGATTTTTGTCGGCTCAACCGTAATGATCACGGCCAACTTTCACGACCATTGGGGAATGAAACAAGTCACAACGACCAAGACGCAAAAGATCTATTCAACCAGCTCGCAGATGCAGTTGGCGCTCTACCAGCCAGTTGGCACTTCCGGTAAAGACAACGTATACATCTACCAGACCAAACCACGGCAAAAAACGCCGCAGCATACGCAGGCCAATGAGTTTACGACCAATTACCTAGTTTGGACTGATTCAGATCAGGCGACCTTAACCGTCAAAGAGACTCGCTGGCGCTTTAAAAACGACTTTTATAAAGTACTGTTTGCCGGTTCCAAAATGGATGGGAATCTAGTTTCGCGGACCAATACGTTTAGATATCCAAAAACGTTTGTTAAGATTTCAGTCAAACAGGCCCAGGCGCTAAAAAAGCAAGCCCAGGCACTGAAATCACCCGCAGCTCAGGCTCAGTTAAAAGCACAAACGGCCGCCTACGTTACGGCTAAAGTTCAGGCAGCCAAGCAGCAAAATCCCAATTTGACGGAAGCTCAGCTGCAAAAGCTCGCCCAACAGGCACAACAGGAATATCAAGCACAGATGATCAAAAAAATGATGGCTGCCAAATAAAAGCAGTCATCGCTTAAACAACATTAAAACGACAGCGTCACATCATATTCGATGTAATGCTGTCGTTTTTTGTTAATATCGCAAAAAGCCTAATCAACGACGTGGCGCTCAAACGGCTGGTCGCTGATGCCTTGTGCCAGAATCTTCTTGCACCATTCCTTGGCAGAAAACAGTGAGTGATCGCGATAGTTCCCACAGCTTTTTTCCGTAGTTCCTTGGACGTCTTCCCACTTGGTCTGATAGGCAATTTCTTCCAATGAGGACTTCAAGGCTTTAGCAACTTCAGTCGTGCTGTGCTCGCCCCAGGTAATCAAATGAAAGCCAGTCCGGCACCCGAATGGCGAACAATCGATCACGCCCGTCAAGCGGTCCCGTAGCAAGCCGGCCAACAGGTGTTCAATCGTGTGCAGACCAGCCGTCGGAATGGCATTTTCGTTTGGCTGAACCAAACGCAGATCGTAATTGCTGATCTTGTCGCCTTTAGGTCCTTCTTCAACCGTAATCAAGCGAACGTATGGCGCCTTTACCTTTGTATGATCCAGTGTGAAACTTTCAACTTTAGCCATGAAAAATTCCTCCTAAAACTTAATTAGCCTTATTATAGAACTTTTAATCAGCTCTGTATGAATAAAATTATCAAACCATGGCCTGGGCAAACGTTGCCGGCAATTCAATCGTAAAGTCGCGATGCTGCAGCGTGAATGGATCGTCAAACGCGATATGCGAGGCGCAGAGCAGCTGATGATCAAACTGTGCGGTCTGACCGCCATACAGATGATCTCCCAGCAGCGGATGACCAAGGTAGCTGAAATGTACCCGAATCTGATGCGTCCGTCCCGTATGCAGTCGTACTCTGACCAATGTCCAGTCATCACCGCGCTCTTCAACCCAGTATTCGGTGCTGGTAAACTGACCATCGGCACTGACCTCGCGTCGCGCCTGTCCTGCTACGCGCGCGATTGGTTCTTCAATTATGCCATGATCGTGTTCCAAGACGCCTTCAACGATCGCTTGGTATTCCTTAACCATTCGATGCTGCTGAACCTGTTGACTGATCATGCTGACGGCTACTTGATGCTTGGCTGTCAGCAGCAGACCACTGGTAAAGCGATCCAGGCGCGTAATCAGATGCGGCCGCTGATCTGGCGAGTCTTGATCCATCAAGTATCCGGTCACGCGGTTAAGCAGCGTGTCGTCGCCAGTCGTCGGTCCTGGAATCGATGCCAGACCAGCCGGCTTATTGACAACCAGCCAGTTGGCATCTTCATACACGATCTCCAGGGTACCGTGGCTTGGCTGAACGTCTGGATTGGGAAACTCTGGCACGACTTTGATTGTCAGTGGCTGATTGGGTAAAATCTTAGTCGTTGGTCGCACCGTTCGATGATCAACCTGAAATTCACCAGCACCATTTTTAATGTCGTTAAACATCCGATGTCCCATGCCTAAAGTCTGTAGATATTTTTTAATCTTGATCGGTTCTTGACCACGATAGATCCAAGTATTTTCCATTTTTTCCTCCAAACGAGCATACAAAAAAAGTTGAGACCGAAATCCCAACTTTCAAAAACTATAGCGGTCCGTACGAGGCTCGAACTCGTGATCTCATCCGTGACAGGGATGCGTCCTAACCAAAACTAGACCAACGGACCAATTTCACAACAATTGATAGTATACGAAAAGATTTGCTCAGCGTCAATAGCAGCGACCAAAATTAAGCCGTTTTAAATTGAAAAATTTTTTTGCCACGTCAGATGCAATCTACTATTATTGATATTGAATTGCAAATTGGCAGACCATTTTGTTTGTCAGGCTGACATAATAAAAAAGTGAGGATTCTGAAACATGAACTCATCCCTAGCTACACGCATTAAAAATTGGTGGCAGCATTATGCCAAACTGCTGAAGCTGCTGTTCATTGCTTCAGTGATTATTTTTGTAATCACGGCGCTGGGCAGCTTTTTAAAAGATGTTGACTGGCACCGTGTCGGTATTGGCCTTGCCAGTCAGTCGCCCATTCACGTTTTGATGATGCTGATCGGCGGCTGCATCTCCATCGTGCCTATGCTTGGCTATGACTTTGCCATTACTCATTTTTTGTCTGGCCGTTTTTCTAAGCACTACATTATCAGAAGCGGCTGGATCACCAATACCCTGACCAACGTCGCCGGTTTTGGCGGACTGCTGGGCGCAACCTTAAGAGCCTATTTTTATGGCAAGCATTCCAGTAAAAAACAGGTCCTGTTTGCCATCTCAAAAATTGCCATCTTTTTACTGTCTGGCCTTTCGATTCTTTGTTGGCTGGCGCTGGCAGTACTGCTTTTAGTGCCGAACGGTCATCATTTTGATCGCTACATCGTCTGGCTTGTCGGCGGCGGCCTTTATTTCCCTATCGTCTTTATTTTCACGCGTCTACAAAATTCCAGCTTTTTTAAGGATCTAACGCCCAAGCTTGAGTTGTTCATCGTGGCCAGCTCAACTGGCGAGTGGCTGCTGGTGGCACTCTTTTTCTTGATGATTGGCTGGCTGTTGGACGTTAAGATCAATTTGTTGTTGGTCCTGCCGATGTATGTCGTCGCCCAGCTCTTAGGCGTTATCTCCATGCTGCCTGGGGCAATCGGCTCCTTTGACATCATCATGCTGATGGAGTTGAGTATGCTGGGCGTTGATCGCTCAACGGCTCTGGTCTGGCTGGTTTTCTTCCGCGTCTTTTACTATTTGGTTCCGTTGACTTTTGGGGCGTTATTGTTTGTATACCATTTCTGCCAGAAGATTAATCGCTTTTTCAAGGGGCTGCCCAACTTAATCTGGCATCAAAGCGCGCATGTCTTGATCACGGTCTTTATGTACTTTTCCGGTATCCTCATGCTGATCGATGCCTCCTTGCCTGATCTGACTGAAAACAGCCGCTTTCTGCAGCGTTTCTATCCTTTCACTTTCTTCTTTTTGCATCAGTTAAGCACCGTTTTATTTGCCATTGCGATGCTGGCATGTGCGCGCGGCGTGCAGGCCAAGCTCAAAAAAGCATACTGGCCGTCTTTGATTCTGCTGCTGATTGGTATGGTCAACACGCTATGGAATCTGGGAACCTGGGGACTGACCATCTACCTGCTGATCCTGCTGCTGCTCGTTTTGACCATGCGGCATGCCCTGTATCGAGAAAAAATGGCTTATTCGCTAGGAAAGGCATTTAGTGATGGGATCGTCTTTGTCGGTATTTTTATACTTTACATTATTATTGGGATTGTAAATGAGCCAAACTACTATCACCATCATAAGATTCCTCAGTTCATGTTCTTCCCCGGTGAAAGTCTCTGGTTCTCCGGTTTCATCGGCTTGATCTTAGGAATTTTGGTTATGCTGGCCATTCTGCGCTACTTCACCAGCGGCTACGATCCGTTTAACGGCTATCGTTCATTCGATGCCCAACGCTGCCGACAGCTGATTGAGCGCTTTGGCGGCAATGAGACCAGTCACCTGGCTTTTTTGCGCGATAAGAATCTCTACTATTATCAAGTTGAAAACGAAGACCGGCTCTTTTTCATGTATCGACGCAAATATGACAAGCTGATCATCATGGGCGAACCAGTCGGCGACCAAAGCGTGCTGCACGATGCCCTGAGACAGTTCATCGTTGAAGCCGACCGCTATGGCTATCAGCTGGTATTTTATGAGGTCGGACAGTCGACAACCATGCTGCTGCACGAATTTGGCTTTGACTTTCTTAAAACCGGTGAGGACGGTCTGGTTAAACTGGCTGACTTCACGCTTGCCGGTAAGCGTCAGCGTTCACAGCGCGCCTTGATGCACAAGTTTGAGCGTGAAGGCTACACGTTTGATGTGGTAGAACCGCCATTTAATCAAGATCTGTTAAAAGAACTGAAGCACGTTTCCGACAGCTGGCTGGGTAAGCAGGTTGAAAAGGGCTTTTCATTGGGCTTTTTTGATGAATATTACCTGCAGCAGGCCCCAATTGCCATCGTTAAAAATCAAGACCAGCAGATCGTGGCCTTTGCAACGCTGATGCCTACCGGGGGCAAACAGATTCTGACGATCGATTTGATGCGTCACGATCGCGATCTGGCACCATCAGGCATCATGGATATGATTTTCGTCAATCTATTCCTGTATGGTCAAAAAGCCGGCTATGAATATTTTGATCTGGGAATGGCCCCATTGAGTAACGTGGGCGAATCACAGTTTAGTTTCATCGAAGAAAAGGCCGCGCACTTTATTTACGAGTACGGCTATCGGCTCTATGGCTTCCAAGGACTGCGCAACTATAAGGAAAAATATGCCGATATCTGGCTGTCACGCTACACCGTCTACCGTAAAAAGAGCTCGCTGGTCGGTTCAATGCTGGCCCTGGTCAGTGTCGTCAATCAGCGTTCAAACCCCGATCACAGTCGGCGGCTGAAACCGCAGCTAATTGAAGATATTCTCAAACATTAATTAAAAGGTCGTCTCTTAAGATGAGGCGGCTTTTTTGTTAGTTGACCAATTTTTAATCAGTATTTGGGGGCAGTTCTTTGATAAGAATTAAAAAAATTAATTTTTAATCAAACATTGCTAAACTTAATTCAGCGCGTCACACTTGATAAGTTTACGCTTACACGTTTTAGGCAGATTGTTAGAATGCACAAAAAGTTCTTGCAAGCTGTTTAAATTATAGTTATAATTTAAAACATTAGAGAATTCTAATTTAAATATAATTATTTATCGCTTGGTTTTTCCCGCCAAGTCTGGATGCGTTGCAATCATATTGGAACTTTTTGCAGAATTAGGATTGTCTCACTTAGTTCAGGAGGAAGATTTATGGGATTTTGGAAAACTATCACTCGAAAAGAAGACCCCAGTGTCTACCAAGATAAGGACAGTCACCTTATTCGCTCATTACGCGTACGGGACTTTTTGGCCTTAGGGGTTGGGACGATTGTGTCCACTTCGATCTTTACTTTACCTGGTGAGGTTGCTGCCATGCATACCGGTCCAGCCGTTGCCATCTCGTTTGTGATCGCGGCCGTCGTTGCTGGTCTGGTTGCCTTCGCTTATGCTGAAATGTCGGCTGCCATGCCATTTGCTGGTTCGGCCTATTCATGGATCACCGTCGTATTCGGCGAATTCTTCGGCTGGATTGCCGGTTGGGCACTGCTGGCTGAATACTTTATTGCCTTGGCCTTTGTCGGCTCTGGTCTTTCTGCCAACCTGCGGCCACTGCTTGCCAACATCGGTATCAAGCTGCCGGCTTCACTTTCCAATGCTTTTGGTACCAGTGGCGGGGTCGTTGACTTGATCTCTTTGATTGTGATCGCATTGGTTGCCATCCTGGTTTCTCAAGGGGTTAAGGATGCTGCCCGTGTTGAAAACGTACTGGTTACGCTGAAGGTGCTGGCAATTCTGCTGTTCATCGTCGTTGGTGCAACTGCAGTTAAGCACAGTAATTTCGTTCCATTTATTCCTAAGTACCGGATGACTTCTAATGGTGCTTTTGGTGGCTGGCAAGGTATCTATGCTGGGGTTTCGATGATCTTCCTTTCCTACATCGGATTTGACTCCATTGCCGCCAACTCTGCCGAAGCCATCAACCCTGGCAAGACGATGCCACGCGGGATCTTGGGCTCACTGGCAATTGCCGTGGTTCTGTTCGTTGCCGTAGCCTTGGTTCTGGTTGGGGTTTTGCCTTACCAAAAGTACGCCAACTCTGCTGAACCAGTTGGTCTGGCTCTGCGTTCAATTGGTCACCCAGTCGTTGCTTCGGTTGTCCAAATCGTTGCCGTTGTCGGGATGTTCACTGCTTTGATTGGGATGACCATGGCCGGTTCTCGTTTGATCTACTCATTCGGTCGTGACGGCATGCTGCCTAAGTTCTTGGGGACGCTGGACGAAAAGAACCGTCCCAACCATGCTCTTTGGACCTTGGCAATCATTGCCATCCTGATTGGTGCCATATTCCCATTCGCATTCTTATCACAGTTGATCTCTGCGGGGACGCTGATCGCCTTTATGTTTGTTTCATTAGGGATCTATGCATTGCGCCCTCGTGAAGGTAAAGATATTCCAACGCCAGCCTTTAAGATGCCATTCTACCCTGTAATGCCATGCTTGGCCTTCTTGGCTTCTCTGTTCGTGTTCTGGGGACTTGACATTGATGCCAAGATCTATGCCGGTGTATGGTTCTTGCTTGGTCTGGTAATCTACTTTACTTATGGCGTTCGTCATTCTTACTTAAACAAGACGGAAAAGGACTAGTTGTAAGCTTTAAAAGGGGGCGGCTGTCAAAATGACAGACAGTAACAACAAGCATCTGTTGGAAGAAGAAGCCAAAGCGTTTGCTTCTTCTGGCCGGATCAACTATTACGATATCGTTATCGATCATGGCAAGGGCGCGGTGATCACCGATGCTGACGGCAATGACTATATTGATCTTTTGGCCAGTGCCAGTTCAACCAATACCGGTCATGCCCACCCTAAAGTCGTTAAGGCAATTCAGGATCAAGCGGCCAAGCTGATCCAGTATACGCCAGCCTACTTCGCTAATACTCAAGAAGCCCGTCTGGCGCCACGTCTGGCAAAACTGGCACCAATGAGCGGTCCGGTTGAGGTTTCATGGGGACTGTCCGGCTCCGATGCCAACGATGCCATCATCAAGTTTGCACGTGCCTATACTGGCCGTCAGTATCTGGTGGCCTTTACTGGTGCCTATCATGGGTCTACCTATGGCTCAATGTCGCTTTCCAGCATCAGCATGAACATGAGCCGCAAAATGGCGCCGCTGCTGCCGGGCGTTGTTAAGGTCCCCTTCCCTTCTCCTTGGGAACGCGAGCCCGACGAAAGCGAAGAACATTTCGTTGACCGTTTCTTCCGTGAGTTCATGCGGCCATTTGAAACCTACCTGCCGGCTGAAGAAACAGCGGTTATCTTGATGGAAGCCATTCAAGGCGACGGTGGGATCTGCAAGACGCCGCCTGCCTTTATGAAGAAGGTCTATGACTTTGCCAAGGCTCATGGCATCTTGTTCGCAGTTGATGAAATCAACCAAGGCATGGGCCGTACCGGCAAATGGTGGTCGATTCAAAACTTTGACGGAATTGAGCCTGATCTGATGTCAGTCGGCAAGTCGCTGGCATCCGGCCTGCCTTTAAGTGCCGTGGTTGGGCGCAAAGAAATCATGGAATCACTTGGGGCGCCAGCACATCTATTTACGACGGCCGGCAATCCAGTTACCACGGCAGCTGCCAACGCAACGCTGGATGTTTTTGAAGAAGAGCATCTGTTGGAACGCTCAGCTAAGCTGGGGCAAAAAGCCAAGGCATTCTTTGAGGCCGAAAAAGAAAAATTCGACTTCATTGGCGATGTGCGGATGTATGGTCTTGACGGTGGGATCGATATCATTGATCCGGCAACTGGTCAAGGCGACACTAATGCCACGGTTAAATTGATGTATCGAATCTTTGAACTGGGTGCGATCATCATCAGTCTGCGCGGTAATATTCTGCGTTTCCAACCGCCTTTGGTAATTACCGAGGCCCAGCTTGATCAGGCCTTTACGATGATTGATCAAGCCTTTAGCGAGCTGGCAGCTGGCAAGCTTACGCTGCCGGCTAAGGCTGCTGAAATGGGCTGGTAATCAAGCAAAAAAGATCCGGAGAATAATTCTCCGGATCTTTTTTAGATGTTTTCTTTAAGATAGTCGTACAGCGTATCCTGCTTAATTGTCTTGGTATCTAGTCCCAGTGCCTCAGCAATTGCAAATGCATAGGCCCATGCCGTTGCCGGACCACGACTGGTAACCAGGTGGCCTGCTTGATCAGTAACCGTAAGTTCTTCTTTAAAATGACCGTTTGGTGCCAACTGCTGCGTTTCTTTTTCAATTCCCGGATAGCAGGTATAGTCATGACCATCCAGCAATCCATAGCGTGCCAGTGCAATCGGCGCTGCGCACATTGCCGCACACCATTTGCCAAGCGACTGACGCTTCTGCATGATTGCCATCAACTGGTCATTATCGCGTAAGGTCTGCGCATTGCCATACCCGCCAGGAAAGGCCACGATATCATAATTCAACAGTTGATCACTGATTAGCTTGTCAGCTTTGAAATCAATCTGATGAGCTCCGTGAATTTCCGATCCTAAGACGCCTATGATATCGCATTTTACCCCCATACGGCGCAAAACGTCGACTACCGTTAAGCCTTCAATCTCTTCACAGCCATCTGCAAAAACTACTGCTGCCGTCTTTGTCATTTTTATCACCTCATAGTTATGATAGTCCAAATAAGCCTATTGTTGATCAAAATCATGAGCCATCTCCATAATCACGTGCTCTGATTCTGGAATTGGATACAATGGATAGGAATGAAACATCCCACGCCCAATCACGGTATTAGTGTTGACGCCAGCTGCCTTTAGCCGCCGCGTAAAGTGAATAGCGTCTGGATACATGATCTCATGCGTGCCGATGTAGATCGTAACGTTGCGCAGCTGATCCACGGGGCCATTCAAAGGGCTGAGACGTGCATCGCGGGGATCAGTCTGCCCAGCCCACAGCTTTCCTAACGCCCGTAAGCCTTCTTGATCAAGCAGACGATCCTTGGCTGCGTACTTTTTGATCAATGGGTTTCCCAGCTGCAGATCCAGCCATGGTGAAATCAGCACCAGCCGACCTGGTTGCGGCAACCCCTGCTGTGCCAGATTTTCACAGAAACCAGCTGCCAGCCCTGCTCCCGATGAGTCGCCCATTAAGATAATGCTGCTGACTGGCCGCTGATCATACAGCCATTTATAAAGATCAAGCAGCTCTTGATAGGCATCCTTAAAGTCATGATCGGGTGCCAATGGGTAATCAGGTACCACGATCTCGGCATCAGCTGCTTTTGCCAAACGATTCAAAAACTGCCAGTGTCCCTTTAACGGCCGCTGAACAAACGCACCCCCGGCAAGATAAACGATCAGATTGCGTGCTTGAGCATTCTGATTGAGCCAAATCAGTGGATAAGGCGCTGTCACCAGTTTCACGGGAACGCTGAACTGAACGTTGGCTGGGATCTTTAAAGGCTCTCGATTGGCTCGCCGGCAGCTTGTCACCAGCTCCTGCCGTTTTTGAGGATCAGCCAAAGTCTGCTTGAAGCCTGACAGCTGAATACTCATCTCGGTTAAGGTAGCCCTTTTGGATCGCGAATGTCCGCAACGTGCCATTTCGCGCAGGCTGTTGCCCAGGTTATCGGCCATTGCGGCTAAAATATGATGATCAAAATTTTTTCTATCCATAGACTGAAATTCACTTTCTTATTGTCTTTGCCTTTAATCCTATCACGAATCAGCCGCTAACTTTTATTTGATTTTTTTAAATTTTATCGGTTTCCAACTGATCTAGCTTTTGTGCAATTGCTTCCCAATCATGACGAACGATCGGCTCCAGCTTGCGTGCATATAAAAAGGCTGCTGGATGATACATTGGAATCACCGTATAGCTCTGATCGCTCATGACATAGCCTTGATGATCACTGGCTGCTCTTTGAATCGGACAATGCAGGATCTGACCATGCAGACTGCCAATTTTCGCACTTGGCCCTAATAAGCGCTGCAGGCTGGTGTTTCCCAGCGGCATTAAAATCTTTGGTCTCACCTGGTCCAGCTCCCAGTCAAACAGACGCGCATAGGCATAGACCTCAGCCTTGGTCGGGGTTCGATTGGGCGTTTTTTCAACGATTGCACCGGTTTTCTTATCTTTGACCCTTTTGATTGAATAAGGCCGTCTTCTGACCACGCTGGTAATATAGACGTCTTCTCTGGTCATGTGAAGATATTCTTCAATCAGCTTCATCAATTCTTTACCAGAAGCACCAACGAACGGTACGCCGGTTTTGGCTTCCTCTCTTCCAGGCGCTTCGCCAATCAGCATAATCTTAGGATGTTTGGGACCCTGCCCGGCTACAAATCCGGTTAGATGATGACCTTTTAATGAATCCTCAGCCTGCTGCAGCAGTGATGGCGGATACTCAATAAGCATGATTTCACCTTCATAAATAAAAAAGATTTCGGTTATCAATTATAATAACAGAAATCTTTGGTATTACTAACTGGTATGACGCCACTTCGGATCACCCAAAATCCGTGCCGCGATCAGCCCTAGCGGCAAGAAAACGATAATCAAAAGTGCTTTGGTAATCCATAAGGCACCAACGCTGATCGACGTGAGCCCCATATTATACATGGCCCGATAAAGGTAAAGTCCAGGCACCATGATCACGATTGCCGGTACCGTTAAAGAGATTCGCGGATAGCCAAGCCGATCACGAACAAACGAGGCCAGGATTCCTGCCGTCAACGCCCCTAAGAACGCGGCCGCACCTGCTGGCATTACGTTATAGTCAACCAGTTCGAGCCGCAGCGTATTGGCAATTGCGCCGATTACACCTGCTGTGGCTGCCATTTTAGGCGTGGAATTAAACATGATCGAAAAGCCGAAAACCCCGCAAAAGCTGGCCGGCAGCCGCAGTAAAAAGAGCATCAGTGGCGAAAGTGCCAAGGGTTCAAAGTTTTCTGGCTTGAGATGCACCAGCATGGCAACCAGCCAACCGACTAAGGTAGCCACGATAATGATCATCACGGCATAGGCCAGTCTTTCCAAACCAGAACGCATGTCAAGCTTAGAAAGATCCAAGCCGCTGGTAATGAATGGAAAACCAGGAATCACAAACAGCATGGCCCCAATATAGCCGGCTTCATGACGCGGATTAAGCGAAATTCCCATGTTTAAAAGCTTTAGGGCCATCACATAGATTACACAGGCCACGGCTACCGAAGTCGCGAGACAGGCAAACAGCGTCAGCTTACGGTCAATCATCTTGCGCCGAACGTAATTGCCGATGCCAGCGCCAAAAAATGAACAGATCATTTCAATTGGTCCACCGCCCAGCAAAAAGACAAAGGCACTGCAGGCTAAAGCCGCCGCCAGACCAACCTGCAGCGGCGAATAGTTGCCTTTCATCCGGTGTATGACGTCCAAGCGTTTGTGAATCTCGCCAACGGTCCAGTGATCGCCCCGTTGGTCAAACTCCTTGACAAAGCTTTCCAGCGCATTCAGCTTAGTCGTATTGACTCCAGTATTGGGCAGCGATAAAGCCTGGGTATAGCTGTTATTGGCGTCCATACAGGTATATTCGATTGAAACCAGACCAATATCAGCCGAACAGGTCATATTGAGCTTTTGAGAGACCACGTTCATCGAGTCGCGTACTCGCCAGGCTCCCGTGCCACAAGCCAGCATCATGATGCCAATGCGCCCAACAATTGTCGAACGCTCAACCAAATTGGCTTTTTGGGCGGGGGTTACATTGTCGCTGCTGTAGAAGTCATGCCAGTGAATCGCCATATGATGACGATAGTTGCTGAGATCCTCATTATCGCTTTTGGGCTGGCCTTGTTCGATCGGCAGTTTTCTCATTGTTTAAATCGCTCCTTAGTCGGGATATCAAAAATTGTCAAACTTCTTATCATTATAAAACGATTAAAGCTGCCTGGACGAAAAAATTATTTTAATGGTCACCAGTCATAAAAAAAGGCCTAGTATCCGATTTCAGATACCAAGCCTCATTCAGCTTTACTATTCGTCTTCTTTAGCAACTTGGCCCAGCAGTTTTACAAAGTGCTGCTCTTCATCACTAAGGACGTAGCCATTGCGAATTGCCAGTGAGATATAGAACCATTCTGGCAATGGATCGTCAATCTCCAAGGGCACGATGCCCGTCTCATTTTTAGCGGCATCCCGGACCATTAAGGCAATCCCCACGTTTTCTCTGACCAATTCCTTAACCCATGAAATATCAGGTACCTTGTAGACGGCTACGGTTGGCTTGATATGCGCATAGGCAAAGTAGGAACGCATTGCGGCCACATGAACGTACTGCTTGTCATAGGTAATGAAATGCTGATTGGCCAGTTCCTTAAAACTGATCTTTTTTCGCTGTGCCAGGGGACTTTTGGCACTGACCATAATACTGTATGGACGTTTGGTTAGGAGCTGTACATAGACCTTTTCTTCATCCAGCGGTGCCACTGACCCCAGCATGGCAACGTCAATTTCGCCTTTAAGCAGCTTGGACAGCAGTTCCTGGGAGCCGGCTTCACAGATCCGAACGCGCCGCATGATGGATCCTGGTACTTTCTTGGCAATCTTGGCTACCAAAAGCTTACCGATAATCGGCGGCAGGCCAAAGCGAATCTGCCGTTCTTGAACCAGATCAATCGAATGATGGGCCAGCGAGATCTGTTCATTGATAGCCTTAGCACTGGCCGCCAAAAGCTGACCGCTGCGCGTAATCATGTTTTGCCGGTGAGCACGATCCGTATAGACTAATTGGGCATCAAATTCTTTTTCTAATCGTTTGATCGCCTGAGTAACGGTTGGCTGCGAGACGCCGAATTCCTTGGCGACGCGCGTGTAGTTTTTATACTTGACCAATGCTTGAAAATACTGCAGATCCCGCGTATTCATCAAATCATCCCTTCAGATTGCATGGCTTCTGGCCGTAAGATTCCTTGACGCAGACCAATAAAAATCGTTAATATCAGCAGATCGGCCGAACCGCCCAGACTGTAGTTGTTGAGCAGATATTCTTGATTGAGCCGTGCCAGATAGTCGCGGCCGGCCTGCGTCTGCGTGCCGCCCAGCTCTAAATATCTTTTTGCCTGTTGATGAGCCTCTTCAACAACGTCATGACGACCAGCCCGTTTGATCAGATTGGTGTCCTCAGTCTGCGCGACGATATGCATAAACGTATCCAACAAGCGCTGCATCGTTGTTCCCTGGCTTTTTTTCAGTGCTGGCACGCCAATCTGCATGACGGTTGGATAGCCAGCCTCAGCCTCACCACGAATGCCTTTGATGCCATAGCGCAGAAATTCTTTTTCACCGGCCGTCAGCTGCTCAACGGGCTTGGCATGCAGCTTTTCAATATCGTAATCACTGGCTGTCAATCCTTTAAGCATCCGTTTAACGATCGTGGTCAGATCCAACTGGGGATGCTTGATGCGGTAAGCTTCGGCACACGTCAGGACACCGAGCGAAAAAACCGCACCCTTATGCGTATTAACGCCATTGGTTGCCTTAAACATCGTCTTTTCAGCTTCAATCCCAAAAGTTCGCAGTTTTTTAAACATAAGCGTCAGATCAGTTGCTGTAAAATTCATTCCCAAATCAACGCTTTGTTCAAAATAATGATGCAAACTAAGGGCACTGTCAATAAATAAGAATACATCCATATCAGGGTGTGGTCCAGAAGACACCGGATCCACCAGTCCAGGCTTGGGGTTGACGGAGACTTCGTAAATCATTGCTCTAATTGCATCATTAACCAGCTTAGCGCTTGTCTGTTCCATAAATCATATCCTCAATTTTGGTAAAAAACCGCGACTGATTTTAAATGCCAGCCGCGGTTTTTAAAATTTTAATCAGTTTAGACTAACTAGTCCTTAACCTGCTTGATCGTGTCAATAATCGTTCCATCACGGTATTCAACCAGTGCCACCGTCCGATCAGTAAACTGCAGTGGTTCTGGCTTGCCAACCTTGGATTCAGCCAGCTTTTGCAGATCATGAATATCGTAGACTGGCAGACCAGGAACATTGCTCAGGGCATCCTGCAGGTCCTTGCGACGAGGGTTGATGGCAATCCCGTATTCAGTAACCAGTACGTCAACAGATTCGCCTGGCGTAACTACCGTCGTTACATCTGGAACAACCGTAGCAATCCGACCACGAACCAATGGAGCCGAAATAATCGTCAGCTTAGAGGTAGCAGCATCCTGGTGACCACCAATCGCCCCACGAATCACGCCATCAGAACCCGTCATAACGTTAACGTTGAAGTTGGTGTCGATTTCCAGAGCAGATAAAATGGCAACGTCAAGCTGGTCAACCATGGCCCCCTTGTTGTCAGGATCAGCATACCAGGAAGCATCAATTTCTTGTTGGTTTTGGTTGTTCTTCATGGAAGCAGCCGCACCCTTGTCAAAGTCTTGAACGTCCATTACCTTCTTGACCAGGCCTTCTTCAAGCAGCTTAACCGTTGGCGAGGTAATCCCACCCAGAGCAAATGAAGCCGTGATGCCGGCATCGATCATGGATTGACGCAGGAATCGCGTAACGGCCAGGGCTGCACCACCAGAACCAGTTTGGAAGGAGAAGCCATCCTTGAAGTATGGTGAGTTGACGATCACGTCGTTTACCATTGAGGCGATCTTCAATTCCTTAGGGTCCTTAGTGAAACGAGTAGCTCCAGAACCGATCTTGTCAGGGTCACCCACCTTGTCAACCTTAACAACGTAGTCAACCTGCGTCTGCTTGATTGAAGCTGGCGTGTTAGGGTAGTCGACAATGTTGTCAGTCAGCAAGACGACCTTGTCAGCATATTGAGCATCCATCAAAGCATAGCCCAATGAGCCAAAGACGGCATCACCATTCATCCCATTAGCGTTACCCAGCGCATCTGAGTTTGGTACCCCCAGGAAAGCAACGTCGATCTTGATGTTGCCGTTTTCGATTGAACGCGCCCGGTTACCGTGTGAACGGAAGATAACTGGGTTCTTTAAGCCACCATGAGATACAAAGTCGCCCAAAGAGCCACGCATTCCTGAACTGGTAATGTTGGTAATCGTACCGGCCTTGATGGCTTCAATCACCTTGTCGTTCATGACACCAGTCAACGAGGATGGTGCCAGCGTCAGGTCCTTGATCCCCAGCTTCAAGATGATGTCCATTACTTGATTGAAGACAAAGTCACCGTTACGGAAGTGGTGGTGGAAAGAAATCGTCATGCCGTCTTTAACGGTCTTTTTAACAACGTCTTCCAGTGATTCAACAACCTTGTCGTCACCAGTCGTTACGGTAACCTTAGGCGCAACCCGTTGAACCTCGGGATGGCCGATTTCGGTAGTTTCAAATGGCTTGTAGTCGAGCTGCTTCATCAGATCTTCTGGCAGTTCGCGATTTACATTATTTTTCAATGTAGTTTCCCTCCTCGTCAATCAGGTTGGATGCCTTAGCCAGGCGCATCACCCGTTCAGCACGCAGCACAACTGGACGGTCGACCATTTGACCGTTCATGGAAATAACGCCGGAACCCTTGAGCTTGGCTTCCTTAATAGCATTTTCAACGTTCTTGGCGTTTTCGATTTCCTTCTTGGTTGGTTCGTAAACCTTGTTAACCATTGGAATTTGACGTGGGTTAACCAGCGACTTGCCGTCAAAGCCAAGCTGGTGAATGTATTCAGTTTCACGGTAGAAGCCTTCCGTGTCGTTCATGTTGGTGAAGACCGTGTCAAAGGCAGCTACACCAGCCGCCCGGGCAGCATGCAGAACCATGTTGCGGGCAAATTCAAGTTCGGCACCATCTGGGTAGCGGTGCGTCTTCATGTCAGTCGTGTAGTCTTCGGCAGACAGCGCAATTCCCATCATCCGATCAGATGCCGAAGCGATTTGGTAGGCGTTGATAACCCCCTTGGCGCTTTCAATGGCAGCCATCAGCATCGTTGAGCCTTCTTCACGGCCAAATTCTTTTTCGGCAGCCGTGATGTCAGCATCCAGCTTCTTGACCATTTCGGCATCTTCAGCTTTTGGCAGCCGGACAACGTCGATCCCAGCCTTAACCATGGCCCGAACGTCATTAGCATAGTATGGCGTGTCTTGACCATTGACCCGGACAACCAGTTCCGCGTCGCCATAGTCCTGCGTTTGCAAAGCTTCGTAAACCAGGTCACGAGCAGCATCTTTTTCAGCCATTGAAACGGCATCTTCCAAGTCGAACATGATGGAGTCGGCACCATAGATACCAGCATCCTTAACCATTGCTGGGTTGTTGCCAGGTACGAACATCATCGTCCGGCGCAAGCGTTCTTTAATTTCAGCCATGCTTACAATACCTCCCATGCAGGTTCATCAGTCGTCTTGGCAGCACGTTGCGCAGCGGCAATCGTGCGGGCCTTGATTACACAATCCAAGGCGCCCTTGTCAACGGCCTTAACCTTAGCGTTTTGAATTCCCATTGCCGTCAGCGTTTCAGTGATGACCTTCTTGATCTGGGTGCCAAACTGCTTGGCAACGTCTGATTCCAAATCAATCGCAATGCCATCCGTACCCTTGGACAGCATGATTTGAATATCAGATGATTCCAAGGTACCAGCTACTGCGGTTTCCTTAATTTCCATTGATGTTCATTCCTTCCTTGATCCGCTCTTGAAGTATCGCAACATGGTCTTCAACGAACTTCTGCGTCGTTGCTGGGACGAGCCCCACGATGGCATCGAGATTGTCATCCTTGATGCATTTGCGTACCTCGGTCGCGGTAATATAATTTCCATTAGTTGCCGTCTTGCGCTCAATAATCTTTAACGCAACTTTAGGCGGCAGTTCCTGCTGCAAAACTTGATTATAGATTCCAGTCGTCCGTGATAACGGCTCGCTGCCAACATAACGCGTCTTTATATTGAGTGCCGGTGCGATCGTATCGCGAAAGACGCGGGCATCTAAGGTTGTCTGGTAGCGAATCGTCTGGTCGGCTGATTCCAAAAAGTAGGCTGGGAAAGTGGCATAACTGACCATATAATCGCCACCGTCAACGACAATAACGTTTTTTAGATCAGCCGTCCCCGCTTTTACCAGTTCGAATCGTTCACTGGTCTTAAACAGCGACAGATCCGTATTGACTACAAAGACATAGACCAGATCGTTTTCTTTAGCTGCCTGCTCGACCAAGTAGCGATGACCATTGGTAAAGGGGTTGGCATTCATAACGATGCCCGCTACTTTTTTAGTCGCTTGTCCGTCCACACGCGGAACAGCGGCTAAATAATCATCAACGTTCGGGTCGCCGGTTTCCAAAAAGGCGGCAACATCCGAATGAGCCAGTTCCTTAAAGCCGAGGTGCTGAAAGCTTGCGGAATATCTGGCCTTGGTAAAGACAAACAAATGAAAGCGATGTTCTTGAAAGAGTCGATTCGTCAAGGCACTGACAATAGCATTGAACCTGGCTCCCGGCACGGCTTCTTTGTTGCAGACGCCAATGTATTTCAAGACATTGCCGGCAGCTGATCCCGTACCAACCAACTGGCCTTGTTCATCAAGCAGTCCCAGAGTAAAATCGATCTTGTCGACCTCAGCATCCGAAAAGTTATGAATTCCCAACGATTCCAAAAACTGCTGCCATTTCTGCCGGGTAGCTCGATCACTCAGATGCAGATCAACAATGTGATTTTCCATAGGACGACTCCTTTTTATTTTGATTGACTGGCATAATCAACAACCGCTTTTGCTACGGTTGGGACGACGCGCTCATCAAAGACGCTGGGAACGATATTTTCAGCAGTCGGTTCCGCAACCACGCTGGCCAGTGCCTGAGCAACCGCTTTTTGCAGATCCATGTCAACCTTTTTCAAGCCGCTGGCCAATAAGCCTTTGAACAGTCCGGGAAAAGCCAGAATGTTATTGACCTGATTAGGGTATTGGCTGGATCCAGTAGCAATTACGGCTGCCCCGGCTTCCTTAGCTTTTTCAGGCGCGATTTCCTGATGCGGATTTGCCAGAGCAAAGATGATTGGCTGCTCATTCATCTGCTTGACGTCATGACGATTGATGACATTACCGGTTGACAGTCCGATAAAGGCATCCTGTCCCTTGATGGCATCATGAATATTTTGATTTTCCATCCTTTGCGGCGTTCCCAGCTTAGCGGCAAACACACGCTGATAATCATTGGCGCGGTAATCCTCACTGGTAATGACACCGTGAACGTCAACCAGCGTTAAGTGCTTGATGCCGGCCGCATACAGCAAGCGCGCCGTTGCCAGTCCAGAGGCACCAACACCATTGATTACGACGCGCAGATCCGTCAGCTTTTTGCCAACGACCTTGGTAGCATTGATCAAACCAGCTAAAACCACAATGGCACTGCCTTCTTGATCGTCATGATAGACTGGTATGTCCAGCTCTTCGCTCAGGGCATTTTCAATTTCAAAACAGCGTGGTGCGGCAATGTCTTCAAGATGAATGCCAGCAAACGATAGCGAGATGTTTTTGATCGTCTTGATGATTTCTTTTGGGCTGACCTGATCAACTGCCAGCGGAATGGCGTTGATATTGGCCAGATCCTTGTACAGCAAGGCTTTCCCTTCAATAACCGGCAGGCCGGCAGCCGGGCCGACGTTACCCAGTCCCAGTACGGCAGTCCCATCAGTAATCAAGGCAACCAGTTTGCCGCTGACCGTAAACTTGTCTTTGAGTTCCGGCTTTTCGGCAATCATTCTTGATAAGACCGCTACCCCTGGCGTATAAGCCTTTTGCAGGTCTGCTCGATCCTCAATGTTAAAATCAGATTTAATGTCCAACATCCCAGTATGGGCTTGATGCAGACGAAGAATAGCATCTTCTTCTGAGGTCATCTAATCATCCCTTCAAGTTATCAAATTCTCAAACTCATCTAAATTTCAAATCTCTCGTTGATAATTTTACACTCTCTTTTTAACTTTTTCAAATAGTTATAATATTTTTTCAAAATTAAAAAAGTTTGATATTATTAAAAGGGACTTATATCGATTTTTAGAAAGAAGGCTCATTTGTATGAATGACATCACTCAACAAGGTCAACTGGCTGATATTGCCCGCGACTATTATCTTGGCCAGCTGACCATCACCCAGCTGTCGGAAAAATACCAATTAAGCCGTTATCTGATTACCAAGGCTTTAAATGAGGCACGCGCGGCTGGCATCGTTAGAATCACCATCAATTCACCAATCGATCGCAACACTGAATTAGAGACTCGTTTTGCGGAGCTCTTTCCGCATACCAACACGATGATCATCAAAGACGCCGCCACGACCAACGCTGATATCGAAAATATCATCGACTTTGCCGCGGCGGAGATTCAGCGCCATATTAAAGGCAGCGAAATCGTTGGCGTCAGCTGGGGCGGAACGCTGATGAACATCATCAATCGTTTCCAAACCGACGTCCGTGATGACCTGATCTTTACCCAATTTATGGGCGACAATCTCAAGTACAGCTCAGCAATCGGTGCAACACCATTGGTTCAGCGCGCCGCCGCCAAGTACGGATCCAGCTACCTGACCATTCCAGCTCCACTTTACATTCTCAATGACACCGTCAGAGAACAGCTTAAAAATGAACCAGCCATGGTTAACGTCTTTGAACAGTGCGGTAAGATGGACATGCTTTTTACCGGTATTGGCACGATCGACTCAGTCAACAGCATTCGGGTCTGGCATCAAAGTCTTAACGAAATTTTCGAAAACGTTGATCGTCAAGAAATCGTCGGTATGCTTTACGGTCGCCCCTACAACATTGATGGTCAGATTCTAACGCCAAAGAGCGACAAACTATTTGGTGCCTCCGTAGCCGCACTTTTAGAGGTACCTTGCCGGATTGGCGTCGTCAAAAGCAAGTTTAAGGCCCGCGCCATGCTGGGAGCCTTACGCGGCAGCCTCTTAACCGATATTATTACCAATGAGGCCGTAGCCAACCGAGTCCTGCTGGAACTGGACAACAACTGATTTTTATGCGTCGTCTGCTGTAGGCGACGCTTTTTTATGACTGAACGCTCATCGCAAAACGATCTAAAATCTGGTTGAAGGCAGCTGGCTGTTCTGCCATCACGGCATGCCCGGCATTGGCAACGACCTGTATCTGTGCTTTTTCATTTAGGATCTGAATAGCCTGCAAAAAATCAGGATTAAAGTATGGCGACTTTTCACCAGCAACCGCCAAAAATGGTACCGGCATCAACGCAATGATATCGCGCCAATCCTGGAAGGCATGGTCAATTGCAAAATTGTAATTGGCACTTTCGTCATACGGATGCAGGGTATTGGCCTGACGAACGGCATTAACCGTAGCCTCGTCAATCTTGACGGCAGTAGCGCGGCCAAGCGGCATTTTCAGCGCTGCTGGGAATTCATCCCAGGTCAGATCCTTAAAGCCATAATGCCACGTCTCGTCATTAATCATTTTAGGGCTTTGGTCAATATCAATCAGGCCATCCAACTGACCACGGCCAAACAATGAGACATAGCCAAACATCGTCGAAGCGCCCATTGAATGCCCCACTGCCAAGCAATGCTCAATCGACAGACTCTGCAGCAATTCATAAACATCGATTGCATGCCGCGAGATGCGCGCGCCCTTAAAGGTATGTTCAGAGGCGCCTTGATTGCGTGCATCAAAAGTAACCACCCGATAGCCGTTTTGCAGCAAAAATTCCTTGGTTGGCCGCCAGATTTCCTTGCACATTCCCAATCCACTGACCAATATAACCGGATAGCCAGTTCCTTCATCCTCATAATCCAGACGTACATGATCTGATGTAATAAATTTCATAATCTTTCCTTTCGATGCAAAAAAAGCGACCCCAACCGGATCGCTTTTTTTTGCATGTCTACCACATGCCGATAACTTTCATCCAAAGAGGTGCTACCGTCAAGAAGACTACCAGATAAAGCAGACCCAAGACAAAGCTCATGCGCCACCATTCACCCTGCTTAACATAACCGGAGCTTGCCAAAATGGAAGCAGGACCGTTGGCATAGTGAGTAGTCGAAGCCATGATTGAAGAACAGAATGCCAGCATCATTGCCGCCAGCATAACTGGTGCCCCCGCCGAAACGGCAACTCCGACAAACGGAGCGTACAAAGCCGTAACGTGTGCCGTGGCACTGGCAAACAGATAGTGAGCGTAGAAGTAGATGATCATCAGAATTGCCAGAACTGCAACCCAGTTCATACCGTGCAGACCGCTAGCAATTGACTTAGACAGCCACTTGATCAGACCCATTTCAGAAAGCTCGCCTGCCATGAAGACCAGAATTGAAAGCCAAATCAAAACGTTCCAGGCACCTGTTTCACTCAGCAGATCCTTAGTAGTCAAAACCCCAAAGATCAGCAGCAGTGAGATTGCCAAGAAAGCAACAAATGAAGCTTCAATGCCCAAGGTGTTGGACATCATCCACAAAACGATCGTTAAGACGAAGACGCCTGCCATGATCTTTTCAGAAACCTTCATTGGTCCCATTTCGCGCAGGCTCTTGTCAGCCCATTCACGAGCATTTGGCGTTTCTTTGATCTCAGGCGGATACATCTTGTAGATCACGAATGGCACCAGGATAAACAGCAGCAAACAAGGCACGACACTAGCCGTAAACCAGCCCAGCCAGGTAATGTGAATCTTCATCGTCTTAGCCAAGGCAACGATAACTAGGTTAGGTGCCAGGGCCGTCATAAACATAGCCGAAGTGATGATGTTGCTGTTAAATTCAGAGAATGTCAGGAACGCCCCGATTTTTTTGCGTGAATCGTCATTTGGTTCGGAACCAAACGTCTTGGCCAAGGATTCAACCAGTGGGTAAACGATCCCACCGGCACGGGCCGTGTTGGAAGGCGTAGCTGGCGCCGTGATCAGATCGATTCCCCCAACGGCATAAGCCAGACCAAGCGTCTTTTTACCAAAGGCTTTGATCAGATACAGGGCAATCCGGTGACCCAGACCAGTCTTAATGATCCCCCGTGCCAACATAAAGGCCATGGCAATCAGCCAGGAAGAAGAATTGCTGAAGGCCGTCAATGCATCGTCCATTGGTACCAGCTTGGTCAGTACCATGACAGTAAAGCCGATCAGCGTTACGGCAGCAATTGGCAGCGGCTGCGTAATGCAGGCGGCAATTGTCGCAATAAAGATCGCCATCATATGCCAGGCAGCGACTGAAACGCCAGCTGGTCGAACCGGAGCCGTGAACCAGATCAGCAGCCCGATAATTAATGGGGCAATAAAGCCCTTATACTTAACTTTTGCTAAACCCATTGTGATATTTCCTCCAAAAAAGTTGTCTCAAAATCTTAATCTAAAGCTCAACGCCATCCAAGACTTCTTTCATCTTGGCGGCAGAATACTGCATTGCCGCTACCTCGCGTTTTGAAAGCGGCGTTTCAATAACATAACGAATTCCAGTCCGGTTAACGGAAGCCGGTGTCCCTAAGTACAGATCATTGATGCCATACTGACCATTCAAAGGCGCCGATAATGGCAAAACGATTGAACGATTGAAGATGATGGCCTCGCAAATCAAAGACAGACAGCGGGCAACGCCATAATAGGTCGCACCCTTGGAACGAATAATCGCGCCACCTTTTTTCTTGACCCCAGACTGCATCTCTTCAAGCTCTTCATCGCTGACATCAGCAAACTCTTTTAAAGGCTTGCCGGCAATCGTCGCTTCATCAAAGTTGGCAAACGACGTATCACCATGCTCGCCTAATACGTCAACGCTGATTTCGCGTACAGGCACATGACAGCGTTTGGCAAGCGCTACTCGCAGTCTGGCCGTATCAAGCGAGGTCCCCGTACCGATAACCCGGTTCTTTGGAAAACCAGAGATCCGCTGCGTCAGCGTCGTCAAAATATCAACTGGGTTGGAAGCAACGACAAAGATTCCCTTAAAGCCGCTGTTAACGATTGGGTCGATGATCGTCTTTAAAATGCCAACGTTTTTGTTGACCAGGTCTAAACGACTCTCGCCGGGCTTGCGCGGAATACCCGCCGTGATGACTACAACGTCGGTATCGGCTGCATCTTCATACTTGCCAGCACGAACCACCGTCGTCCCATCGAACATGGCCAGGTCTTCCAGATCCATTGCATCGCCGGCCGCTTTTTGCGTCTTACGATCAACAATGATCAATTCATCTAAACTAACGTGTTGCAGTAAATCGTTGGCAAAAGCAGAACCAACTGCACCATCGCCAACCAGCATAACTTTTGACATATCTGATTTTCCTCTCTACTCGACTGAAAAAGCACTTACAGCACTATTTTCAAAATTTTCCAACAAATTTTAGTATTGTACACGCTTCTTGTGATAATTTCAACAAAATAATGGCTAAGAATACGACAGAGCAGCGTCCTACCAACCCTGTCGCATATTAATTTATTCAGACCCGCGTACGCTACTCAAAGCAGAAAATTAATGTTCGCGAGCATAAACCGTTACTTGTTGACCAGCCTGACGACCAAAGATGATCGTTTCAGCAATTGAGTTGCCACCGACCCGGTTGTTGCCGTGCAGGCCGCCAGAAACCTCACCAGCTGCATACAAGCCAGGAATAACGTCACCATTGCCATCAAGTACCTGCGTCTTGGTATTGATGTGAATTCCGCCCATCGTGTAGTGGATGGCAGGTGCGATATGAATGGCAAAGTAGCCTGGCTTGGACAGATCGCGATCCATCCCCGTCGTCCGACCAAATTCCTTGTCGTCGCCAGCTTTGACAGCCTGGTTCCAAGTTTCAACCGTATTCTTCAAGACAGCTGGATCCATCTTCAGGTTCTTAGCCAGATCCTCAATCGTGTCGCCATGAACGACCAGACCAACCTTGTCGTAGAACTCAATGGCCTTGGCATGATCGCGCACGCCTTGGTCAAAGATCAGATAGGCACTGTGTTCTGGCAGAGCGGTAATCGTTTCTGAGACGATCTTACGCGTGTTCAGCTCGTTGACGAAACGCTTGCCTTGGAAGTTAACCAGGATTGCACCTTCACCACGAACGGCTTCACCAATCAAGTAGACATGTGGATTGTCTTGTTGAACGGTTGGGTGAACCTGAACGAAATTCATCTGTGTCAGCTGGGCGCCAACCTCTTCAGCCAGCTTCAAGCCATCACCGGTTGCACCTGGTTGATTAGTCGTCTTGTAGTCGGCCAGATCTGGACGGTAGCGCTTGATGTATTCCTTGGAGGCCCCAAAGCCACCAGTTGCCAATAAGACGGCCTTGGCATTGATCTGCTTGGTTTGACCATCAACACTGGCAACTACGCCGGCAACTGCGCCTTGATCGTTTTTGACCAGCTTTTCGACCTTTACCTTGTTGAAGACCGGAATCTTCTCTTGAGCCGCTACATCCAGCAGGCTCTTAACCAGGAATCCACCAATTGGCGCCATGGAAGCTGGGCGGTGCGTCCGTTTTTTAGACATCCCGCCAGTAATCGTAACGTCTTCCAGCTTGATGCCATGATCAGCCAGCCAGTCGATTGCCAGTGGCGAGTGAACGACGAAGAATCCCAGCATATCCTTATCATTGAGCTTGCCACCGTCTTTGTAGGTTTCCCGGTAGAAGTCATTGATGTTGTCAATAATGCCATGCTTGAGCTGAACATTGGTCTCGGCGGCGTTCATCCCAGAAGATGCTCGGTTGGTATTACCGCCAAGCTGTTCTTCTTTTTCCAGTACGGCTACGTTCATTCCCAGTTCATGGGCTTGAATTGCAGCTGCCAGACCGGTACCACCAGAACCAACGATTACCGCATCATAGCTGTCTGCCAGTTGACTGACTGGCGTGGTTTGAAATTGTGCCATTTTGCAGCTCCTTTGATTAGTCTTCGTAGTCATGACGATCAGCGTTGGTCATCTTCAGCGGATCCATCCATTCGTCATATTGTTCTTCAGTAACCTTGCCAGACTTCAAGGCAGCTTCCTTCAGCGTGCTGCCGGCCTTGTCAGCGGCTTGAGCAATCTTGGCACTGTCGTGGTAGCCAATGTGTGGAGAAAGTGCCGTCACCGTCATCAGCGAGTTGTCCAGCAGTTCCTTCATCCGCTTTTCGTTAACCGTTAAGCCATGAATCATCTTGTCGGCAAAGCCCATCGTCGTACCCGTCAGCAGGTCGGCAGATTCCAAGAATGCATCGATCATAACCGGCTTGAAGACGTTCATTTCAAAGTTGCCTTGTGAAGAGGCAGTTGAAACGACCACATCATTGCCAAAGACCCGCAGAGCAGCCATCGTAACGGCTTCAGCTTGAGTTGGGTTAACCTTGCCGGGCATGATTGAAGAGCCTGGTTCGTTGGCAGGAATGTGCAGTTCGCCATAGCCAGCCCGTGGACCAGAAGCCAGGAACCGGATGTCTTGGGCAATCTTGAACATGTCAGCTGCCAGCGTCTTCAAGGCCCCGTGAACCACGTTAAGACCAGAGTGGTGCGACAGGCCGTAGAACTTGTTGCTCTTGGCAGTCAGCTTCAGACCATATGCCTGGCTGAGCTTTTCAGCGATCTTTTCAGGCATGCCTTCAGCGGCGTTCAGACCAGTACCAACAGCCGTACCACCAATTGCCAGTTCTTCCAGCGTTGGTTCGAGCTGTTCAATGTACTTCAGGTCATGTTCAAGCGCAGCCACATAGCCAGAGACTTCTTGGCCAAAAGTCAATGGAACGGCATCCTGCAGGTGGGTCCGGCCAACCTTAACCGTTTCCCAGTACTTGTCCTGCTTGATCTTCAGTTCGTCAATCAGGTGCTGTACGGCTGGCTTCAGCTTATCCAAAGCTTCCAAGGCTACGACGTTCATTGCCGTTGGGAACGTGTCGTTTGAGCTTTGACCCTTGTTGACGTCATCGTTAGGCAGGATCTCTACGTCAGGGTTGATCTGCATAGCCTTGTGAGCAACGACTTCATTAGTGTTCATGTTGGTCTGCGTACCAGAACCGGTTTGGTAGACCTTCAATGGGAAGTCCTTGCGCAGATCTTCATCGCTTAAGGCAAGCAGTTCGTCAACGGCTTTAACGATCAGGCTGCCCTTTTCTTCTGAAATAGCATTGGTTTCCATGTTGGCTTGAGCAGCTGCCTTTTTAATGTTCAGCAGTGCACGAATGATGGCGATTGGCATGTATTGGCCAGTTGGGAAGTTGTGACGGCTCCGTTCAGTTTGAGGGCCCCACAAAGCATCAGCAGGGATTTGAACTGGACCTAGAGTATCTTCTTCAGTACGAAATTCTGGCATATTAAAACCTCCAATTGAATTCAACATGCGATATAAACAAAGTGATATAAGCGTTGTTGCTTTTTTACGATGTCAACTTTACTCTGCATAATTAGATATAGTCAAAACAAATAGAGCTTATAAGAATTCCTTATAATCCCCCATTAAAATGCCTTTCCTAAGCTGTTTTAATCTTTTTGAAACTTTTGCACAATCTTTAATTAATTTCAAAAAAACTAAAAATTTTTCGCTTGATTGATCAATTAGGCATTTTTTATTTAAAAGTCAATCAGCACCAATAAAAAATACTGCTAATCAGCTCAAGCAAGCCATTAGCAGTATTGCACTCATATTATTCTTCTGTAATCTCAACCGTCGTCATTACAACGTCTTCTTTGGGCTTGTCAGCAGCATCACGAGCAACCCGGCTGATCTCATCAACCACGTCCATGCCGCTGACTACCTGGCCAAAGACGGTGTGGTGCCCATCAAGCCATGGCGTGCCACCATTCTTTTCGTAATTGGCGATGACTTCGGCTGGCCAGCCCAGCTGCTTCATTTGACCAATCATATTGCCAGGTACCTGTGTAGCACTGACGATAAAGAATTGGCTGCCGTTGGTATTAGGACCAGCATTGGCCATTGACAGCGCGCCATTGAAGTTAAAAAGCTCACGGCTGAATTCATCTTCAAACGGTGCGCCGAAGCTGCTTTGACCGCCAGCTCCAGTCCCGGTTGGATCACCGCCTTGAATCATAAATTCGGGAATCACCCGGTGGAACGTTACCCCATCATAGTAGCCCTGCTTGGCCAGCGTAATGAAGTTCTCAACCGTCTTGGGTGCCTGATCTGGGAACAGCTGAATGGTTACGTCACCATGGTTGGTCTTGATGGTTGCTTTAGGTCCCTTGGCATCTGCCAGGTTCAATTGTGGATAGGTCATGTTTTCCTCCTGCTAATATAGAAAATCAATTTATACCTAATTCTATCATTATTTTGGATTAACACGATCTGATATTGATCAACGTTTTTATCACGATGAAAAATTTTAAGACAACTGCTGACCGGCTTGGCATCTATTGATATACCGTACGCTCCGCAGAAATCGGAAACGAAAAAACAGTTCCGGCAGCCAAGCTCCATTAACCTCAATGATAATTTCAACAGCATTTAGCTTCCCAAAACCATTTTGCAAACTAGAAGTTCAAGTCCAATGACGCAGCAACAGTCAACCAATATCGGCCAAACATATTAAAGCCACCGATATTTTATCGTTAGGATCAAAACGACAGCTTACTGGCTCATCGTGACTGTCAGACGACCAACTTTGTGAAAGAACTGAATCTTTGACCGCTGATAATACTGAATTTACCTACTTTACCTTGTTTTTTCACCCATAGTAGGCAGCTGTATATTCAGCCAAACTTTACCTACTTTTGGCAGCTTTTCTTCAAATCGTAGGTAACAATGCATATTCTAGGGTTGATTGGGTCAGACCAACTTTGTGAATTACCTACGATTAGGGGATTTTTAGTTAATAGTAGGTAATGTTAGACTCCCCTAACTTGATATACATTAATTTTTACCTACTATGCATCGCTTTTTCACCGATAGTAAGTAATCGTCTTTGATCATCTAAAATTATGCAGATTTTTTTGCATAATGCCACCACTATCGTTTGATGACGACTTTTACAACTGACAGACAAGCGCTTCTTGATGATGATCAGATGCTTGACTGACTACGCGACTCCGAATTATCCGCCTTGCTCAGATTCTTAGCCATGACCAGGATTATGCCGACCCAGACATTCTGGACCGCCGCGATGCTGATTCTAATTGCCAAAGCTGCCAAGCAAATCAAAAACCGCCCGATTCCCAGTCATCGAGCGGTTTTAGCATTAATGCAAAGATGTTTAGTCGTTATTTGGCAACTTCAATCAGCTTTTCACCGTGCTTGATCTCGCCTTCTGCAACGTGTTGAACCTTGGCGTAGCTGGCCGTATTGGTTACAACGACCATTACCGTAGTATCGTAGCCAGCCGCTTCAACAGCCTTGAGGTCAACCGTCCCCAGCTTGTCACCGCGCTTAACGGTTTGGCCTTGCTCAACTGCACTGGTGAAGTGTTCGCCTTTCAGATTAACCGTGTCCAGACCAACGTGGATCAAAATTTCGGCCTCATCATCAGACGTAATGCCATATGCATGCTTAGTAGCATAAGCAACGGTAATCTTACCATCAACCGGTGAGTAGATGGTGCCATCGCTTGGTACGACAGCCGCGCCATCACCCATCATCTTTTGGGAGAAGACCTCATCTTTAACCTTGGACAGATCTTCTACCTTGCCATCAACTGGGCTCAGCACTTCTTCACTCTTAACGGCACCAGCAGGCTCAGCAGCCGTTGCCTCAGCCTGAACCTCAACTGCCTTGGCTTCAGCATCAGCCTCAGCTTCGGTAACTGGATCGATCAGGTTGCGGTGGGCCTTGCCATAGAAGAACGTGACACAGAATGCAATGGCAAAACTGATCAGCTCACAAAGGACGTAAAGCGGAATCGACTTGGCATTGATCGAAAGGAAGCCAATGAAACCAGCCGAGCCAAGCGATACGGCAATAACGTGGAACATACCGGCCAATGCACTGGCAACACATGAGCCAATCAAAGCACAGAAGAATGGGAACTTCAATTTCAGGTTAACCCCGAAGATTGCCGGTTCAGTAATCCCCAGCAGTGCTGAAACAGCGGCTGAGCTGGAAAGACCCTTCATCTTCTTGTTCTTGGTCAGGAAGTAGACCGCCGTCGTCGCAGCCCCTTGCGCAACGTTAGCCATGGAAGCAACGACAAAGATGAAGTCACCGTAGCCAGTTCCCGACTTAAAGGCCGAGATTAATTGCGTTTCGATGGCTGGGAAGCTTTGGTGCAGACCCGTCAAAACGATTGGTGAGTAGAAGGCACCAAAGATACCAGTTCCGACCCAGCCAAGCGTGTTGTAGATCCAAACAATCGCAGCCGTGATCCAGTCGGAAAGATCCCGCATAACCGGACCCACAATGGTAAACGTCAGAAAACCAGTCAACAGAATCGACAGCAGCGGCGTAAACGTGAAGTCAACCGCGCTTGGCAGCTTCTTGTGGAACCATTTTTCAAAGATCGACAACAGCCAAACTGCAGCCAATGCCGGAATAACCTGGCCCGTGTAAGGCTGCATTGAAACGTGCAGTCCAAAGACGTTCCAGAAGTGACCCGCCTGCAGCAGCGGTGAGGTCATCATCATACCAACAACCGCACCCAAGAATGGGTTGGCACCAAACCGCTTGGCACCAGAAATCCCAACCAGAATTGGCAGGAACGTAAACGGCGCTGCCGACATTACGTTGACCATTGACTCAATGCCCTTGAGCGAAGGGTACATCTGAATGACTGACTTTGGCCCAAACAGACCAGGTGAAGCCAGCACGTTGTCCAAAGCCATCAAAAGACCGCCGGCAACCAAGGCTGGAATCAACGGTACGAAGATGTCAGACAGCAGCTTGATGAATGCCATCACCGGATTCGTCTTTTGGTTCTTAGCCGCAACCTGTTTCAGGTCATCGGTTGACATTTCCTTTAAACCGGTAATCTTAACCATTTCATCATAGACATTGTTGACGTCACCAGGACCAATGATGATCTGGTATTGACCGTTCGTTTCAAACGTCCCTTTGATGTCAACATCGCTATCCAACATTTTTTGATTGATCTTGGAATCATCCTTGACCACCAAACGAAGCCGCGTGGCACAGTGCGCAGCAGCCACGATGTTATCTTTGCCCACCGCTTTGACAACGGTTTGGGCGACTCGTTTATGATCCATAATTGCTCTCCCCAGATAAATAATTGCATTGCTAACCAAATAAAAATAAATGTTAAAAACATCTGTAAGCGCTTTTACTGTTATTTATCATACCTGCTTTTCGCAAAATGTCAATCGTTTAACAATTATTTTTACCAACAAAATGACAATGGGTTGACACATAGTCCCGTTTTAAAGGCATTTTAACCACCTGGTGGAATTTAAAAAAATTTTAATTTATTCGCGTGTGCCGACTCTTAAGACGCAGGCACCGTCAATATCGCCTTGCTTAACCCGCCGCAATGCCTCATCAGCTTTGGCCAGCGGATATTCGGCAACGCTGGGATGAATATCCAGACGATCAGCCAGCGTCAAAAACTCTTCACCGTCACGCCGCGTATTGCTCTCAACACTGGTCAGTACTTTTTCATGAAAGAGATGATCCTGGTAGGCCATTTGCGGCACGTCGCTCATATGAATACCTGCCAAAGCCAGCGTTCCCCCAGGTACCAGATTCTCCAGCGCCTTGGGAATCATCTGGCCGGCTGGTGCAAACATGATTGCCGAATCAAGCAGTACCGGCGTTTGATCATACGCACCCTGCGCGGAGGCACATCCCAGCTGCCGAGCAAACTGCTGCGCGTCTTTCCCCCTTGTAAAGACATGAACCTCAATTCCCTGCTTAATCGCAATCTGCGCCGTGATGTGCGCTGAACCGCCGAAGCCGTACAGACCCAAGCGACCGCCTGCCGGAACGTTGGCACGCAGATAGGCTCGATAGCCGATGATCCCGGCACAGAGCAGCGGGGCCGCCGTCAAGTCATCGAAACGCGCGGGGATTCGATAGGCAAATCCTTCTGGTACCGTAACGTACTCTGCATAGCCGCCATCGTGATCCCAGCCTGTGTAGCATGAATGGGGGCAAAGGTTTTCGCGACCCGAGCGACAGAAGCGGCAGACCCCGCACGCATGCCGAAACCAGGGAATCCCGATCCGCTCGCCAAGCTTAAAGCGCTGTGTATCTTCGCCAAATGCCACAACCTGCCCCACGATTTCATGACCAGGCGTGACGTTGGGCTGATGAACCGGCAGATCGCCTTCGCTGACGTGCAGATCAGTATGACAGACGCCACAGGCCAACACCTTAACCAGAACCTCGCCTCGTTTTGGCTTTGGCACTGGCTTTAAGACAAATTGAAGCGGTGATTGTTCGCCATCGATTGGTCCCGGCTTGACAACCGCCCAGGCATGCATCATTTCAGGAATTGATTCTTTTTTCTCCATATTGCCACCTCGCTTGCTAAAAACCTATACTTAGACTACAAGTAAATAATAACGCTAATTCAAACTGACATTACAGGAGGTTTTATCATGATTGACGTTAAGCCGACCAATGAACTGACGCCTCAAGAACTGGTTACGATTTTTAAGGAACGGACGCGCGTGTTTGTTGTTGAGCAAACCTGTTATTATCAAGAAGTCGATGATGAAGACTACTACTGCTTCCACGTGCGGATTCTAAACGATCAAACCAATGAGCTGATGGCCTACGCGCGCATTATGCCTAAAACGTTCGGCCGCGTGCTGGTCGTTGAAAGATTCCGCAAGCAGGGGCTGGGCAATCAGCTGCTCAAGGCCGTCTTGGATTATATCTCAACGCATTTTCCTGGTCTGGACGTTGAGATTGAAGCGCAGGCCTATCTAACCAAGTTTTATGGCAGCTTTGGCTTTAAACAGACATCCGAGATCTACCTATTGGATAATATTCCTCATTGTCAGATGAAACTGGTCGCAAGCGTTGATTGATAAACGTTTGACATCAAGCCGTCAACTCCTTAAAATTAAAATGTAAAACAGCGCTTTCAAATTGACAGAGGGGTTGAAATTATGGAATGGACTCGCGAGCAACGCTACTTACCTTATGAAAAGCACAGCGCCTTGGAACTGCTGAAACTGCAGGCACAGGCCGCCAATTCGTCTTATCAGATGCATTATCACGTGCGGCCGAGCTCTGGCTTGCTGAACGATCCAAACGGCTTTTCTTATTACAATAATGAATGGCACGTTTTTTACCAGTCGTTCCCATTTGGTGCCGCTCATGGTCTAAAGTCATGGATGCACATGACGTCACCGGACCTGGTACATTGGCAGAATCATGGCCTGGCCCTGGCACCGGACACTGAATATGACAGTCATGGCGCTTATTCAGGATCAGCCCGTGTAATTGATGATCGGCTGTTCTTAATGTATACCGGCAATCATCGTGATGCTGACTGGCAAAGAACGCCTTATCAGCTGGGAGCCTGGCTGGACAAACAAAACCAGGTAACCAAGCTGGACCAGCCACTGTTTGTCAATCCCGATCACATCAGCGAGCATTTTAGAGACCCACAGTTGTTGAAACACAACGGCAGATACTACGCCATCATTGGTGCGCAGGAAGCCGCCACTCAAGAAGGCCACATTGATCTATGGGTCAGCGATGAGCTTACGACTGGCTGGCAAGAAGTCGGCTATGTTGATTGTATGGACGATTCAATGGGCTATATGTGCGAATGTCCCAATCTGATCGACGTTGACGGCCATCCCGTTTTGATTTTTTGTCCGCAGGGCTTGGATAAAAAGGTCGCCGACTATGAAAACATCTACCCAAACATGTATCTGACCGGTGATGATTTCGACTATGAAAAGGCTAAACTGATCAACAGCTCACAGATTCCCGTCAACCTGGATGATGGTTTTGACGTCTATGCCACGCAGGCCTTCAACGCGCCAGATGGCAAGGCTTATGCCATCAGTTGGGTAGGCTTGCCAGATCTTTCCTATCCTACCGACACGGAAAACTGGGCCAATTGTCTGAGCCAGGTTAAAGAACTGCACTATCAAAACGGCCGCCTGCTTCAAAAACCCGTTGCGGCAATGAAAGAACTGCGCGGCCAGGCTGAATCGTTTAATGGCAACGTCAGCCACATCAAGACCGGCCGCCAGTTTGAAATGATCGTTGACATCGCCGCCGACCAAGCTGGCACGCTCTTTTTAGCAGCTGCCCAGGATCTTTCTGCCGGTTTACAGGTGCGTTTTGACACGCGGACTGGTAAACTAAGCGTAGATCGCAGTCATGCCGGCCAACCTGTCGCTCCCGACTTTGGCACGGTAAGAAGCGTAAAGCTGCCAGCCGATCAGCCTTTAAAGCTTGACGTTTTTATCGATCATTCGCTAGCCGAGATTTTCGTCAATGATGGCGAACACGTCTTGACTATGCGCTTCTTCAATGATCCTTGTCAGGTCTGGGCAGGCTTTGATGAGCGGATCAATGCTCATGGAACGGTATGGCAGCTGAAAAACATGTGAAGGAAGTTTTGTCAGTGATGCTCAATCAGCCTCTGGATGTTTTTGACTTAAAAAAAATCCAGGTCAACGCCACGAAAGCCGAACTGGAAACTGATGGCAAGCTGCAGCGCCGCCAGATCCCAGTCGAAAAGCTCGGTAAATACGTTCCCGTTCAGCGCGATCCAATCAATTTGATCAAGCTGACCGAAGCCAAGATGATCCCTGAGCTGCTGCCATTGCGTCATCAACGCATGGCCGCCAGCCGCTTCGCCTTTTTTCGCGGCACCGCGGAATTAATGGAACAAGACCTTAAACAGCAGTATCAAAGCGGCATCTCAATCATTATCAATGGCGATGCCCATTTAGGAAACTATGGCTTCTATGCCTCACCAGAACGCAAATTGCTGTTTGATCTCAATGATTTTGATGAATCTCGGATCGGCAATTGGGAAAGCGACCTAAAGCGCCTTTTGGTCAGCACCTATTTGGTTGGCCTGCAGAATAATTTTGAGCCAGATCGGCTGCAGACGCTCTTAAGCAGCATGTGCAAGGTTTATCGACGTGGCGTCAAGCATGCCGAGACGCTTACTCTGCTGCAGCGCTTTTATTTTTCATACGAGATTCATGATATGATTCAAACGCTGAACTCGCTGGAGGATAACGATCGTGCTGAAATGAGTCGCATCGTCGATCGAATTCTCAAAAAGAGCCATAAGAACAACTCAGAAACGGTCATCAAAAAATTCACGACGCTCAACTCGCGTGGTCATCTGATCTTCCGTGAGAATCCGCCCCGCGCCCGCCACGTCAGCGACCACACGTTCAGGCAGATTCAAGCTGCCTATAACAGCTATCGCAACTACGTCAGAGAAGACATCCGCGTTTTGCTGGCCAGCTACCATCTTTCGGACGTGATTCGCTACAGCGTCGGCGTTGGCAGCTTTGGTACGCGCTGCTTTTTATTGCTGCTGACCGGGATTGATGGCAGTCACCTGGTCCTGCAGATGAAAGAAGCCTTGCCGCTGCGCTATAATCTGCTGGCCATGCCGGTTGCTGAATCCATCAAAAGCAGTCTGAATGCTGGAAGACGGATCGTTACGGCACAAAAGGTTCTGCAGTCGGCTTCTGATCCTTTTCTCGGCAGTACGCATTTTGATGGTCGCGGCTACTACCTGCGCCAATTCCGGGATATGAAGGAATCGATTGACGCGACCCGCTTAGATTTTGAAAGTCTGAGCGTTTATGCCGAGATCTGCAGTTTTCTATTGGCCATGGCGCATTTTCAAAGTCCTACCGCTCCTCGCATTGCCGGCTATCTGCGCAAGCAAAAACAGCTTGATGCCGGCTTAGCCAACTGGGCAGTTCAATATTCCAAACAGGTCGATCAAGACTACCAGCGCTTTTTAGCTTACCTGAATCAATAGCCATTATAAAAACACCTCGTCTGGCAACTGCCAAGCGAGGTGTTTTTAGCTTCATGAATCGTTAGACCGCTGGACTGGTCGGTTTCTTCATCCGACGTCGAACCAAGAAATACATGGCGATCAGAATCAGCAGCGCGACCAAGACCCCGCTGCAACGCTTAAAATCAGCATTAAACAGTGCATCACCGCCAAACGCATACAAAAACGAGGTTGGCAGCATTCCACCAGCAATCATCAGCAGAAAATGCCCGCGATCAAGCTTCATCCTAACCCCGGCATAATCAACCAAAATGCTGGGAATTACGGGAATCATGTAGCCAATCGTCAAACCAATCAAAGGATGCTGCTGATCGGTCAGTGCCGTCAGCAGACGACTGGTCTTGATTTTTTTCGAAACGTCAACGTGCTTGATCAGCTCAACGACCAGACAGCTGCCCAAGACGTTGCCGACCCAGTTCATTGCAAAACCGATCCATGGTCCATAGCATAGACCAGCCAGAATGCACAGCAGCGAATTGGACATTCCTGGAATCGCATTCAAAAGGCCAATCACAATGGTTAACAGCACGATATCAGCTGCCCCATGCGAACGAATCAGCTTCATCAATTGATGCCGATGCGCCACGGTTGGGTCAACCACCAACATCAGTTCGCGCCGAAAATCCCAGACCAATAAAATCAGCCCAATCAGCGCTAAAATACCCCCAACCGTCAAAACAATTCTGCGTTTTTTCATTGCAATCTCCCCTAGACTAAGACGACCCCTGTCCAACTGATCAGCCAGGCAGGGGTCGCGCAATAGGTGTGTATATAGTATACAGGTTTATTGTATGAAACTTTGCTGCCAAGTGCAACTAAATTCATCAATTCATTGATAGTCAACATGCCACCAACGCTGTTTTTCAATCCTCCAGCAAAGCTTTCTAATCAAGATCACTTGTCTGGCCAATAACCCATCAATTTCACACCTAAGCATTTCCTTTCACCAGCCGCTCTACAAGACTCAGTCCCACCAGGCATTGATATTCTGGAGATCCAGCTGCAGTCGATCCCACTGCCGGTTTAAGAGATGATGAGTAGCTGTTTTTAACTGAGCTGCTGTGACATGGCGATCGCTCGTCAAACCGCGCTTGGCAAATTGATGCGCGCTGGCTTTTAGATAGACCGCGTATGGTTCGATCAAGGCTGGTGAAATCTGCAGCTTTTTAACTAGCACTCCGGCCATCATTGCAGCCGCCTGCTGATAGCGCTGCTTTTCCAAATATCCATCCAGCTTGTCGGCCATTTCTTCAATCCATTGATTCAGCGGATCGTCTGGCGTCAGATCTTCTAGAAACCTTAGATTAAACGACCAGTCCCACCAAGGATGCTCACCTACAAACCAGCGGCGCGCCGTTTGATCTTGAATCAACGGCGCCAGGCTCTGGTACAGTCGCTTGGTCTGCAAATGGCTGAACTCATTTGCCGGCCGGTGCTGCCAGTCTGCAATTACTGGTACCGCATGCTTTTTTTCAATCAGCTCCCATTGACACTGACCATCGTTAAGCTGTTTGAGACTAAGATAGCTGTCAAGCGGCACGGTTATTTTCTGCCATTGATCAAATGAATTTACCAGGCCCATATTTTTCCTCACTGATTAATCTTTTTCGTTTTCCAAGCTGTGCAGCGCATCATCCATGGCAGCCTTTTGCTCAGCAGTAACTTCGGGGAAGGAAAGATCCAGCTTGCCCAGCCGCTTGGTCAAAATATCCGAGACGACCAGCCGCGAGTACCACTTGCTGTCGCTAGGAATTACGTACCAAGGATTATTTTGGGTAGCAGTTTCGTTGATGGCTTTTTCATAGGCCAGCTGGTATTCATCCCAGTATTGACGCTCCTTGATGTCTGAAGCGGAGAATTTCCAGTTCTTTTCCGGCATGGTGATGCGCCGTTCAAACCGCTTCTTCTGCTCGCCTTTTGAAACGTGCAAGAAGAACTTCAAAACGACATAACCGTTGCGCGTCAAGTATTTCTCAAACTGGCGAATATCTTCGTAGCGGCCATCCCAAAAGGCATCGTTGACATCAGCAATCGATAGGACGTTTGGCAGGTTGGCATTAAGAATCAGTTCAGGATGCACCCGCGAAACCAAAACGTCTTCATAGTAGGAACGATTCAAAACACCGATTGCCCCGCGTTCAGGAAGTTTCTGGTGGATCCGCCACAAATAGTCGTGACTCAGATCAGTCTTGCTGGGCTGCTTGAAGTTATTGACCGTAAACCCAACCGGATCAATTCCAGAAAAGATGTGGGCAATCATACTATCCTTGCCGGCAGCATCCAGTGCCTGAAAGACCAAGACGACGCCATAGCGCGATCTTGAATACATCTTCTTTTGAAATTTCTTCAGTTTTTTTAGATTGGCTTCGATCTGACCCTTGACGTTTTCAACCATCGTCATGTCTTCATCGTTATAGCCATCGATTTTGGTTGGGGCCGCTTCAATATCAAAGTCCTTGCCAACAAATTTATACTGTTTGGTATCCATTGCAAAAACTCCCTTCAAAACATCATTAAAAATTATTATACCGCATTGGACGGCAACAATTCCGCCAATCAATCGAGTCAGCAGGCATTCTTAGCCAATTGTGCAAAAGGCAGTCCTAAAACATACCATTGCAGTAGTGCTTAGGTTTGAGAATGAATGAAAACCTGGCTTATAATTAAGTCAGCATCACTAGAGGAGGAGTTTTAAATGACCGCGCAAGCAACCCTCGATTGGCAGCATGAGATTCACCATGCCATTATTGCCGCATTGCCCAACCGCGACTATGAACTGATTGCCTTTAATCAGGCCAAGTCGACCGAAAGCATCTACGCTAACGTTTTGCATGGTCAGCGGCTGTTTTATCTGCGTTTTTCCTGGCATGAGAATGAACGCTCGTGCCGCTTTGCCGATGCTTCTTTTGACCTGCGCCGTTATGGCAGTCATCGTGAGCTGGTTGCAAGTCTCAGAAAAAATTTCCAGCAGCCGCAATTTGGCAGCATCAAGCTTGGCTATTGGCATTTTGTCTGGCTGGCCATGCTGGAAAAGCTGGGCCAGACTGGCAATGAGCCGCTGCGTTTTTATGACGGCGGCGTTTTGATCAATCATCAGCTGCTCAGCAATCCGGCGGCTCTGCATCGCTTGCGGGCATTGATCAACTTTGGCCTGGCAATCGCGGTTCATGAAGACGCCTACCTTGCCATCAGCAAAGACGGCCTTAACCTGCTCAATCATTACTGGGATGTTGCTGACTTTTCTGACAGCCGCCAGTGGGACGATAATCCGCGGATCATGACGATTGATGAACTGACTTGGCAGCTCAACAACATCAAGCCCCCAGTCCGCCATGCCAAACGCCATTAAATACTTTTAAACGCGCGACTCAAGCCCCGCTGAAGCCTGAGTCGCGCGTTTTCTATTTTACTTATGAATTCTCTTGATGGAACTGATGAGCCGCTCCTTCATTTTGCCAGGCCAGATAAAGTGCTTGATCAACAGGATGTTTTAACAACAGCTCCACGCCAAAAATCGGCTTATTGGTTCCCTTTTGCAAAAACTCATGAGCAGATCCCGGCATAACCTGGCAGAGACCAAGGTAGGCAAACTGCGACTGGTCCTGCTCATCTGAATTTTTAACGAATAGATGCAGGCTGGCGTTTGGATTCAGCAGCTTTTCGGCATCGCGGCTGTTCAGCGTGCGGTTGGTCTTGGAATAAAAGGAAAGCTGCGTCCGGCTGCGAAACTGATTGTCAAAGTCAATCGCAGCCCGCGTGTTTGAGTGGTGGTAGGTCACAAATAAAATCCCTGTCTCACCCATAAAATAATAGCCGCCAATTCCATTAGGCACCATGTATTGCGCGTTGTTCAAGAGCTTGACGGCATCCATGCGGGTATAGCGCTGGTTGAGCGTCAGCGGCTGTTTCTGATCATACTTTTTAGCCTGCAGTCTGCCGGTTTCAATGGCATCATTCCAAAACAGCCTAAACTCAGCGTCTCTCAGGTAGTTTTGAATCTGGGGGTGCAGCTGAATCTGCTGACCAGTCGTAATAATCAAGGGCTGATTGCCATAGCGGATCCGACTGCCAATCTTGCCTTTAGTCAGATAATATTCCAGCGTCAAGACTCGTTTAACCGATGCCAAAGTCGCGTCGTCAACCCAACAGCCATTCTGATGCAGTTGCGCTTGATAATCAGCGACTGTAATCGTTGACTGCTTGGTCAGCATTGCCAATAAAATCAGTTCATGCTGGCGCTTGCCATTGGCCAATTCCTCAGTCAGAAACTGTAAAACCGGTTCCGTTTGAGGATTGAGATTGACCGTTGCTCCCATTTTTTGAAGGAAGCGCGGATAGGTCTTAAACTTTTCGGCAAAGATGCTTTCATCAAGGATTCCTGCTCTTTGAAAATCAGCCATCAATGGTGTTCTTCCCAGACGCTGCTTAAGCTGGCTAAACTCACTTTTGAGCAGACTCATCCCGGTCAGCTGAGCCTTTTCAACTGACGCCAGGATCCGCTCATAGGCCAGCCGCGTAAATGAGATCGTTGAAATTCCCAGGGTTGGCTCGGCACGCAGCGTCTGAAGCGCCCGACTGCGCTGGTGGGAATGATCATCAGTCAGTGCCTGGGGGATCAAATAGTTGTGCTGATAGTTACCGATAAAATCAATCACTGTCAAAAACTGCTTGCCGATTGCTTTCCGCAGGCCTCGTCCCAGCTGCTGCAGAAAAACGATTGCCGATTGCGTATCGCGCAGCATGATCACTTGATTGACGCAGGGAATATCGATCCCTTCGTTAAAAACATCAACCGTGATTAGATAGACCAGCTCACCGGCTTGCAGTCTGGCAACTGCCTGCTCTCTTTTGGCTGCCGAATCCTGTCCCGTTAGCGCCTGCGCCGGATACCCCTTCTGCGTCAAAAGGGCGGCCAGTTCTTGAGCTTCTTTGGTTCGCGAGCAAAAAATCAAGCCATGCAAGACATCCCCGTCATGTCCATAATAGTCAGCCACTTTGATTATCCAGTCCACCCGTTCAGGCTGAATCAAATGTTTGAGCGGCGTTTTTTCGCTAACGGTCTGTCCTTGCCAGACATAGTCACTGACACCGACAAACTGAAATGGGCACAGCATCCGTTCGCTTAACGCCTCTTGAAGTCGAATCTCATAGGCCAGCTGGTAGTTGAACAAGGCATAGACGTTGAAATCATCGGTTCGATCCGGGGTAGCCGTCAGTCCCAATAAAAAGCGCGGCTGCAGCCAGTTGATGATTTTTTGATAGCTGGCCGCACCGGCATGATGGACCTCATCAATAATCACATAGTCAAAATCAGCCGGCCCAATCTGATCCAAGTGCCTTGCCAGCGTCTGGACCGTGGCAAACACGTATCGCGCGGTGCCGGGCGTCTGCTGACTGGTAAAAAAGCCATAGTCTTGATCTTGACCGCCAATAATCTTTTGAAAACTGGCCCGCGCCTTTAAAAGCAGCTGCTCACGATGGGCAACCACCAGGACGCGGTTAGGTTGGGCGCTTTGAACGGCAAACGCGGCCAAATACGTTTTCCCTGTCCCCGTTGCTGAAATTACCAAGGCCCGCTTTTCACCAGCCTGGCGCAGCGCCTCAATTCGTTTGCAGGCAGCTTTTTGCATGGCATTGGGCGTAATCAGATCAGACTGGCTCGTTTGCGATGCTGTGCTTAAGACTGGTGCCTGCCAGCCTTTTTGATATGCCGTCAGCCATGCCGCGTTTAATTGAACTCCCGCCTGCCATTGATTGCCAAACTCAGCTGCAAACTGCTGAATAACGGCTCCTTGATGCTTAGAGCTGACTTTAAGACACCATTCGGCATTTTTTAAAAGCGCGTCCATCGTCAGGTTGGCACTGCCGATGATCAACGTCTCATAGTCTTGATGGTCAAACCAGTAGCCTTTTTGGTGAAAGCCGACCTCTCCAGTCAAGCGCACCTTCAAATTAGGAATCTTCATCAATTCGGCAAAGACCTGAGGAGAATTGAACTGCAGATAGGTTCCCGTCAAAAGCTCACCGCCAACTCCTTTTTGCGCCAGGTCCATCATGATCGATTTGATTGGCACTAAAACAGCCGGCGTAATGAAGGCAACTGCCATCTTAAAATTCGTGCAGGTGCGCAGTTCATTTTTGATTTCGTTAAAGATCGTATTGCCTTGTCGATTGGTTAAGATTTCTGGTCCCAGTGCGCCAGCCGGCAGACTGCCATCGATAAAGCCATTTTGCAAGTCAGCTCGCAGCTGATCATCCATCCACGTCATAATACACTCCTTAAGCTAACAATGTTGATCACGATATCTACTTTAGATTAATTCAAAATCTGTGACAAAGCTTTTGCCTGCAAACATGGCATAACTGCTTCAAAATTCATGAATTCTTCAATTTGAGGTGTTAAACTATTTTAGTCTTTACAAAAGTTTTTATATTCTAAATAAAAAAATCATGGAAGGAAATTGTAATGAACCAGCGACCGGCACGAAAAACTCAGTTTAAACCCAATCGAAGGCGCCGTCTGTTTAAATGGCTGACGATCATCCTGATATTTGTCGCCTTAGGATGTACGGCCGGTTTGCTGATTCCTGGTCTGAATAGTTCTCGCAACGCCAGCGTTAAACTGTCATCACCCTTAAAAATCGTCCAAAAGGTAGTCTCCAACAGCTCCTCATCAACTGCCGACAGTACCAACACTCAGCTGCAGGACGCCTGGAAATCAACTCTGCAGCAGGCTGATGGGCACGTGGCCATTGCCGTCTACTCGAATCAAACCAAAAAGACCTACACGGCATCCAACGCTGCAAATCATTCATATCGCATGGCCAGCACAGTCAAGGTCTCAATTTTGGTCGGTCTCTTGATGAAACAGGGCACATTAAACAGCAGCGAGCAGGCCAATGCCCAGGCCATGATTGAAAACAGCAGCAAACCGCCGCTTCGGCTCTGTTTGTTGAGCTGGGCGAAAAAAGCGGCCTGCAGGAGACTTTTGACAAACTGGGAATGACTGACTCTAAGGCCCATGAAGAATGGGGACTTTCAACTACTACCCCCAGCGACCAGCTTAAACTGCTCAACGCCATTTTCTACTCATCCAACCTCTTGAGCACCAGTCAGCAGTCGTATGTACGCAATCTGATGCAAAACGTTGAAAGCGATCAACAGTGGGGAATTTCAGCCGGCAGCACCAACTTCTACCTTAAAAACGGCTGGCTAGACGAAGACGATGGCTGGATCATCAACAGTATCGGCTACATACCCGGTAACAATGGCGCCAGCGACAGCTATACGATCGCCGTCTACACTGATGACAACTCTTCAATGCAAAATGGTGAAAATACGATTGAAAAGCTGGCAAAATCAACCAGCAAGATCTTAAAAAAATAGGTCCAGCAGTTTAAGATCGGCACTGCTTTACCGATTCAGCATAAAAGCGCTGATTTAGACTTTGAACAGTCTGAATCAGCGCTTTTGCTTTTACTTTAGCTTTAGGGCAACCTGTGGCATGTCGTTAGGCGTTAGCTTGCTGCCTTTCAGTGTTCCCTTTATCTTAATCGTCTTTTTTTCAAGCTTGGTATCTTTAGGCAGCCACAGCGTCGTTGTTTTAGCTGCTCGTGCCTTCTTTTGACCGACTTTGATCAGCGCACCTTTTTTGATCGTCTGTGGTGCAAAGCGACCCAATACGCGATTATAGAGGTTATTGGTCTGTTGGAACTGATTGTTGAAGTCGCCAGGAACGTTTAAGACTACCGTAACCAGGCGGCGATTGTTAAACGTTCCGGTGCTGACAAAGCAGTTGCCGGCTGAATCAGTCGTCCCGGTCTTTAGGCCGTCGATCTCACCATCTGCTCGATCCAGAGCCGCTCCCTTGATCATCAGATTGATGTTTTGCATGTGGTAGGTCTGTGAATCACTGACTGGGAAGTCTTCTTGAGCCGTCTTGGTAATATTGACGACATCAGGATAATGGTTTAAAAGCCAGCTGGCAATCTTAGCCAGATCAACGGCAGAAATCTGATTTTCGACGTTTTTGGAGACGTTCTTTAAGCGCAAAGTCCCCAGATCCCCGTTTGAGAGTCCGATCATGTTATAGATCTTGGCATCGGTCACGCCAGCTTCTTTAGCCACCCGCTGCATCTTGGCATTGAACTTGGCCACGCTGCCGGCATCAGCTAAGGCTAGCGCTTCGGCACTGCCATCAGCTGAAACCAGCATCATTGAATCAACCAATGACTTAATCGTATAGCTCTCACCTTCATTCAGCGGCACGTTGGAAAAGCGCCAATCGTTGGCCATTACCGCCACCGGATGCGAGATCGTTACTTTTTGATCCCAGCTTAGCTTATGAGCCTGAATATCTTTTTCAATGACGGCCAGCGTGAGAATCTTGATGGTGGAAGCAACCGGATACCGTTTTTGCGCGTTCTTTTGGTACAGAATCTGCCCAGTCTTAGCATCCATGGCAATCGCAGCCTTGGCATCAATATCCTGGCTCGTGCCTACGTTTTGTCCCGATTGGTGGCCATTGCTGTCTGATGAGCTGTCTTGTGCGACAACCGTTGATTCTTCAGTTGCCTCGCTATCAGCCAAAACAATCGAGGAGAGACCCAGCAGGCTGAGATTAAGGCTGAGCAGCACCAGAACCAGACTCTGCAGGCGTTTCTTCCAGCTATGTCTATTCATCTTTAGTATCAATCCTTATTAATAATTCTTTCTTTACACTGTCTTTTCTATCTTAACGCAAAATTCTTTCTGATTATCAGCAAAAATCAAAAATCCCTTATCGATTTTTAGCTGCTGGTTTGACTCATTGGTTTGATTACCAGTTAATTATTGGCAAATTCAGCGTTTCGATACTGCTTGCTTCAAGCGCTGATTATTTGCATAACAGCCCAAACATCGATATTCTAAGGTCATCGGTTAAGCTTAGATTTTAATGACGCCAGCGAATCGAATAAATCTTGCTCAAACATCTTAAAACAATTATTTTCTAGCAAACAAAAGCAGGTGATTTAATGCAGCTAAGAATTTCAAAGACCGCTCAACAATGGCTGATCAAACAGCTGGATCTGCAGCCTGGCAGCGGCGTGCGCTTCTTTACTCCAACTGGTGGCCGCAATGGACACGTCAATTATGGCCCCAAGCAGTCCTATCAAAGAGAAGATCAGCCCAAGCAGCCGGTTTTGCAGGTTATTATCGATGAGATCAACTATCATATCGATGATCAAGACAGCTGGTTCTTTTCAGGCAAGACCACGCTGATCGACTATGATCCGCAAAATGGCCTGACGTTTCATTTCTTTAATGGCAATGGCGAGCCGGTCGATGCCAACACCGCAGCTTCTAAAGGCAATACCCGCTTTGAGGGGCTGTGGGACTGATTTCGCCATAGTTATGACACTGCTGCAATCTGGATCAGGTTAGGTCCGTCATTAACAGCTTAAATAGCGGCTCTTATGCAGAAATTTTTGTATAAAACATATGACGAAACCATCATTACCTACTTTTCGAAAAAATCAATGTATAAGTAGGAAAAAACTAATGTATATCGAGTTAGGGATCCCTAACATTACCTACTATGTTGATAAAAACACGTAATCGGAGGTAATTCACAAAGTCGGTCTAACCCTATCAGCCTTAGAATATACAGATTTACCTACGATTCACAGAAAAAATGGCAAAAGTAGGTAAAGCAAAATAAATCGGCTATGCATGTACCTACTTTTGGTAAAAAATCTGTCGATAGTAGGTAATTTCAAGCCGCCCAAGCCCTCAAGCCATACTTTCTTCACAAGGCATGCAGTCAAGCAATCATAAAAGTCGGGTTCCTGCATACTTTCAGGATTATCAGCCAGCCGCCAAAAGCTGCCAGTTTTAAGCCAATCCAGTCCCATTAAAGCCGTCATGATTCTACCATAAGCTTTGGCTGTTCGATGACTTTGATATTGTAAACGTTCTTTCCGACTGCTAACCAAAAATACTTCATTTTTACTGAAAAACTGGTAATGACATCCGCCACTACCAGTTTTTTAGTTTCTGTTTCGTTATTCGGCAACCGTCTTAGCAATTGCAGCATTAACCGCGGCCTGCTCGCTTTCAATCAATTCTACGCGACTGGCAATCACCTTTTCATCCATTTGAATTTCGCGTTTCAGCATTGGGTCATTTTCCTTAGGCGTAAAGAAACGCTTGAATTCGGCCAATCGCTGCGAAGTCTTAAAGATACGGGAGATTACGGTAATATAGGTTGGAAATTCCATGTCGCCGCCAACGGTCTTTTCCAGCCATGACCATTCTTGCTGGATCCAGTCCCAGGCTGCCTGTTGACCATGATCATTAGTCAAAACGCCTCTAAACCAAGCCCGCAGATCCTGTGGCTTGATGGTATCGGCATCTTCAAACCGATCAATCAGCTGGGCAATCAATTGATCACCCTGCGTCTTGGTCAATGCTGCACAGATATCCTGCTTAAAGCCGGCATCGGCAGTCTTTTGATAGTCCGCCAGCAGCGTATCAAACAGTTCCTGGCTGCCATAGTTTTTAACCTCGTTGGCCAGCACCAGTCCCCGTACATCAGCCGGCAGATCCGCCAGATGGTCCTGATACTGATCAAACAATGCCTGCGCCTGCTTGATTGTGTCACGGTTTTGCGCATACAAGGCCGCGCTCAATACGATTGGCCGCGTTAATTGATCATCATTGGACTCATCTTTTTGTGAAAGCCAGCCAAGCCGCTGCACCTGCTTGACGCTAAGTTGATCAAACAGCTGCTGCAGTTGACGCTCTGTCTTGGCAGCCGGCTGGACAAAGTTTTTGAGACTGTTAGCCACATGGTACAGCATTTCATTAACGATTCCAGAACGACTGTCTTTAAAGCGACTCAGCAGCGGGACGATCTGAGCATAGGAAATCCCTTCTGCCAACAGACGCAGATCCTGCAGCAGCTGCAGCTGATCGATGGCTCCCAGTTCATCAAGGTGATCCAAAATATCATTTAGCAGCGTCTCATCATATTTAACGATGACGTGCGAATTATCACCTACATTAACGCGGAATGGCCGACCATTTTGTTTTCGCAGTTGGGCATAATCGCCTAAAACCAGGCTTTGTTCGCTAAAGATTGCTGGTGCCTGATTATAATTGGCATTTAATGGAATCTGCCAGAGACGGCCCTTTTCCTCGCCATCACCAATAAAAAACTGCTGCTGATTGAGCATAAGCTTGCCATCCTCAACCTTGACCTCGACTACCGGATAGCCCGGATGCTCCAGCCACGACTCCATGATCTGGCCAACATTCATTCCTGAAGCCTCGCCCAGTGCCTGCCAAAGATCGGCTCCCGTAGCATTGCCATATTGATGGGCAGCAAAGTAGTTCTTCAAGCCCTTGCGCATCGCATCATCACCCAGCAGTGCCCGCACCATCACCAGCATCCGCGCACCTTTGGCATAAACGATTGCTCCATCAAACAGCGTATCGATCTCCGCGGGGTCATCAACGGCAACGTGAACTGACTGCACGCCATCCGTAGCATCCCGCTGCAGCGCCATTGGAACCTCAGAAGTCTGAAACATCTCCCAAACGTTCCATTCCGGCTCCAGAGCATCGACGGCCACATATTCCATCATGTTGGCAAATGACTCGTTCAGCCAAAGATCATCCCACCACTTCATCGTAACCAGATCACCAAACCATTGATGTGCCAGCTCATGCGTGATGACCGTGGCAATCAGCCGTTTTTGATTGAGCGTCGTATTGTCCGGATCCAAAAGCATGTAAGCCTCACGATAGGTAACCAGGCCCCAGTTCTCCATCGCGCCGGCTGAAAAGTCTGGCAAGGCTAATTGATATGACTGTGGCAGTGGATATGGCGTCTGGTAAAAGTCTTCATAAAACTCAATCGCACGTTTGGCAATATCCAATGAGAAATCAAGTTCTTTTGGCTGATGGGCCTTCGTAGAAAAGACACCGATCTCAACGCCGCTCTTGGTTTTGGCAAACTTGCTCTGCAGCTCGCCAAATGCAAATGCAACCAGATAAGTAGACATCTTGACCGTTTCTTGGAAGTAGTGCACGCCATTTTCAACATGATCTTCTGGCATGTTGGCAATGATGGTTTCGCCTGGCTGTTCATCATACTTGATGGCTAACGAAAACGTCGCCTTGGCTTCTGGCTCATCAATCCCAGGAAAAGCCTGCCGCGCCGCCGTGGTTTCAAATTGCGTACCAATCAGCTGCTTTTTTTGACCGGCAACCGTGTAGTATGACGGATAGATCCCCATCATTGTATCAGTCAGCTTGGCATCATAAACTATTTTTAACTCCACGTCACCAGAATGCGGTAGTTCAAGCTGAATGGCTTCTTGACGGTCGCTGAAGCTGAATGGTACGTCCTGTCCATCAGCCTGAACGCTGGCAACGTTTAGAAACTTTTGATGCAGTGCAATCTTAGTGTCCACAGCATTGCCTTTGATCGTCGTAATGCCTTTAAAATGCTTGGCGGCGCGATCGATATCCAGGTAGATGTCGTAGTGGACTGGTTGAAATTTTTCATAAAAACGCGTTGAGTCTACCATTTTGTTTCCCCATTTCATTGCTTTTGTTGACCATTATAAGCTGTTTATTGCTAATTTTGAAACAGACTGTCTTTTAAGTCGTCAACTCTGAGGACTTTCTAATTTTGCATGGAAATCCTGGCCAGAATCGGTATAATGAAAACTAGTTTATTTTTAGAGGTTTGATATGGTCCGTTCAATAAATAATTAAATATCGATCCGATTGTCTGATTATGACTGACTAAAGAAACGTCTTTATCAAACCTAATAATAGTGATAAGCGGTTCATTATTCTTGAATCGCTTTTTATTTTTGGAGGAAACAGCATGAGTGAGAAAAACCACGTCGCGCCAAAATTAAAACGCACGATGACAGCGGGACAAATGGAAATGATCTCTTTGGGCGGCGCGATTGGCGTTGGACTGTTTATGGGATCAAAATCAACCATCAAATGGACCGGGCCTTCCGTACTTTTGGCCTATGCCTTTGTCGGTTTGATTCTGTATATCGTAATGCGGGCTTTGGGCGAGATGATCTACGTCAATCCCAGCACGGGGTCGTTTGCTGACTATGCCACCCATTACGTGCACCCAATGGCCGGCTACATGGCAGAATGGGCCAACGTTTTTGAATATATCGTGGTCGGGATGTCAGAAGTTATTGCTTCAACTGAATATCTCAAGTACTGGTGGCCGCATACTCAAACCTGGGCTGCAGGTCTGATCATCATCTTCTTTTTAGCCATCGCCAACCTGGCCAGTGCCAAAGCTTATGGTACCTTGGAGTTCTGGTTTGCCATGATCAAGGTCGTAACGATTGTTTTAATGATTATTCTAGGCTTTTTGGTGATTCTGCTGGGATTTGGCAATGGCGGTCATCCCATTGGCTTTAGCAATCTTTGGTCTCATGGCGGCTTTTTCACCGGCGGCTTTAAGGGCTTTATGTTCTCAATGTCGATCATCGTTGGGTCATATGAAGGAATCGAGCTATTGGGAATCTCGGCCGGTGAGGTTGCCAATCCGCAAAAAGCCGTGGTCAAATCAGTTAAATCCGTTTTGTTTAGAATTCTGATCTTTTATGTCGGCGCGATTTTCGTCATTGTTACGATCTACCCATGGAATCAATTGGACAGTGTCGGCTCGCCATTTGTTGAAACGTTTGCCAAAGTCGGCATTACTGCAGCGGCTTCGATTATCAACTTTGTGGTTTTGACAGCTGCTTTATCTGGTGCCAACTCAGGGATCTACAGTTCTAGCCGAATGCTTTTCCGCTTGGCGCATGAAGGCAATGCTCCACGCCTGTTTGGCAGACTTTCCAAGCACGTGGTTCCCGATGCGGCAATTCTGGGAATTTCTGGCGGGATTCTGATCGGCTTTGTCTTAGACATCTTCGCCGAATACTTCAGCAAGTCAACTGCCGATCTCTTTGTCGTTGTCTTCAGTTCATCCGTTTTGCCAGGGATGATTCCTTGGTTTGTGATCTTGCTGGCTGAACTGCGATTCCGGCAGCATAATCCTGAACTGATGCAGGATCATCCGTTTAAACTACCGCTTTATCCATTCTCAAACTACTTTGCGTTTGCAATGCTGATCATGATCGTTGTCTTCATGTTTATCAACCCTGATACGCGCATCTCAGTAATCGTTGGCGCAGGCGTTTTAGTTCTGGCCGCGATCGTCTATCTTTGCCGTAACGGCTTAAATGGCAAAAAACAAGCTGTCAAATAATCAAAAAGCCAAGCTGGTGGATCCCCACCACGCTTGGCTTTTCATATTGACACAACCTGGTTAGTTTAATGATCGACGATGCGAAAAGATCTGCAGCGGCATCATCTGCAAGAAAGTTGCCAAAATAATCAAGCAGCTGGCCAAGATATTGACCGGACCAAATTGAGTGTGTAAAAGCGCCACCGCCAGAATCGTTGCCACCAAAGGCTCAAAAGCTCCCAGCATCCCTGTCGTACTAGGATCGATATATTGTACGCTGGCCAGGTAGAGCGTATAGGCCAAAAGCGTACCGCCAATAACAATCCAGCCAATCAAGGCCACGTCTAACGGTCGCAGGGCCGGCATTGGCATAATAAAGTACAGCGGGATAAAACAAATGCCACAGATCAGCATCGACCAGGCCGTAACATTAAGCGTGCCATAGCGGGCAAACAGTCGCCCGGGTGCCATCGTGCTGATTGCATTGGCCAGCGCAGCCAAAAGCGCCCAAAAGCATGCTTGCGGCGACAATGCCAGATGATTGAGATTGCCATTGGTCACCAATAAAAACGTCCCAACCAAGGCTACGATGATCGATACCACATCGATTCGGCGCGGGAGCATCTTCTGAGAAAGCGCCGTATAGCCAATAATAATAACTGGCGCCAAGTATTGAATCACCGTGGCTGTCGGGGCATTGCTGTACTTAACGGCCGCAAAATAAGTCAGCTGCGACATACCCATCCCAAAAAAGGCAAATAAAACCAGCTGCAGGACGTCATGACGATTGCTAAACAATGCCTTGGTTGACGATCTTCCAGTCAGCTTGGCCAAGATGAGCAGCAGCGTTCCAGCTCCTAAAAGCCGCAGCCCGACCAGCCAAACCTCACTGACCGTCGTTTCGCCAAACAGATATTGCACGGCAACGCCTGAAGTTCCCCAAAAAGAAGCTCCCGTAACGGCCAGCAGAATGCCTTTCGTTCTCTTGTTCAAAATCTTTCCTCCCTGTCGAATGCATACTGAATAAGGATAAGCTTTTCATTACTAAAGAACAACCAGCATTTTAAAAAAGCTCATAAAAAACGCTCAGCAATCGGCAATCGCCTCTCAAAACCGCTGAACGCTTTATTTTCAATCGCTTTTAATCATCAGCGCAACTGACAGCCTGCTTGCGGCTAGAAACGCTTGGCCAATAAGATTTTAGTACTTAACCATGGAACACCCCACCAGCCGTTGACGCCGCACTGGTGAACCGTAATATCATGAAAGCCCAGCCCTGCCAAAATCTTTTGGTACTCATCAAAATGCCTAAAATCAATAATTGCCAGCGTACCATCGCTTTTTAAGGTCCGAGCTGCTTCTTGAACGGCCCGCGCGCGATTGATCGTTGGCTTGACCTGATGCAGCGTCATCCAAATCAAAATCCCATCAAACTGGTGATCTTTAAATGGCAGATTCAATATGTCCGCTGCCTGCACTGAAGCGCGATCTGCCATCGCCGCGGCTTGAAGACTGTCCTTGGCGCAGGCAAGCGAATTATGCGACTGTGCAGATTTGCGCCCGACTTCGACCCCAGTTGCATGTCCTGGGATCGTTAAGCGCTTGGCCAGCTTTACCAGCACCTTTCCTTGATCAGTGCCGAGATCAAGCACCTGCGCGTCAGAAGACAGATGCAGGTACGTGATTGTTTCATCAATTATCTGCTCCTTGCCGCGCCATGACGCATTCAAATACAGCCCTAAACAGATCAATAACAAAACCGTCACCAGCCAAAACAGCCATTGATGCCAGACAACGGCCGCCCCAATCGATAACATCGCTGCCAGCGCGATTGCCAAAGGTACCAGCGGCGCATCTACTCGCTTAGACTTCATCAGCACCGTCCTTTCTTTGTTTTTATGCTTTTCGAGCCTGCATCCAGTTAGAGATCGCCATGCTTAGTGCCACGCCTAATCCTAATGGCAAAAGGGCTGAAAAATTCAAATGACAGACTTCAAACAGCATAAACATTGCCATTAATGGTGCCTGCTGAGTAGCTGCCAGGAAAAAGGCCGCGCCTAAGACGGCAAACTGCATCAACGGTTCGCCAGGCATTGCCTGAATAAAAATCATCCCTAACAGTACGCCTAAAGACGAACCCATGGCAATTGATGGCGTCAGTGTCCCACCATAGCCGCCACCACTGATTGTTGCCAAAGTAACCAGCCCTTTGGCAAAAAAGCCGAACAGCAGTAAAGCAACTGCCGAATGAGAAACACTGGTCACGTTGATTGCCATCTGGGCCACGCCCCGGCCATTCCCCATGATTTCTGGGAAAAAACAGGCAACGGCACCCGTCAGCGCCCCAGCCAGCGGCATTGTAATAAAAATCCGTCGATCCTTAACGCGCAGTGCACTGGCGCGGCCAATCAACCGTTTGTACCAAGTACCCAAAAAGCCCATCAGCGGTGCCACGATCACTACAAAGGGAATCAAGCGCAGCGAAAACTGACGTGACGCCACCAGATAATACGGCTGCCAGCCTTTGACGATCGCACCGACCATCGTTGCAATCGCAGCCATGGTCAGACTGACGATCACGGCTTTTTTATCAATCTTTTTATAGAGGATCTCCAGGCAAAACATCGCTCCTGTAATCGGTGCAATGTAGACACCGGCAAAACCGGCCCCAGCTGCTGCGGCAATCAGCAGGCGGCGGTCTTCTGGAGCCAGCTTAAGCCAACCAATCCGATCACCCAATCGGATCCACGACTGAGCCCACATTGCGCCAGCTTCTCTTGGGGCCAGTTCCCGACCAATAGATCCCCCAGTCCCGACATAGAACACCTGAGCCGTGACATGCATGATCGTGGCCCCCATTGGCATTTTTTCGCCATCAACGGCCTTGCCCAATTTAACCGGTCGATAGTGCAGCTGCATAAAGTACCAGACGACTGATACGATCAAAGCCCCAATAATCGGCGCCAGCAGCCGGTTTAATGGCGTGGCTGAAAACGCGACCGGAATCGCGTTGGTTTCGGTAAAATGAAAAAATACTCTTTCCGTTGCGTCCAGGACAATGCTTAACAAACCGGAACTGGCTCCGGCAATAATTCCCATGACAATCGTTGCAATTGCCAGCGCACGACTGTCACTTGACTTCTCTATTCTCAATTCTCTCTTCCCATCCTAATCTGCTACAAAAACCAAGTTATCATTTGTCGATGCCTGCTCATCATAATGATAGCCAAGATCAAACTGCTTTACGACTGCCAGATCATCAGCCTGACGCTCAGCCAGATAGCGCACCAGATTACCCCGTGCGATCTTGGCCCGTGTGGCTTGAGTCTTGAAGCGGCCATGCTCTGCTTTGACAAACGTGCAGCTGACCAGTTGACGCTTGCCTTTGACGTAAGGAATGACTGCTTTGGCATATTCTTTTGATGCCAGATTCAAAACCAGCTCGTCTTCTGAATAAAGCTCATCGGCCAGTCTGCTGCCCCAAAACTCATATAGATTCCTGGTCCCCGCAACTTTAGCTCGATCACCCATACCCAAGCGATAGGAAACGATTCCGTCAAACGGCCTCAATAAGCCATAAAAGCCCGATAAGATGCACAAGTGGTCTTGAACATAGCCAAGTGCTTTCTCATCAAAAACTCCCGGAGCCATCCGCTGGTACTGCAGGCCGGTAAATGCTAGCAATGCCGGGGTCAGCTGATGGTAAAGATCCATCTGCTGTACCCATTGATAGTTGGGAATGGCAATTTTTTCGCTGCAGTCCCACCAAAGATGATGAAGCTGGTCATAGCTTAAACTGCGCAGATAATCTAAAATCGTTTCCGTTTGCGGCAAAAACTGCGGTAAGCCTTGAATCGGCAATGAATCCGGATCAGCTTTCATATTCCGAGCCGGAGCAATGATAATCTTCATAAAAATCTCCTTTTATCGACCCGTCTATTTTAGCATGTTCCCAAACAAGCACCACTAACTAATCCGGTAATGGTTGTCATAATTTAGACAATCAGCTAAGATTAGAAGAAATTTTTTAGATCACGGAGGAATTATCTATGATTGCACAACCGCAGCGAACCGGGGTCACCGTTGGCTATCAAGGCGTCCCGGGATCATTCTCTTCTCAGGCCATGCATCAATGGTTTGGCCAGGTCGAAAGTCGCAACTATCCTAAGTTTGAAGACGTTTTTTTGGCACTGCAAAACGGCGCAATCGACTATGGCGTCGTCCCAATGGAAAATTCCTCAACCGGTGCCATCAATGACAACTACGATCTGATCAACAAGTATCATTTCTTTATCGTTGGCGAGCAGTCCATCTACATTGCCCAAAACCTATTGGGCGTTAAAGGAGCCAAACTCAATGACATCAAGGAAGTCTATTCGCATCCCCAGGGCCTTTTGCAAACCAGCCAGTTTTTAGCCGCGCACCAGATTCAAGGTAAAGAATGCCTCAATACGGCACTGGCAGCTAAAATGGCCGCTGAAAGGCAGGATCCGGCAGTTGGCGCGATTGCCTCGACTGAAGCAGCCAAATTATATGATCTGGACGTTTTGGCACCCAGCATCGAAAACGATAAGTCTAATCACACGCGTTTTATCATTTTTGGCCGCGCACCAGAAGTCTTGCCGGATGCTGATCGGATTTCATTGATTTTTACCTTGAAAAATGAGGTTGGCACGCTCTATGAAGTTATGCGCGTCATTAAGGAACATGCTATCAACATGGTGCGGATCGAATCGCGGCCTTTGCTGGGCAACCCCTGGGAATACTATTTCTATGTTGACCTAGATGGCAATCTGGCTGACCCGCGGATTACCGAAACTTTGGCCGAACTGAAAAACTATACGACCTCACTGCGGCTGCTTGGCAATTACCATCGTCAAGAAAATTAATTCCATCAACTCAAACCAAAAAGGCACGCTGTTCAAGTTCAAGCTTGACAACGTGCCTTAAATGGTTTCTTTAAACTGCCGCTTTTCAATGAAGATTGACTAACGCAGAATTTCGATCAGGTTTTTGTTGGCAGCCTGTTTAGCCGGCAAGATCCCAAAGATGATCCCGACTGAAGCTGAGACCCCAAATGCCAGCAGGAACGAATTCAAGGTTATGACGGCATGAATGTGGTAAGGCATGAAATTACTGATTATGCCCGCCAGCAGCCAGCCGATGACAAAACCCAGCAATCCACCGCCGACCGTTAAGACGATGGCTTCTAACAAGAACTGGGCCATCACGTTTTTCGGCGCGGCCCCAACTGCCAGCCGAATCCCGATTTCCTGCGTTCGCTCAGAAACTGAGATGTACATCATGTTCATGACCCCAATCCCAGCGATAAACAGCGAGATCCCCGCAATGGCACTGATAAAGGCTGTCAAACCGGTGATCATGTTGTTGACTTTGGTCAGTTCCGCGCCGGCATCGACTGCCATGTAGGTACCATCGTGTGCGCTGGTTCCCTTCTTTTCCATGTACTTCTTGATCTTTTTGGTAACCTTGCCGGCATTGGCGCCTTGATAAAAGGTCAGCTTAATGCCATAGCCGGTTGTCGCCGTAGTCCCCGAATAAAACAGCTTGGTGCCGCCAATCAGATCGGCGCCGTACTTGTTGTCATTATAGGTGTTGGCCTGTGAGCGATACACCCCGACCACGCGATAGTCGTGATCCCCAATTGAAACAGAAGTGCCGACTGCATTTTGAACCGTCTGATACTGCTTTTTAGCCGGCGACTCTTTCATCAGAATAACCGGTTCTTCAGTCAAAAGCTCATTGGTCGTAAGATTGCGGCCCGCTATAATGGAAATCTTGCTGGTTGGCCGCTTAAACAGCGAAATCGTGGCGTTGTTGACCCGCTCATTGCCAACCAGCGGCGAGACGGAAGCATTGTTGGTTTCATGCGAGATTGCGGCTTTTTTCACCTTAGCGCCAAATCGTTCCTCAATCGCGTTTAAGTCCGTTTCGGTAAATCCGGAAGCTGCCGACTGCGAATCGTTGGGCGTAAAGTAAAGATAGGTATACTGCTCGCCGTTTTGAGTCGTATTAAACTCGTCGCTGAGCCTTTTCTTGACCCCATTTCCCAGTGCCAGAATCGTAATTACCGCCGCGATCCCAATCGTAATCCCAATCGTCGTCAGAAAACTACGCTTGGGGTTGGCTCTTAGCGATTGCAGAGCACTGCGCAAGAGTTCGGCATTTCTCAATTTCCTCCCACCTTTCGATCGTCGACAATTCGGCCATCAATGATCTTGACAACGCGCTCGCACTGTTCGGCAACCCGTGGATCATGCGTTACCATGATGATGGTCGTATGCTGAGTCTGGTTGAGCTGCTTAAACAGGTCCATGATTTCCTGACTGGTCTTCGTGTCCAAAGCCCCCGTTGGCTCATCGGCAATCAAGAAATCGGGGTTGGCAATGATGGCCCGCGCGATTGAGACTCGCTGCTGCTGACCACCCGAAAGCTCAGTGGGCAGCTTATCATCATAGCCTCCTAAACCAACGCGACTCAAAACTCGGGCCGCTGTCTTTTTGGCCTGCCGCCGACCCACTCCCGCATACAGCAGGGGCAAAATGACGTTTTCGGCAATACTGATGTCGCGAATCAGCTTAAAGTTTTGAAAGACAAACCCCACGTGCTGGTTGCGCAGCTTGGCAAAATCCGCCCGCGTATAGTCATGGATCGCCTGGTCATTGTAAAAATAGTTTCCTTCAAAATCATCATCCAAAAAACCGATGATATTGATCAAGGTCGACTTGCCAGACCCTGATTCCCCGATAATCGCCATCAGTTCACCGGCCGCAACCTGCAGATTGATATCATGCAGCACGTGAAATCGAGTCGCACCCTGACCATAGTACTTGTTAACGTGTTCCAGTCTAATCATTGCCATCAGCGCTCACCTTGGTCCCGTTATGCAGCTTGCTGTCTGGGTTGGTAACGATCTGCTGACCAGCCTTGACGCCGCTTTTGACTTCAAAGTATTCATTGACCCGCTTACCGCTAACGGCAACTGCTTTGGCCTTACCGTTTTTAACGACGTAGACCTGCCCATTTTTAACGCTGGACTTTGGAATCCGCAGCTGGTTTTGCGCAACTGAAGCCTTGACCGTCTGCCCATCCATAAAGTCTTTGCTGCTTAGATCGGCATCGACCTCGTAGCTGGCACCGTTGCTTTGCGAGTTCGTGGTCGGCACCGTGGCCAGGTAGCTGATCGTCGTATCGGCCTGTTTGCCCGTTGCCAGTGCCCGCACATGAATCTCCTGACCGGTTTTAAGCTTGCTGTAGTTATATTCCGATACCTTGCTCTTAAACTTCAGATCGTTGGAATAGATCGTGATTACCGGTGCGTCCTGCTTAGTGTCGTCTACCGTGACCGTACCATCAAATGGTGCCGTTAAAGTCTGGGTGACCTTTTGACTCAGCGTGTTGACCTTATTTTGAGCTGCCGTAACGTCGCTTTGCGCATCGGCCAGACTGGCTTGGGCCTGGGCAACGCTGCTGGCCGATCCAGAAGCCGTGCCATCCTCGCTTTGCGCCGCCGCATCCTTTTGCGCCGCACTGACATTGTTTTGCTGTGCCGTTACGTTGCGCTGTGCCTTGGCCAGTTCCTGCTTGGCATCGGTCAGTTCTTCATTGGCACTCTCGCTGTAGGTCGTTACCAAAGGATCGCCCTCACTGACCTTTTGTCCGTTGGCAACCCCGATCGACTGCACCTTGCCAGATGGCAGACTCAAGACCTGCTGCTGTTGGGCGGCAACGGTCCCGGTCAGCGTCAAAGGAGTCGTTTTGGCAACCTTGGCAACGACATAGCGTGAAGACTGCGCGGCCTTGTTCTGCTTGATTTTATTGATGATCCCCATCCCAATCAGCAAAACCAAAACGATTGCCGTGCCGATCGTTGTCTTGCGGTGATTTTTTACCCAATGTTTTATTTTTTGCATAATCTTCCCCAGTTTCTACTTCTCAAAAATCCGTTTGAATGCGACAAATGTACTAAAAGCAACAGATATTTTAGTTAGTTACTTAAGTGATTAACTAGATAATACCAAATTTTTCTTAAAAGGCAATCCTTATTTTAAAAATTACTTAAATACTTTATCTAACGACCAATGAATTTAGTGCCATCGCCGCTTGTCAATCCCAGCAATGCAGTGGTTAAATGGTAGTTGAAATAAAATGACTCTGTCTGGGGTGCCATTGATTTGGCTGAGAGATACCCACATAACCTGATCTAGTTAGGACTAGCGGAGGGAGACAGCTTAATTTGGCGTGGCCGCATCGTCACGTTCTTTTGATTAATGATTAAGCACTCTTTCTCGGCACTGGGAAAGAGTTTTTTTATTGGTTTGAGATGATTTTAAAACGTTTTTAGGAGGAATCTTATGAAAAAACGGACCTATCAGCTGGTGCTGACCGCTGTCTTGTCAGCACTGGCCGTTTGTGGCGGCAGCATGTTCTCATTTCCCATTGGCGTGGCCAAATGCGCGCCAACGCAAAGTCTGATCAATATTGTTGCTGGCGTGGTCTTGGGGCCGGAATGGGCAGTCGTACAGGCGCTTTTGACCTCAACCGTGCGCAATCTTTTAGGCACAGGGACGCTTTTAGCCTATCCCGGCAGCATCTTTGGCGCCTGGCTGAGCAGCTGGCTGTTTAAGCGGTTTGGCAAGATATGGCTGGCGGCTTTGGGCGAATTGATCGGTACGGGTTTGATTGGCGCACTGGTCTCCTATCCAATCGCTGCTCTGCTGATGAGTGCCAAGGGATCACTTTTCTTATTCGTCCCCAGCTTTGCAGTCAGTGCCATTGTTGGCGGCCTGTTAGCCTGGGTGATCTTAAAAGCTGCCTGGCAGCCAATCAGTCGCTTTGCCAAAATTTAATATTTATTTAGGGGCAGTTATTTGGCTTTTTTCCATCAGCTCTTGTACAATTCAGTTATCAAGCTACAATCGTTTTCTCATTAAGGAGGAATCAGCAAATGGAAAAAACATTTACTTTAGCCGAATTAAAGCAGTTCAATGGTCAAAATGGTCAGCCGGCCTATGTTGCCGTTAAAGGCACGGTCTACGACGTAACTGAAGTGTCAGCATGGCAAGGCGGCAAGCACCATGGCGTTACGGCCGGCACTGATGCCACCGCGGCCATTGCTCATGCTCCTCATGGCGAAAGCGTCTTGGGCAAGCTGAAAGTAGTCGGTAAGCTGGCTGACTAGCTGCCGCGATTCATCGACATCATCTAAACAGAAAAACAGTCATGGTCCTCAACCATGACTGTTTTTTGTTGAAACGCTTTCTTGCTTTGATTATGATGGTAATAAACATTCAAGAGGTGAATCAAATGACTAAAGGTTCTGCAATCGCCTACCAAGAACTGCTTGACGAGCTGCAAAAACTGGACATCAAATACGAAATGGTGGACCATCCCGCCGCTAAGACCACCGAAGAAGCCGATGCCTATATTGCTGGTAAAATCGGCGTCCGCACCAAATCGATGTTTCTCAAGGATAAGAAGAAAAACTTCTACCTGGTGATCATGGACGATGCCAAGCGCATGGACTTTAAGGAGTTTCAAGAGCTTACCGGCACTAAGCGCATCTCAATGGCTCATGACAGTGACATTGAAGATCAGCTGGGGCTTGAGGCCGGCATCGTTTCGCCATTTGGCATTATGAACAACGCGGCTCACAACATTCAGATCTACTTTGATCAAGACATGCTGGCTGAAAACATTCCATTAACGTTCCATCCCAATATCAATACGCATACGATCTTTCTTTCAGCGGCCGATCTGATGAAGTTCATCAAAGCTCAAGGATTCGACTATCAAATTATTGATCTGTAAACTCAAAACGCCCATTCGTGAATGGGCGTTTTTTGAATGCTGCTATTCGGCAACCCGATTGCCCAGTTCCCAAAATGCCAGGGCTGAGGCGGCCGCGACGTTTAAAGAATCGACTCCGGGAGCCATTGGGATCTTGATCGTGAAGTCGCTTTGCTCGATCGTTGCCTCTTTTAGTCCTGGACCTTCTGAACCCATGATAATCGCCAGGCGGTCCACTGCAGTCAGCTTGGGATCGTCAATGCTGACGGTATTATGCCGCAATGCCATGGCTGCCGTCTGATAGCCAGCTTGATGAAGCAGATCAATACCAGCATGCTGCCAGGTTTTGGCGTCAACATAAGTCCAAGGTACTTGAAAAACGGTTCCCATCGCCACGCGCGAAGACCGGCGATAAAAAGGATCCGCCGAGTCGCTGGTCACGATGACGCCATCAATGCCCAACGCCGCCGCTGACCGGAAAATCGCACCAATATTGGCTGGATTGACCACGCTCTCGAGCACGGCAATACGGGGATGCTCAGCCGGCATGGTCGCTAAAAAATCAGCCAGCTCCAGACGCTTGACGCGATGCATCGCTGCCAAAGCGCCCCGCAAAAGATTATAGCCCGGCAGCTGACGAAGCAGTTTGCTATTGGCAACGTAAATTGGCGTCTGTCCTAAGCCGCTGGTCTGATTAGCCGCCATTTCATGATCCAGATCTGCTAAATCACGCGTCAAGGCCTTTTCTTCCACTAAAAGCGAAGCCGGTTGATAGCCAGCGCGCAGGGCCCGCTCGATTACCTTGGGACTTTCTGCGATAAAAAGTCCCGGGTCAGGCTCCAATGCGTGAAACAGCTGGGCTTCATTCAACCGTACATATGGATCCAAATCCGCGCCATTCAGGTCATCCAGAAAAATTAAGTTATGCATTTTTATCTACCTGTCCTTAAAGATCTAAAACCATTTTAGCATACCCAGCCAACGTCTTTAGTTAGGCAGATTGCGTCAAAGTTAATCGAAAAGCCCGACAACGTTCGCATTTGTTTCAAAATTCCCAGCTATAATTGCAGAGTCAACCATCATCAAAAGGCCCGGCAAAACGTCTTAAAAGCCATGCATACCAGCAACTACCAAACATTTTTGAAACAGCTGCAAAAACGCGTTCCCGACTATCTGGCCACTGCCAAAGCCAACGTTGACGCTATGCAGGCCGCTTACAGCTATGGCGCTTCAGTCGTCGATCAAAAATCAAGTATCAAGATCCAAGCCGTCAGTCACAGGCGCTTAAAGCTGACTTGGCAGGCTGATGAAAGCGGCAGAATTCAGCTACCAATCGTTACCTACCGTCAGTCGCGGCTGATCGTCAACGGCAGTTTTAAGCGTTCTTTGGTTAGCTCACCGACAGTCGTTCAGCAGCCGGGGCAAAACACTGCCTACTTAAGCTATGCTGCTCCATTATGGCTCAATTTATTAATCGTTATTTCACTGCTGAGCTGGCTGGCTTGGGCGCTTGAGATGGTTTTTAATCATCGCTATCCCCAAGCCAATGATCATTTCGTTTCAAAAGATGAGCTGGCCATAAGATCTTATCCATAATTTTGGAATCGTTCTATCTGCCCTCCTAAAAAGTCAACATAAAGCATCAACAGAAAAAGCCCCATGATCCACGTTTTAGTGAATCACGGGGCTTTGATTTTGGTTAGGATTGGTTACCAGAAATACCGCTATATAGGCATTCCAAATTCAAATTACATTAACCAATTATTCCCATTCAATTGTCGAAGGCGGCTTACTCGTGACATCGTAAAGAATCCGGTTAACGTGATCAACCTCATTTACGATGCGCACCGAAATCTTTTGCAAGACATCCCATGGAATCTTGGCAAAGTCAGCCGTCATCCCATCGATACTGGTTACGGCGCGGATACCAACCGCGTAGTCATAGGTCCGTCCGTCACCCATTACGCCGACGGAACGAATGCCAGGCAGCACCGTAAAGTATTGCCAGATTTCTTCATCCAGACCGGCTTTCTTAATTTCTTCACGCAGGATCGCGTCACTTTCCCGCACGATTTCCAGCTTTTCAGGCGTGATCTCGCCCAAGACCCGAATCCCCAGACCAGGACCTGGGAATGGCTGACGCCAAACCAGATCATGCGGAATACCAAGCTTTTCACCCAGTTCACGAGTCTCATCCTTAAACAGGCTGCGCAATGGTTCGATCAGCTTAAAACCGAGCTTCTTTGGCAGGCCGCCGACATTATGGTGCGACTTGATGGTTTGCGCCGTGTCGGTCCCAGATTCGATAACGTCGGTGTAGAGCGTACCTTGGGCCAGGTATTCGGCATCCTTCATCTTCTTGGCTTCTTCGTTAAAGACTTCCACGAATTCCTTGCCAATGATCTTCCGCTTTTGTTCTGGATCAGAAACGCCCTTCAGCTTGCCCAAGAAACGATCAGCGGCATCAACCTTGACGATTTTAACACCCAGGTCGCGGCTCAAGGCGTTCATTACCTCATCAGCCTCGTTCTTACGCAGCAGGCCGTGATCAACAAAGATGCAGGTCAGCTGATCGCCAATTGCTTTGTGGATCAAAACAGCCGTTACACTGGAGTCAACCCCGCCGGAAAGGCCCAGGATAACCTTTTTGTCGCCGACTTCTTTACGGATGCTTTCAACCTGCATGTCAATAAAGTCGTCCATTGACCAGTTAGCCTTTGCCCCGCAAACGTCAAAAGCAAACTTCTTCAGAATATCCAGACCATACTGACTGTTGCGGACCTCGGCATGGAACTGAATGCCGTAAAGCTTCTTTTCGTCGTTGGCGATGGCTGAGATTGGGCAGTTCTTGCTGGTAGCAACAACCTTAAAGCCTTCTGGTGCCTCAACGACGCGATCGCCATGGCTCATCCAGACATATTGCTTCTTTGGCAGGCCCTTGAACATTACCGCATCGTCATCGATAACTTCAATATCAGCTCGGCCATATTCAGAATCGTCGGCTGGCTCAACTTTGCCGCCCAGATCATAAGACATCAGCTGCATGCCGTAACAGATCCCTAAAATTGGAATACCCAGCTTGTAGATTTCTGGATCGACCTTAAAGGCGTCCTTTGCATAGACACTGTTGGGGCCCCCAGAGAAAATGATGCCTTTGGGATGCATCTCTTTGATTTCTTCAGCGCTCAGCTTGTGGGAGAGCAATTCGGAATAGATGCCAAAATCACGAACCCGGCGCGTAATCAGCTGGTTGTACTGACTACCGAAGTCGAGCACGAGGATCTTGTCGAATGCATCAAGATTGACGTTAGCCACTTAGTTTCCACTCCTTTTGTAAAAGATCATTGTTTTTAAATCTAAAGGCTATTTTACGGGTAAAACCGAACAAGGTCAATCCTCAAGATGATTTTATACCCTGGTTTGCCTAACATATTTCGTTAAATTAGAATTCTCATACCATATTTACGGACGATTAATTTAAAATCAGCCGGCTGTTAAGTCAGCAAACGCTTAATATCCGAACTGGCAATCGTTAATCAAGCTTCAGTCGATGCAAACTGACTGAGGCTAAGTGAATAATTTCTTAAACTTTATTTTAATTATTCTTCAGTCTTATTTCTTAAGTTAAGACCGATTTTGAGTTAACATTAATTAATATCAGCAATACGTTTTATAGAATGGTACAATCTTCGTTAACGTCAGTGCCGACAAACATGGCAAAAACGTGCTGCTCAAAGTCGGTAACAGTTATGCAGAGGGCAAAAACGTTGACTACAATAAGTTCTTTGAACGATTCTACCGTAATGACACCTCGCATAACAATGAAAAAAGATCTGGGTTTGGGATTGGTCTTTCAATCGCCCAAAACCTGGTCAAAAACTTCAAAGGCAGCCTAAGCGTTGACTGGAAAGACGACACCATCTATTTTACTGCCAGCTTTAAAAGTCTTAAGTAATCCAGTCGCGGCATTGCAAAAACACAATAGACTACTACGGCCGTACTCTTGATAACCAGTCGCGGTATCGCAAAATCCCCGACCAAAACACAGCGCCCCAGCAAGCAGGCTTGTTGGAGCGCTTTTTTTTGTAGATTCAGCTGACAATGAGCGTAAAAATCGTTGCTAAGCATTGATTGGACCAAATTATGCGAAAAATCAAGGAATCGTAGGTAGTTTCAAGTCCCATAGCAGCTTAGGGGGCCATTTTCTTCACAAAGCTGGCAAAGCCATTGCTGATCGCGTTTCCGCCCTTGATCCAGGTCGATTGCCATATTGTACCTATTGTCGTTGATGATCAGTAAAATTGGCCGCCTGATCAATTGCAAAATCACTAAAACCTCTTTGATCGAGATAGTGAATAGGCATTGCTTGGCTTGGATATCGTTCTTTAGTCTTCTCGCAGATAAATCCGATCAATATGGTGATTTTCGGCTTTATGCAGAATCACATCGGCTCGATTGCGCGTTGGCAGGATATAGTCGCGCAGATTTGGCAAGTCGACCGTATCCCACACTTTCCGAGCCATCGCAAAAGCTTGTTGACGATTGCCCTTGGTGTAAGGATAGTAATAATTGCTTGGATCTTGAAAAGCCGTATCCAGAAGCATGCCGAATCGTTCTAAGTACCATTGTTCAATCAATTCGGGTTCGGCATCAATATAAACCGCAAAATCAAAAAAGTCGCTGACGTAGATTCGCTGCGTAGTTGGCAGCTGCAAGACGTTAATTCCTTCAACGATTAAGACGTCTGGTTTCTCAATTACCTGGTACTCGTCCGGAACAATATCATAGACACTGTGCGAATAAATCGGTGCCTGTACGTAATCCTTGCCGGCATTGACGTCATTTAAAAACGTCAATAGCTTTTCCATATCATAGCTTTCCGGGAATCCTTTGCGCGCCATGATTCCTCGCTTTTCCAACTCACGATTGGGATAGATAAAGCCATCAGTTGTAATCAGCTCAACCTGTTTATCTGGCATCAAACGTTTCAGTAAAATCTGCAGCAATCGTGCGGAAGTACTCTTGCCGACTGCCACTGAACCAGCAATTCCAATAATATAAGGTATTCGCCGCATTGGTTTACGCAAAAAAGTCATCTTCTGCAGCTGCATCTGCAAGTAATTTTGATACTGCAATTGGATCAGCTTAATCAACGGCAGGTAGACCTCGCGTACATCCGCCAGCGAGATCTGGTCATTAAGCGACTTAATATCCTCAAGATTTTCCTGGGTTAAGAAAGTTTTGCCATAGGGGAAAAAACTATGCCAGGTTTCACGATCAAAGCGATCATAATTCAACCATTCATCCATGTTCTTTAAATCCTTTTTGTCAAATTTCTTTTTTGATTTTATCACAAACGATTGCCATGGGTGAAAACGTTCGCAAATGCAAAATAAATCGTAATCCTTTCGCGTTTGGCACGGTGTAACTAATATTACAGTGCGGTCCCTGTTCCAACAGCCTTTTGGTAAACAGAGCAGAGCAACAGCTATTTGCACCTGTCGTAATGATCTGTTCTGCTGCAGCCATCGTTTTGCGTCCAGACCAGCATATCAGCCGTGCCTCATTAAAAAAGCTCAGCCGTTTCAGCGACTGAGCTTTTGGATTATTTAGTTGGGAACTTCAGCGTGACACCCTTTAATTCAGGTGCATCGGTCGTATATTGATCCAGCGTTGATTGGTCGTTGTTTTGACTCTTCAAGCTGGTCTTGCTCTTCTTTTGCGCCTGTTTAAGCTGTTTCAAGCCATTCTTCAGCGTGTACGAGTAGCTCTTCTTATTGACCGTCTTAAAGCCTTTCAGTTTGTAGAAACGCAGCAGGTCGCCATTGACGACTTTATCAGACAGACCAAGATCCGTCGTGACATACTTTTGAATCTTGGCAAACTCGGCTTTCTGGGCCTTGGTTGGCGACTTGATCTCCTTGCCGCTGCTGGTGTAGTAGTAATCCCCATTGTACTTGGTGTACTTGTTGGTTACCCAGTCACCATTTCTAAACGGCACGATCTGGTTGCGGTTCTTAGAAAGCAGGTCTTGACCAAACTGAACGTATTTATTGGAACTGATGCCCAATAGATCCTCAATGGTTGGCAGAACGTCGATTTCACCACCATAAGTATGGTTGACGCCGCCCTTTAAGCCTTCCATGTTGATCATGAACGGTACTTTCTGGAACATTGCCAAGTCATAATTGTCGACTGACTTCTTGCCCAAGATCTGAGCAATAGCTGCCTTGTGGTTGTTGGAGATTCCATAATGGTCACCATACAGAACCAGCATCGTATTCTTGCGCAGACCGGTTGAATCCAGGTAGTTGAGCAGTTCGCCAACTGATTCATCCAGGTAGCGAGCTGTTTGGACATAATGATCAACCGTACTGTCACCGGTATTCCATGACTTGATTGAAGTATTTTTCTTGTCAATGATGTAAGGATAGTGGTTCGAGACCGTAATCAGCTTAGCATAGAATGGCTGTGGCAGCTGTTCCAGATAGTATGCGGATTCCTTTAAGAACAGCTTGTCTTTGACCCCATAACCCATGTTCTCATCCTTAACCTTTGGCAGATAGTCCTTGCTAAAGAAGTACTGGTAGCCAAAGCTCTTGTAGGCATTGTCACGGTTCCAGAAACTAGGCACGTCACCATGGAACGAGGCCGTAGTGTAGCCCAGCTTTTGTTCCAACAGAGCTGGCGCCGACTGGAACGTGTTGGTCGTCCCGTCAGTAACCATGGCCGAACCTTCTGGCAGACCATACAGCGAGTTTTCCAGCATCAATTCTGCATCGGCTGTCTTCCCTTGACCAACCTGGTTGAAGAAGTTGTCAAACGAAATCGTATCGCTGGCATGGTAAAGCTTGTTTAAGTTTGGCGTAACCTCTTCACCTTTCCACTTGTAATCGATCATAAACTGCTGGAAGCTTTCCAAGTGGATGATGATGATGTTTTTGCCTTTTGCCTGCCCATAATATTCAATATTTGGCGAAGCATAGTTTTTCTTTAAGAACTTCAAGACTGGCTTGATGTCATTGCTGTTGGCCTTAGCCTTAACCGCACTGTTATGGGTGGTCTTGACGCCATCATAGATCGTATAAGCCTGCAGTCCCAAGTATTTGACGATGTAGTTATTGTCAAAAGTCCGCGTCAACAGCTGCGGGCGATCCTTTTCTGCCATGGCCAGGTTAGCACCAAACAGCACGAAGCCAATCATCGTAATCGTCATTGCATAGCGAACCTTAAAGTAACGCATATCAATCCGAATAAAATGCGCAGCCAGCAGAACGATCAAGATGATCACATCAGCGTAAACCAAAAAGTCGGTTGGCTTAATGATACCCATCAGACTCTTGCCCAGGTTGTTTGATGCCGCTCCAGAACCTTTGATGATGTTAAAGGTAATAAAGTCGGAAAATTCTCGGTAATAGAGAATATTGGCAAACAGCCAGGTCGAAAGCAGAAAATTAATTAAGATCATCAGCCAGTATGAAAGCCGACCGCGGAAATAAAGCGCGATGCCTAAAAAGACCAGAGCCCCAGGCAAAGTGTTAAACGCCAGCAAAAACTGCTGCATACTGTCGGAAATCCCCAAGTTGAACTTGGTTTTATAAGCCCAGTAACTCTTAATCGCAAACAAGAGCACCGTGAGAAGAAAGAAGCCCAGCTTGGTGTTCAAGCCACGCCTTACCTTCTGCAACGCTGTTTTCATAATCTTTCCTCCATCAAAAAATATCAACATTAGGTATCATACAATAAAAGATCCCTAGTCGTTACGATTATTCAACGTTTTTTAACAAATGTTTGGAATTTTTTTGCATCTCAGCTTGATTGACTGCAGCCGACTTAACTGATTGGTGTTTACAAGCCCGCCTGACCATCATTAAATTTGAAGATTCTATGATAAACGATCCATCAGCTCATACTCTTGACTCGGCACATCGGCAAACAGCTGACTGGCCTGCCCCACGCTGACGATCGTCAAATCATGCATCGCCCGCGAACAGATCGTGTAGAGCAGCTGCCGCTCACCGTCGCCATGATACTTCTGGTCGTTGGCATCCCAGACGATCACCGCGTCAAACTCAAGCCCTTTTGCCAGGTATGAAGGTACGACCAGCACGCCATCAACCAGCCGCTGATTTTCAGTCCGGATCAAGGTTACCTTAACGCCCTGCTCAGCCAGCAGCTGATAGATCTGTTCACTGTCAGCCAGGGTCTTACCGATAATGGCAACTGCATCATGCTGTTTTTGATAGTCTTTTAGAACCGCGACGACCTGTGCGACGGCATCGTTTAGATTTGTCAGCTGGTAGATGCTTGGCCGCTTGCCTTGACGCTCAAAGGCCTCGATTTTTTCGCCATCTTTGAGAATATGCTTGGTAAAATCGGTAATCTGTTTAGTTGAGCGATATGACTTGGTCAGCTGAACCACTTTCGTCTTTTCGGGATCAAACATCGTACCCAGCTGCCGCAGCAATTGCCGACTGTTGGCGCCCGTAAAGATTGCCTGGTTAAGGTCGCCCAGCAGCGTAAAGCGAGCATTGGGGAAACTAAACTTGAGATAGGCCAGCTGGAAGGCGTCATAGTCTTGAACCTCATCGACAAAGACATAGCGGATATCACGTTCGCCGCGCTTACCCGTCAGCAGATCATACAAATAGAGATAGATTGAGATGCCGGCAGCACTGATCTGCCGCTCTTTCAGATCCTGTGTGGTTCTTTCGATAAATGCCGCCCACTGCTGCTCGGTCAAATCAAACTTCTGCAGATCAACCATCTTTGGCAAGGCCTTTAAAAACAGCAGATACTGTGCATTGATGTTGATCCACATGTTATGACGAATTGCTCGATGAATCGGCGCGAACTCCTTTAAAACGATCTGCTTGGCATAGAAGTTGTATTCCTGCTTGTCTGATTCAAACTCGCGCGGCCGATTGTTCATCATCGCGTCCATCTGCTCTTTGCTGAGGCTTTGGACGGCTGCTTCTGCCCATTTTGAACGCATGGCCCCGCCAACTCGGCTTCTCAGCTGATGATCCAGCGCATCTTTGGTCGCATCCAGACGATTGCCCAGGTTATAGTTGCGATTGAATGAGTAATAGATCGTCTTGATTTGTTCCTTGGTAAAAAACGGCTTGCCATGAAACATCAGATTCCGAAAGCGCAGGCCCCGCTGACCAAGCGCCCTGGCATAGGCACCAACTGCTTTAAAGCTGCTTAAGCTCGTCAATAAGCGATTGATGTTTTGATCGACTGTTGCCTGACTGCTTTCAAAGCGCTGCTGGAGCGTCTGAACGTGCAGTCTTGGTACCCGCCGATTAACGTATTGGAAGTAGGTCATTTGAACCATATTGTGCTCGCCCAGTTCTGGCAGCACCTGATCAATATAGTCGTTGAACAGTTGGTTGGGGCTGAACAAAACTACCTGGCTGGCCGTTAGATTGCCGCGATAACGATACAGCAGCCAAGCCACGCGCTGTAAAACGGCAGCCGTCTTACCAGAACCAGCCGCTCCTTGAACAAACAGCAACTCATCTTTGGCATCCCGAATGATTTCGTTTTGCGTTTTTTGAATCGTCGTTACGATACTCTTCATCTTGGTGCTGGAATGGGTTCCCAAGGCACTCAGCAGCATCTGATCGGTTACGGCCTCATCGGTATCATAAAGCGTGACGATCGTGCCATCCTCGATCTGGAACTGGCGCTTGAGTCTGACATCGACCTCCTGCTTGCCAACGGGGGTTTCATAAGTGACCGGTCCCAGCTTGCCATCATAATAGATTGAAGAGATCGGTGCCCGCCAGTCATATACCAGAAAATGGTCCGGACGATCAGAGAACGAGGCCAGGCCAATATAAATGGTTTCAGGTTTTTGCGCACCTTTTTCCAAAAAATCGATACGGGCAAAATACGGTTTGGCTTCCAAGCGTTTCAGCGTACTCAAACGATCGGCGGCATGCTGCCAGCTGTTTTCCCGCTCGTCAAGCATCTGCTGCTGGGCGCGAACCGACATGGCCGTATCCATCATCCCCGAATAAGTCGTGGTATTCATGTGGATATCATTGAACTGCTTGCTCAGGCCCTTCACATCCCGTTTGGCGTTTTCAATCGTACCGCTGGCTTTTTCCTCAGCCTTGCGAACTTCTTTAACGACCTGCTCCAAATGATGCTGTTCGTATTGTTGGATTGATTCTGTCAAACTCGAACATCCTTCCTGTCTTGAAAATCTAATCTTAGAATTATAACATTTTTTGCGCCGCGATTCTGTTATCAAGACTTGTCCGCATAAGGTTTGCTTAACTTATCGCCATCAGTCTGGTTTAGATGGTCACAAAATACTAGAATAATCTCAAAAGCTGATTTGAAGGTGGAAGCAATGGCTAAGCTCTTGTATGCTTTGACGCATATTCCTCAAGTGGTCCTCCCTTTGTTCAATTCACTGGGCAGCTGGACCTACGTCATATTATTTAGCCTGATCTTTATGGAAACTGGTCTGGTTGTTTTTCCTTGGCTACCAGGACAGTCGCTGATTTTTGTCACGTCTTCGTTTGCTGCTTTGCACGGTGCCGAGGTCAAGATGAGCATTTTAGTACCCGGCTTTTTTATCGCGGCCGTGCTGGGCGACACGCTTAACTATCTGATCGGTACTCGCTTGATCAAATGGCCCTGGCTCAAGCGGCAGCTGGCTGGTCCGACTATGGCGAAAGCCCAGCTGTTTTTCAGCAGATATGGTTTGCGTGCGATCATTTTTGGGCGTTTCGTCCCGCTGATCCGCACCTTTGTCCCGCTGATTTCCGGCATCGCCAAATACCGCTTTGGCCGCTTCATGCTTGGCAATGTCTTAGGCGTGGCCATCTGGGTAGTCTCCGGCGCGCTGGCGGGATATTATCTTGGCAGCATTCCATTTGTACAGGCCCATTTTTCAACGCTGCTGCTGGGTCTGGTCATCTGCGGATCTTTGCCAGCCGTCTTTTTCAATCTCATTAAACGGATCCGCCGGCATATTATTGAACGCAACCTCTAACGCAATTTCGTACAATTTACCGTGGAATAATGGTAAACTGAATACTAAACAACGTACAGAATAATGGAGGTTTTTTCCCTTGGCAGTAAATGTTTATTTCGTTCGACACGGTCAGACCTACTTGAACCTGTTCCACAAATATCAAGGCTGGTCAGATGCACCACTGACCGAAAAAGGCATTGCAGACGGCAAGCGCGTGGGCAAGGCTTTGGCCAAGATAGACTTTGACTATCTTTTCTGCAGCGATATGCGACGGACAGTTAAAACCGCAGAACTGCTGGCAGCCAGCCATCCTACCAAGATCGTTCATCCAGAGCCAGATCCAGCCTTTCGGGAAGTCTTTTTCGGCTTTTTTGAAGGCGAGGACACGGCTGCGGCTTCCATGAACATTGGTCTTTGCCGTTCCTATGACGAGCTGGTCAGCAAGTATTCTGTTGAAAAGGCGCGCGATATCACCAAAGCTGCTGACCCATTCCATCTGGCTGAAAACGATGCCGAATTCTGGCAGCGCATGGACAAAGGTTTGGACCGGCTGCGCAATCTTCCCGATGGCAGTACCGCCGTCGTTGTTTCTCATGGTGCAGCCATTCGCTCAATCGTCAGCCGCTATGCCAAAGACAAGACCCTGGCCAACGATGCCCCCGTCAATGGCAGTATCACAAAACTTTCCTTGACCCCAGATCAAACCGAGATCGTCTTTTACAATCAACTGAGCTTGCCTGAATAAAACCTTGCTAAAAGGGGGAACTTTCTGTTAATGGACACTAATATACAAAGTGCGGAACCAGTAATTATCATTGGCCTCAACATGGACCAGGAAGATTATGAGTATTCCATGGAAGAATTGGCAGCCCTGGCCGAAGCCAACCAAATGGAAGTCATTGATCGTTTAGACCAAGCCTTGGATCGGCCTAATCCAGCGACCTACTTTGGCTCCGGTAAAGTAGAAGAGCTGCGTCACCTGGCCGAGGCTGAAGAAGTCGCTACGGTAATCGCCAATGACGAACTGACGCCAAGTCAACTGCAGAACCTAGCTGATCAAACCGGTGTCCGGATTTTGGACCGGACTGCCTTGATTCTGGAAATCTTTGCCAAGCGCGCGCAAAGTCGTGAAGCCAAGATTCAAGTCGAGATTGCCCAGCTTCAGTACCAATTGCCGCGTCTGCAGACGGCTGCCAATCAGCGGCTTGACCAGCAGACTGGTGGCGGATCTGGCTTTACCAACCGTGGTGCCGGTGAAACCAAGCTGGAAATGAATCGGCGGACCATCAACCATAAAATCAGTCATTTGCGGGCTGAACTCAAAGAAATCGCCAAATCTGAGGACGTTAAAAGGGCTAAGCGAGAAAAAAGCGATACGCCAACAGCTGCCTTGGTTGGCTATACCAATGCCGGCAAATCGACCATTATGAATCAGCTGGTCAGTCGTTTCGGGGTTTCTGAAGAAAAGCAGGTTTTTGAAAAGAACATGCTTTTTGCCACTCTGGATACCAGCGTGCGTCAATTAACGCTGCCCGATCAAAAACGCTTTTTGCTCAGTGATACGGTTGGTTTTGTCAGCAAATTGCCTACTCATCTGATCGAAGCCTTTAAATCAACCTTGGCAGAAGCTGCCAGTGCTGATCTTTTAATTCAGGTAATCGACTATTCTGACCCTAACTATGAAGCTATGATGCGCACGACCGAAAAGACGCTCAAACAGATTGGCATTGAAAACATTCCAATGCTGTATGTCTTTAATAAAGCTGACCAGACCGAGTTTGAATATCCAGTCATGGAAGGCGATAACCGGATTATTATCTCAGCCAAGGATGATGAATCTATTCAGCTCTTGGTCCAGGCCTTGCGTCGTCATCTTTTCAAAGACTACGTACAGACCGAGCTGCTGATTCCATTTGCCGATGGACGAACGGTTTCCTACATCAATGAAAACTGCAATATCTTAGAGACGGAATATCTCAACAACGGTACGCGGCTCAAAGTCGAGATGTCACCGCAAGATTTTGCCCGCTTTGAACGCTACGTCATTAAAAATTAAAAAAATCTGGCATCGACTGCATCGATGTCAGATTTTTTTCTTGAAACATTTAGTTTAAACCATCGTGTTCCAATCGATCCGAAAGATTGTGCATTGACTGCTTAACAAAATCAATAACGTCTTGCTGCGGAACCTCATAGTTATTTTGCCGCCACCAATAAAAGGCCCCCAGAATCGAACCACTCAAAATATAAGCCAGCATTTCTGGGTTCTTTGAGTTTCGCAAAGCCGTAACGATCGTGTCCTGATTTTCAGGATCATGACGCTGCCGCAGCAGAATCTCACTGACGATCTTCATAATCTCGCCGTACAAAGAGCTTTGCGAGCTGCTATCGGCTAGATTGCGGAAGATGTCACGATTGTCGCTGACATACTTGATCAAGATTTCAACAAATTCATCCTCATTGCGATCTGACTGATCAATCAAGATGTTCAAGCGCGTACTGATTGTCTGTTCCAGCAGATCATACTTATCATGAAAGTAACGATAAAAGCTGCTTCGATGCAACAGTGCCTCATTACAAATTTGATCGATTGTCAAATGTCCAAACTGGTGAGTCTTTAATAAGCTTTCCAGAGCATTTTGGAAATCTCGAACTGTTCGATTCATTTTCATTAAAATCGGCCTTTCTATTTTGAGATTATACTTAGATTATAAAACGTTGCTTTATGACACAAAACATCTTTCTTAGTATTATAGTTCTTTTAAAAGACAGTTCAATTAATATGTTTTCTTGATTTGTCTTATTTTTGGTATTTTTAATCACAAACTAGCGTAATATGGTACAATCTTTTTATGAAAACGTTTGCTTTTTAAGAGGTGGATTTAATTATGGAAATTAAAGAAAGCAGTTTCGGTACTTTTGAAGGACAAGAAGTCAAAAAATACACGCTTATCAACGATCAAGACATGCAGGTCAGCGTTTTAAACTATGCCGGTCTGTTACAGGAAATCTCGGTTCCAGGCAAAGACGGCAAGCGCGTCAACCTGGTTTTAAGCGCAGCCGACATTGAGCACTTTACTGACAACGGCATGTGCAACAACCGAGTGATTGGCCGTGTTGCCGGACGTCTGGCTAAGGGCGAGTTTACGATCGATGGTCAGGAGTATCACGTCGACACTAATGAAAACGGTAATACGCTTCATGGCGGCCCGAATGGTTTAGGCAACCAGTTCTTTGAAGCCGAAACCGTTACGACGCCAAATACCGTTAAAGTTGTCTTAACCAAGACCATGACGCCTGAAATCGACTCTTTCCCAGGCAATGAGAAAGTTACGGTTACCTACTCACTGAGCAATGACAACCGTGTCGTAATCGATCTGGATGGCGAAACGGATGCCAACACGCTGTTCAACCCAACCGTTCACACCTACTTCAACCTTGGCGACTCTGACGTGGCAACCGTTGAAGATCAAGTATTACAGGTTAACTCCAAGTTCCACTTAGACGTTGACGATGAAAAGATTCCAACTGGCAAAAAGCTCGTAAATGCCGGCACGCCATTTGATTTCCAGACTCCTCGTCGTTTGGGCGATGCGCTTAATGAAATGAAGAGTACTAAAGAAGGCGGCTTTGATGACATCTGGCAGGTTGAACCAAGCACGAACGTCAACCACGAACCAGTTGCCACGCTGTCTGACCCTGCCAGCGGCCGCAAGATGAAGCTGTACTCAGATCGCAATGGTTTGGTAATGTACACTGCCAATGGAATGGACAAGTCGCTCCAATTCAACCGGCCAAGTGCCTCATGGTGTGCGCTGGCAATGGAAGCCCAAACGCTTTCTGACACGCCTCACCATCCAGAATTCGGCGATATCACCCTGCGTCCTGGCAAGCCGGCTCACCACCGCATCGTTTACGCAATTGAATTTTAATCAAATCTGATATCAAAAACCGGCAGCCAGCAAGACAGGCTGTCGGTTTTGCTATAGAATAGGGTCTAAAACAAGGAGTGATCGATTAATGAGAATCAACGTTTTGCAGCACACCCCCAACGAAGGCCCTGGCGTAATCAGTGAATGGGCCCACCAGCGCGGCCACGAGATCTACGTCTATCATCCGGCCCAGTTCAACAAGCTGCCCACGGCTGATGAAACCGACATGTTGGTCATCTTAGGCGGTCCGATGAGTCCTAATGATGATCTGCCCTGGATTGCAAAAGAGCGGCAATTGATCAAAGAACTGCTGGCCCAGGACAAGCCAATGTTTGGTGCCTGCTTTGGCGGACAGCAGCTGGCAATGACTTTGGGCGCCACGGTTAAAGACGCGCCCGTTAAAGAAGTTGGCTGGGCTCCCGTCTTCTTAAAGAGCGATGTAATTCCTGACCTGCCTGAGGCATCTACCGTTCTGCACTGGCATCAGCAGATGTTTACCATTCCCAATGGCGCTCAGCTGCTCTACTCATCAGCCGGCTTAAAAGAACAGGGCTTTGTTTATGGCCATCGCGTTGTTGGGCTGCAGTTTCACTTTGAGCCGCTGGCCGATAACGTCCGCGAGATCGTAGTCAATGATGGCGACTATGCGGCAGGATCAATTCTTAATCAGACCCCGGCTGAAATCATTACTCATCCCGTGCCTAAAGAAAATACCGCGACCATGTTTAAGATTTTGGACTGGATCAACGAATAGCCCACTGCCTGTCTTATCAAAATCATCAATGCATCAAAAAAGCTGTTGGTTAGCATAAACTAATCAACAGCTTTTGCTTTTAGCGTTTTTCTCGATCGCGATAGGCAACGTTGGCAACCAGGCCATACTGACCATCCATTAAGATCGTTGAGCCATTGCGACCGGCAATCTTATGCGGTCCACCCGTCACGAACAGATTGGCTAAATAGAGCTCGTATTGCTCGTGGGCAGTATGAATGTCCGTCAAACCGACCTTGGCAATATGACCGACCGCCAGTTTTTCCATTTGATTCAAGCCCATGTATATCTCAATTCGCCGCAGATGCTTGTCATGGTAGAGCTCAAAATAAGGCGGCGTCTGTTGCGAGTCAAGCGCATAGACCGGCTCGCCCGTTGCAGTTTCTGCTACGATCTGACTGTCGCTTAAGCCATCATAATCCGCAGTAAAGATCCCGTCATCCAGCAGTTCTTGAACGACGCGCTGCAGATTATGCTGCTCGTGCTCATCAACCTCCACTTGGGCTGGAATGATATCCTGATGAGTAAAGTAGCCATTTGACGCATTGTTGATGACGCGAGCATTGCGTTTTGGCTTGGCATCCTCAGCAGTGGGAACGACCCCGGTAATCTTTGAAAGCCAAGGCGACAAAAAGTCAAACCGTGAGTTGCGGTCTAGATAGTAGTAGACCGCGTTGATGTACAGACAATAGGTGATCAGAATCACGGCGAGGCAGTATAGCAGCCCCCGCACCCATGCATGGTTGATCAAAAGGCGCGTGGTAACGTAGATCAGGTACAGATCACCCAAAAAGGCAATGATAATATAGATTCGATTTTTCAGCTTGGCATTGATATTAAAATATCCCAGCCAATGATTGATCATGTCTAGAAAACTAAGCACTGTCGCGATCCCCCTTATTGATTGGTGTCAGTCGTGGTTGTCGTCGTGCCAGTCGTCGAGTTGGTACCAGTCGAGTTATCAGTCGTCGTGCCGGTAGTCTGACTGGTGGTTTTGGTCGATGAGCTGGTAGTGCCGGTACCAGCAGTCGTACCATTATCCGTAGTATTGTCGGTCGTTTTAGCTGATGAGGCCTTAGTCGTTGACTCCTCATCAACACTGCTGGTCTGATGACTGCTTTGCACATCCGGATCGCTTTCACTGCTTGGCTTTTTGCGATCACTGCTATGACTGCTGTCTTGATCATCTTTTTGACTGGTGCTCTGACTAGTCGATGAAGTGCTGACGATTTTAGCCCCTTCACTGGTATTGGTGGCTTTGTTGACCACCACGTTGGTAGCACCTAACGCCAAAACCAATGAAACCAGCGCAAATGGCGTCACAAACGGTGGTGTTTTCATTGCTTTTTTCTCTCCTTTTGTCGTCTGCTCTCTATCTTAGCGCAAAAATTGCCAGTGAGAGTTTGCGAAAAAAATAAGAATTGATGAATTTAATGCGAAGCCAGCTGACGACACTGAGCACATAATCCATACAGCTCAAAGCTATGTCCCGTAATCTCGGCGCCAGGCAGCTGCTGAGTCAAAAAGTCCCAATCAATCGTTGGCAACTGAATCTCCTGCACCCGACCACAGCGCTGGCAGATAAAATGGTGGTGATGCGATTCGTCACAGCGATACTTAACCACCATGCCGCCAGACTGCGAACTCAATTCAACCAGGCCGATCTCTTGAAACTCTTCTAGATTGCGATAGACCGTGTTATGGCTGGCACCAGGAAATGCCTGGCGCATATGTTTGTCAACCTCAGTAACACTGACATAACGATCTGGATTGGCAACCAATAAATCAATCAGCGTTTTTCGCTGCTTGGTGACGCGCAGATGATTTTTCTGCAAGACTGCCATGGCTTGTGCTTTAGGATCCGTCATTTTTTCATCCGTCCTTTTTGAAATTATGATTTTAGCACATTTATCTTCAAATGTATCGGCTGAGCAATTGATCCAGTTTTTGCTGCGTCATTGCCCAATCATCATTGACAAGCTCAATTGCCTGACCTTTCAATTCTTGCGGCAGCGACAGATCACGCTGATATTCGCAGCTGTTGATCCGCGACTCAATTGCATCTGGGTGATCGCCTCTGATATGCAGACGCTCAAAAAGCTGCTGCGGATGGCTGACCGTCAAAAAGATTACGACGGCCTGATCGCCCAACTTGGCTCGGTACGTCAGTGCTCCTTTGGTATCCAAAACGATCACGTCAAACTGATGATGCCGCCAGCCGCTTTCCAGACCCTCAATTGAAGAGCCATACAGATGATGATCATATTCAACCTGTTCTAATAAATGCCGCTTTTGCATTGAGGAGCGCGTCTCAAAATAATAGTCGACGCCATCTTTTTCATTGGCTCGGGGCAAGCGTGTCGTATGCGTAATTACCTTGGCCATGTCGTATTTTTTCTTTAGATAGTCGGCCACCGTCGTTTTACCAGTTCCCGCCGCACCAGTAATTACAAAAACCTTATGCTGCTGATCCATCATGCCTGCGTTAAATGTGCATTAACCTGATCCAGCAATTCTTTTAAGTTGTCATAGGTTAAGCGTTGGCGAGCATCTTGATAGTTGAACCAACCGGCATTCTTAATTTCTTCAGCCTGCAGATGCAGATCCTCATCCTTAGGCAGTGCGGCCGTGTAAAGCGTCATCTGCTTACGGTTGCCATTGGGCAGGTCATATTCAGTGTAGACAGAAAAGCTGGTATCGATTGGCAGGACCAGACTGGTTTCTTCTTTAATCTCACGCTGCGCCGTTTCTAGGAGCGTTTCATCGCCCTCAACGTGACCTTTGGGGAAGCCCCAAAAGTTACCTTCGTTTGTGCTTTGCAGCAGCAGGTATTCAATTTCTTGATTGTTATTTCGATAAACTACGGCACCTGCAGTCTTTTCAATCGCCATTTCCAAGCTCCTCCTTAATGTTTTTCTAATTGACTTTTAATGATTATGACATTATGATTATTACTGTCATTATGGCTTATTTTGTTCGGCAAATCCAATGATTATTTCGCAATTATTGCTCATTATCTTTGCCTATGATAAGCTATCACTTAAATTTATTAAGCTATTGGATATTATAACAAAGGTGGTTAAGGTCGGATGAGTTTAAATCTTTTTCGTAAAGAAAGCCTCTCACGCTACCTCAAAGCCGATAACAAATTCGTCAAGTCGCTGTCGGCTGGCGATTTGATGGCCATGGGGATCGGTGCGGTCATTGGGACGGGGATCTTTATTTTACCTGGGACCGTGGCAGCCAACGATGCAGGGCCTGGCGTCTCACTGTCGTTTCTGGCGGCAGCGGTTGTCTGTGCTTTAGCGGGAATGTGCTATGCTGAGTTTTCTTCTGCCATGCCGGTTGCCGGTAGCGCCTATTCTTATGGTAACGTGGTCTACGGTGAATTTATCGGTTGGATCATGGGCTGGGCGCTGGTATTGGAATACATGCTGGCAGTCGCCTCAGTTTCAACTGGCTGGGCAGCCTACTTCAATTCACTGCTGGCCAGCTGTGGAATCAACATCCCCAAAGCACTGTCTGGTCCTTTTGATCCTGCACATGGCACCTATGTCAACATTGTAGCAATCATCATCGTTTTACTGATTACCTGGATGCTTTCATTCGGAATGACTTCATCGGTTCGGGTCAACAACATTGCCATCGCGATCAAGATTGCAATCATCGTTGCCTTCATCGTTGTTGGGGCCTTCTTCATCAAGAAAGCCAACTACCAGCCATTTCTTCCATACGGGATGCATGGGGTCTTCAAGGGGGCAACGACGGTCTTCTTTGCCTTTTTGGGCTTTGACTGTATCTCAAGCTCAGCTGCCGAAGTCAAGAATCCGCAAAAGAACATGCCAATCGGAATCATCGGGACGCTTTTGGTCGCTGCCGTGCTTTACATGGGCGTTTCAGTCGTCTTGACGGGTATGGTTAAGTATACCAAGCTGGACGTTGCCAATCCGGTTGCCTTTGCACTGCAGGCCGTTCACCAAGACTGGCTGGCTGCCCTGCTTTCAATTGGGGCGCTGATTGGGATGGCAACCATGATGTTTACCATGATCTACTCTTCATCCCGTTTGATCTACTCCATCAGTCGTGACGGTCTCTTGCCATCATTTTTGAACAAGTTGGATGCCAAGACCAGCACGCCGAAGATCTCGCTTTGGATCGTTGCAGCGATTATCGCCGTGATGGGTGGGCTGGTTTCCCTGGATCGGCTGACTGATCTGGTTAATATCGGTACGTTGCTGGCATTTACGCTGGTTTCATTTGGGATCATTCCATTGCGTAAGCGCAAGGACATCGGCAACCAAGGCGGCTTCCGCGTTCCTTGGTTCCCCGTTTTGCCAATCATTTCTGGCTGTGCCTGCCTGTTCATGATGTCGTTCCTTTCCCTTGATACTTGGATTGGGGCCGGCATCTGGTTCTTAATTGGTTTGGCACTTTACTTTGGCTACGGCTATCGTCATAGCAAGCTGACCACTGAAGAATAAACATCAATCAAAAAAGCTGATCGAAATTTTTCGGTCAGCTTTTTAGTTACTTTTTAAACATCTTAAATTCCAAGAACAGGTCATTATAGGTGCCAATGTCTTTTAATGGCAAGTCATGATAAACCTGCAGATGCTTCATTGTTTGTTTTGGCGGATAGAAAGCCTGGTTGCTGGTAACGCTCTTTGGCAGATACTTTTTGGCAGCCTTATTTGGCGTTGCATAGCCGATATATTCAGCATTTTGCGCGGCATTCTTGGGATCCAGCATGAAATTCAAGAATGCATAGGCTGCTTTTTTGTTTTTAGCCGTTTTGGGAATCACCATGTTGTCAAACCAGATGTTGCTGCCCTCGCTTGGTACGAGGTAGTGGAGATGTGAATTGACACTGATCATTTCACTGGCTTCCCCAGAATAGGTAATGCCGACTGCCGCTTCGTTTTGTTCCATGTACATCTTCATTTCATCGGCAATTACGGCCTTGATGTTGGGCGTCAGCTGATCAAGCTTATCAGCGGCTTCACGTAATTCCTTGGCGTTGGTCGTGTTGACGGAATGATGCTGAGTGATCAGTGCCACTGCCATCGCATCACGGGCACTGTCGATCATCATGATATTGTTTTTGAGCTTAGGTGACCAAAGCTGGCGCCAATGCGAGACATCTTTACGACTCACCTTTTGATCATTATAGACTATCCCCAACGTCCCCCAGAAATATGGAATTGAATAGCGATTATGCCGATCGAACGACAGATTTAAAAACTGCGGATCGATATATTTGAGGTTCGGCAGCTTGCGATGATCAATCGGCTCTAACAGATGCTCTTTTTTCATTCGCTGAATGGTGTATTCACTTGGAACGGCAATATCATAATGCGTACCGCCCTGGCGAATCTTGGTCAGCATCGCCTCATTGCTGTCAAAAGTCTCATAATCGACATGATAGCCGGTCTCATGCTCGAACTTGGTAATCAGCTGGGGATCAATGTAGTCGCCCCAGTTATAGATCGTCAAGGTTTTATTGCCGCCATCGTTTGCTTTTTGGTTTAGCAGCTTATTGCACCCAAACAGCGCACCGCACAGCAGCAGGATGCCAATGGCAAAGCTCAGCAGTTTTTTCATTGGACATCACCTTCTTTAACCGTTACGATCTGGTTTTTGCGGCTACCGCCATGCTTGCTGATAAAGTAGTAGCCGATTACCAGCGCCAATGATACCAAGAACATCAAAGTCGAAAGCGCGTTGATCTCCAAGTCAATGCCTTGCCGCGCCCTGGAATAGATCTCAACTGACAGCGTCGAAAAACCATTGCCAGTTACAAAAAAAGTTACCGCAAAGTCGTCCAGTGAGTAGGTAAAGGCCATAAAGTATCCCGACATGATCCCAGGAGCAATTGCCGGCAGCATTACTCTTGTCAATGACTGCCATGGACTGGCACCCAGATCCGCGGCTGCATCCAGCAGAGTGGGCGAAAGTTCATCGATTTTGGGCAGAACCATCAAAACTACGATCGGAATCGAAAAAGCAATATGGCTGAGCAAAACGGACCAAAAACCAAGCTTCATGCCAATCACCGTAAACAGAATCAAGAAACTGGCCCCGATAATAACGTCTGGTGAAACCATCAAAACATTATTAAACGAAAGCAGGGTGTTCCGCATGGCATTCTTGGTTCGCTTAATCGCCAGCGCCCCCATCGTTCCGATAATCGTAGCCAAAAGCGCTGACAGCAAGGCAACGATCAGCGTATTGATCACAATGGTAATCATTCGCGTATCTTGCAAAAGCGTCTGATAGTGCGTCCATGAAAAACCTTGATACTTTTCCATTGTTTTGCCAGAACTGAATGAAAAGCCAACCAGATAAAGAATCGGCAAATATAAAATAATAAAAACGATTACTAAATAGATCGCGCCCCAATTGATTTTATGCTTCATTTAGCACGACCTCCCTTTTTCTTTTGCCGATCACCAGTTGCAAACATCACGATGAACATGGCAATGATCAATACCACACCGATCGTTGAACCCATGCCCCAGTTCTGCGTTGTCAAGAAATGCTCTTCAATTGCCGTCCCTAGAGTAATTACACGATTGCCGCCAATCAGACGCGTAATCATGAACAAGGAAAGCGATGGAATAAAGACTGCCTGTACCCCGGCCTTAACCCCAGGCATCGTCAATGGCAGCTCAACGTGCATAAACGTCTGCCAAGAGCTGGCGCCCAGGTCACGACTGGCATTGATCAACGAAGAATCGATCTCGGCCAGTGAGTTAAAGATTGGCAGAATCATAAACGGGATCTCAATGTAGGCCGCGACAAAAATAAAGCTGGCATCAGTAAACAGAATCTGGTGGCTGCCCAGACCGACAAACCGCAAAAACTGATTGATCGAACCGTTTTGACTAAACAGTCCGATAAAGGCATAGGTCTTCAAAAGCAGGTTAATCCAAGTTGGCAAAATGACCAGCAGCAGCCAAAACTGACGATTCGGTAGCCGGTTGATCACATACGCTGCCGGATAGCTGATCAAAAGCGTGATCAGCGTGATCAAAAACGCGTACCAGACCGAATTGAACGTCATCCTTAAATAAACATTGGAAGTCAGGTAGCTCTGATAGTTGCCAAACGTGAACTGGCCGTTGATGTTAAAAAAGGATTGATAAAGAATCAAGACCAACGGCGCCACGACAAACAGTACAATCCACAATGCATAGGGAACGACAAACCAGATTTTTTGCTGTTTCAACGTTCATCCTCCTCATCATCACCTTCGTAACTGTCCAACCGTGCATCAAAGGCCGCTTCGGTTTCATGATAGCGCATGATGTGGATGTCTTCGGGATCAAACGTGATGCCGACTTTTTCACCCACTTTCGTTTTATGAATCGAATTGATCTTCCATTCGTGTCCTTCCTCGTCATGAACCATGATCTGATAGTCAACACCCCGGAATAGCTGCGTATCGACCGTTGCAACCAGCTTTCCCTGATCAACGGTCGTAATATCCAGATCCTCGGGGCGCAAGACGGCTTCGACCTTTTCATTTGGCTTCATGCCGGCATCAACGCATTCGAAATCATGACCATTGATATTGACCAAAAAGTCTTTTTTCATAATCCCAGGGACAATGTTGCTCTCGCCAATAAAATCAGCCACAAAATGATTCAACGGCTCATCGTAGATATCAACCGGCGTACCGCTCTGCTGAATCATACCATCATTGATAATAAAGATCTGGTCGCTCATTGCCAGTGCTTCACCTTGGTCATGCGTGACAAAGATAAAGGTGATTCCCAAGCGGCGCTGCAAAGCCCGCAGTTCAGCCTGCATCTCCACTCGCAGCTTATGGTCAAGGGCAGAGAGCGCCTCATCCAACAGCAGCACTTTAGGACGATTGACGATCGCGCGAGCAATTGCAACCCGCTGCCGCTGACCACCAGACATTTCTGTGATTTCACGCTCGCCATAGCCGTCCAGCTGCACCATATGCAAAGCATCCTGTACCCGCTTGGCAATCTCTTCTTTGGGGATTCGCTTGATTTTTAAGCCAAACGCTACGTTTTCAGCAACGTTCATATGTGGAAAAAGCGCATAGTCTTGAAAGACCGTGTTTACTTGTCGTTGATTAGCAGGAATATCATTGATTCGCTGGCCGTCAAAAATAACGTCGCCACTGGTAGCATCGTCAAAACCAGCAATAATTCGCAGGATCGTAGTCTTTCCTGATCCTGAAGGGCCTAGCAGCGTGTAGAACTTACCGGCCTCAATCGTAAAGTTGATGTCGCGCAGCACAAGGTTATCATCATACTGCTTACTGACATGCCGAAATTCAATTACTTGATTGGTCACGATGTTCTCCTTTTCATCTTTTATTTCCGCGAATTTTTCACGATTACAGCAAACTCAATTATACGCCGAAAGATACTTATCTGTCGCCTTTCAGAGCAAATTAATTCGATTAGGTTTCACGTGGAACATGCTGGTTTGGCAAATCATCCGCTGACTGATTGTTTTAGTATTTATCTTTCAGATTTCAATGCTTTATCAGCATGAGTCAGTAAGCTTTTATCTTATATCAAGGAACGCTGGCGTCTGCTTTTTAATGGACGATTGCGTTTAGAAATTAAATAAAAAGTTTTTATAATTTTGCATCTAGGATGAGTTATCCTATAAAAAGCTGATTATAAGCAAATAATCTTTCGGTAAAAATTTTATTCTAGGGAGAGAAGAGAATTGAAAAAATCCATTGTTATCACCTCCGTCTTAGTGTCATGCTTCCTGCTGACCGCGTGCGGCAGTCAATCGTCATCCAGTAAAGAATCAAGCAGTACGGCAGCCCAAAGCAGCACCGCCAAGTCATCATCATCCAAAAAGTTCAGTAAGTCTGACAGCCAGATTCAAAAAGCGAGTAGTAGCTCAGACAGTTCCACCACAGCTTCCAGTACTGCCAAAACAGCCAAAGTAGATGATAAAACGACCGGTGTCATGCTGGCACTCTTGGTTGAGCCTGACTGGTTTAAAGAATATATTGGCAATGATTTCTTCTGCTACAGTCCAGCCGGCAAGAATCCAATCAGTGACGCGGTTGCCGACTACAGCTATCTTACCGCGAACGGTGACCCAACCAGTTTTCTTTACTACAAGGTTGATGGCGATACCGTTACCTACAAGATGTGGGTATCAAGCGACTCTGACAGTGTAGCGGATGGTCATTTTGAAACCAAGACCGTTTCCCTCGCCAATCTGGAAAAAGACTACTATGTCACCCAAAGTCAAAAAGATGAGGTTAACGGCTATGTTAGCCAGTTAAGAAGTGAAACCGACTATCTGAATCAGAATCAATGGTCTTTAATCAGCGCGTCAGCTTACATGACGCGCTTTTTGAGTACGCAAAAAGCCGTGACCCAGTGAGGATCGCGACCTTTACTCTAGATATTCAGTTTGAAATGGCAGCAATTAGATGAATTGAATCCCGCCATCGATTTGAACGGCTTGACCAGTCATGTAGTCGGACTTGGTTGATGCCAGCCAGGATACATAGTTGGCCACGTCAGCAGGCGTTTCAACCCTCCCCAGCGTGATGGCGCCAGAGTACTTCTTAAGGTAATCGCCCTTGTTGCCACCCCATGCTTCAACCATCTTTTCATCGATGTAGTCCCACATGTCAGTGCCAACGATACCTGGGCAGTAGGCGTTGACCGTGATGTGCTCACGACCAAGTTCCTTAGCAGCAGCCTGCGTCAAGCCACGAATGGCAAACTTGGATGCAGAGTAGGCACCCAGCATGTCAAAGGCAATGTGACCGGCGATACTGGAAGCGTTGATAATCTTGCGAATCTTGTCGCCATCGTCCTGCTTGCGGAATTGAGCAGCAGCGGCCTGCATCCCGAACAGTACTGAGTAAACATTGACGTGGAAAATCTCATCCATGTCAGCTTCGGTTTCATCCTTGAGCAGTTTGATCTGAGCAATTCCGGCATTGTTTACGTATGTGTCCAAACGGCCGAAGTTGTCAACGGCAGCCTTAACGAAGTGTTCGTGACTTTCCTTCTTGGATGCATCGCCGGCTACAGATACGACCTTGCCTTCGTACCCTTGAGCGTTCAGTTCTTCAACGGCTTTCTTGCCGGCTTCTTCATTACGGTTGGCGATTACGACATAATAACCGTCCTTAAGCAGCTGATCCGTAATACCGCGGCCAATCCCACGGTCTCCACCAGTAACGACAGCAACGCGTTTTTCTTCAGTCATATCATTACCTCCAAATTTACAAACCAAATATGTAACAATTTTATCTTATCACTAAAGAAAGCGCTTAATCGGTTAATTTGTATACAAAATCACAATCAGTAACCTTTATAGATGCCGTGTATTTCCTTGATTTTTCAACTTGCAAAACGACAAATGGGACGTTCACGGATATCATTAATGAATATTTGCACATAATTCTGCCAACTCCTCCTAATGAAATGAGATATAATTTGGTTAAATTCAAATTTTATAAGTAAGGAGGCAGTGCTGGTGATTAGCAATGATGAAAAGAAAAAAATTTTGCATCGGCGCTGGGCAATTACGGCGTTCATCGCTGTCATCTTTATCACTGCTATGGAGTTATGGTCGATTGTCTTTGCCATCTTTTTTATGTTTCTGGTAATTGTTCTTATTTTTTGGTTCTTTGAATGGATCACCGGCGCAGATCTTGACAGCCATAACGTTGATGAGATGAATAAGAAACGTAAAGAAGAAGGATTGCCGCCAGCCCCTTATCAAGATGAGGAGATGGACGATCATGATGATGTATCTGATACGCTATGGGACATTTATACTGCAGATCAATTATCACACCATCATCATGACGATTATAATGACAACGATGATAGATACTAAACTTTGATGTTTGACATATCAATCTTTCCATATAAGCTAGCGATTATTCAGCTAGTGTCAAATAATTGCTGAGCCACATCCCAGAAAACGTGAGAATGTTATAAAATATTCACTAATTAATAAGCATAAGCGCTTAACGTGATTTGGGAGGTTCTGCCAATGAAAAACAATCAATTTGCCATGATGAGTCTGCCTTTTGAGCAGCAATGCCATGAACTCCAGACCATTCATCTTCTAAAAGCAAGCGAGAGCAGCACGCTTACGCCTAATCAAATGTGGCAGACGCTGTTGGAAAGAATCAACTGCAGCTGCACTTCTGAACCGGCATTGAAGCGTTGGCGCCAAGACGTTTTGGCAACGCCTGAGCTGAGCCTGGATGACTGGTTGGCAAGCAAGCAACCGCTTAATGACGAGGTTTTCTATCTTGTCGGCCTGCAGCTGTTAGAATTTGAACCAGCAATTGACTTTTCAATTACTGATCCATTGGCGGCGATGGATCAGATGCAGCTTTTGCACCATCATTTTGAACAATGGACGACCGCAGACGTGATTGCCGCATTCTATGATCTTTTGAACACTCACACCAAAAATGGCCAAACGCTGCTGGATGCATTAACGGCTCAAGGTTTGCTGAAATGGACTCACAAGCTGTCAGCCAATCAAAAGCCAATCTTTTTTAATGGCAAGTCGCTCGCCGTTTTTGATCCGCACGATTTCATCTATGAGGTCGTCTACGTGGAGACCGATGTTGATACTGACTTTGACGATCAAGCCGATTTGGTAAAAGTTGAAATCATGCGACCCGCTGAATCCAATCAAGGGTTAAAAGTCCCCGCCGTCTTTACCGCCAGCCCTTATAACCAGGGAACCAATGATGAATGGGGCGTAAAAGCAACCCATAATGTTAATCAAACTTTGAGTCATAAAGAACCAGATCAAGTCTCTCCTGCTGAGCCAACGTTTAATGTCCATCCACGTCATCAGATGATTAAGGGGTCCGCAAAAGCTACTGAAACCTTTAGTCAGACGCCAGCCTATACGCTAAACGACTATCTGGCTCCCCGCGGTTTCGCCTCTGTCTACTGTGCCGGAATTGGAACCAGAGATTCTGATGGTCTGCAGACATGCGGCTCACCAGAACAGGTTGAATCGATGCAGGCTGTAGTTGAGTGGCTGCACGGCGATCGAACGGCTTTTTCTGATCGCACAAGCGGATTGGCTGTCAAGGCAGATTGGTGCAATGGCAATGTAGCCATGACAGGCCGTTCTTATCTGGGGACACTTTCAACAGCCGTTGCTACAACTGGTGTTAAAGGACTTAAAGCTATCATTAGTGAAGCCGCCATTTCCAGTTGGTATGACTATTATCGTGAAAATGGCCTGGTCAGAGCAGCCGGTGGTTTTCAAGGCGAGGATGCCGATACGCTGGCAGCCGAATGCTTTAGCCGTACCAAGCGGCCTGGCGACTATCGGCGAGTTGAGCAGATCAATAATCGCTATCTGGCCCAGATGAATCTGGCAATGGATCGTCAAACCGGCAACTACAATGATTTTTGGGAACGACGTAATTATCGGAAACAGATCGATCAAATCAAAGCCAGCGTTATGATGGTCCATGGGCTCAACGACGACAACGTTAAGCCAAGCAACGTCAAAGCTCTTTATGACGGTTTGAAGAAAAATGCAGCCAACAGCAAGCTGATCCTGCATCAAGGCAAGCATATCTACATTAATGCTTTTCGCTCGCTAGACTTTACCGATATGGTGAATCTCTGGCTTTCTAATAAACTTTGGGAAATCGATAACCATGCCGATGATCTGCTGCCAGCCGTATTAGTTCAAGATAATGCCACCCCTGAAACCTGGACATCCTACCAAAACTGGGATGAAGATCACAGTGTCAAATTTTATCTCAATGTCCACCAAAAACTGAGTGAAAAAGAGCCATTGGTAACGCCAACTCGCGATTTTACCGACTATCAATGGCAGACTGAGATTTATCAAGATTGGTGTGCTCATCCTGTTCATTGGAAAGAGGCATTGTTAAGCGAGAAGAATCGTTTCAGTCTCAGCTATCAGGCCGCACCGCTGACTGATGATTATCTGCTGCGCGGCACGCCAACTGTAAAATTGAGAGCTGCTAGTGATCATGATCATGGCCTGCTTTCCGTGTTTCTGATCGACCAGGGACCGGCCAAACGTCTGACCGAGAATCCTGTCTTATTAAGCCGTAATAGTCTTTCACTGGGCTATCACTGGAAATATGATGATCTGCGCGAATTCAAGCTGCAAAATGAGCCCACTCCTTACAAAGTGATCTCCTATGGTCATATCAATCTGCAAAACCCCCACGATCCGGCCGTTACTGAACCGCTCTACCCAAATGAGTTCGTGGATCTCACCTTGCCGCTGCAGCCAGTTTTCCATCGACTGCTAAAGGGACATCAATTGCGGCTGGTGATCTGCAGTACCGACTATGAAATGACTCTGCGTGGCAACGAAAAAATCAATTATCAAATCATGACTGAAAATTCGGCACTGTTTTTGCCTGATTTTGAAAAATTATGATAGATTTTCTGTCATATTTGCCAAAGCAGCAGTGTTTTTGGTTTACGTTATCTAATAAAAAACGTAAAATAGTTTTTAAACTATTAATTTAGCGTTTATATCTGAGAGAATGGGAGTTGACGATTTTGAAACAAGGTACAACGATTTTAACCCTTGATAACGGTTATCATTTATGGACCAACACGCAAGGTGAAGGTGACATTCATCTGCTTGCACTGCATGGTGGCCCTGGCGGCAATCATGAATACTGGGAAGATGCTGCCGATCAATTAAAAAAACAGGGACTTAACGTTCAAGTTCACATGTATGATCAATTAGGCTCTTTGTACTCTGATCAACCAGACTATTCTGATCCTAAGATTGCCGACAAGTACCTGACTTACGAGTACTTCTTGGATGAGGTCGAAGAAGTGCGTCAAAAGCTGGGGATCGATAATTTCTACTTGATTGGCCAAAGCTGGGGCGGACTGCTGGTTCAAGAATACGCCGTTAAATACGGTCAGCACTTAAAAGGCGCCATCATCTCCTCAATGGTTGACGAAATCGACGAATATGTTGCCCATGTCAACAAGGTTCGCGAAGACGTCCTGCCAACTGAAGAAGTTGCCTTTATGAAGGAATGCGAAAAGAACAACGACTACGACAACGATCGCTACCAAGCCGACGTGCAGGTCCTTAACGAAAACTTTGTCGACCGCAAACAGCCATCCAAGCTCTACCACGTCAAAGACCTTGGCGGCACGGCTGTCTACAACGTCTTCCAGGGCGATAACGAGTTCGTGATTACCGGCAAGCTCAAAGATTGGCACTTCCGCGATCAATTAAAGAACATTAAAGTGCCAACCCTGCTGACGTTTGGGGAACATGAAACCATGCCTTTGGATACTGCCAAGACCATGGAAAAAGAAATTCCAAATGCTAAACTGGTTACCACGCCAAATGGGGGTCATCACCATATGATCGACAACCCTGACGTCTACTACAAGCATTTGGCTGACTTTATCCGTGAAGTCGAATCTGACACTTTTAACAAATAATCAAAGAGACTGGGAAAAAAGTCTCAAAACAAAAGAATCGCTAGGAACCACGTTGCTGAAAACGTTGATTTCTAGCGATTTTTAATATTACTATTCTCTAAAATTCATCTGAAAATATAGTTTTTTCCCAGCCTCTTTTATTATGCCTTTTGCGGCTTGCAGGCGTAAAAGAACACGGCTAGATCTTCGTCGCCAAACGTAAAACGAGAAGGGAGATTATAATTTAATTATGGAAGATGAACCAAAGGATGTTAGAACGCCACAAGATGAGCCTAAAAAGGACGAAGCCAAGTTTACACGCGAAGATTTGGCTAAGTTAGTGAGCGAACAGGCGCACAAAAGACAGCTAAACAGGATGCTGAATGGCACAAGAAACTTAATGAGGCAATTAAGAAAGCTAGTGAAACAACACTTGATAAACGTTTTATTGAGATTGAACGTCGCGAATGGTTAGATAGTACGAAGCTGAAGGATGGCTGAACTAAAGCTGCCACTAATGCTTCTAAATGGGTCATGTGGGATGATGATGCATCTACAGACGTATTCCCCATGTATGTGGGGGTGATCTTAAGATTTATTCCCCTCATGGCGTCTGCCACATCACTTTTCAAAATTTGCGTACAAAAAAGCACCTGCCGTTAAGCAAGTGCTTGTAGGAAAGTCTGGATTCGAACCAGAGACTCACATAAGTGTATTTTCCCGTATAAACTACTTTTCTCGTTTATAAGTTTCCCACAATCTTTTTGCTTTCTCAACTAAAGCGCCTTCTTTTTTAGTTGTTTTTGGCCTTGTGTCACCTTCATCGTGAAGATACCCCAATTGAGTATGTGGCAACTGTCAAGGGCAACTTGAAAATGTACAATTATGGCAGTTTAAGATGGCAATTCTGGCCGTACGATTAAGCTTAAAAAAGACGGCACGCCAACGGTTACGGGGCTGCGTAAACTGCGGGGATATGTTGAAGACGATATGATCAAAGAAATCAAGCGAGAACTGCGAGTAGATAGCTATACTGACCAAGATAAAGGCGATATATCTGATATGTTCGAGGCTCAAGAAAGACACGTTCTCGTTCAGCATTGGACATCGCAAGAGCTATTGGAGTGGTTCATCTGATCTAAGAAAAGCACGGAGTTTTTCGCTGAAGCAACGAGTGCGATGGTCAACAATCCTAAGTTGCTGGAGCTGATTAAAAAGTATTTCCCAACTACGTATGCAGAGTATCTTAAGCGATTAGAAAAATTGAAAGGCTGATATTATGGACAGCAAACAAGAAATCATGGAACACTACAAAGGTTTCAACAAAGCAACTTACAACGCTATTGAAAAGTACGTTGATAAGTTTGGCATTATGTGGCCTTTAATGGGCCCTAAAGATATCGAACTAATTGATTATTGCGTTAAGAAAGGCAAATCAATTGATGATCTACCAGAAAATGATCCAATGATGAAGAAATATTTTGATGGCATTATCTACTGAGATTTGCGTATTCCCCATGTACGTGGGGCGACTAGTTGACCACTGCTGGAAACTGATCCAACCAGCGTGTGGAAGCAATTCCTATCATGGGGATAACGGCAAAACAGATTAAGATAATCAGATTAAAAAATATATAGGTGTGGTATATTAAAGGCGTTAAGAAAGTAATAGGAGTGACGTGGCATGCCTGTATCAGAAGCACAAAAAAGAGCAACGAAAAAATATCGTGATCAGCACAAAGACAGATACGCTTGCCAATTATATGTACGACATGCAAAAGCAATCATCGACCCTGATCCGGTCAAAAACGCAACAATGTATGATCACGTGCAAAAAGCAGTAGCAGCTGGCGAGTTTGATCACAAAAAAGCGCTGCTAGAATTACGAGAAATGATTGATAATAAGCTAAAAGAATTGTAAAAGCAGAAAACAGTGTATTCCCCATGTATGTAGAGGCAGTCTGCTCAACTGAAACTGATTGATAATCAAAATAGCGCTATATCAAGCTTTGAAGCCTGGTATAGCGCTATTGGCAGTTTTAGACCTGTGATTGAACCGTTATGCTGAAGCTTTGTTGGCATCGTGACGTTTGATCAGCCAACTGGCAACTGCAGCCAAAAGCATCCAGATCAAACCAAACAGACTGATCTTACATCCTAGGGCTAAACCTGGTACGTGGTAGTGCAGGACAACGCGATGAGTTCCCGCAGGCAGGCGCAGACCGACAAAAGCCTGGTTGGTCCGCAACAGAGTGGTCTTTTTGCCATCAACGGTCGCGGTCCAGCCCGTTGAATAAGGAATCGAAGAAGTCAGAATACCGACCCGCGAAGTCGTAATCGTTCCCGAAAGTTGATTGCGCTTGAATTTAACGTTTTTAAGCGCATGTTCTTGAATCTGGCGAACTTCTTGATTGTATTTGGTCCCCAGTTTTTCGGCAACTACTTGATACTGCCATTGATAGGTCCCCAGCTTAGAAGGCTTGAGAGTCAAAGAAGTTGGCATTCCTTTAGTAAAGTAGCCAATATTCATCGTACCGTTTTTAACCAGCTTGAAAAATGAAAGCTTGCTTTGCTTAGGCTGTTCTATGGTTTCGGAACCTAAACGACTGGAAATCTTGACGGCAAAACTCATATCAGGTGAACCGTTCAGAATATGGTAGCGCCAGAATTTATACTGGTTAAAGCGATGATTGACGATATCGCCTGGATTGGTGGACTGCTGCTCTTCATGCTTTTGCTCATAGGCAATCTGCTGTTTCATTGAAAACGGCTGATACTTGATCGAGGCAAACTCAACGTGCAGTTCGCTGTCTTTGAGCTGTTTTTTGAATGCCTTGCTGGTCAACTGCGGCAGCTGCAGCTGATAGGTTTCCAGACTGTCAGTATATTTAAGACCGGTTGACTTGATCTTGTTCAAACGATTTGAAACCAGCTGCGACTTAAGTTTGATGACGTTGCCTTTCAAATTGGCAGTCTTCATTCCGTTAGTAGCGCCGCTGTTTTTAGAGTTGACCGTAACCCCACTGGCCAGGGCACGTTCTTTGGCAGTAGGCGACAGTTTCTGGTAGGTCTTTTGGTTGATGTAGGAATCCTGCCAATAAAGCAGCGGAAAGGCATTATCCGTCCGATAGCGATTAGTCGTGGTTGGAACCAGCTGCGTCTGATCGGTCGGGTTGGTAGGCTGCCCGACGTCATAGTTGATTTTGGGTTCGGTAGTAGCATCAAGGAAATAGCCGCCTGGAATTTTATTGGCGTTCTCGCTGTTGCTTTGCACGAACAGATACTTGACGCCAAAGAAATTATTCAAAACGGTTCGGTCATCAACCTGACGCAAAGGGACGTTGGCTTGATACTGAGTGTTTTGCAGCGAGGTGCTGAACTGTCCCAGGTACTTGTTTTGCAGGGAGTAGTATGAATCGATATTGTGCATCCCTGAGGTCAGATCATTATCCAAAAGCCCACCGGAAGTAATCTGATTGTTGGAGATCGTGGAGACCCGGAAAAACGAGCCGTCGTTTAAGCCTTTTTCCAAGCCGCCATAGCGATTTTGAGCAATCGACTGATACTGGCCGCGCACCAATGTACTGTTGGCGAAATTACCGTTATAAGGCGTACCGACATACAGCGCGTTGCAGGCAGCGTTGGCCAAAATAATCGTAACCAGCCAGCGATCAGGATGCGGCGTGCCATGCAGGTTAATAATCCAAAGCATTAACAGCGACATGATCAAAAAGATGATCGGCATAAACATGGTCGGATCGTTTTGGAAAATATAGGTTGCCACCAAGACCACCAGATAGATGCCGGTCGCGCTGGTTAAGATCCAAAGCGTATGCCGATCAAGACGGGTTGTATTCTGCAAAAGCAGGCAGACCGTCATGGCAATTGGTAGATAGATCAGCAGCGTCCAGCGATTGGAGGCCGCCATCATGCCATTGAAAAATGCCCCTACTGCCGGAATCAGCAGCATAACCAATGCCAGGGCCAGACTGATTGATAAAAGCGGAAATTCGCGGGTTCGCGTATAAAGATAAACGATCGCGATAAATGCAATGCTGACCAAGCCTAATGCCGACCAGAACATAAACGTCCACTGGTCACCATTGATCAGCTGTTTGGGCAGAAACAGATAGTAGTAGAGCGGATAGTGTTTAAGACCATTGGCAAATTCAGAACCGGCGCGAGTGGAATTCATAACGGCCATGATTTCTGGAACCAAAAGGCAGGCTGCGACTAAAATGCTGGTAATTGCGGCAAAGGCCAGCTTAGCCAGGGTTTTGCCGTAGCTAAGCGTGGTTCGATAATGAGTTGCCACGCGGAGTACCAGATAGATAAAAGTACCGATTCCTAAAACATACGCTAGATAGTAGTTGTTGACCAGCATCCACAAGAAAGCCAAGGTAAGTGGCCAGGCTGAGCCGTTTTGTAGGACTCGCTCAAGCTGGACGACCAGAATCGGAAACAGAATAAACGTCGTCATGAAAAACGGCTGGGCGATGCTGGCATACAACAGGTATGAGTTCACCATATAGACTACGGCACCACCTAGAACAACGTGGTCGCGAAAAGAAAAATGGCCAGCAAACCAGCAGAACGTCAAACCGACAAAGTACGTTCGCACAACGGTAATGACTTGATAGGCCAGCGTTAGTTTAGCTGCTGGGAATAATAATGCCAGATAGGCGAAAACGTCACCAATCGTATAGTAGGAAAAGACCTGGAAAGTATCGGTGCCCAGTCCCATGTTCCAAGACCACCAGTTTAATGGCCGTGTTGAGTGATGGAGCCAGCCCAGGACGACTTTACGATATTCGCCGAGCAGCGGTACGTGCTGATTTAAGGCATCCTTATTCCAGATCAACGTATGTCCGGTGATAGCATAGCTGCCGAACATGCACAGCGCGATCAAGGCAAACATTACCGTATATTTCAGATATAGCATGCGATGATCACGCTTTTCGAATGAGAAGTTCATTGAAATTGCTCCTTAAAATAAAAAGTACACCCTTCTATTTTACTATAGATTTTTGTAAACCTTGCCACTGAAAATATTAAGGTATTTTAATGAATTACTGGTTTTTAAATCAGGTTGGTCTGCAGCGCTCTCAAACCAAGCTGATCGGCTGTTCAAAAATAAGGTTGCCGAAAGTACGTTCGCCTGTTAAAATATAAATAGCGAACATATGTTTTAATAGAGCTTAAGGAGGAATCAAGATGTCATTTGCCTTGCTGTATCGATCGCTTAGTCACACGCGCTGGTATTGGTCAGTCAGCCAAAATTTTACCCAAAAAAGCGAGCGGCAGTTTACCTGTTACCTGGGAGTCGGCTGCGGATCTGGCTGCCGACTATCCCAAACTGAGGTCCCACTATCCTACGCTGTTTGCTAAGAAACGTGCCGAGGCCTTTTGGATTTATGATCTCGCGCATGATGATGCAACGCGACTGTCGCTTGCTGCAGATGACAGTGCAGATATGCAAGCTGATGATGCACCCCAAGCAGAAACCAAAAATGATAAAACAATCGCCGTTGATTCAATGGCTTTGCAAACAAGCACGCCCAAACAGCAGCGGGGTGATCCCAAAACACCAGAGCATTTCGCATTGATGGTAGATGGCAAAAACAATGTCTCTTGCTACTACAGTCGGACACTAAAAAAATTCGTGGTCAAGGTCAATGAGCACGCCTCGGTCTGGGACCGGCGCGACTCTGCTATCGATGTGGGTAAAGAATTGGCAATCAATGATTCATTTTGGCTTGGTCATGCTGAATATGATCGTGCAACATTGCGGTTGGTCAGAGTCGAGGATGGTGAACGAATCTGGCCGCAATTTGCTGGGGATGGCTTACCGATGCCAGATCCCGAGCTTATTGATCAATTCCGCCAAAAAATCAGTGCCCATGTAGATGATGATGGTCCGGCAGCGTCAACGATGAGTCTGGCCAAGGCAGCACGGCATGAGGTTGAAACGATCGATTTTGAAAGATTCAATTTAAAGAAGATTCTCGAGGCCGTTGACTATTTGATCGATGCATTACGGCTTAAAACAACTGCTGAACGCCAGCTGAAAGTTTTTGACCAATCGATTCTGCAGGACTATCTGCACGTAATTGAACTGACTGAGCTTGACCAGATTGATGCGCAGCGGCTGGTTGCCGGTCTGCAGTCAAATCGGCGGGCGCGTCGTCAGATTAAAGACCTTAAGATCATCTTATCGGCGCTGGCTAAGTCGTTTGATGTTCAGCAGTTTTTGAATATTCTGCTGTCAGAGCCATCACTGGGCAGTCAATACTATTTTCGTGATCAGGCAGCGGCTGCACAGATAAAAGAAATGATTCATTAAAAGCTGGTGACCGCGGCGTTCAAGTAGAGAATCAGTCACGATAAAACAGCTCTGCCAACAAAAAAAGCCGCCTCTAAAGAAGACGACGTTTAGTTTAGCGTTCAAGGTAGGCAATCAATTGAGGCAGCTGCTGTTCCATTTCAATCAGTCCCTCATCATGAAAGCCAGCCAGTTTTTTAACGTTATTTTCAAACCGGCTGACCTTGACTGGTTTTTGCGGTGTAATGCAGTAAAGCTCATGATTGGCAAAAGCAGCGTCAATCTCATTGCACCGTTGATTATATACTTCCGGCCGATTGATGCCTTCTTCGGCAAAAACCGGATAGTCTTTGTACTGGCGACGATAAAGCGCCTTGACCAGGGGACTGGAAGGCTTTTTGCGATAGGCTGCCTCACGTGTTCTGACGACGACGATCTTATCGAATCCTTGTTCCTTAGCCAGATCAGTCGGAATCGAATCAGCAATTCCGCCATCCAGACAAGGTCCTTGATCAGTCAGCTGCGGCTCAACTAAAAACGGCATTGAACAAGAGGCCTTTAAGGCAGTTACCAAACCTTCACGCCGGTAGTTTACAAAGTCAATTCGCTTGCCAGTTTCAATTGAGGTTGCCACCGCTGTAAAGTTGGATGCGGAGCGCTCATAGGCATGATGGTCAAATTGATGCCAATCCCAGCCGTGATCATCAAATAAGAAGTCCAGGTTGAGAATATCTTCATGACGCAGTCCGCGCTTAAGCGAAACATAGTCAGAATCATGGCGATAGCTGGTGTTGACGTGATTTACATAATTGTATTGTTTAGCTACGTAGCAGGCACCGCATAAAGCCCCGGCCGAAACGCCAATCACGCTTTTAAACTCAATATGATGTTTAAGCAGGCAATCCAAGACGCCAGCGGTATACTGACCTCGAAAAGCTCCACCCTCCAAAACTAATGCCGCGTTGTAAAGCATTGCAATCCCTCTCTCTTCATACATTTAATCGTATTGAATATGATTATAATAACATATTACCCAATCAATCAAGGATCATTAAACTGCAAAACGACCGCAAAGCCATGGTTGTAAACAGCTTTACGGTCGCAGAATTAGGATTTTTTATTTTGTTTGGCTCGCTTTTCCTGTTCTTCAGCCTGTTTTTGAAGCTCACGATTGACCAGTTCGGGATCAGCCTTGCCAGGATTGAGCTCCGTGATTTTACCGGTTGCCGCGTAGATCACCCATTCGACCAGGTTGACAATGTGATCGCCAATCCGTTCCAGCAGATGAATCACGGTAATGTAGTGACTGCCATCCTTAATCAGTTCAGGATGGGCGTGCATGCGGTTGATGATTTTTTCATGGACCTGCACGTATTGTTTATCAACTTCCAGATCCATGTTGGCAACAGAATAAGCCGTCTGTTCATCAGTGTAGACATAGGCATCAAGGGCTTTTTCTAACATGTGACGCACGGTTTCCGCCATCTCAGCAATAGCGTTTTCAATATCTGGCCAGTGCTGATCCATGTCCTTGATGCGGATGGCGTCTCTGGCAATATGAGACGCGTGATCAGCCATCCGTTCCAAATCTGAGCTGGCTTTTAGGATGCTCATGATTGAACGGAACTCATCTTCTTTAGGTCTTTGAATATTCATCAGCTTAAAGGCGTGTTTTTCTAGATAGGTTTCGCCATCATTGATCAGCCGATCGTTTTCGTTGACTTCTTTGGCTAGCACCACGTCACGATCAATGAACGCTTTGGTTGCCTTATAAATCTGTTCGGAGGTGTTGATCCCCATTTCCATAAACCGGCCACGCAGTTTTTTTAGCTCGTCGTTAAAAATCTCGTTCATATGATCTCTCTCCTTTATGGGGCATTTTTCTTTCATTACTATACTTGTCTAATGTAAAAAATATGTAAATCTGAGGTAAAATTATCGGATTTTATCGAAATTTCGTAAATATTGCGTTTTAATTAGACTTGATTAGACTTGGAAGAGAAAAGGGGATGGAGAATTATGGAGCAGCAACATTTTCTGCTCATTAGCAAAGACATGGCTTTATACGGAGCAATTGCCGCCGCGTTTGCGGATGAGGGATGGCTGCTGCACCAGACGACTACCGCGGTAGAAGGGGTTGCCAAAATCAAAAAGCACTCATACAGTGGGATTTTATGGGATTTTGACGCTACGCCATTGGACACGATTTTAGCAACGCTGGACGTTATGCGTCAGATGATGAATGGCCCGATCATCATCATGGGCGAGGCATTTAAGCCTAAAGTGCGGCGCAAGCTGTTTCGTTTTCATGCTGATGACTGTCTGCCAAGATCGCTCAATGATGCTGAACTGCTGGTACCACTGATCAGACAGCGCTTATGGGTCTATAGTCAATTAAACTCAGAAGAATCACCTAACAACAAGCCACGACGCCCTCACCGTGATGACGTTAAGATTGGTAATTTAAGACTGGATTTTGATCATCGCTGTGTTTATGTCAATGATCAAAAAGTAATTTTAACCCCGAAAGAGTTTAAGTTGCTTAAATACCTTTATGATAATCGCAATCAGGTCATCAGCCGCGAACAATTGTTGAACGGCGTTTGGAACTACGATATTTTAGGCACTTCCCGCATGGTTGACATCCATATCAGCCATCTGCGCGATAAAATCGAAAAAGATCCGCATCGCCCTGAATGGATCAAGACGGCACGTGGCTTTGGCTATCTGTTTGATACGGCTCATTTGGATAAGTAGCTTTTTTGTGTCATAATTGACATAAACGATAATTTGAAGGAGAAGAAAATGGCATTTCCTTTTAAAGCGGTGGCCTTTGATATGGATGGCACGTTTCTGCGTGATGACAAGACTTTTGATCGCAAACTGTTCAGCCAGCTGTTGGATCGATTATTGGCCCAAGACGTACATGTCATCGTGGCTAGCGGTGATCAGTATGAGTGTCTGTTGAAATACTTTCCAACTCGTCATGAACAGCTGACCTTTATCAGTGAAAACGGCGCGCACGTTATTGATCATGACAGGGAGCTGATGGTGCAGACCATGGATCCTACGGTAGTTGACGAACTGATTCCGTTTATGGTCGAGAAAATGGATCTGGTGCCGTCGCTTTCAGGTCATCAGCACGGCTATATCTCGCCAAACGTTTCAGCATCGCAGTTAAAGCGGCTGCAGTTCTATTTTCCAAATCATGTTTTTATTGAAGATTTCAAGCAGCTGCCAGCCGATCGCTTCTATCAGATCTCGTTTGTCGTTGAGCCAGCCAAGCTGAAAGGCCAGCTGCAGACCTTGCGCAGCCGGTTTGGAAAACGGTTGAAGATCACGCCAAGCGGTAATGGTTCGGTTGATTTAACGATTCCTGGTGTTGATAAGGCTCAGGCGCTGCAAAAGATGCTTACTCAATGGCAACTGACGGCTGATGATCTGGTGGCGTTTGGTGATGGCGGCAATGACGTGACCATGCTTAAAATGGCCAGAGTCGGCTGGGCAATGCGGAATGCCAACGCAACGGTCAAACAGGCGGCTGATTTTACGGCTGATGAAGATAACAATCATGATGCCGTTTTGCATATTCTGCAATCTTACCTATAATTAATTCAAATATGAGTGGCCTTTTGCATAACGTCATGCGGAAGGCTTTTTTAAGAGGTGATCAAATGCATCAAGAATCGCTTTTTGAACAGGCAACGCACGAACCACTGGCTAGTCGTATGCGTCCCCAGACCCTGGATCAGATTGTTGGCCAGCAGCATCTTTTAGGACCTCATCAAATGCTGCGTCGCTTGATTGATGAGGATCGCGTGCCTTCCATGCTTCTTTGGGGACCGCCTGGCGTGGGCAAGACGACCTTGGCACGGGTAATCGCACGTCATACCAAGTCAGAATTCATATCATTCAGTGCCGTTACCAGCGGCATCAAAGAGATTAAAGAGATTATGGCCCAAGCACAGCAAAATGCGGCTTATGGCCAGCGAACGATCGTATTTGTCGATGAGATTCATCGCTTCAACAAGGCACAGCAGGATGCATTTTTGCCTTACGTTGAGAATGGCAGCATCGTGTTGATTGGCGCGACGACTGAGAATCCATCGTTTGAGATCAATTCTGCTCTGCTTTCGCGCTGCCGTGTCTTTGTGCTGCAGCCGCTGTCAACGGATGATCTGCAAAAGATGCTGCAGCGCGCGGCTCAGACTGGCTTTGCGCGTCCGATTCAGATTGATGATCGCTTATTGAAACAGGTGGCGATTTTTGCGGATGGTGATGCCCGTACGGCGCTCAACACGCTGGAAATACTGGTTGATAATGGTAAGGTTGATGAAAACGGTCGGCTTACGGCAGCGGACGATCTGTTGGAGCAGCTGCTTGGGCATAAAACGCTTAAATACGACAAAAAGGGCGAAGAACACTATAACCTGATTTCGGCGCTGCATAAATCCATGCGCAATTCCGATGTTGACGCGGCTATCTATTGGCTGACGCGGATGCTGGATGGCGGTGAGGACCCATTATACATTGCCCGACGTTTGATACGCTTTGCCAGTGAGGATGTTGGCCTGGCTGATACCAATGCGTTAAACGTCGCGGTCAATGTCTACCAGGCCTGTCAGTTTCTGGGGATGCCAGAATGCAACGTTCATTTGACGGAATGCGTAATCTATCTGTCAACTACCCCCAAATCGAACGCGGTCTATGCTGCTGCGCAAAAAGTTCAGGCAGATGTTGAAAAAACGGCTAATGAGCCAGTACCGCTGCAGATTCGCAATGGAACCACCAAACTTATGAAGGAGCTGGGCTATGGTAAAGACTATCAGTACGCACATGATACGGCGGCTAAAATGACTGCGATGGAGACGATGCCGGCTAATCTCGTGGGGCATCAGTATTATTACCCAACCGAGCAGGGCAATGAGATTCGCTTTAAACGGCGCCTGGCTCAGATCAAGAACTGGAAACGGCAGCACCGTAATGATGATGGGCGAACCCAATAGTTGCAGGACTTTAAGATGGCGCATCAAATAAATAAAAGAGGCATTCTGCTCAAAGCAGCCGAGTGCCTCTTTTTAGTAGCTTTAAGTTGATCAAGGCTAGCCGTCCATCACGATCCCGCCATCACAGTCGCCGATCTCGCCGGTAATAAAGCTGGCCGCGTCACAGCCAAAGAACAGGATCATTTGAGCAATTTCAGCTGGTGCCGCGCCACGGCCAAGCGGAATCATACTTAAGACCCGTTGCCGTTTTTGGGGATCAGCTTCCAATGCGGCCGTCATGCCAGTGTGGGTAAAGGAAGGACAGACCGCGTTGGCGTAGATGCCATACTTAGCGCCTTCTTTAGCAATTGCCTTAGTAAAGCCGTTTAAACCAGCCTTGGACGATGCATAGGCCGTCGTTCCCAACAAGCCGCCCCCAATTTTACCGGCTACGGAAGAAACGTTGACGATTCGGCCGCCGCCATTATTCTTGAAGTGTTCCCAGATAGCATGAACGGTATTGAAAGGTCCAGTTAGATTGACGGCCAGCGTCCGATCCCATTCAGCTGGCGACAATTTATCAAATGACTTGGCGCTGATGATGCCGGCAACGTTGATCAGGACATCGATATGGCCAAAGTCATCTAAAATTTGTTGAAAGGTTGTATCAACGGCATCGCGATTGCTTTGATCCATGGCATAAGGATGGGCATGCTCACCAAGCTCAGCGGCGACTTTATTTGCTTCATCAAGCGTCAGGCCAATCAAGGCAACCGAGCCGCCGCCAGCAATGATGCCTTTAGCGACTTCCTTACCGATTCCGCCAGTCGCACCGGTTACGATAACGTTTTTATCATCATAGTCATAGCGCATAATGGATCCCCCTTTAATCAAATACTTGCTTTTATTATAGTCTCAATAGTGAGCAGGGGAGTGAGAAGTTTGCAATCAATCACCATTTAACAAATTAGTAGTAATTTACCTTAACTAAACTACAAAAACAAAATAAGACACCACCGGCTTTAGCTATTCATAAACCAGCTTAAGAATCAGCTACGTTTACAACTTTAATTTGACTTTCAGCAGTAAAGATGGAATAATTTGATTCCGATATCTCAAAACGTCTTGACAACTGAAAAAACTGGTGTTGAGGCAATGACTTGATGATCGTCATCGGGATATCGTTGATCATCAGAGAGAGGAATTGATATCATGACAAAGAAAGAAGTCGTAAAAGCCATGAATGATGCGGTATTGGTTCGCATCAACGACTGGCGCTGTGCTCAAGCCTACCTGATTCAAAAAGTCTTAAATGATGGTAAGGTCTTGTTGCGGCGGGCCAACATCTCAGTTGATGGCAAGGCTGTACCGACTGACGAAACCAAAAATGCTGCCTGGAGCGAATTAGAAAAGCTGCAGTTAGATTTTTAGTTTTCAAATTAAAGTATTTATGGAAGATCATCTGTTTTCGATAGATGATCTTTTTTATTGACATAATGAATTGTCAGCTGTAGCCTATACTAATTTCTCAATTTATTTTGAGGATTGACTTGAAACTGGTGCATGAGGCTTTGGCAGAGTCGCCCAGCTGGCTGGCTTATCAATGAACCAAGGCGTCAGGCAACGATAGCTGTTTGATTCCTAGCGTCAAGGCTTGTAGTGAGTCTTGATCGCGGTGAAAAAAAGCCGTGTTCCCAGTCAGTCAGGTAAGAGGTTAATAAGTTAAGGCACGATCCGATGCGCGTTTGCAATATCCCATCCACAGTCAATTAGGCCTGACAACCTAAGACCCAAAGTGGAACGTCACTAAAAACGTTCGCCGTGATGCTGCAGTGATGCAGCTATAAGCATCGAGGTCGGTCCGAGTCGGTCAAACGGCGGCATCCAATCAATACTTGATGAATGCTTATGCTGACCAAAAGCTGGTGGGTACCGATCCCAGCCCGTGCCTTGTTTAAGCGACAAGAGGTCATGATCGACGGGTCTTGGCTAAGCCTTGTCGAGCACGTTGCCTAATCAACTATTAACTTCACGCCACGCAAACCAATGCGCAAGTCTGAATGCCAGTCTAGCTCAAAGGAAGAGCAGTTGCCAAACGATGCAAGTTCGATTCTTGCGACTGGGTTAGATATCAAACAGCCCTCAAGGCACTTGATGTTTAAGGTGTTTTGAGGGCTGTTGTATTTTTATAGCGATGAATCAGCTGAGCGTTTTAAGCATCCCGTGGTCCTCAAATAATTTAGCCAGCTGCAGCAGAACATCTTCGCGACCGTTATTGGCAGTTAATTGAATTCCTTGTGGCAGGCCGTCTTTAGCAATGTAAGTGGGTAATGAGATCGCAGGCTCACCAGTCAGGTTGGCGGCTTGCGTAAATGGCGTGCGGCTTAGCGAGTCAAGCCATTGATCATATATCAGCTGGCGTTGTTCTTGTGCTGTCAGTTGATTGATCTTTTGCAAACGTTCATCAAAGACAGCGGCATGCTGCGGCTCATCAATGCGATAGGGGCGGCCAGCCGTTGTCGGAGTCAAGAGTACGTCAAATCGTTCGTGCAGCTTAGCGTGGAGAGCACTGGCCTGATCCCAAACGTTCAATGCATTGATGTATTCGGCGGCAGTAACGTTTTTGCCGGCTTGCCAAAGTGCCCAGGTAACCAGCTCAATCTCATTTTGTTTGACGGGACGCTTGATTGATTGTTCAATGCTGGCGAACATGGCTGCGGTTTCACCTTCATTCATCAAATAATAACTATCAATCAGCTGCCGGCCATCAATCGAATCTTCATAGGGCTGACAGTCATAGCCCAGGTCCTTAAGAAAGGCGACCGCGTTTTTGACAGCTTGCACGGCATCTTCTGTAACCGGGGTTTTTACTGGCGAGGTAGTGGTCCAGCCGATCCTTAGACGTGAGTAATCGTTTGGTTTCAAGACATTCGGATTGAGCAGCGGGGTTTGAAAGACGGCAGGGGACTGAACGGTTTGCAGGGTCTCCAGCAAAAGCGCGGTATCTTTAACCGACCGCGTCAATGCAAAATTGATCGATGCGCCTTGCCATGACCGCCAATTGCCAGGACCAACCGGCATGCGGCCACGAGTTGGTTTCAAGCCAATGACGCCACACCAGCTAGCCGGAATTCTGATTGAGCCGCCACCGTCATTGCCCGCAGCAATTGGTACCCAGCCAGCTGCCACGGCCGCGCCGGCACCACCTGATGAACCGCCGGGCGTGAACTGCGGATTCCAGGGATTGCGGGCTGGACCAAAAAGTTTGGCATCGGTAATGTTCTTATAACCAAATTCCGGAAAATTTGTCTGACCGATAATGATAAAGCCAGCATTTTGAAGTGCTTTGACAAAATTATCGGTTTCAGCAGCCAGCTGATTGCGAAACAGCAGGCTGCCATTAGTATCAGGCTCGCCTTTCATTCGCTGACCGAGTCCCTTTAACAGCAAGGGGACGCCTAAAAACGGCTGCCCGTGATCTTTTAGTTGATCAGCTTCTTTTAAGGCTGCTGCTGCTCTTAAATGAACAACGGCATTGAGGGCAAGATTTTCTGCTTGAATCTTATTTAGTGCCATTTCAACCAGGTCACGACTGGTAAGCTTGTGCTGGCGGATCATTTCTGCCAAGCGATAGGCCGGTAACGTCAGTAGATTCATTTAGACATCTCCTTTCAGATTGCTATATTAGTCATTTATAAAGCGGCGTCTCCAGAATCGACCATAGTCTTTGGGCGTTAGGCGTCAGCAGCCGATTAGCACGGGCCGCCAGCGAGATGATAAACTCAGGTTGACTGCCATCCGTCAATGGTAAGGCTGCCAGCCCATCATTGCCATCCAGCGCCAGATCCGTCAAAAAAGAGATTCCGGAATTATTAGCGACCAACGCTTTTAAAATCTGCACATCGCTGGTTTTAAAAACGATTTTGGGACGCACACGAGCCAGACGAGCAGCCTGGCGGAAAGCTTGAGCGTGAACGTATTCGTCATCAAGCGTAATAAACGGATACTGTGCGGCTTGAGCAAATGATACGCCATCTTTAAAAGCTGCCAAAGGGTGATCCTTAGCCACAATAATTCTAATCGGTGCCTTATCGATCACACAGGCTCGCAGACTCGGCTGTTGAAATGGCTGCAGTGAGCCTAACAGCGCCAGATCAAGCTCGCCTTTTGCCAGCAGCTGCAGCAGTGAGGCCGAACCATGATCAACGACTTCCAGCTGATTGAGCAGTCCTGCCTGCAGCAGCGCCGGGGTGAAGCGGGGAAAGTACCAGCTGCCGATGATTGGCGGCAGGCCAAAACTGATGCGTTCCTGTTTGGCGCGGGTCAGTTCTTTTTTTGCAATCTCAAGTTCTTCAATTATACGCTGAACGTGCTGGTCAAATTGAAGACCAGTATTGGTAACCGTTAATTGATGATGCGAGCGATCACGCATGAAAAAAGTCGTTCCAAAGCTTTCTTCAAGTCGTTTGATAGCCATGGTGACGGTTGGCTGACTGATGTTGAAATCTGCTGCGACCTGGGAAAAATTTTTGGTCCTAACCAAATCATGATAATAATATAATTCTTTAATATTCATCGATAAACACCGTCCTGATAGGATTCACATTTATCATATCAAAAAAATTTATGGATTTGGGTATATTTGACTATGCAGCTGGCCAATTTTTATAATCGATTGCGAGATATGAGATAAAGATGAATTTTGCTGAAAGAAGATGGAGTGTAATGCGTGGATTTCAAATACTTAATGATCCGTTTTTAAATCGCGGTACTGCTTTTACTGAAGATGAGCGGCGTAAATATGGCTTGATTGGCCTCTTGCCGCCCCGTGTCAAAACGATTGATGAGCAGGCTGCCGAAATGTATGCACTGTACCAAAGCAAGGGATCACTGATTGAAAAGCGACATTTCTTAATGGAGATCTTTAATCATAACCGGACGCTGTTTTTCAATCTGATGGTTCGGCACATTGATGAATTCATGCCGATCGTCTATGATCCAGTAATTGCCGAGGCGATCGAACGCTATAATGAACGGTTCATGCAGCCGCAAGATGCCGCTTATCTGACGGTTGACGACCCAGATACGATTGAACAGCGTCTGCAGAATGCGGCTGATCAGCGGGATATTCGTCTGATCGTGGTTACTGACGCAGAAGGCATTTTGGGGATCGGCGACTGGGGCGTTAACGGCGTGGACATCGCGGTTGGCAAGCTGATGGTCTATACGGCAGCAGCCGGCATTGATCCGCAGCAGGTATTGCCGGTTGTAATTGACGCAGGGACAGATAATCAGCAGCTGTTGGCCGATGATGAGTACCTGGGAACGCGTCATGAGCGGTTATCTGGCGAGGCCTACTTTGCATACATCGATCGTTTCGTAGCGGCGGTTGAAAAGTTGTTTCCTAAGAGCCTGCTGCATTTTGAGGACTTTGGTCGCGGTACGGCTGCCCAGATTCTGGACAAGTATCAGGATCGGATTTTGACGTTTAACGATGACATTCAAGGAACTGGCGTCATCGCGCTGGCTGGTGTTCTGGGCGCGCTTAACATTTCTGGACAGTCGATTGCTGAGCAGCGTTTCTTGACATTTGGTGCCGGTACTGCCGGGATGGGAATCGTCAAGATGCTGTACAACGAGCTCATCAAGCAGGGAATGAGTCCCAAAGAAGCCAAGCAGCATTTCTATCTGGTGGATCGTCAAGGACTGCTCTTTGAGGATACACCGGGACTGACGCCTAAACAACAGGCATTTGTCCGTTCGCGAGATGAGTTTGCTGACGCGGGCGAGCTTACGGATTTGCCGGCAATTATCAAGACCGTTCAGCCAACGGTAATGATTGGCACGTCAACGGTTCATAATGCCTTTACCGAAGCTGCCGTTAAAGAGATGGCCAAGTATGCTGAACGACCAATCATTTTTCCAATCTCCAATCCAACCGAAAAGATCGAAGCTATGCCAGATAACCTGATCAAATGGACTAATGGCAAGGCGTTGGTAGCAACGGGAATTCCTAGTGCTACGGTCGCATACCAAGGCATCGACTACCAGATCGGCCAGGCCAACAATGCTTTGATCTATCCCGGCGTAGGATTTGGTGCTTTGGCCGTTAATGCACGGGTTATCAATGATGAGATGCTGGCCGCAGCTGCTCATGCGCTTGGCGGTTTAGTTGACGTCAAGGTTCCCGGGGCCCCGGTTTTGCCGCCAGTTAGTCAGCTGACTGAATTTTCCAAGAAAGTTGCGCTTGCCGTGGCCCAGTCAGCAATTGACCAGGGCTTGGCACAAACTGATCTCAGCGCGGAACAGGCAGTCGCGGCAATGCACTGGCAGCCAGAGTACCAGCCGTTTGATCAGCTGCTGGCAAACTACCGCAAATAAAAATTGACTTAGAGTAAAAAAACAGCGTCAGATTCGTGCTTTGTAAGCCAAATTTGACGCTGTTGCCGTTTATATGAATGATTTTAGTAGACGGCCCCTTCATAAAAGTTGAACGAAGGCTGATTAAAATTAAAGCTGGCCAGTTCACTCATCTTGATGGCGTTGTCCGCAAAGCCCCATGACATCAGGTTGATCGGCTTGCCCCATTCTTCATCGGGAATTACCAGCAGCACATACTTGCCGTGCGCCTTTGCCCAAGCAATCTCAGTTCCCATGCCAACGTCTTCTTCATCTGGGATGTAAACAGCCAGCGTGGCGTCGGTGGTAGTGACACCTAAGCAGTCGCCCTTAAAGGTAGCCGTGGCCCATTCCTTATCATGCAGGTATTCTGGGTGCTCATCGACGCGAATGTTCTTGTACTGATGCTGCAGAGGAACATAGCTGTTTTCGACGTCAATGGTTGGATTCTGCTTGATTGCCGTCATGGCTGCTTGATAGGCTTGGTTTTGCTTATCAGTAAACCAGCCGGCGCAAAAATAAATGGTTTTGCTAGTCATCTTAAAATCTCCCCTTGATTAAAATAACAATAACTAAGACAGGATATTAATTATAACATTGGCCGATTTAAAAAGTAATAGTCGCATTCCAAAACCCAAACAGCAATTAAGCAAGCTCACGCATGAGTTTGCAGAGCTGATCAACGTCTTGCTTTTGCGTGGCCCAGCTAGTGGCGAATCGAATAATGGTATGCGTTTCATCATATTTTTCCCAAAAGCTGAATTCAACTTGCTTTTCAAGACGTGCGAGCTGATGATTTTCAATAACAAAGAAAGTCTGATTGGTTGGTGATGATCCATAGAGCTGGTAGCTGTTTTGCTTGAGACAATCGCGAATTTGATCGGCATATAAAATCGCAGGCCGAGCAATGTCGATGTAGCGGTTATCTTTAAAAAGCTCATCAAACTGAATACCCAAAAGACGGCCCTTGGCTAAGAGCGCGCCATGCTGTTTGATCATCGTAAACAGATGCGGCAATAGTTTTTGGTCTGGAATAACGACGGCTTCACCGATCAAGGCGCCGCATTTGGTTCCGCCAATGTAAAACGCATCGCATAACGTTGCCAGATCTGCCATGGTAACGTCATTTACCGTGCAGGCCAGCGCATATGATAAGCGCGCACCGTCAACGTAAAGTTTCATATCATATTGTTGACAGACGTCGTGAATGGCTTGTAATTCCGATTTGGTATACAGCGTTCCAAATTCGGTCGGCTGTGACAGATAAACCATTCCTGGCATAACCATGTGATCGTGATTGGCATCAGCTGCGTAATCACCAGCCAGTTCGGCAATCTGAGCAGCAGTAATCTTTCCTTCATGCCCAGGCAGCGTTAAAACCTTGTGACCGCCTGCTTCAATCGCACCAGCTTCATGAACGCTGATATGGCCAGTATCTGCGGCTGCTACTCCCTGATAGGGCTGAAGCAGCGCATCAATCATCACAGCATTAGCCTGCGTGCCGCCAACCAAAAACTTGACCTCAGCGTTGGGAGCGTGGCAGGCTTGACGAATCTTATCCTTAGCTGCCAGTGAGATCTCATCAAAACCATAGCCCGGCAGTTTTTGCCAATTGGTATCTGCCAGTCGTTTCAAAATACTGGGATGAGCGCCTTCCAAATAGTCAGAAGCAAAAGAAAGTCGATCGTTCATATAGTTACCTCGCAATCAATTTCAATAAAAAGCGTTTGATTAATGTCGATCATACGCTAAAGATATGCTGGTGACAATTATGGGCAAAGATTTTGGAATCTGATTAGTTGGCTGAACCTGATCCGGCCTAGTCAGCAGTTGAATGATTTGTTAAAATAAAAAAAGATTATTAGAAATAAATTAAAAACCGCCATTTCCAAACTGGGATGGCGGTTTTAAATGGAGGGATAAAAATGCCGGGATTAGGAACTATCGTGAACGTAATTGCAATTGCTGCTGCTGGCATAATCGGCTGTCTTGCTGGTGAAAGAATCGCGCCTCGTTTTCAAGACACCTTGATGAAAGCGACCGCAATTGCCGTTTTGTTTTTAGGACTGGGCGGGACGATGGCACAGATGCTCACGTTTAAGCATGGCAGCTTTTCAACGCAGGGAACCATGATGCTGATTGGCAGCCTGGCGATTGGCGGACTAATCGGCGAGTGGCTGCGGATTGAGGATCGCTTTGCCGATTTTGGCGAATGGCTCAAGAAAAAGACCGGCAATGCCAATGATCAAGAATTTATCGAAGCGTTCGTAACCGCGTCGCTGACCGTTTGTATCGGGGCAATGGCAATCGTTGGCTCAATTGAGGATGGGATCTTGGGCGACCATTCGATTCTGTTTGCCAAGGCGATTCTTGATTTTGTAATCGTCTTGGTAATGGCGGCTTCAATGGGACGCGGCTGTGGATTCGCGGCGGTGCCAGTCGGGATTCTGCAGGGAACGGTGACGCTGTTTAGCGAGCTGCTTAAGCCACTGATGACAACGGCTGTGATGAACAACATCTCCTATATCGGTTCCGTATTGATCTTTTGCGTTGGCATCAATCTTTTGTGGGGCAACAAGATTCGCGTGGCCAATCTCTTGCCAGCACTGGTAATTGGCGCGGTCTGGGTCGTCTTTTAATCAATCAGACGACTATGGAATCACGCTTGCTTAGGCATCCCATCGGTAATTTTAATCTGATCGAGCAGCTGACGCAGGGCTGGATTATGATTATCGCTGCGGTAGACGAGGTTGAAGGTAAAGCGTTGGTCAGAGGCATCCTTGATCGGCCAATAGCGGATGTGGCGGCTGGTCCTATCGTAAGCCTTGATCAGCTCGCGGGGGTAAAATGCTAGTGCCTTGCCCAGACTGACCAGCATCTGCATGTGTTCAAACGAAAAGACGCGCTCGACGTTTAAAGCCTGGCTATTTAATCCCAGACTTTCTAGAAAGGCCCGCTTGAGATAGGATGATTCTTCATTGCTGTAATAGATGATCGGGTAGCGCCGCAGCTGTTCAATGGAAACGGCATCTTTGATCGGCAGTCGTTCACTGGCGCCGATCACCATCTGATCCGTGTGCAGCAACGCGGTTTTTAGGCCCATCTTGGAAAATTCCTGGTCAAAGCCGTAATGATCCATCACCACAGCGCAATCCAGATCATTCATCAAGACATCGGTAATGACGTGTTCGGGACCAGCTTCAGCAATAAAAACGTCAATGTTGGCATCCAGTTCAAAGATCAAGTCGCGCAGCAGCAAAGTGTCAAAAGGTGAGAAGTACCCAATCGTTAAGCGATGCCGCGATCGTTCGTCAAAATGCTGAACAGCCTGATTGGTATCGTTGATCATTCTCAAGATAACCTGACAGCGCTCCTTAAAGAAACCGCCAGCCGTTGTCAGAGTAACTTGATTCTTGCCACGCGTAAACAATTTGACGTTGAGTTCATCTTCTAAACGCTTCATCTGTCTTGAAACGGCCCGTTGTGAAACGTAATGTGCCTGCGCGACTTTTTGAAAGCTGCCCAACTCGCTGACTTCCATAAAGATTCTTAACTGATCGAGATTCAAGTTTTTCCCTCCTGCCTGCCGAATGAAATAGTTCGGGTGTCGGCATATTTTAGCACTACTTAGGCTACAAGTTCAATGCTAAACTTATCTTGTTAAATGATTAACAATAGGTGCAAGACTGGCCCAGTACTAATCGGCATTTCTCAAAACCATTACTTAAGCAGTGAATGCGAGTCTTAGTTTTTATAGATACAGCCGAACGTTAGTAGGACCATAATGCTGTTTTATCTAAATTCGGAAAGTCTGATGGTCACTTGTCTTAGCACATATATTGTTATCTGGATGCAAAAGCAGTTAGTCATATCAAAGCAGATTAGTGAGCATGGTAAAGATAAGGAGAATCGATTATGAAAATGAAAGCTGCCGTTGTTCGTCAAGCTACGGATCCATACAAATTTGAAGAAGTCGAACTTGCTGAGCCAAAGAATGACGAGGTCCTGGTACGCATCACTGCCAGCGGTCTTTGCCACACTGATGAATTTGGCCGCACGCTTGGCATGTCGCCAATTGTTTTGGGACATGAAGGGGTCGGCATCATTGAAAAACTGGGCGAAAACGTCAAAGACTTTGCGGTTGGCGATCATGTAGCCTTTTCATACGCCTTTTGCGGTCACTGCAAGAGCTGCGTTCAAGGCCGTCCTCAATACTGTGAAAAATTTAACGAAATTAATTTTGGCGGCGTGGGTGCTGATTGTCAGAGCAAGCTGTCGCAAAACGGTCAGCCGGTAGCAATGTTTTTTGGCCAATCATCATTTGCTCAATATGCTACGATCAGTGAAGAAAGCATCGTAAAAATCGATGAAGACGTTGATCTGGCCATGATTGCACCATTTGGCTGTGGCGTTCAGACTGGTGCCGGGGCCGTCTTAAACACGCTGCGTCCCCACGTTGACGAAACGTTGGCTGTCTTTGGCTGTGGTGCGGTTGGCTTTAGCGCGATCATGGCTGCCAAGGTGGCGGGCTGCCGTCAGATTATTGCGGTTGGCGGCAATGAGCACAGTCTGGCACTGGCCAAGGAACTGGGCGCAACCGACGTAATCAACCGCAAGCAGCTGCCGGCTGGTCAAACGATGGCCCAGGCAGTCCAGGCAATCTCAAATGGCGGCGTCAACTATGCCATTGATACCTCTGGCAATGGCAACATGATCCAAAACGCCATTCAAAGTACCTGTCTGAATGGTAAAATCGTTTTGCTGGCGCCATCTGGTGAAGTTGAGAACTTTGACTTTGGTAAGGACGTCTTGATGGCATATCGGACCGTAATTGGCTGTTGTGAAGGTGACTCCAATCCAAAGATCTTTATTCCGCGGTTGGTTCAACTCTACAAAGAAGGGCGGTTCCCAATCGACAAGATCATTACCAAGTATCCATTTGAACAGTTGGAACAGGCTCGAGAAGATTCCAACGCTGGCAAGGTTATCAAAGCCGTTGTGACGATGGAGTAGGCATTTAAATCCTCAGTAAATGAAAAAACAGCACTGTAAGGTTTACAATGCTGTTTTTAAATTATTTTTCAGCTTTTAACCGCGCCATTGACCAAAAAACTGATATCCAGTGGAACGACACGGTTGGTCAGTTCACCGATAGACAAAAAGTCAACGCCACAGCCGCGATAGGATGCAATCGTAGTCAAATCAATACCACCGGACGCCTCGGTAAGAATTCCAGCAGGGACCAGCTTTTGCCATTCTTTAATCGTGGCCGGTACCTGGTTATCAAACATGATCGCGTCGGCATGATGAGCAATCGCGGTCCGCAGCTGACTCTCTGTTTCGACCTCAACTTCAACGCGCGTCATTGGTCCAACGCTTTGCTTGGCCAGATCGATTGCCTTGCCAACGCTGCCTGCCAATGCCAGGTGATTGTCTTTTAACATAATCCCGTGCGTTAGTCCCATACGGTGATTAAACCCGCCACCAGCACGTACGGCCGCTTTTTCGAACATTCTTAGTCCAGGCATCGTTTTGCGTGTATCCACGATCTTGATGGTTGGATCAGCTAACAGCTGGACGGCTTGAGCAGTTTTAGTAGCAATCCCGCTCATGTGCTGCAGCAGATTCAAAATAACGCGCTCACCGCTCAGCAAAACGGCTGCTGATCCTTTGACGTGTGCCAGCTCGGTCTTTTTGGCGACTTTTTCACCATCGCTGACCAATAGTTCAACTTCAGCACCGCCTAAAAGGTCATAGACGGCATTGATAACCTGCAGACCGCAGACAATTCCATCTGCCTTGGCAATAAACGTTCCTTCAATGACATGATCGGGTAGGGGAGCAAGACTGGCATCCCCAAATTCCAGATCTTCTTTTAAAAAGGCAGTCAGTTTTTGTTTTAGAAGAAAATCATTCAGCATGAGCGCCCTCATTCTTTCCTGGCTCCGGCAATGCCAAGACAGCCACCGAACCAATAATCAACGAAATCATGAAAATCAAGAAAATCATATTGATGCTGACGTGTTGGTCAATCCAAACCCCAACCAGCAGCGGTCCAACCACGGCACCAATTCGGCCCATTCCTTGCGCCATCCCGGTCATCGTCCCGCGAACATCAGTCTCATACAATGTTGGCGTCAAAGCGATAATGGCACCATAAGCTCCCAAGTTGAAGAACGATAAGATGCAGCCGGCAAGAACCGTCAGTGTACTGCTGGAAACATTGCCGAACATGATTGCTCCCAGCGCTGTTCCCAACATGTAGATGGCAAAAACATACTTAATCTTGATTTTGCCGGCAAGCCAAGCCGCCAGATAGTATCCAGGCAACTGGGCCACCACAATGATCGTCGTATAGCCGAAACTTTCGATGACGCTGTTGCCCCGTGCCAGCATAATGCTTGGCAGCCACATAAACATCCCGTAGTAGCTGAACATTACCATCAGCCAAGCAATCCATAGCAGAACGGTCTTGCCATGAAACGACTTTTTTAAGGCTTGGCCCAAAGCAACATGCTGCGTTTGGACGTGACTGATTTCTTGAATGTTGCGGCGCATCATGATGGCAAAAAAGCCAGTCAGTGCAGTAACCAGTAACAGACCCCGCCAGCCAATCGTGGTGCTGAGCAAAAACGACAGAAATGAGGCAATCAGCCAGCCAATCGCCCAAAAGCTATCAGCCATAATCAGCATTTGTGAGCGCTTGTTGCCCTGGTATAAGTCAGAAATGTAAGTAGCAGCTACTGGCAGTTCGCCACCGAGTCCCATTCCAACAAAGAAACGAATTACCAAAAAGCTTTTAAAGCCAACCGCGGCTGCTAAGACCACATTCCCCAGCGAAAACATCAGCAGGGTAATGATCAGCGTGTTCTTGCGGCCAATTCGATCAGCCAGGTGACCAAAATAAAAGCCACCGCAGATCATCCCAATAGTGCTGACCGAACTGATCAATCCGGTCTGTGAATTAGCCAGTCCCCAAGCCCTGCGAACAATCGGCATGATAAATGACAGCAGTCCCACGTCCAGCGCGTCAAACATCCATGCCGTACCAATAATTAAAAACGTGGCAAATGCAGTCTTTTTAACGTTAATACCTTGATCCATTTTACTTCTCCCTTAACCAGTTATTAAAAAAGTATTAGTTACTTTTATTGTGATCAAGTGTAATCCTTTGGCGGCCGAATACAAGTTTTATTTGGCGATTTACCAAACCAGTTAACAATTATGCGATCGCTGCCATTACTGGATTGATCGCGTTTTGTAAAAGTAAAATATACCTAAAATAATTTAAGGACTGGTATTTTCGAAAGCGCTTATCCAGGGGATGCTAATTGACTGATAAAATCAGCATCTCAAAAATAAACAGTGACTAGATAATCTCGTTAGCCAATTAAAAGGCGGCGAGATTTATGAAAATGAGCCGTTCGACTGGCTTTTAAGGTGGCAGCCTGTTTTGACCTGCCAAATGATTTCTGATACGCTGTTTTTATGTTTAGCAATTACAAAGTAAGGAGAAGTCGATGCCAAACAATAATTTAAAAAACGATCGTCCGCTCTGTTCATGGGTCAACCTGGAAAACCCGCTTTACGTGAAATATCATGACTGTGAGTGGGGCAAACCGGTCCATGACGATCACCAGCTGTTTGAAATGCTGCTTCTTGAGTCGTTTCAAGCCGGCTTGTCATGGGAAACGGTGCTAAACAAACGCGCTGCTTTCAAACAGGTATTTGCGGGATTTGATGTTGGCAGGGTCGCTAAATTTAATGATGAGGACTGTCAGCGGCTATTGCAAAATTCAGGGATCATCCGGCATCGTTTAAAGATTCGCGCGGCGGTTGGCAATGCCCAGATTTTTATGGCTATCCAACAAGAATGGGGTACTTTTTCAAATTATCTGTGGCATTGGACGCAAGGGGAGACGGTTCGCGAAATCGGTCAAACCAGCTCACAGCTGTCCGATGAAATTGCCAAAGATCTTAAAAAACGCGGGATGAAGTTTGTGGGTACGACTACGATTTATGCCTATCTGCAGGCAGTCGGCGTAGTCAACGGTCATGAGCGCTCCTGCTGGCTGGGAAGTCACGCTAGTCATGCTTAAACTGGCTGACTGCCTTGACAGCATAAATTTACATCGGCCATGATAGTTAATGCGTTTGATAGCGTTTACAATTTAGCAGGCAGTTTATTTGCATCCCCGCCTCAGCGTGCTATGCTGAAGACAACGAACTGTAATGAGGTGATTTTAATGACGGATTATCAAGAAAAGCTGAATGAAGCACGGGCCAACAATCACAATCTGTTTGGTGCATTGGGCGAGACCGGCAAAGGCTTTAACGCTATGCATGATGCTGCAGTCAAGGATGGCGCGCTAGATTTAAAGACTAAGGAGCTAGAGGCGATTGCGATCGCGATTGCCATGCGCTGCGAGGGATGTATCGTTCAACATGCCAAGGCGTGCCTGAAAGCTGGCGTTACCAGAGATGAACTGGTTGAAACGATTGGCATTGCTGTCATGATGGGTGGCGGTCCAGCAACGGTTTATGGCGGCAAGGCATTGGACTGCTATGATCAGTTTGTCCAGGCCTCAAAATAAGCTATCGTCAAAAACGACATAAGTGATAATTAGATAAATAAAAATGGCGCGGAGCAATCCGGGCCATTTTTTAATTCGTATTATCTGAAGGCCGGATTTAGATCTAAAGTCGAAGCCTGTTTGAAGTTTGGCATTGCTTTATATGACAGAAATCAGCTCAATCAAGTTTTCCGTATGCTTCGTCATCAACTGGTTCCAGCCATTCGTTGGATGTTTCCGTACCTGGAATGCCAAATGCCAGATGACTGAACCAGCTGTTTTGCTTGGCGCCGTGCCAGTGCTTGACGTTGGCTGGAATCTCAACGATATCGCCAGGCTTCAGACTTTGAGCTGGTTTGCCTGCTTCTTGATACCAGCCTTCGCCATCAACGCAGATCAGGACCTGGCCACCGCCACTGGCTGCGCGATGAATGTGCCAGTTGTTGCGGCAGCCTGGTTCAAAAGTAACGTTGCTGATTGCCAAAGGATCGCCTGGTTTTGACAAGACGTTAAGATATGACTGGCCGATAAAGTATTGAGCGTAGGCGTCATTTGGCTGACCAATCCCGAACATCCCGCCGTGAGCATTGGCAGGATCCTTTAAGTCCTCGGCATAGACTTCTTTGGCCTGATTGAAGGCGGCCCAGGCATTTGGCCAGCCAGCATAGAAAGCCAGGTGAGTCAGCAGTTCAGCCATTTCTTGTTTGGTGACGCCATTTTTACGAGCCGTGGCCAGGTGATAATGCAGCGAATTGTCAGTAATGCCTTTGCCAATCAGTGCGCTGATCGTGGCAATACTGCGCAGCTTTAGCGACAGTTTGTCTTCACGTGACCAGACCTCGCCAAACAGCACATCGTCGTTTAAATGAGCAAATTCTGGGGCAAACTCGCCCAGTGCATCGTGTCCTGCAGTTTGTTTCATTAGATTTTACCTCCATAAACCGGGAAAAAGCCATCTTTCCCATAATCTTTGATGTGTTCCAGATGCTTCATCGTTTCCAGATCATCAGCCCCAATAACAAAGTCAACATCAGCATTCTGCTTCATATGGTCGGGGTTGGCCGTCTTAGGCAGCGGCAGAAGACCAAGCTGCAGATCATAGCGGATGCACAGCTGAGCTACGGAAACGCCATATTTGTCAGCCAGCTCATTTAAGACTGGATTGGCTAAAACGGCGCCGTGCGCAACTGGTGAGTAGGCCTCAACCAAAATATCGTTCTGCTGACAAAAGTCGATCAGTTCAAATGGGGTGTTCGTGACGTGGGCCAGAACCTGATTGACGGCTGGGCGAACCGTTGCGTGATCCAGAATGTTCTGCAGATCGTGCTGGTTGAAGTTGGAAACGCCAATCGCGCGCAGCTTGCCGGCATGGTAGGCGTCCTCTAATGCCTGGTAAGCGGCCAGGTTGCCGGCTTCATGACGGTCAGCGGATTGATTGACTTCTTTCCAAGGCTGCGGACTGTGAATGATCATCATGTCAATGTAATCCAGTCCCAGTTTCTGCAGCGACTCTTCGATTGCCTGGGCAGCTGACTCGTAGTCTTTGAGCTCAGCTGCCAGCTTGGTGGTTACAAAGATCTCATCGCGGGCCTTGCCAGATTGCTGAATGCCGCGGCCAACGCCTTTTTCGTTTTCGTAGGCTTCAGCAGTGTCAATATGACGATAGCCCAGCTGCAGAGCCGTAGTCACTGCTTTTTCAGCCGCATCGTCATCTAAAAGCCAGGTGCCTAAAGCAAGTTTGGGAATCTTGACGCCATTGTTTAGCTGGTAGTCTTCATTAAGAATCGTCACTTAAGATCACTCCTTGGTGGTTTTGCTTGATAGTTCATTCCTGGAATCTGATCCAGGGGTAAATTAGAGATGCTGTCGGGATGATAGACGGCTTTTTCGGTACCGGCCTTGATTGCTTCTTTGTAGTACCAGTCTTTATAGTCGAGTTCCTTGAGATAGAAGTTGAGCTGCTCAATCTGATCAAGGACGTGCTGACGCTGCTCTTTAATAATGGCATAGCGTTGTTCCAGCGTTGCATCGCCTTCCGCGCACAGATCAACGTATTTTTTGATCTGGCGAATCGGCATTCCGGTACCTTTTAGGCAGTTTAGAATACGCAGCCAGGGGAAATCGGTATCTTCGAAAACACGGATGCCATTGACGCGCTTAACGTTGGGCAGCAAGCCTTCCTTATCGTAGTAGCGCAACGTGGAAGGGGTAACGCCCATCATCTGAGCAACCTGAGAGATGGTGTATGACATTTCCCAGCCTCCTTTCATTTCATCAGCTGATGTCTTTATGCTAAACCTTAAAGTTAACTTTAAGTCAATGGTTAAATGAGATTTTTTACGACCTTTCTTGAAAAATAAAACAGCCCCAGCCGGAAATTACCAGGCTGAGACTGTTGAATTGATGTTTTGAATTGATGTTTGTGTTGATTGCAGGCTGTGAAAAGTCAGATCGATCCGAGAAGCATTGCAGCTATTCAGCGATAACTTGGCCAGTAATGCATAAAACGTCAGCTAGAATCATCGTAACTAAAATTGCTGGCAAACTTAAGTGAATCAAAGGAACCAAATAAGTCGTGAAATTATAAAGCACTAAAAATAAAAACATTAGAAGGTTGCAGACACCGAAATGCTTGAGCCAGTTATGCCGCTTAACCAGTTGTTTCAGTTCTTTCAAATTAATCACTCCCCAATCAATAAATTCTCAGCTGGACGTCTTTGGGCAGATTATTGTAGAGCCAGGTCGCGTCTTTTTTGGAAACTTGAATCGTATCGTCAACATGATTGCCCAGCTTAGGTTCCGCCTCAATGTCGGTATTCTGGCCAACGCTTAACCAATTGATGGACTTAATGTCTTTGCCATCAGTATCGTAATGAAAGATCGATGGACCTCTAAGATCGCCAACCAAAAGCTGATGTTGTCCAGCAGCAAGGTTGACTCTGGCGTTGAGAATATAGACAACCTTTTTACTGTTTAAAATGTAGATCTTGTTTTGTTTAGGAAAGGCAGCCATGGTAAGATGCCGACCGCTAATTTTGGGATAGGCGCCTTTTTCCGAGGATTGGTCAATTTGAAGGGTCCGCAATCGATTGGTATGGACGCGCAGCTGGCATAACTGGTTTTTAGTTCAGTAGGCGGTTGATTAAAGATCCCACCTAGATTAACGAAGACTAGTTCAATCAAAACAATGCTGAGTTTTAGCATCTGCTTGATTTCACGATTCATTTTTCAAAATACTCTTACAAGTTAATTTAGCCGTAAAGATTGTTTAAATAATAGCAATTGGATGATTTAACCCTGGATCGTCCAATGCATCTGAGTTCTAAAAATCTTTCATATATGCCAATACCATCAAATACTAACCAGATTGATCATAATGTCAACTACGCTTTATGTAGCTTTAAAAGTATTTGATTAGATCAGCTAATTTGTTTTCATTAAGTTTTAATTGTTTAAATGATAAAAAGGATGCAGGCGATATCGTCCGCATCCTCTTTTGTTTTGAAATAGTTCGGGATTTGCTGAAATAAATCAAGCTTGTAAGGTAATGGAATTATTGATATTGCTGTGGCGGTATCCATAACCGAAATAGAGTACCATGCCGATCACAAACCAGATGCCGGCCCCAATCCAGGTTTCTTTTGATAGAAACGACATCATAAACAGGCAGGCAAAACCGGATAGCAATGGCAGAACTGGATACAAAGGAACCTTGAAGCCGCCTTCGTTAAGAATGTCAGCACGCTTGCGCAGTGGGATGATCCCAAACGAAACCATCGTAAAGGCCAAGAGCGTACCGATATTAACCAGATTGGTAAGACTATCTAAGGATACGAAACCGCCCATAATGGCAATTACAATGGCAACGGCCCATAAAGCGATTTTTGGCGTGTGCGACTTTTTGTCCAACTGGTGCAGCGAGGTTGGCAAAAGGCCGTCACGACTAAGCGAGTAGATCAGCCGAGATGAAGCGTAGATCGCGGTAAACATGCAGGTAGCCATGCCAATCAGCGCTCCAATCGAAAGCAGAGAGGCCAGCCAGCCTTGGTGGACGGACTGCAGAGCAAACGCAACTGGGTTGGCAACGTCCAAATGCTTGTAGTTGACCATGCCAGTCAGAACCAGCGATACCCCCATGTACAGCACCGTGGCGATCAGCAGCGTACCAATGATTCCAATCGGCATGTTCTTTTTGGGATGCTTGACTTCAGCCGCGGAACTCGAGATACAGTCAAAACCTAAGAAGGCAAAGAAAACGGTTGTTGCCCCCTTGAACGCACCGTGCGCCCCATATGGCAGGAACGGATGGTAGTTGGCCTTTTTGACAAAGAAGATGCCAATCACAATAAACGCAACGATGATTAAAAGCTTAACCACAATGGCGATATTGTTGACGCGAACCGATTCATGCATCCCATATGAAAGCAGCCAGGTGATCAAAAGCACGCTTAGAATCGCTGTCAGGTTAATATAGGTACCGCCAGCGGGATTAAACGGACCAGACAGCGATTTGGGAATGTTGACGCCGCAGCTGGCCAGCAGCGAGTTGAAGTAGGCCGCCCAGCCAGTCGAGACGCAGGCAACGGCCAACAAGTATTCCAAAACCAGTGCCCAGCCCATGATCCAGCCGATGAACTCGCCATAGATGATGTTGCCGTATGAATAGGCACTGCCGGCTACCGGAATGGCTGATGAGAACTCGGCATAACACATCCCAGCCAAGCCGCACACTACCGCGGCGGCCAAAAAGGAAAGCGTCACGCCTGGACCGGCATCATTGGCCGCGACCGTTCCCGGCAGGATGAAGATCCCACTGCCGATGACAGCGCCGATCCCCATTGCCATTAAATCTCCGGCATTCATGGTCTTGGGCATTTGGCCGTCAGTCTTCATGTAGCTGGCTAGACTCTCTTTGCGAAACAGATCCATATTATCAACCCCCCAGATCTGACAAGTAACAAAAACCGATCACTATTTAATTTATTTTCAAATTCATTAATAATCTTGCTACCAATACTAGTACTGAAAAAATTAAAAATCAATTAGAAAATATTCAAAGCTTTTAATACTTAACGTTAAATAAAATTAAAATGACACCGATTGCAACTAAATGTTTTTAAGTGGGTAAATAATTTTTAGAAGAGTCAACTGTCAATCATTAATTGTTAAACAGAGCATAAATAAAAAGCCTACAGCCTAACACTGTGAGCTAATAAAAAGAGCGCTCTTATTTGGTAAGGAGCGCCTAGCCGGCTGGTTGGCTAGAAAGCACCAACTGCACGCGGCCTAATCATCATCTTAGTTATATTATCTGACATCCCATTAACAAAACTTTGATGCGACAAGGATTTGAGACGTCACACGGATAACTAGTCTTCAAATGATTGGATGCAGACCAATTGATCGTTTGAGATGTGCTCATTCAATGCGTTGGCCAGATCACTAGAGATTACCCCAGCGGCAGCCTGTTGCTGAACATAGCTGTGCTCATCTTGAAACGCCTCAATGGCTAATGTCCGCAAAACGTTGATGTCCATTTCGCCTCGGGAATGGAAACGATCCAAAGTCTGCTGGCGATTCAGATACATGCGGCGGACCATCGCGACTTCATGGACGTTGTCGGACGTCTGCACTTCATCGAGAAACTCGTTGACATCGGTCATGGTCATGTTAAAGATTGACTCTAACCGATCAAAGTACTGCTGACGAACGACCTTGGATTTATCCTGTAAGGTTTTATCGTCGTGGATTTTCTGGAGTTGTGCAAACGTCTGGGGATGATGCTTATGCAGCTTATGACTCAAACGTTTCCACTTAAACCGGTAATGCCAGATTCTTAAAAATGCAAACAGACCATGCTGACTGTGCATTAAGGCATCGCGACCAATCATGCGGTTATAGACCTGCTCTTCTTTGGCAGTGACGACGCCATTTTCACGCAGCTCAGCCAGGGTCTGCATTTCAATGCCGCGCGCCTGACTGGCAAGTCGATCATAGACGTTGCGATTGATCTTAAAGGTCAGCGTCATCTGACTGCTCAGCTGGTCAATCAAAAGAGCCTGTTCTTTTTTGTTTTCTGGCGATTCGCTCAGTTCATCGATTGCATATTGTACGGTATGAATCAGCTGATCTTGGAACTCATCATTGGTATAGTTTTTAGTCTTGGCTGGCAGCAGACGCGGAAAGGCCAGCGTGCCGACCGTCAGACTGATCAAAATGACGATGGCGGCCAAAAGAATCAGCTGATTGCGGGTTGCCAGCTGCGCGCTTTCGGTTAGCACGGGGATGGAAAAGGCCATTGCCAGCGTAATCGTACCGTGAATTCCGCCTAAAGCAAGCAGCAGACCGTCACGTTTCGGATTCGTGGAATGCATGTCGACTAATTTGAAACGTGCCCATAGATAGCGAATCAAGCTCATTGCCAGGTAAAGACCTAGTGCTAAGAGCGCCAGTTTCAAAATCGTGGCGGTCAAAGTCTGGCTGACGACTTCTGGCAGCATAACCCCCAGCAGCACAAACACAAAGCCGTTTAACAGACTGGCAATAATATTCCAAAGCGTCGTTGTAGCGTTCTGCACGCGCGAAGAGAAGAAGTGAGCCGCAGCTGGTCATACAAGATACTGTGCACGATTCCGGCTGCCACGACTGCCAGAATTCCTGAAAGGTGCATTTCCTCAGCCAGCCAGTAGACGGCAAATGGAGTCATGACGTTGATTGGAATGACGATCGAACCGATATCGACGTGAGTTCGCATCAGCGTCGTTCGCAGTGCGATCAGCATCCAACCCATTAGCGAGCCGAAAATAATCCCGCCAAAGAACACGTACAAAAAGGTTAAAACGCCATGGCCCAGCGAAAATTCCCCAGAAGTCAATGTCCCGGTAGCCAGACTAAACAAGACCAGTCTGGAAGCATCGTTGAACAGCGATTCGTATTCCAGAGTCTCATTAACGTTTTTTGGCATCTCAACATTGGTCGTCAAAGACTTAACCGCGACGGCATCCGTTGGCGTAATGATGGCCGCCAGCATGAAGGCCAGCGCATAAGTGAAATGCTGCGGTAAAGCCAGCTTGAGGCCGCCACCAACCAGAATTACCGTGACAACGGCCAGGCCGACTGCCATTGACAGAATCTGGCGAATATTTTGCGAAAGCTGGCGAAAGGAAACGTTTTGGCCATCGTTAAACATTAATGGCGCGATAATCAGTAGCATGAAAATCTCCGGCTCTAAAACGATGGCATGCGTATCAATCGGCAAGATACTCAGCATGATGCCGGCTAGGATCTGATAAATCGCCAATGGCAAAACCGGCCAGAGCAGATGAATGATGTTGGCCGCCACAACGGTTATCAATAGCAGGCCAACAATATAGACAGTGGTCATAAGGTTCCTCCCAATATTAATTTATTTAATTATAACTGATCAGACCAGACTGCGGATACCGACAAGCACTTTATTATCCCGATAATTTATTGACGATATGATATCTTATGTAAAATTATGTGCAGGACTGAACTGAATTAAATCATTTGGCTTTCTTTTACGGCATCCCGACTTAACCAGCTTGCACCTAAAATCGCCAGCATGTCTTACAAAGAAGTTCTCATTAAGTCATAAAAAAAGAGCGCCCTTATATAAGGAGCGCCCAGCCGGCTTACTAAGCATTGATGACCGTAATCAAAGATTGATTAAATTATTTTGAAGCCCATTTGACTTTGAGCATGTTATAATACTTTAAGTTTTATAAGACTATGATTGAAATTAAGTAAAGAAGGGATCTACGTGACACTTACTGGAGCAGATTGGCAGCTTTTAGAATCAATCATCGTTGTCTTGCCGAAAAAGAAACTTAAAAAAGTGTGTAAGCATACCGATGCAACCAAGAAAGCCATTAAGCAGGTACGCAAAGGCCAGTCTTTTGTAAGAGAATGGGACCCAAAAGTGGCATCTCAGACTTTGCAGTATTTAGAAAAGCACGTTTATAAAAAGGACCTGGCTAAAATGAATCAGCACCGGTTGATCTGCAACTATCACGTGATGATCAACGACTTGAATCGGGCAATCTTTGATGAAAACTATCGTGGGCAGTATCCGCCACTGACCCGTGAATCGCGCATTCAGATTGAGCGCAATCCTTTAGTCCAGCCAGGGGAAGGCTATCGCAACATTATTGATTATTATCTGGATGATGGGCTGATGGGAGCACCCAGATATGCCAAGCTGCATGAGGCCACGATTGGCGAGGTTCTGGATGAAATGGCGATTATGGGGCAGTACAGCATTTAAGAAAACATTCAATCAAAACCAAAGCGTCTGGCAGCCCGCCAGACGCTTTTTTGATTCAGCTTTCAAACAGATACGGCTGATCAAAACGCACCATTAAGTCTGGCAGCCGCTGTTTCAATCGTTGCTGCGCGGTCAGATCATAAAAATAACTGGTCTGGGTTTGAACGTCTACCATCTCTAGATAATGAGTATAAACCTCATGACCTGCCAATTGATCAAGCACGACTTGTTTTAAAAGCTCGTCTCCCTGCTTGATAGCTTTCTGATCCTCAATCGGGGATGTCTGCCAAAGATTGAGCGAGGCATTGATAAAACGCGAAGTGGGCGTTCTCTTTAAGGGTGGGGGAGTTTTGGAGTCGCGAATCGCCATGATTATTTCGGCATCGCTGGCCGCTTGATCGATTCCTAGATAGTCAGTCAGTTTTTGATGCTGTTTTGCATAGCAGGGACTGTTGGTTAAGACACCCAGCTGGATGGGCTGAATCTTTAAATCAAGCTGGGTAGGCTCGATCAGATAGGTACCAGTGGCATCGCTTAAAAGCCAATGAAATGGATGGACGATGTCATGATCGTGCCAGATTACGCCATTTAGTGCTACCGAGTCCAATTCTGCAGCGATTTCGGCAACTGATGCGTGCGTGCCCAGCAGCCAGCCGATCAAGTCCTGTGGCGACAGATTCAGATGATGGCTTTGGGGATGGTCATAATAAACCTGCGGACCGGGAAAATATAGCTCAGCTGCCCATAAGCCCGCCGAATTCAAGCCATCGCCAATCAGATAGTGGTGATTGATTTTGCGCATCCCGCCTAAGATCGCGTAATCGTTGGCAAATGAGTCGCATTCCGGCAGACTCTGCCATTGATAATCGATTGGCAGATATCCCAGCTGCCATGGCGTGGAGCGGGTTGGAAAGTCCATCGTGCGCCCGACAAAGCGATGCCGTTGTCTGGTTGTAAAACTGATTGCCGTACACATGCTATCAACGCCTTTTTCTTAAACTTCACGGCAATTCTAGCATTAATTTAAGCGAATCACTAGTTTCATAACCGGCTATAATAAATTAAAAGGGGTTGAAAGAAAATGGGAATTCTACTGCAGATCTTGAGTATTTTGATTGCTCTGGTCGCAATTACGGTTAGCTGGCAGATCGTCCGCAACACGCATCGCATTGCCTTTCATGGTGAATCAGCCTGGCGCAAGGCATTATTTGAGGCAATCGACAATCCGCGCTGGACGGCAGCTGACCTGGAAAAAATCCGCAACCGTATGAACTTAAAGATTCTGGCGTTTTATGAGCATCGCTGTTTTGGTACCGATGATTCACAGCAGCCATCGTTTGAAAAGCTGCGCCACGAACTGGATCACTTTGCAGAACTGGACAAAGGCGAAAAGTCGCTGGATCTGCGCATCTTTTTTGAAATTGACCGGCTGCTGCGTCTGCTCAACGAAAGCAACCGTGAAACGCTGCCATATTCTGAAACACGGATTTTAAGGCAGCTGGTGCGCATGAAACTGAAAAACGACTGGCTGGTCTTCAATGGTCAGAATAAAGAGTTCAATAACGACGAAATCATCGAAAAATGGCTGCCATAACCCGTCAGATGACTGAGGCACGGTTATTTAAAAGCCAGCGCCGGTTTTGTATAATTAAGTTAAAGATGTTGTCTTCAGCAATTAGTTTAAAACAGCCAAAGGAGGAAGAATGATGACGCGCATGATAACCCGTTTGGCAGCCGCCGTTTTGCTGGCGACCGCGGTATCAGGAGGTACAATTGCCGCTACCACCAAATCGTCGCCAATTGCCCAGGCTGCGCAGACCATTAAGCTGAACGAAAAACAAGCTTTGGCTAAATTCAAGCAAAAATATGCCAAGGCCAAGATCAGCGAAATCAGTCTGGAAAAGCACCATAATCGTTATCAGTACGAGATTTCCGGCTTTGATTCACAAAAGGAATATTCAGCTAAGATCGATGCACAGACTGGCAAATTATCCGCTGCCAAAACTGAAAAACTTGATGCTGACGACCATGAGACGGCAATCAAGCTTAATCAGGTCATCAGTCGTCAAAAAGCCAATCAATTAGCTGAAAAAGCCGCTAAATCCGGTCAAGGCCGCGAATGGACGCTGGAAACCGATCATGGTCAAACGATCTGGCAAGTTGACGTGGTTGACGGTCATCAAAAAACCGAAGTTAAAATCAATGCTGTCAACAAAAAGGTGATCAGTGTCGAGACCGATGATTAGCTAAAAAATGCTCGTCAAGCTGTTTAAAACTTGGCGGGCATTTTTAAGGTAGCTGGTTCTCTCTGTTTTTTGAAAGTAGCATTAAAATTTTAGTTTTAATGCGTTTGTATTTTAAAACCGTTTTGGATGCCTATATTTATCTATATCTAACATGATCTATTTAATTAAGGAGTTTGCCATGATTAAAATTACTGCCGTTGATCCCCAAGACCTGCCAGCCATCCTGCGCATCGAACGACTTGGCTTTAACGAGGCCGAAGCTGGAACTGCTGCTCAGTATCAGGCACGGATCAATCAGCTTGCCGATACGTTTCTGGCAGCACGCGACGCCGATCAGCTCGTTGGCTTTATCGTCGGTCCAGTCGTTGATGCGCGTTTTAAATATATTGAAGACTGGATGTATGAAGCTAACGTACAAAATCGCGCTCAACCTGGCGGCAACCAGATGATTCAAACGATTGCCGTTGATCCTGATTATCGTGGCCAAGGGATTGGCTCCAGTCTGCTGCAGGCCATAGAAAAACAGGCAATTCAAAACCAGCGGCATCACATCGCGCTGACCTGTTTACTGGATCGCGTGCCATTTTATGAGAAAAACGGCTATGTTAATCAAGGCATCGCAGCGTCAGCGCATGCCGGCGAAGTCTGGTACAACATGACCAAGCTTTTGCCCAGCCAGCCACATTCCCTTGGTTAGCATTTCAGTTATTTCAATCTTTAACTGCGGCTTGTCACTGGACAAAATGAATCTTAGAATAAAAGCAGTCAATTCGTTTTTGAGGAGTGATCTTAATGATTAAAGACGGCTTTATCCCTTTTGGTCCTTACCGAACTTATTATCGGATCGTTGGCAAGCCCAGCGATAAGGCACCTTTACTGCTGCTGCATGGCGGACCGGGATCGACACACAACTACTTTGAGGCTTTAGATGAGCTGGCGGAGCGTGATCAGCGGCAATTGATCATGTACGACCAGATTGGCTGCGGCCTTTCCTCAATGCCCGATCATCCCCAGGTCTATCAGGCTGCGACCTGGCTGCGGGAACTAAAGAATCTGCGGGAACGGCTGCATCTGGATCGGATCCATCTGTTGGGCCAGTCTTGGGGCGGAATGCTGGCAATCATGTATCTTTGTGATGAAATGCCGGCTGGAATTAAGAGCCTGATTCTTTCAAGTACCCTTTCTGATGCCCAATTATGGGGTCAAGAACAGCACCGTTTGATCAGTTTTATGAGCAAGGAAGATCAAGAAGTCATTGCTCAAGCTGAAGCAGCCAATGATTTCACTGGTGATGCCTATCAGCGGGTCAATACCCGGTTTATGGAACTGCACGCAGCGGCAGCACCTGATGAAAATGCTCCTGAATACCTGTGGCGCGAGAAAAACGTTGGCGAACTGGCCTATCAAACGGCCTGGGGACCCAATGAGTTTACGCCGACCGGCAATCTCAAGGACTATGACTATACCGCCAAGCTGCACAGTCTATACGTGCCAACGCTGATCACCAGTGGGACCAACGACCTTTGTACGCCCTTGGTTGCCAAGACGATGGCCGACGCCCTGCCCAATTCGCAATGGCATCTGTTTAACGGCACGCGGCATATGTCGTTTGTCGAAAAGCCTTTGGAATATCAAGCAGTACTACAGGATTGGCTGGATCAGCACGATTAGACCAGCTCAAGCAGTCAGACTGCCGCGATGGTACGTTGCAAAGATGACAAAGCTCCCTGCTCAGGCAAATAGCCCCGGCAGAGAGCTTTTTATTTATCAGTAGTTGTCATTCATCCGTAAGCACACCATAACAACCCTGTGCAAAAGCATTGATAGCTTAGCTGCAGTGGTCGCTGAAAACTATGATGATTATTAAAAGTGTACTATTTTGTGTACACAAATGTTATAATTAAACCAACAAACCAAGGTGGTGAATGATCGTGATTGAAGCTGTAACGACACGAGAATTGCGGAAAAATTTCAAGAAGTATGCTGATGATATAGTTGAATATGGTGATACGGTTTTGGTTGCAAGACCAGAAAATAAGAATGTTGTAATGATTTCTGAAAAAGAGTACAACTCTTGGCAAGAAACTAACTATCTGCTAAAAAGCGAGGCGAACAGGGCTGCTTTAAAGCATTCGATTGAACAGCTCGGCAAGCAGGAACATTTTTTAACGCCAGAAGAATTTGAGAGCTTAAACAGTCATGAATAAGCTGAATATTGTTTTTACAGCAGATGCTTGGGAAGAATATTTGGAATGGAAAAAGGCCAACCGATCAATGGTTAAACGTATTGACAAGCTGATCAGTGATACAATTAGGCATCCCTTTTCCGGATTGGGAAAGCCAGAGCCTTTACAACATGATCTGCAAGGCTTTTGGTCTAAAAAAATTAATGACGAGCATCGCATGGTATACGCGGTAACTGAGACGGCTATTCAAATCATCCAACTAAAGTATCATTATCATAAATAAGCAGAAAGGCCCCAGCGTGTTTGCTGAGGCCTTTTTAAGATAATAGATCAGTTAATGGTGTGATTACGTTCATACATGCATAAAGTCGCAGTAGTAGTCACAATGCATGGTTTGCGGAACCTGATCCCATTTGACTGGATAGCCGGCACCATGCGCGCAGAAAACCGAATCCGGCGTATTAGCCAGATCGGCAGTCGGCAGATAGTCCGCCTGCTGAATGATCTCGTCAGCATTATGACATGGTCGATAGCCAGCCGGTAGACACTCCAACTGTCCCTGGCCATGCGTATAGCCGCGCAGCACCGTGGCATAGTCGCTCATTTGGGCAACTGGCGCCAGACCGGTCAGCAAAACGCTGTCAGTCGTCTGGTCACCAAGCGGGTCAACCTCGCCATGCATCCGCTGCAGATCGTTAAGCGCGCGACCAACCTGAGTACTTGGAACTATTAGGCGGAAACGATACCACGGCTCTAAAAGCTGACATTGCTGCCGAGCTTTTAAAGTCATCAGTCCCTGCCGCAGCGCGCGACTGGCAGCTTGACGGAAGTCCCCGCCCTCAGTATGTTTAACGTGTGCGCGGCCGCCGACCAGCGTTACTTTAACATCAGTCAGCGGGGCACCGATCAAAACGCCTTTGGGACTGGTCTGCTCCAGACTGGTAATAATCTGATGCTGCCAGTTTTTATTCAGCACGTCGATACTGCATTGGCTGGCATAGCGCATCCCCGCTCCCCGCTTGGCCGGTTCCAGCAAGAGATGGGCTTCGGCATAGTGCCGCAATGGCTCAAAGTGGCCGACTCCCTCAATTGGCGCGGTGATGGTCTCGCGATATAAAATGCCGCCCTTGATGAAGTCGACGTCTATATCAAATCGTTCTAAAAGCAGCTGCTGCATAATCTCGAGCTGTACGGTCCCCATGATCTGAACGCGAATCTCCTGCAGCTGCTCATTCCAGACCACGTACAGCAGTGGATCTTCGTCAGCCAGCGTCTGCATGGCTTTTAAGCATTGGTGAACGTCATTTTCTTTCGGGTCTACCGCATAGCTCAACACGGGCTGCATAAGCGTCTGCGTGTCGTCTTTAAGCTTTCCCAGCCCTTGCCCCGGATAGGTTGTCGTTGGTCCGGCAATGGCACAGGTAGCGCCTGATGCAACCTGATTGATAATGGTAAACTTATTGCCATTGTATACCCGCAGCTGATTGGCTTTTTGATCCGGTAAAATCGCAGTCTTTGCCTTGAGACCGCCGCCCATCACCCGCACCCAGGTTAAGCGTTCACCCCGTTCATCATGTGAGATCTTAAACACCCGCGCCGCAAACTCGCTGGGAAATTCACGGGGCTGAGTCCATTGAGCAAGTGAAGCCAGCAAGGCATCGATCCCCTGCAGCTTTAATGCTGAACCAAAGCAGCAGGGAAAAAGCTGCCGGTGTTGAATCATCTGCCGAATCCGCTCATCTGAAAGCCGACCTTGATCCAGGTATTCTAACAGTGCATCATCATCTTGCATGGCCAGTTCTTCATGATCAAATGGTTTAAGATTGCCATTAAAATCCGTCAATGCAAAACAGCCTGGCGCCAACTCAGTCTGCAGCTGACTAAGGACAGCCTGACCATCAGCCGTATCAGCATCCATTTTATTGATAAAGATAAAAGTCGGAACGCGGTTTTCAGTCAGCAGCTGCCAAAGCGTTCTGGTATAGCCTTTAACGCCATCGGTTGCTGAAATTACCAAAACCGCATAGTCTAAAACCCGCAGCGCCTGTTCAGTCTGAGCGGCAAAGTCAACGTGGCCAGGGGTATCCAGCAGCGTGATGGACAGGTCGTCATACTCAAGCTTGGCCTGGTGGGAAAAAATCGTAATGCCACGCTTTTTTTCAAGCTGATCGGAATCCAGGAAAGCATCCCCATTGTCAACACGTCCCAGACGGCGAATGATTCCCGTCTGATAAAGCAGGGCCTCAGACAGCGTTGTTTTACCGGCATCAACATGTGCGATCATGCCAATCGTAATCTGTTTGCTCAATTCAATTCTCCTTTATGGTAGTGAGTTGCCGGCTGCCAGATAGATATCGTACCATTCCTGGTTGGTCAAGGTTATCTCGTTGCCTTGAGCACTATCGATAATATGCTGCGGATTCATCGTCCCCAAAAGCACTTGCATTTTTGCGGGATGTTTGAGAATCCAAGCAACCGCGATCGCATTTTTAGAAACATGATACTTATCGGCAAGCTGCTTTAACACCACGTTTAATTCATGGAACTCCTCATTGTCGATAAAGGTTCCCGCAAATGTACCATATTGAAACGGCGACCAGGTTTGAATCGTCATTTGCTTGCGCCGCGCGTATTCCAACAGTCCCCCATCATGATTGAGCGAGGCTTGATCAGTCATATTGGTATGCAGACCAAAATCAATCATCCCCGTGTGCATGATCGAAAACTGCAGCTGGTCAATCAGCAACCGCTGGGAGCAGGCCTGCTGCAGCAATTCAATCCGTTGCGGGTTGAAGTTGGAAACGCCAAAGTGCCGCACCTTGCCGGCTTTTTGCAGCTCATCAAAAGCCGCGGCTACTTCTTCAGGTTCCATCAATGGATTAGGCCGATGAATCAAGAACGAGTCCAGATAGTCAATGCCCATCCGCTCTAAGATGCCATCTACGGCAGTCAGCAGATGCTTTTTAGAAGAGTCATAGCGCGTAATGCGGCCCGTTTCATCAGCAAACAGCCCAGCCTTGGATTGAATGTAGAAATCATCTCGTCGTAGCCCACTTTGCCTGAGTGCCTGGCCAAAATGAATTTCGGATGAGCCGCGACCAAGTTTGGGATCACGGCCATAGATGTCAGCGGAATCGATAAAGTTGATGCCAGCTTCATGAGCGGCCTGAAGCGTCTTAACAGCCTCAGCAACGGGCAGTGTCCCCATCCGCATGATCCCTAAGGCAACGTTTGAGACTTCCCAATTTGTTGCGCCAATTTTAATCGTCTGCATAATTTAACGCCTTCTTTATTGTTGATATGATCAGTATAAACCAAAACAAAAAAATCTCCTAAAACTCATGCCGGTTCTAGGAGAATGCAGTTAATGCGACCAATTGGGCAGATCATAGGTAAAGCCCTCGCCTTCCACGCTAGCGATGTCAAACGTAGTAATAAAGGCATGCGGATCGATATCATTGATTAAGCGCTTCAAGGTCACGACTTCTTCAGAGGCCACTACGCAATAGACGGCTTGGCCTGGCTGATGCGAATAGGCACCTTCGCTTTTCAGCAGCGTGACGCCCCGTTCCAGCTGCCACATGATCTGATTGCTAATCTCCTCGGTTTGGGTCGAGATAATGATGAAACCTTGTGCAGGATAGGAACCAGCCTGCGTAAAATTGACCACCTTGGAAAAGACATAGGATGCTAACAGCGTGTACATCATTTTACGGATATCGATATAGGAAAGCGATGCCGTTAAAACGATCGCGTCACAGATTAAAAGCGAACGCCCCATGGGAACGCCGCGATGCCTTTCAAACATCCGTGCGACGACATCTGACCCACCCGTTGTACCATCAAAACGGTAGACGATTCCTGAGCCAAAGCCGCCGATCAGACCAGCTAAGACCCCAGAAATAAACAGGTCATGCTGAATATCCAGGGTGAATGGGACGCGCTGCCAAATCCAGATCCATACTGATAGCCAAATGGTGCCATAGACGGTATAGATCAAAGCGCGCCGTCCCAATAGCCGATAGCCGATGACGATCAGTGGAATATTGATGCAAAAAGTCGAAATGGAAGGATCAACATGAAATAGATGATAGATGATCAAAGAGATCCCGGTAACCCCGCCTTCCGCTAATCGATTGGCAATATTGATCTTAACGAATCCCAGTGCATAAATGCCGCAGCCGATCGTGATCATCAACAGATCCAGCAGTCTTACTTTGTTGGTCGATGCCTGCTTGAGCATTGCATCACCCGCCTTTCTTAAGTCATGTTCGATCAATTCAGCTTCCCATGCCAGGTAGCTGATTAAATAACTAAATTCTAGATGCAAACCGGTTGTTTAGTCAAATCACGCCGTTTAACGATATAATAGAAGTTAATTAAATTGGGAGGCAGTGGGATGCAGAAAAAGAAATGGAGCCTGCTTTTAGGAATCATACTGGGAATGATGATGCTGACGATTCCAGCACGTGCGGCTACGAATTCAGCAACGTTTATTTTTCATGATCGAACCGGCAGTCAGCGTGACGAGACGCCATTAGTTACCGCCGCGCAAAAAGACGGCGTGAAGCTAAGCGTTTTGCATGCCAAGGTCAGTGCTCAAGGAAAGGTCAGGCTAAGCGGACAATTGACAAAAGAAACGGCGCCCGTAATCGAAGTCGAGTTTGCCAAGCATGAAGGCAGCTATTCTAAAACTGCGCAATGGTCATATCAAGTTATCAAACAAGCACGGGCAAAGTGGCATTTTAAGACCATGAATCTGGTGGGAATTGGTACTGGTAATATGGGTCTGCTGAACTGCCTGACGAGATATGCCGATACTGGTCAGCTGCCAACCCTTGCCAAACAGGTTGCCATTGCTGGTCCATTTAACGGCACGCATATTCAGCCAAACGCCGATTCAAAGCTGATGAAAAACGGCCGCCCCTATCATATCAACATGCTTTATCATGAGCTGCTTGGCTTAAAAAAGACCTACCCCAAGTCAAGCGCCGTCTTAAACATCTACGGCAATCGAGCTAATCATTCAGATGGAACAATTGCCAATAGCTCATCACGCGCGCTGAAATATTTGGTAACGCCACGAGCCAAGAGTTATCAAGAACAAGCAGTCAAGGGCACGCGTGCAGGTCATGATCAGCTGACGCGCAACCCGCAAGTACAGACTGCCGTAATTAAGTTTTTATGGAAATAATTAAAACGCTGAATTACCCGTCTCAAGGATGATTCAGCGCTTTTTTGATGATTACGGCAGTGCTTGATCGATCCCCCGCGTGAATTCCAAAACGGTACCGGTTGAGAAGTTTTTAGCTGCCATTAACGCCAAATGATCGCCTGTTTCACTATCATGACGCTATTGTTGTGACTGTTTGGGCGATGAGAGCACTGATTCGCCAGCTGATAATGTCTGAAAATACTTGTCGAGATAGACTTTGTGGCTGACCGTCATAATCAGGTTACGCAGCATGTGTTTTTGCTCGGTATCGTCATGTCCAACTACGGCCAGTTCGTTTTGCAAGCCAAATACATATCTCAAAACGTTTTCCAGCTCTTCGCAAAAATAGTCATAGGCCGTCTGCGTGTCATAGCTTTGTCGCTGAATCCGAATTGCCAGTTTTAGATTATCCAGCTGCAGGACATTTTTAGCCACGGCAATAAACATCAGCTCGGCCAGCTGCTCTGTTTGATAAAGCTTCTTTTGCGGCCGCGAGATCAAACCATGCTTGACATAGTTGCTGATCATGGAGCTGGTCAGCTTAACGTCGCCTAATGGACTGAGGCACTGATTCAGATAATTGGTCGTCTGTTCCAGATAAAGGCCAACGTTAGGCAACTTTTGATAGCGCGGCAGTTTAAAATCAATCAGGTCTTGGGCCATTCTTTCTTCTCTCTTAGTCATCATGGTTTCCTTTCACAAATCAATTAAAAATATTATAGCTCAGGCTTGATAATTAAACTAATAGTATCTTATATTCTCTTTCCGGTTTTTAAAAAACTTGACGTTGGAATTTGGATCAACTAAACTTCAAGTAAAGAGTTTTCGAAAAACCGCTAATGTAATCGAGGTAACTATTAATGAAAAAGATCGTCGTTGACTCCGGCGCCAACCTGCTGGAAAAATCCATCAAAAACGTTGCATGCGTTAATGTTCCGCTCACCCTGACAATTGAAGATCAAGTCTGGTCTGACGATGAAGCCCTCAACCTGCCCGCTTTCACAGCCGCCCTGCAGCAGACGAGCCAGCCAGCCGCCTCTTCATGTCCTAATCTGGCCCAGTGGCTGGCCGCTTATGGGGATGCTGATGAAATCTACGTCTTGACGATTACTGGCAAAATGTCGGGCAGCTATAGTACCGCTCAGCAAGCCGCAGCAATTTATCTTGAGTCGCATCCCGCTGCTAAGATTCAAGTCTTTGACTCGCTTTCGGCTGGACCGGCAATGCATTTAATGGCTGAAAAACTGGCTGAGCTGATCAATAGCAGCCTGTCGTTTGACCGGGTCGTGATGGCTTTAAATGAATTTATGTCGCAAGTTGAGCTGATCTTTGCACTGGGTTCACTGGATAATCTCGCGGCAAACGGTCGGATCAGTCCCGTATTGGCTAAAGTGGCACACTTGATGAACCTGCGCGTGATCGGTACGGCGGATCAAGGCAGCTTTAAAATGCTGACCAAGGCACGTGGTCCGAAGAAATGCTGCCAAACCCTGATCAGCCAGATGGAACAAAAAGGCTATCAAGGCGGCGCGGTCAGAATCGATCACGTGCAGAATCGAGCAGCTGCCGAACAGTTTCAAAAGCTGCTGTTGGCTGAGTATCCCCATGCCAGCGTAGTAATTGGCGAATGCCGCGGACTATGCAGTTTTTATGCTGAACAGGGCGGGCTGATGATTGGCTTTGTCAAGGGCAATGAGCAGCAATAGTCATCCCGTTTTACTACGATTAAAAATTCGTATCCTGCTATCAGTAAAAGTTATTTTACTTAATAATTAAAAACCGCTATGCTAAAAGAAATTCAAATTGGGGGACTTGAAGATGCACGAATTTCTTTTGAAAAAGTGGCGGTGGCTGCTGACGATTTTGGTATTGGCAGTAATTGGCGGTGGACTTTGCTGGTGGCAGCGAGCCCAGGCAGCTCAGCAATTCGTTCAATCAAAGACGCCGACCTTCTTTTTCCATGGCTATGGCAGCAGCCGCCATGCTGAAGAACACATGGCTAACGCGGCCAAACGAGCTGGAGCGACCAATACGATTATCTGGGCAAATGTCGACCGTACTGGCAAGGTTACCTTCCATGGTCAGATCAAGGCCAACGCCATTAATCCGATTATTGAAGTCAACTATGAAAACCCGCGGGAAACCAACTATCATACTGATGGACAGTGGGCTTTCAACGTTTTGAGCGCAGCTAAGCAAAAGTGGGGTTTCAAAAAGATGAATCTGGTTGGTCACTCAATGGGCAATATGGACATTATGTATTGCCTTTTGGATCATCCCAACAGCCAACAGCTGCCGAAATTGCAAAAACAAGTTGACATTGCCGGACATTTCAATGGCTTGAATGGCGAGAACCAGGCATCATCAAAGCTGGCCGCGGATGGCAAGCCGGCCGTGACCAATCGTTTCTATCGTGAGCTGACCAAGCTGCGAACGACCTATCCAACCGGCGTCAAGATCTTAAATATCTATGGTAATCTGCAGGATGGCTCTAATTCTGATGGCACGGTTCCTAACAACTCATCCAAATCGCTGCGCTATCTGGTGTCGCCAGTTGCCAAATCGTATACTGAGCATGAAATTAAAGGTGCACGGGCTCAGCACAGTAAATTACACAGCAACTCACAGGTTGATTCCCTGCTGATCAACTTTTTGTGGAAAAAATAATACAGCTCAAAACAGTGTCAGCTTGTTTTCAAGACGGCACTGTTTTTAATTGGTCTAGTTTAGTTTAAAACGATGAATCTGATTAGAAATCCAACGAATGATTAAAATAAAGATAAAAAAGGCCCGTTTTTTCTTTTTTTAGCAACTAAAATCGATCAAAACTTGTGATTATTCGTTTGTCCCCAAAATTGGTTTACATGTTGGGCAGCTGGTGATAAAGTCTTAAACCATAAAGAGAAAGCAGATTGGTTTTTGAAAGGTGTGTTAATAATGAGAAAAGAACACGATTCACTTGGCATTCAAAGTGTCCCACAAACGGCCTACTATGGCATTCATACTGTCCGGGCTCGCGACAACTTTCCAGCCGTCAGCAACGTCAATGATCGAGAGCTGATCAAGAACTTCCTGCGCGTCAAGCTGGCCTGTGCCCGCGCCAATCAAAAAGCGGGTCGTTGGGATGATGAGCGTGTTCCATTGGCAATTGTCAAAGCCTGCCAGGATCTGTTGGCACACTTTAAGGAATATGAAGATGAATTTGCCATCCCTGCGATCCAAGGCGGTGCTGGCACGAGTACCAACATGAACGTTAACGAAGTCGTTGCCAACCGGGCGATTGAGCTGCTGGGTGGCCAAAAAGGCGACTATCAGCTGGTCAATCCCAACGATGACGTCAACAAATCACAGTCAACCAATGATACCTACCCAACCGCGGGCCATCTGACCATGATTCAGCTTACGGATCGTCTGTCGCTAACGCTGAAAAAAGTAATTGCAACGCTTAAGCAGCTGGCTGAAAAATACCAAACCACGCTTAAAATGGGGCGTACTCAATTGGAAGATGCGATTCCAACCACGTTTGGCCGCTCGTTTCATGCTTATGCCTCACTGTTGGAACGCGACCTCAAACGTCTGAAAGCCGCCCGTGATCAGCTGTTGACGGTTCCTTTGGGCGGAACGGCGATTGGCACCAGCTTGACTGCTACGCATGAGTATCTCAAAAACGTAATCTCTGAGCTGCAAAATGCCACGCTGCTGCCGGTAAAAGGCTGTGAAGATCTGATTGACGGCGTGCAAAACACTGATGAATACGTTCAGCTTTCAGGTGCCTACAAGTCATTGGCCGTTGATCTTTCTAAAATGTGTAACGACCTGCGTCTGTTGGGATCAGGTCCGCAAAACGGCTTGGGCGAACTAAACCTGCCACAGCGTCAAGCCGGCTCTTCAATTATGCCGGGGAAGGTCAACCCGGTCATCCCTGAATTCGTAACCCAGACTGCCTACCAGGTGATCGGTCATGACGCAACCATCACCATGGCTGCCGAAGCCGGACAGCTGGAACTCAACGCTTTTGAGCCGGTGATGTTCTTTGATCTGTTTGACGATGCCCGTCTGTTAAATGGTGCCCTGCAGACGCTTAACGAGAACTGCTTGATGGGAATTACCGTAAACGTGGAGCGCTGTCGGCAGATGGTTGAATCTTCCGCGGAAGCCGCGACTGCCCTTTCCCCGCTTTTAGGCTATGAAACCGTCAGCCATCTGGTTAAAAAGGCCTTAAAAGAACAGCGGCCGATTCGTGAACTGGTTGGTGATCGTCTAACAACGGCAGAATTGGATCAAGCCCTGGCGCCGACCGCATTCTTTGTTAAATAACGTTGCTTAATGAAAAACAGGCTCAGCAGCAATGCTGGGCCTGTTTTTTGTCGATCATGATAGGTTGAAAATCGACTGAACCTCGCGCAGCACGCCGTCATGATCGTTATCATAACTGGTGATGCGGTTGGCAAGCTTTAAAATATCGGGACTGGCATTTTTCATGGCCACCCCCAGACCGGCTTCCTGCAGCATTTGCCGGTCATTTGACGAATCGCCAAAGGCTACGACACTCTTTAGCTGATCATGATCGTCATTGATAATCAGCTCTTTTAGTCCGGCTGCTTTGTTGACGCCCAAAGGTAAGACGTCCATACAGCCAAAGCCGCTATAGGTTGCATAAACCGGATAGCGCTCAATCATCTGTTGGGCAAAACCGCGGATCTGGTCTGGCGTGACTTGATGATTGAGCCAGATTGGATTAACGTTATAGATCTTATCGTCAACCTGAGTCAGATCGTCAATGAAATCGATATTGATCCCAAACGGCCAGGCTTTTAGGTCAGAAATCCTGGTGCCCCAGGTATGGTTCCAGCCCGTCAGCAAAATTACGTCAGGCGTGACCGGCAACGCGTTGACTGCTTTGATCAGCTCATTGACTTGTGACTTGGCGTGCGTTCTTTCAAAAACGACCTGCCCTTTTTGGACGATCAGCGCGCCATTGATTGAGATAAACGTGTCAATCAATGGACAAGGCGCAAAACACTTCTTTAAAAATCGATAGCTGTCACCACTGGCCACGATCCAAGAAACGTTTTGCTGTTGCAGCTGACCTAATGCCGTATTCAAAGCAGCGGAATTTAGCTGGTGCCGACTGTCAAGCATGGTGCCATCGACGTCGGTTGCGATATAGCGATACATGGCGATCCTCCCTTCAATCGATTGAGGACAACAATGATGATTCTGATTAATAGCGACGCTTGCGCAGACCTAAAAAGCCAAAGCTCAGCATCCCCATCAGCATGCCCATAATCGTCATGCTCAAACCATTGCGATTGCCGGTCTGTGGCAGAAGCCGTTCAAAAATCGATGGCTCAGCAGTCGTAATGGCGTTGGACGTGCTTAAGAGCTGACTGTCGCCGTGCTTAGCCTGACTGACCTTTGTTGGCTCACTGGTTGCCTTGACCGTAACGTCTTTAAGGCTGCTCTGCTTGTTTGATTTGCTGTTGGACGTCTTGGTGTTGGAACCGGTGCTTTGCGAGGATGACGTCTGATCAGCATCCTTGGCAACGACTTCAATCGCCATCAGCAGATTGGCTTTCTCTAAGGCATCTTGTGCTTTGTTCAAGGCATCGACGGCATCGTTTAATTCTTTCTCCGCATTGCTCAGGTTTCCTTTTTGCGTTTCGACGTCTTTATTGGCATTGGCTAAAGCCGTCTGTGTTTCATTGACTTTTTGCAGTGCCGATGGAATCAGCCCATAGATATGTAAGGCTCCATAGTTGTCCATCGCGACGCCGACGTATTCAGTATTGGTACTCAGCAGCATTCTGGCATGGTTGTTTTGCGAGTGAGCATCGTTAAACAGCATATCCCAAATCGAGACCGTGGCAACACGTTTTAAATCGCCCATGGTCTTAACGATTCGACTGATGACATTGGGCTGCTTTTCGTTAGCACTCATTAGACCGATATTTTCCCAATCAGCCTTTACGGAATCAATTCCCTCACCGTATTGATAATTAACGGTTTTAAAAACCAGCTCGCGATTATGATCACGGGTTACGTTGGTATTCCAGTTTTGGCTATTATAGGCATAATTAACGATTGCCAACGCCTGGGCCAAGGTCATGTCGTTGTAGATCCAAGCCGTCAGCCCAAACTTAGCCCGAATCTGATTGATCAAAGCAGCCACATAATCGCTGATCTCGCTTTGCTGAGCCAGCGTCAGTTTGGTTGGATCAAGCGTCATGCTTTCATCATCCAGTGTCGGCACGACGGTTAAAGCATCCTTGAGACTAGGATCCATTTCGTATTTCTGTGTTGCTTGATTGAAATGCCAGTTTTCGGTAACGTTGACTTCACCAATCTGATTCTTAACGTTGGCTGACGCATCAGATGATGGATTGTCAAACATACTTAAATTGGCATTTTTGATGTCAATTGTACTGCCGTTTAAAGCGGCGGCCTGTTCAGCACTGGATGGCATTTGTGATTGAGCCACCGCACTGGCAATGGCATAATTACTCTGTGCGACACTGGCTGCACTGGCCGCGCTGCTTTGGGCCGCTGTCGCTGAATTTACTGCTACCGAAGCTGAGGCCACGGCGGCAGAAGCTGAATCGACTTTTTGCTGAGCCTGGGAAACGGCGGCCTGCGCGCTGGCAACGGCACATTGCGCATCGGTAGTCGAAGTTGCGGCATTTGGATTAGTCGTTGTAATTTGTGCAGTGGAATTGTTGACGGTATCGGCATGAGCTTCCTGCCAGCCGCCGCCAAAAAACGCCGCACCGGCAATGACTCCTGCCGTTAAGACCGATTGTTTTAAATGTTGATTCTTCATCTTAGATTACTCCCTTATCAAACAAGTTGGTGGTCAAACCAATCTCAATATTTACTTTACCGATTTCCACATTTTATGTCAAACCATGCTCAAAACTTAGCAAGAATCTTTCTGGCAAATCTGATACTATATAATAGTAGAAACAAATAGAAAAGAGGAAACACATGGAAGCCGATAAGTATTTGAAACTGATCGATGAGGAACTGTCGCGGCTCCCAGATTATGTTAATGAATATCGCCTTGGAACCAATCATGCCATTACGACGACCTATCAGTATCTGACTGAGATTCGTCGGTTTATGGATTGGCTGCGCACCAGCGGCCTGGTTGATGCCAAGTCAAACCGAGAAATTCCGACTTCAGTTTTGGAACACCTGCGTCGCGATGACATCATGCTCTATATTGATCATCTGCGCCATACTACCAATGCTCAGGGACGCGTCAATTCACCGACCTCAATCAATCGTTCAATCAATGCCCTGCGCAGTTTGTTCAAGTTTTTGACGATCACTGCTGACAACAACGATGGCGAACCCTATTTTGAGCGCAACGTCATGCTCAAGATCAATTCGTTAAATGATACCAAGACCTTGAACTATCGCGCCCATGCTTTGGCCGCGCATATGTATCGCGGTCAGATGAAGTTTGATTTTATTGATTTTATTGAAAACCGTTATCCAAAAGTATGCGACAAGCGCTCATTACCCGCGTACCGGCGTAATAAGGAACGCGACATCGCGATTGTTGCCTTGATCTTGGGGACTGGAATCCGAGTTTCTGAGACCGCCAACGTCAACGTTAATGATATCAACTGGCAGCAGCAGATGTTGGACGTTACCCGTAAAGGTGGCCAAAAAGACAGCGTGCCGATTGCTCCGTGGGCAGTCAAATACGTACAGGACTACCGTGATCTGCGTGCCCAACGTTACGGGGCGACCAAAAAGGACCAGGCCTTCTTTTTGACGGTCTATCAAGGAAAAACGCGGCGGATTACTGCCAATGCCATTGAACGGATGGTTAAAAAGTATTCGACGGCATTCGGCCATCCCTTGACCCCGCACAAGCTGCGTCACACTTTGGCCTCGGAGCTGTATGACGTAACCAAGGATCAGGTTTTGGTCTCTCAGCAATTGGGACAAAAAGGCACTTCGGCTACCGATCTCTACACGCACGTTGATCAAAAAGAGCAAAAGGCAGCGTTAAGAGAAATCAGCGAGCAGGCAAACCAAGCGCCGCAAAATGAATAATCAAGCTTCTGTCTGGCGATGGCTGGACAGAAGCTTTTTATTAGTGATTATTTTACATAATATTAAAAATGTAATATTCAATCGAGATGCCGATAACTATCATTCAGCTGGTTCTCCATTTAAGCTGTCAATTTAAAGCAACCAATTTGGCATGTTGGCCGACCTAGATTAAATCTTCCTTTCTCTTGGCAACATTGTCTCTGACTTTATGATCCCTGCCAATAATAAGCCTAAGTCAGAATGCCTAAAATGACTGTTAAAATTCTTGGCAAATTCCCGTTTTCAAAATCGCCGCTCAGCCGTATCTAAACGACCAACTGCCCACGCAGATTAATTTCAGTGCGTCTGAGAGCTAAATTTTAAAATCACCCGGTTTTATGCTGTTTTCTAGTGCTAAAACGATAATTGTAAGACACTTTTGATAAAAGAATCTTACACTAAACTGCCATAAATGCCGTTAAATCAAGGTTTTTAATCAGCAGAAAAACGTGTAAGACTGTTATATGCTTATTTTGAAAAACCGGCTTGTTGATTTTTAGCTGTTAATCAGGCGGATTTAAGATCAGACAGCCGGTCAACTCAGTATAATTAACGTCTACGATATTATGTAAATAAATATCGGCTTTTAATTTTCATGGCTTTCTTGTATCATTAAAACCATTAATCAAACAAGGATGTGAGATTTTGAAGAATATCGTGATTATTGCAACTGGTGGGACGATTGCCGGCAGTGGCGAAGCTGGCCGGACTACTGAATATCGAGCAGGAACGGTAGCAGTAGCTGATATCTTAAAGAGCGTGCCCCAACTAGGAAAATTGGCCAATATTGAAATGATTTCTTTAATGAGCGTTGATTCCAATGAAATGGACGAGCAGAAATGGCTGCAGCTACGCGAGGTTATCAATCAGCAGGCCGCTCGTGATGATGTAGATGGCATCGTGGTTACGCATGGTACTGATACGATTGAGGAAACGGCCTATTTTCTAAACTTAACGGTCAATACCGCCAAGCCGGTCGTTCTGACGGGGGCAATGCGGCCGGCAACTGCTACCAGTGCTGATGGTCCCTTCAACATCTACCAAGCCGTTGCGCTGGCAGCAGATGATCAGACCTATGACTGCGGCGTGGTCTGCCTGTTTTCCAGTACGATCTACTCGGCGCGCGATATTGCCAAGATCAACAACTATAAAATTGATGCCTTCAGCAGTCTGAACGATCATGCCGCGCTGGGATACATGCGTGACGCCGAGGTCTTTATTACCAGTCGGCCGGTATCAAAACACACGATTCACTCCAAGTTTTCGCAGCTTGAATATTCAGCATTGCCTAAAGTTGGCGTGGCGGTCTATTACGCTGGGGCCCCGGTTGAGGTTTTAGAACGACTAGGACAAGACTGTGATGGATTGGTAGTAATTGGAACCGGGAGCGGCAACTATTCTCAAGCCTGGCGCCAGAAACTGGACGCGCTGGCTGAACAGGGCGTGATTATCGTACGCAGCTCACGGGTATCAAATTCAATCGTTTTTGACGAACCGATTTTTGACCCGCACGATCACTTTATTGGGGTCAACACCCTCACCTCTTATAAAGCCAGAATTCTGCTGATGCTTTGTCTGACCCAGACTGATGATATCGCTACGATTCGCCAGACCTTTTTCAAATATTAATCAGCTAAAAAGCGACCCCTATCTACATTTAGGAGTCGCTTTTTATTTTGACATTTTATATATTATGTTAAATTATAGCCAACCAATAAATCAGCACTGCTTTCTTAACGGCGCTTCTCATCTTTGAGGCTGCGCAGATACGTCGCGTCTTGCCCAACCTCCAGACAGCCCAGATAAGTGCCATCTTCACGACGAACGGCAATGTATTCCAGGTGGATAAAACGCTCACCATGCAGACTAAACCAAAACTCTTCGCGATCACTGGTTCCCTCATGAAAACTGGTAAGAATTTTCTTAACCTTAGGCTGGGCCTTGGGAGGATGGCAGTTGTAGACGGATCGTCCAATCACGCTCTTGGTTCGCGGAAAGATGCGATCAGGAATATCTGAATACCAGCGGACCTGATCAGCCGCGTCGACAAAGGTCAGATCAACTGGAAGCAGCTTAAAGATCGCGATCAATTCTTCCGGACTCAGCTGACCGGTTGCCAGATCGATTCTGGCTTGCGGATCAACTGGCAAGTTAGCTGCTGGTTCTTGATGATTTGGCTGAGTGATTTGGTTAACCTGCGCGTCAGTGGTAGCCAGTTGTTTGGCGATTTCATTAAACTGCTGGCCCAGTGCGGAGTTGGTGGGCTTGTTTGCTGCATCAGCAAGCTCCTGTTCAGTAGGCTGCCAATTGATTGGCGGTGAGATCAGCGTGTAGCCGATTGAATTCTCATCTGCTCGTACGCGGGCCCAGTCAGCAGGCGTGGCAACCTCAGCAAGCATTGGCAGCATGATGTCTTCTTCTTTAACGATCATTGCCAAGACTTCCTGAGTGGTTTTTTCTACGGCTGCCTCAATGACGTATTTATTAGGCAACGGCTGCTGGTCGACCAGCTGGCAGGCTTTTTTGATATAGCCGCGAATGTCGTCGTCAACGCCCCACATGACTTTGGGCGGTGCCGTAATGCCATATTTATCCATTAGTGGAAACAAGGTATTTTCTTTTCTGGCATAATGCCGATCGATGGTCATCAGATCTTTTAGGGCCTGCTGCATTCGCTTGAGATATTCGTTCTCACCGCCATCTTGCTGCCACTTTTTAAGACAGGGCAGCAGTTCATCATTGATTAAAGAGTCAATGATCTTGTTCTCCAGTTTCAGTGTGTAGACGGGATGCCCAGGAGTATCAAAAGCAGCGGTTGGCTTGCCCGGCGCGATGGCATCCTTAAACAGTGCTACATGCACGTTGCATAATTTTTGAATCTCACGTGGGTCCAGACCATTGGCAATGAGTTCTCTTTCGGCTGCCGTAATCTCAGCCACGTCAACGTTGGCAAATTCTTGATCAAATAACTGCTTGGCCTGATCAAAATTGCCACCATTGCTTAAAAAAGTCAGAATCTTGACCAGCTGCTGCTGACGTTGATGGAGATTATGCGGTTCAGTCATGGTTAATCACCTCATATCCATGTCGTTTAAAAGTGTCGATTACAAGGTGCTTATCAATATTCATCGCTAGACAGCCCCGATTGATATTGACGAAACGGCCAACCGTGTCAAGCATCCCAGGAATCTTGATCTTATCAAAGCCGGCTTCGACCATGATAGCGACAAAATCAGGATCCTGTTGGGCCAGATCGTGTACTGGCCGGCTAAAGTCAACGGTTTTGATGGTCATGCAGGCTACCTCCAATTCCTAACTGACGGCGTGCTTTGGGCGACATTCTGGCAATACTCCAGACTGGATACCAGACCAGCTGGACGCGGGCATCACGAATACCAGGCACGTTTTGAGCGGTTTTTTCGATGTCATTTTGCAAAAAGCTGCTTAGCGGACAGCCAGGCGTCGTTAAACTCATCTTAATGCAGCAACGGCCCTGCTCATCGACTTCAACTTCATATATCAGACCTAGATCAACAATGCTGACGTTAAGCTCAGGATCGATTACAGCAGTAAGTGCGTCCCATACTTGTTGTTCAACTGGGGTCATTTCATCCCTCCTAATCCATTTCTCTGCGCTTTATTTTAGCATGATCATCTGGTTTCCTTATTAATTTTTTGGTTGCTCAAAGTCGACATTGATCGAACGCTCGCCGAAAATCAGCTTATTTTTTTTGCTATCCTCGCCTGTTCGACACTGCCTTATTTAAAACTAAAAAGCTGGTTGGAAGATCAAGTGATTTGGCACTATATCCTGTCAAGTATACAAGGTAAATAGATAAAATTGATTATGCGGCTTGATTGCTGTAAAGCTCAAACAGTTTTCAAATTTCAGCTGGGTCGTCATTGCCAAATAGCCCAGAGTCCAGTTGTGTTCCTGCTCTAACTTAAGAATCGTTTCAAGAAGTTTCGACTGTTCGTCTTGATAGCGACTGGCTTTTCTTTTGAGCCATTTATAGTATCCATCTCTTGTCATTCCAGCGATTTCACATAACTGACGAATTGGCCAGCCGAATTCTTCATTTAGTTCTTTGACTGCTTGCTGCCAAAGCGTTTGTTCACCCCCCCGATTGCGTATTTCGTTTAATTTTTTGCGAAGGCGATCTCCATTTAGAAAAGCCCTCCGAGTAACTAGATGAATTTTCTAATTCACCTGTATACTCAGAGGGTATTATAGCCATCTACATTTAGGAGTCGCTTTTTAATTTTACAGTTTATATATTATGTTAAATCATTACTGATCGATCACTAATGATCATTCTATTCTTGATGATGCTTTTTAAAAATCAAATATCTTACTGTGGTGTGTTAACGCCGATACTGTCCTTAGAATACAAGGCGTCATCGTCAACCAGCTTCATGACAATGTCAGCAATTGAACTTATTGAAACATCATGGCCGCCAAATTGCTCACCCTTCCGCGTAATTTGGTAGTTGACAGGACCACCAGTAAACCAACCAGGACGTACAATAGTGTAGTTTAGATCAGAATCTTCAATTACGTTAGCCGCGTCACGATAGCTCTGCAGTACTGGGTTTGAACTTAGATTGCCACTTGCACCAACTGATGCTGGGATTTCATTGTAGATTCCCATCGAAGTAATGAACACAAGCCGCGAAACATTATTGCGATCCATTGCGGCTACAATCTTCTCTGCATAAGCTTTTAAGTTACCGCTCAAAGCGGCGAATACGGCATTCTGACCAGCCATGGCTTTATCTAGATCAGCATCATTCATCACGTTCCCGATCAGCATCATTCATCACGTTCCCGCTGATCACTTTTTCGCGATTGTCATCAACGATTCGGATACGGTTAGTAGAACGAGCAAACAGGGTCAGCTTGTCATCTGTTCCATCTAAAATTGCTTGTCGGGTTGCACTGCCAAGCGTTCCAGTTGCTCCAATAATTAACACATTCTTCATAGTCTTTCACCTCAAAATTAATACGTACTCGCAATCTGGTTAGCAATAATCCACTTTCCATTACTCTTAGTAAATTCCATTTTCATCTGCAGCGGCCAGGTTGCGACTTGGCTCCCCCACACGCTGGCCATCACTTTATTTTGGCCAACGAGGCTGGCAGAATTACCTTCAATTACAATCTCCTTGATGTTTTCTTCAATGGATGAGAAATACTTCATCTCACCGTTTTGAATCTGGTCAATCCACTCCAGCTTTGGTTGCATGTAACCTGTCATGTGCTGGAGTTGCATTGATGGTGCCAAGATCTCGTTTAATTTAACAATGTCCTTATCAACCATTGCCTGATTTTCCTGGCGATAAAGCTCAATAATTGCTTCTTTGTCAGTCATTGTCTTGATCCTCCATTTCTACAGCCGCATCGTTAACACATCGCAATGCATTCAAACTGCGGGGATAGCCAATGTAGGGGATGTTCTGGGAAATAACGTTAATTAAAAATTGCTTTTCATTCCCATTTAACATGTTGGCCTTAGCATGTGAAATCAGCTGCGGTTCGACACCACCCTGCGCAGCAAGGAAACAGAAGGTAATCAGTTCCCGTTCTGCATAGGTGAGACCTTTTCGAGTGTAGTAGTCACCGAAACAATTATCAGTCAACCAATAGCAGATGTGGCGACTTTCTACTGGGCCAGACTCCCAGAACCCTTTCATACCATTACCAAAGATATCAACCTGTGCCTGTTCACCAGCCGATTCTCAGTCGTGGTCGTCGCCTGTGACCTCAGAGGCAATTTTATTCCCTGCTTTTCAAAAACTTCATTAGTTTCCCTCAAGAAAGGAAAGACACGACCAATTCCCATATAGGCGACCGCTTGATAAACAATCTCTTTGATTTCAACCGGCTTAACTCCAAAGTTCATAGCCGCTGGGAGAATTGCCTTGAACTCTTCTTTACCTTGACAACCAATCAATGTTGCCAGGATCGTAATAAACCGAGTTCGGTCATCCATGTTATCATGGTTAACTACCTCATCGAATGCAAAGTTATCAAATCGTTCAATGAATTCTGGATCAGTTCGCATAAAGTCAGATTTATATCCTGGAAACATCTTTTCATGATATTTTCTAGCATTTTCGCTAATTGCCATTGTGCTGCTCCTTTGTTGATTTTCTATATTCTAGTGGCGAAACCGACTGGAAATGATTGGCTATACTTATCAATTACGAATTGAAAAGATAGAAGAATTCTCCCGTCTTTAATTATGTTCCTTAGTTAATTCTTGAAGTCAGTCGATGCTGCCAAATCAGTCTGATTCTTGTATTCGTTCAGACGATCGGTCAAACGATCAATCGTAGCCTGCAATGCTTGTGATCCCAGGACAACGTGAAGCGGTGCCGGCTTCTGGTCAGCCGTTTCGATAATCCGTCTAGCCATTTTATCAGGGTCACCAGGAGCCAAGCCATTAGCTGGATCAAGCATCTTCAAGAATGAATGCGCTGGGGTGTTATCGTATTCCGGCATCAGCTTGGCAATATGAGCGCTGCCGTAACGAAATTCAGTGCGGGCACCACCTGGTTCAATAATTGAAACACCGATATTGAATGGAACAACTTCTTGTGCAACAGATTCGCAAAAGCCCTCAATTCCAAACTTGGCAGCGTGGTAGAGAGAGTTCCCTGGATAAGCAACCTGTCCACCATATGAAGAAATCTGGATGATTCGGCCACCACCCTGTTTCCTCATATGGGGAATAACTGCCCGAATCATCTGAATTGAACCAGTCAGATTCGTTGCCAGGATTAGGTTAATGTCCTTATCGCTCAGTTCTTCCGCTGCACCAAAGAGCCCGTAACCGGCATTGTTGATCAAAACATCGATCTTTCCGTGCTTCTTGACAGCACTGTTGACAACTTGTCGAATTTCATCAACATTCGTCACATCGAGATGGTAAACATCCAGCGTATCAGGATATTGCTTGGTCAGTGCCCTGATATCATCCTTTTCCGTCCGAACCGTTCCGATGACCGTGTCGCCCTTAGCCAGGAGTTGCTCGGTCAATGCTTTACCAAAACCGCTACTGATTCCAGTAATTAGCCATGTCTGCCTCATTTTATTTCTCCTTTGATTTGTAATTTTAATGTGTATCATTTCAACGTTTTTTATTATCAACTTTTATCAAGTAAGAAACAATTCCGGTTTCCAATCGATTGGATAAGTAAAACTTATGCAAAATAAAAAAGAAGCCGAAAATTATCTCAGCTTCTTTTATTTTGCAAACTGCTCTTCTAGGAGAGCAGCAAACTCTTCAATGTAGTAACCAGAATTATCTTTTTTCCAGTAGGCATAGTATTTCTGGTGCAATGGAACATCTCCATTATATAAAGGTACGACTTTTGTTACCTCTTGATTAATCAAGCTGATTGTCCGTCTATTAGCAATCAGATAGCCCTGGTTAGATGCCACCATCAGCTGGGCTTCATCCTCTGTTCTAGTGGCAATAAATGGACTCTGAATTCCTAACACATCCCGATAATAGGCTTCTTCTTCCGCTTCCTGGGTTGAACCGGCAACAATAATGCATGGCATGTCAGCGAGGTCTTTTGCCGTAACCTTATCTGCCGTTGTAAAGTTTTGCGGCACAACCGCCATAAAATCAGTCTCCGTGAGCAACTTGTTATTGTATCCGGCGGACAGGGCCCGTCGCTGATCAGAAAAGTCGAGGTCGATCTTGTCATTACGCAGCAGATTAAAAAGATATTCGTGCATCCCGCTATTGATCTTCACCCTAACGTTGGGATACTTCTTCGAAAATTGGGCTACGGCCTGTAAAAATTCCTTGGAACCAAAATTAATTAGGTAGCCTAGGCGCAGGACGTACTCATCTGCGCGTTGTGCCGCTACCCGTTTGGTACCTGCAAATAGTTGGTCGATTTCTTTAATAATCTCTTGGGCATGATAATAGAAATATTCACCGGCCGCAGTTAATTTAAAGGTGCGACCTCTGCGTGCAAGCAACTCAACTCCGACCGTATTTTCCAATTCCTTGATTTGTTGGGAAATGGCGGATTGTGAAATATTGCACTCCGCGGCAGCGCGGGTAAAACTATGTTGGTCCACAACCGCAATAAAATACTTCATCTGTTGGTACATATTGACAGCTCACTTTCAATGCTTAGCCTAGTTTAGGGCCTTATAAAAATTTGTTTACTCATATTTATAATTCTACACAAGCTGCTGCCATTTCTCCAACAATGATATTATCTCAACTTCACGGACAAGCAATTTCCAAATCGGCTCTTGGTTTGATTAATGACTATTTAGGCGCCAGGTACCGCCAAAAAGATCGGAAGCCAACTCATTGGCACTGAGATTACCGTTGTTTTCCTCAAATCCGCGGAATGGCCGCAACGCTTGAATTGCACCGTCTTGATATTTGCGTGCTTGGTGCAGCGCATAGTCAACCAAGGAATTATTTTTGATTTTTTCGACCAGCTGACCGCTTGGCGTTGTTTCGAGATGGTTGATTCGGTACTCCAGATCATCCAGGATTTCTTGATACTCGGGTCCGGCCTGAATCTGATTGACGAACAGCTGCAAATGACGAATCAAAGCCTTGGCAGTTGGTGCATACTCGCACGGCGCGGTCGGGTCCTCCAAGGCCACATGCTCATTCATCTCATCAGCACGGGCAATCACGCGACCAGCCTCGCTCTCCTTTAATGATGGGCTCATAGTAAAGTAGCCGGCCAGCAGGCGAATAAAGCGCAAAGTTCCCGTTCGAATCCCCACGGAACTGGTCGGATCCAGATCCAGCATGCGCAGTTCGATGTAGTCAACGCCTTCTTTGACCATCTTGTTTAAATCGCTGTTGCCCTTAAAGCGAACCTGTCCATGAAATTCGGCCGCTGACTGCAGCTTGCCAGCCTTAACCGCGTTCATGACCTTTTTAGCATAGTTTTCAACTGAGGAGTAGTCACCAGGGAATTTATTCTCAAAATCATACTTTTGGCTCTGACGAATGCTACGGACGGGGCGCTTTAACGGCTGCTCGCCATTTTCAAAAAAGTTGGCCTCAGCAATCGGACTAGCGCCAAATAAATAAGTCAAAAACCAGCGATAGCGCATAAAGCCTTGAACGATGATCTGGTAAAGATAGTTCTGGGCAGCGACCTTGTTTTCAAAACGCTGCGGCAGCTGTTGATAGACCAACTCTACCAAATCGTCACTAATGCTCATGTTGATATGCGCGCCAGATGGAGCCCCTTCTGAAATGCTATGGTGCTTGAGCCATTCTCTAAAATAGGCTTCTTTTTCCATCTCAGCTGGACTGGATTACCCAGGCGTTGGTCCCGAACACGCTATGCTGCGGGATAATGACCGAGCGCAATACGTTCCAATCACTGATGATGAAGCCGTTGATGCATTTGAGTACCTGTCCCGCACTGAAGGCATCATCCCTGCTATCGAAAGCGCGCATGCCGTTGCCTATGCGATGAAGCTTGCGCCTAAGATGCGTCCTGATCAAATCATCATCGTCACGCTTTCCGGCCGTGGTGATAAAGACGTTGCTGCAATTGCCCGTTATCGAGGAGAGAAGATCTATGACTAAAATTAAAAACTCCTTCGCAAATGGCAAGGCATTCATTCCATTTATTACCTGTGGCGATCCTTCATTGGCGATTTCTGAACAATTGGTCTACGCGATGGAGGCTGCTGGCGTCCTTGATGGCAATGAGATTTTAATCGTTCAAGTAGTGCCACGACCACAACATCCTGATGATTCGGCTAAGCTTGGTGAAAGACTGCCAGTCAACATCGGTGCAATGGGCAAGTGTCTGACTGCATTTGGAGAAGATGCGCTGCCACAGCTTAGTCAGTATCGTGGGACCAGTTATGCGATTCGTGAAGAAGACTTGTTAAAACAAAACCTCGCTGTTATTCGTCATAAAGGCTATGCGTTGGATGATGAGGAAAACACACTTGGTTGGCGTTGTCTGGCCGTACCGATCTGTGTGCAGAATAAAGCTATTGCCTGTCTAGGAACTTCCGCTTCAATCAAAACCCTGAGCCGTCGTAAAATGGGTCAAATCGTGAATTCATTAAAATCATGCAGTCGACTGCTCAGCAATAAAATGATGGAGGAATAAAATGTCAACAATCGTAATTACTGGTGCTGGCTCTGGGATGGGACTCAGCACGACCAAGCTGTTTTTGGAACGTGGCTGGAATGTCGTAATGGCCGATCTTAACCGGCAGCAAAGAGCAGAAAAAATAGCCCAGCAACTGATACAACAGTATGGAGAAGAACGAATTCTTTTTGTACGGACTGATGTCGCCGATTCCGCTTCCGTTATGGCGATGGCACAACAAGCATATGCCAAATATCCTAAAATCGATGCGCTGCTCAATAACGCGGGCGTCTTTGTTGAAGGTGTTCTGCATGAAGTTAAAGAAGACGCCTGGGATCTGGTCATGAGCGTTGATGTAAAATCGATTTTCTTGATGGCTAAGGCATTCGTACCACAAATGATCAAGCAAAAACATGGCGCAATCGTAAATATTGCATCAATCTCTGGCCTGCGTGGCGATTACAACATGGCGGCCTACAGTGCAGCTAAAGGAGCCGTTGTCAATCTGGTTCGCTCAATGGCCTTGAACTATGGTCGTTTTGGGATTCGTGTAAACAATATCTGCCCAGGACCTACGAATACCCCAATGTTTCAAGCCAATCCACCAGCTGTAATCAAGAAGTTCAATGAAGCCAGTCCTCTTGGTCATATCGTCGAACCCCAGGATATTGCGCAGGCAGTCTGGTTCTTGATCAATGATGAGTCTGCTTCGATTACTGGAGTTAATCTACCAGTATCAACAGGCTTTGAAGTTTACAGCAATCAACCAGTTCAAGATTAAAACAAAAAATTGAGGTAAAAAATGAAAATCTCTGTTCCGATTGAAAATGGCTTTTTGCCAGATGAATACAGCAAGCACGCAGCAAGTGAGCTTAAAACCGCTGGCTGTCCCAACCAATCATTTCCGATTCATATTGAAGACGCGCCGCAAGGAACTAAAACCTTTGCCTGGACGTTTGTCGATTTTGATGCAGTATCGGAATGCGGTTTTGTTTGGATTCATTGGCTAGGCGCCAACTTGCCAGCCTCCGTTACTGACTTGCCAGCCAATGCCAGTCGTCAGCCAAATGATATGTTCATTCAAGGAAGAAACAGCAATGCCAGTCCCATGGCTGATGCTGATCCCAGCGTAGCCAAGGGATATATTGGACCACAGCCGCCCACAACCGTTCATCACTATACCTTGACTGTCTACGCTTTGGATAGTGAACTGGACTTAAAAGAAGGGTTCTGGTTAAACGAGCTACTGCATGCCAGCGAAGGTACGTGCTAGCTAAAGCCAAATGTGACGTGCCATGTCGACCATAGCTGGTTAGATTGAACCTGCCTTTTTGTCGGCGGCTATTTTGTACGAAACTAGATAAATATTACTTTATATATATTATGTAAAATTATCTCGAATAAAAAACGACCACCTTCCGTCTATGGAAAGTGGTCGCTTTTATTATGGCGTTATCTATCCCCTCGTTTCTTCTTTTTAAGGCCTAAGCCGCTCAGCATTCCTGCCAACCCTAGCAATAGAGTGTCTAAAACTGTTTGTTTACCAGTAGCTTGATTACCGGTCTGTACTAGGCGCTGGTTGTTTGTTTGCGAAGTGACTGGCTTGACTGATATTGCGGCTGGCTTATCAGTCAAGTTTGAACTAACTGTTGCAAAATCAGCTGAGTTTGAGCCAGACTGATCAAGCTGGCCAGGATTTTGACGATTTTGCCTATCAGCAGCTTGATCATGACTTTGACCATTAGTTGGTTCGGCTTGATAGCTAACCTCGACTAGGAACGTATCTGCGGTTTGCGGGATGTTCTGACTGACCGTAGCTGCAAATCCTTTGATTATTGGCGGAACAATGTCCGGCCAATCGATTACTTCCCAATCACTGCTTGCAACTTCTTGTCCGGTTACTGCGTCGATCTTTAGAATCCGCTGGCATGGCTTCGTTTCCCGCACAGTTTTAATCGTTCCATCCGGTTGGTGGTATTCAATGACGCGCGTAACGGGTTTGCTTTCCGGCACTTCATCGATTCGATGCGTCAGATAAACCATAAACAGCTAGTCTGATTGATCATCACTATCAAAATCAGCCGGTTTCATTGCAAGATCGTCAATATCTTGATTGTCTGGTGTCAAAATATAGCCAGCTGCCAGATAAGCGGTTAATTCAGCGTTAATCTCAGCAAAATTAATTGGTTCGCCGGATAAGCCCTGCAGCTTTTCTTCAGTCAATGGCTTGTCAGCTGTCAGATCAACAATCCGCACGCTGGCAGTTTGCTCGCGACCATGGTAGTAGACATCGACAGTCTTATCAACACTCGTCCCATCAACTGTTTCAGCAGCAATTATGGCTTGGCTTGGTGAGTATCCCGCACGCTCTGGTACCTGAACCGCTTGCCAAACATCCTGTGACCATTGCCCGTAAACTTTGGTGCCAATTGCCTGCCGACTGATCGTAACTGACTGCACAACGGTCTTAACGGTGCCATCGGGCAAATGATAGTTGATTGTCCTTACGATAGTTCGATCTTCCTTAACATCTTGCCAGGTATGCGTTAAATTAACCATATAGTTTTGCACCCCATTTACTGCATGATACTTGGCCGCTTTAAAGACAGTCCGTGCACCATCTAAATCATCGTTGCCGTTCAAAGCTAATTGATAGCCGTGGTTGAGATAGCTGTCGAGAGCTTGGTTGGCCTGCACAAAACTTCTTAACTAGCAGTAACTTTAAGCGACTAAAAAGATCTCCGCAAGCTGCAGGTTGGCTTTTGGAGATCCAGGGTAACGATAAGATTTAATTGCTGCTTTTAATTAGATGATGTTTGACTAGATATTCATGAGCAACTTGACTGGCTTTTCGATGCTGAACCGTTACTTGATAGTTCATCTCCTGCATGTCTTTTTCAGTAATCTTACCAGCCAGTTTGTTCAGACTTTTAACAACCTGGGGATGCTTTTTGGCAAACGAGGCTTTCATCAATGGTGCTCCTTGGTAAGGCGGGAAGAAATGCTGATCATCTTTAAGTACTTTGAGATGATACTGGCGCACTTGCGGATCCGTTGTATAGCCATCGACCAGATTAACGCGGCCAGCAGCAATTGCCTGATAGCGCAGCGCGGGCTCCATCGTCTTTACCTGATTGAAGTTTAAGCTGTATGCTGATTTGAGGCCGAGATAGCCGTCTTTTTGATTGGCAAAGTCCGGATCAAAGCCGGCTGTGATCTGATCATTGATTTTAGCCAGATCGCTGAGCTTGGTAAGCTGATGTTCCTTGGCAAAATCAGCAGTGACGGCCAGGTCGTAGCCATTTTGATACTTCATCGGCTTCAGATACGTCAGATCATACTCCTGCTTCAACAGACGCCGCGCCCGCTGGTAGGTCTTAACCGGATCATGCGGCGTCGATCGTTGGTCATGAACCAGCGACTGTAAAACGGTTCCGGTAAACTCAGGATAGATATCGATCTGATCGTTGCGCAGCGCACGGAATAAAAAGCTGGTCCCGCCAAAGTTAGCCTTTAATTCGACCTTAGCCTGCGGATCATCGTTTACAATCAAATCTTTGTACATGTGGATTAAAATATCGGGTTCGCTCCCCAGCTTACCGGCAATCACGATTGGCTCTGATTCGCTTTGAAAGCTGCTCCAGGCCCGCCAGCCGCCAAAACCGATCAGAACAAGCGCGGCAACGATAATTCCCTGCTTCAAATGTTTCTTAGAAGCACCGACATATTTTAGCAGTGCCGACATCAAAAGCGCCAACAATGCTGACAGTCCCGCCCCAATGATCAGATAGGCGTTGTTGTTTTGATTGATCCCCAGCATAATGTAGGTTCCCAGCCCACCGGCACCAATCAAAGCAGCAAGAGTAGCCGTTCCGATAATCATGACCAACGAGATGCGAATTCCAGATAAGATCACGGGCAGCGCCATGGGCAATTCCAGCCGCGTCAGCTTTTTCCAGCGCGAAAGGCCAAATGCCGTCGCGGCTTCTTCAAGATTCGGGTCAACGCTGCGCAGTCCAGAATAGGTATTTTGATAGATCGGCATGATGCCGTAAACGACCAAGGCAATCAAAGCTGGAACGCTGCCGATCCCAACCAGCGGAATCAGCAGTCCCAGTAGCGCCAGACTGGGGATTGTCTGCATCATGCCGGCCAGCTGCAAGACAATCTCGCCGGCATGTCGACTGTTTTTCAGCGACACTGCCAATGGAATCGCGATCAATATGGCAATCACCAGCGCCCAAAACGATAGCGACAGATGCTCCCACAGTGCTTGTTCAATCTGGCTTTTTTGCGCCACGATCGTATTAAGCAATTCAGTCATGTTACCGATCCTCTCTTTGTCCTAAATAATGCAGCAGATCAGTTGTCTGAATTCGAAAATCCTGCCCCTGATATTGAAAATGAAGCCAGCCAGCCGAATCAGGCGTGAGACTTGCCAGTTCTGCTACCGTAGCAACGGCGACAGATTGATCAGTGGCTGACGTTTTTTGCACTAGTTTTGATGATAAAAGCGCGGTCATGGTTCCCAATCTTGGTCGCGCCGTTGCAAAAAAGTCAGCGACAAACTGATTGGCCGGCTGTTCTAAAATCTCATTTGGCGATCCAACCTGCTGCAGCTGACCATTATTGATCACGGCAATCCGATCGCCCAGCCGCAGTGCCTCTTGCATGTCATGAGTTACAAAAACAACCGTTGTCCTTGACTGGCGATGCAGATTTAACAACAGATCCTGCTGTTGAGCACGCAAAACCGGATCCAGCGCGCTGAATGATTCATCCATCAAGATCAGCTGCGGTTGAGTAGCCATTGAACGAGCAATCGCCACGCGTTGCTGCTGACCACCCGAAAGCTCATCGGGATGCCGATCGATAAAATCGCTAGCGGGCAGACCAACCTGATCAAGCAGCTCCATTGAACGCTTGCGCCGATCGTTTTTATTGACGCCCTGCTGCTCAAGCTGAATGGCAATGTTTTCGCCAACCGTTAGATTAGGGAACAGACTGCTGCTCTGCAATACGTACCCCATATGCAGACGCAGCTCGCGCAAATCATAGTCTTTGACGCGTTTTTCATCCAAATAGACGTTGCCGGCAGTTGGCGCCGTCAGCCGGTTGATCATTCTAATCAGCGTAGTCTTGCCGCTGCCGCTGGGACCAACCAGGACAAACAATTCGCCATCATTGATCGTTAGCGTAATGTCTTTTAAGATGACGTTTTGACCATATCTCATGCCCACGTTTTCGTATTTAATCAATCTAATCACCGTATTCTCTGCTTGCTGTAACCATTAAAGTTTCTTTTTTGCATTCTACTCGATCTTTACTGCTTTGTAAATTGATATGCTTTGACTTCCGTTAAATAAACAATTCATTTCGAACATTCTACTGATAGTCGTTGCTTTTTAAATTTGAATCATTTATATTAGATATAACTAATAAAGTTACAACAGGAGATGATTATTTGAAGGTTTCCACTCGATTCAGCGACAGCATTCATATCTTGGCTTTCATCTGCATCTATCAAGGAAAAATCACGCTTTCCAGTACCAACATTGCTGGCTCGCTGGAAACATCGCCGGTGGTCGTCCGTCGTTTAATGACATCCCTCAAGGAAGCTGGTTTCATCAAGACCAAGCATGGCACCCCCGACCCTGAGCTGCTGGTAGATCCTCAAAAAATCACGCTTTTGGATGTCTATCTGGCAACCGAGGGACAGACGCCGCTTTTTACCATTGATCACAATACCAATCCGCAGTGCATCGTGGGCGGCAATATTCAATCAACACTGGAAGACTATTATCGTCATGCTGAAACAGCCGCCAAGGCCAAACTGCAGCAGATCACGCTGCAAGACGTTATTGATACGATTTTGGTTAAGCAGGCAGAAAAGGAGAAGCAATCATGAAATATACCATTACCGGAGCTACTGGGCATCTAGGCCGCAAAGTCGTTGAACAATTGAGCCGTTTGGTTGACATCCAAGATATTCGCCTGGCCGTCCATACGCCTAGCAAGGCCCAGGTTTTTTTGGATCAGGGCTATGAAGTCGTTAAAAGCGATTATTATGATGTTCAATCAATGACCAAAGCGTTTGCCGATACCGATGTCTTGATCTACATCCCAAGCATCACCTATGACGTCGCCAACCGTGTGCTGGAATTTGAAAACTCGCTAAAGGCAATGCAGAAAGCTGGCGTAAAAAATCTGGTCGATGTCAGTTTTATTACCGATCAGCCCAATAATCCCTTCCAGATGGCAGGATATTATGCCTACCTGCTCGCTCGGCTCGCTGGTACCAAACTGAACTATGCGGTCATCAAAAACTCATTATATGCCGATCCGCTGGTGCCCTACCTGCCAGAACTAATTGAGCGGCAAAACGTCATCTATCCAGTCGGCGATCAGGCCATGAGTTTTATTACCCGCGATGACAGCGCCGAAGCAATTGCCAATGTTGCCGTCAAGCCTTACCTGCGTGATCATCGGCAAATCTACCTGCTGACGCAAAAGCAGAATTACAATATGGTTGAACTCAGCCGGATCATGTCTGAGGCAACGGGCCAGGAGATTGGCTATGCTCCGGTTTCTTTGTCGGAATTTGCAGACATCTATCGGGCTGAAGGGGATGGCGATGAGCTGGCCTCGATGTATCATGCGGCCGCAATGGGGTTGATGGATGCCGTCACTGATGATTTCCAGCACATTACTGGTCATGAGCCAATGCCAATGGACCAGTTTCTGCGGCAAAACTATCAGCGCTGATTGACAGCTTGATTTATTCAGTCATTTTGCTGCGTACACGCCGCAACTAGAACCGATCTGTTTTTGCTTCATAAGATTCCAGCTGGCAGTCGTTGCTGGGTAAAACTAATGACTGGTGCGTGGGCGCGTCAATATTAGGCAACTGAATCACACAACTTGGATAGGTAAAATTAAGTCGGCTGAATATACATTTACCTACTTTCGGCCCTAAAGCAGCGAATCGTAGGTAAACTTAAGGCCCTTGTCAGCTAAAACCTGATTTTATTCACAAAGTCAGGCCCGAAATCGTGAAGTATTGCACTCATAATCATGCTGACGACAGGCCCGTTTTCAATGTTAGATACGCTTGAAATCAAAACAGCGCCGAATCGAACTTGATTCCGCGCTGTTTTTACTATTCGGCTGGCAGCTTTTGATACGCGACCCGCCTGATTAATTCAGCCTGCTCTGGATACTTAGCCAACAGCTGGTTTTGAGTAAACAATTCAAAGTCGTGATAGTCAAATCCCGGTGCTACGGCACAACTGACCAGCCCAAACGACGAATCGTCCAAGACCTCAGAACCAAAAATCGTTCCTGCTGGTACCCGAAACTGCAGCTGTTCGCCCCGTTCAATATCACGGCCTAAATGTACAGCCTCATAGGTACCATCCGGATAAAAGCAGTGGACGACGATTGATGAGCCATCATGGAAATACCATAGTTCATCATGAAGCAGCCGGTGCAGATGCGATGGCGAGCCCCCGTCCAAAATAAAATAGATTGAAGTGTACTCGTAACGGCTGGCCAGGGATGTAGCGTCATAATGCGTCTTGGCACTGTGATAAACTTGACGATACCAACCACCTTCTGGATGTGGCGTCAGGTTGAGCTTTTCAATATATTCGTCTTTAGTCGGCATGGCATGGACCTCGCTTTTTCCTCTTATTGTACCAAAATCAGCACGGATAAGCGGGGCTTTCCCTAAAAATCAATCACTTTACTGGCGTCTTGAATAAGTCATTCAGTGCCTCAGACATGGTTGGATGCGTAAAGATCATGTCGCGCAGCGTTTCGTATGGCAGATCCGCCTTCATCGCCAGCGCAATCAGGTTGATCGTTTCATGGGCCTCAGCAGCATAAAGCGTTGCACCCAGAATCCGATGCGTATCACGCTCAACGATTGCCTTGTAGACTCCCCGCTGATCCTCCAGCACGCGCGCCTTAGGAATGGCCTTGACCGGCAGTTTGAAGACCAGATAGTCCTTACCGGCAGCCTGGGCCTGGCGCTCGTTGATTCCGACGTTTGCCAGCGGCGGCGTCAAAAACGATGCAGTCGGCACCACATTGCGATCAGCAGTCGTCCGCTTGCCTTGGCCAAACAGCTGGTCTTTAACGATCCGAAAGTCGTCAAGCGAGATGTAGGTAAACATTGGCCCGCCATTGACGTCGCCTAAAGCCCAGACATCTGGCACCGTGGTTCGCAACCGATCATCAACTTGAATGGCATTGCGCTCGGTCAGGGCAATATCGGTGTTTTCCAGTCCCAGTCCATCGATGTTGGGACGTCGCCCGGCAGCCACCAGCACGGCATCAAACTCGGTCTGCCATTTTTGGCCGTTTTGGTGATAGGTCAATAAGACTTGCTGGCCATCATCTGCCGCGCTGGTTAATTCAGCATTCAGCTCAATCTTGATCCCAAGGCTGACAAGATCATTCGTTACTTCAGCCGCGATGTCTGCGTCTTCGCGTCTCAAAAGCTGAGCATGGTGGTCAAGGATGGTTACTTCGCTGCCAAAGGAATTAAACATTTCGGCAAATTCCAGCCCAATATAGCCACCACCAATAATTGCCAAGCGGGCCGGCTTTTTGGCAAGTTCCATGGCTTCTTTGGAACTGACGATGCGCTCGCTGGGATCCAGCCCTGGAACTTTTGGCCAGACCGGCGTGGCACCAGTATTGATAAAGATCCGCTCGGCAGCAGCTTGTCGCACAGTGCCATCAGCCATAGCGACTTTTAGTTCATGATTGCTGACAAAACTGGCCTGACCATTCCAAACCGTTGCCAGCGGCTCATCAGCAACCATGTGATAGTTCTTGTTCCGCAGCTGCTTGGTCATCGTGCCTCGTTTGGCAACCGCGTCAGCAAACTCAAGGTGACGCTGACCATTGATAATCATATTTTTGGATGGCAGACAGCCAACGTTGATGCAGGTGCCGCCATACATCTGATCCGAGCGCTCAATCAGCAGCACTTCTTCATCATGCTGTGCCAAAAACTTAGCCAGTGTCTTACCCGCCTTACCAAAGCCAATTACCACGTTTTTAAATTTTTCCATTGCCAATCATCCTTTCGCCAATTCAAAATAATTAATGTTTCACTTACTATAAATAAGTGGCTTTTAAAAAGCAACCAATCTGCTCAAAAATAGCCAATAAAAAATGATGCCAGGCCAGACTCTTATAAAAGAGCGACTCAGCACCATTTCAGAACACCAATTAATTAAGATTAAGCTGCTTTAACCAGGCATCCATCTGGGCGTCACTGTTTAAAACCGCGCCTGGCAGAACCTGAACGTCAGCGTTGTTTTCCTTGACGGTTCGTTCCAGATAGCTTTGGGCGCGTTCAAAACCAGAACTGCCGGAAGTTGCAAATCCAGCCAGCTGCTTGCCATTGAGCGGCAGACGATCAATCAGGTCGGCAATCAAGCGGGGTGGAATTCCCCACCAGATTGGAAAACCGATCAGTACTGTATCATAGTCATTGATAGCGGGCAGATCGTCTTTAATTGCAACCCGGCTGGCATGCTGATGCTGTTCAATGGACGTGCGCGAGTTAGGATCATGCCAGTCCAGATCAGCGGCTGAATAAGGCTTTTCAGCTTGAATCGCAAACAGATCCGCGCCCAGCTTTGATGCGATTTTTTCTGCGCGCTGCTTGGTCGTATTGGTAGCCGAAAAGTAAAATACAATCGTTTTAGCCAAAGTGATCAGCTCCTTTCATTTTGCTTACTTTTAGTATATTACTAAGCGTCAAGTCTTTAAAATACTTATTCGGTATGCCGGTATACGTTTTTTGCATAGCATTGATAACGCAGGATCGCGCATCAACATATCAACGCTGCTGATTTGGCTTATCCGGCATTATTAGCCAGCTGTTTGATTTTATGCCGACTTTCAATAATCATCCAAACCGCGGCTGATCCTCAGCATGCGCTTAACGTTCGGATCGTCTATCAAGATTAGCGTTTATCAATTGTGGTTGGTTAAAATCATTACATTTACGGCTAATTATAATCGTTTGCCAAAAAAGTAAGTAGGTTACTTTAAAGTACCTACTTACTTTTTGTTAACGCCCTTTTTATAATTAATCTCGTAATAAATTGAACAATCCTAAACAAAGGGGTCTTAACAATCATGAAACAATATCAGTTTTTAACGCCGTTTAAGCTGCCCAACGGCGTTACCTTGAAAAACCGCGTCGTAATTCCACCAATGACCGAACTTTTGGCGCTTGAAGATGGCACGGTATCATTGAATGAACTGGACTATCTGAATAAGCGATCAGGGGGCGTGGGCATGTTTATCTCTCCGGTTGCCAATGTCAACGAACTTGGCAAGGGTTTTGAGGGTGAACTGTCAGTAGCCGACGATCGCTTTATTCCTGGTCTTGCTAAAATGGCAGCCGTTATGAAACAGGGTAACTCTAAAGCCATTCTGCAGATTTTCAGCGCGGGCCGCAAAACGACTTCCACGATTCTGCGGGGAAAACAGCCGGTCAGTGCCAGCGCGGTGCCTGGTCGCCGAGAATTTAATGAAACGCCGCATGCCTTAACCAAAGCTGAGGTTGAACAGACGATCGAAGACTTTGCTCAGGCAGTCAGACGAGCTATTTTAGCCGGTTTTGATGGCGTTGAGATTCATGGGGCCAATACCTACCTGATCCAGCAGTTCTTCTCTCCTCACTCCAATCGCCGTACTGATCAATGGGGCGGCGATGTTATGCAGCGAATGCGGTTTGCTTTAAGCATCATCAAACGCAGCCATGAAATGATTGAACAGATGGACGCGGAACGATTTATACTTGGCTATCGTCTCTCGCCTGAAGAAACGGAAAAACCAGGTATTCGCATTGACGATACGCTGCGATTCGTTGACGTATTAGCCGATCAGCCATTGGACTATCTGCACGTCTCCATGGGCAATCTATGGCGGAAATCATTAAACGATCCTGATGAGCAGCGTTTTACGATTTTGCGAATCAAGGATCAGCTGCGCGGTCGACTGCCCTTAATTGGCGTTGGTTCTTTGAAGACGCCTGCCGACGTAGAAAAAGCAATGGCAGCCGGTATCGATCTAGCAGCAATTGGCCGTGAATATCTGGTTGAGCCGCATTGGATCGAAAAAGTCCAGGCCGGTCGAGAAGCTGATATACGCTATGAAGTTGATCCCAATGACGCTGAAGAACTGGGTTTGTACCCACCGCTGATGAATTTTCTAAACAGCGGCATCCCTTTCCCGTTAAAGAATCGACAGCAAGAAAACGGTAATGACGCGATTTTCTCTAAATAGAATATTTTAATAGCAGTGTCAGAAGGCTCTAAAGCTTCCAACACTGTTTTTATTTTCATCATTAGCGACAACATCTGCAAAAAGAAAGCGTTGATTGTGCATCAATTAGTTAATCAGCCGCAATAGATAGTTTTTTGAATCAGTGATTACCTGTTTCATTTGATTTATTCTTCCTATTAATAATGTGATTTAATTCATTATTAAGTCATTTTTTAATGTTTGTTCAAAAATAATTCAAATATTCTCGCTATACTTTAGTCATAGTCGAAACAGCAATGACAAGGAGGTTTTAATCTATGTACTCTAACCTATCCAAAGGTCTGATGGCCACTCCGCTAGCAGCCGTTTTACCACAGACAGGCAATACCGTAAGCATGATTTTTGCCACTGCCATTGGTATTTTGATGGCGATCCTGGCCATAACGCTGATTGTGGTTGAGATCAAGAAACGTTCCTCCTAACGTTTAAAAAGGAGGATCATCATGAAATTCAACCTGGCCCTGATTATCGCCATTACGGTGTTTGCGCTCAGTATTTTGGCAGTCGGCCGCATCTTAGTTGGCTTGATTGTATCAAATCTGCATCAGATCAACAGCATTGATCGGCAGCAGCTTAGCAAAAAGCCAGCTGACCACCGTTTCTCTGTGATAATTCCCGCGTTTAACGAAGAAAAGTTTATTCGGCGGGGTGTTGAATCGGTCTTAAGGCAGACTTATCCTAATTTTGAGGTCATCGCGGTTGATGATGGCTCCAGTGATAAAACAGGGATGATTTTGGATCAATTAGCCAGACAACATCCTAAGCTGCGTGTCATCCATCAACATAATCAAGGCAAGTCGGTTGCGATCAATCATGCCTTAAAAGAATTTGCGACCGGTGATCTGATCATGGTGCTTGATGCCGACTCTTATTTGACACCAACCGCACTGACAAACATGGCCCGACGTTTTGATGATCCTAGACTATTGGGAGCCAGCGCGAACGTTCGCATTACGCGTCCCCATAATCTATTGGAATACGTCCAAAAAGTCGAATACCTGCTTGGTTATCGACTAAAAGGATCTGAGGAGCTTTTGGGAATTGAGTATATCATTGGCGGTATCGGCTCCACTTTTCGCAAGTCAGCGATGCTGGAAGTCGGTGGCTATGACACTGATTCGATCACTGAAGACATCGACTTTACGATGAAGATGATCGACCATTTCGGCAACAGCAATCGTCAATTCGGCTATGCGGATGACGTTATCGCCTATACGCCGCCAGTCAGCCGTTTTTCTCAGCTGCTCAAACAGCGCTATCGGTGGAAACAAGGTCGTTTTAAGGCTTTGTTCAAGCATCGCCGCGTTATTTTCAATCGCGATGCCAAGTACACTTTCTCACTCGCTTATTGGAAATTGCCAAAAGTTTTCTTTGAAGAATTTTTAATGCTGATTGACCCACTGCTGCTGCTTTGGATTATCGGCATTATCCATCACTTTGCCGATTTTTCAACGATCTTTGCGATTTTTGGCCTCTACTATCTCTTTGCGATGGCAACGTTTATACCAGAAGAGCTTAAATTCTGGGAACGAATCCGACTGATGATGGTAGCGCCGCTAGCCTACCTGATTCTGTACGTGATCAATATCGTTGACTGGATCTCACTGATGCGTTGCTTATTCAACATGAAGCGAATTGCCAACAATGAAGATAAAACGGCTAAATGGCAGCACGTTGATCGTTAAAAACGACTGACAAGCCAATAAAAGCCTCAAGTTCTGAATTTAATCAGCACTTGAGGCTTTTTTCACGTTTAATTTTTTTGATGACGCTGCACTGCCTTGACGATTTCAACAATCAAAACCATCAAAAGGCCAGCCGCTATTACGATGCCCCATTGAGCAAGATCCAATTCCGTAGTATGAAAAATTGGATTTAAAGTTGGAATGAAGATCGTACCGGCTAAAAGCAGCGTTGAGCTTAGGATTGCCCAGTTAAAGTAGCGATTCCTAAATTCTCCTGTCTTAAAGATCGTTCCCTGTAATGACTTGCAGTTGCAGGCATGCAGCAGCTGAATCAGGCCTAGGGTAATGTAGGCCATGGTCAATGCATCAGCATGAATCAACTCGGATCCTTGATGAACTGGGTAGAGAATACCCAAAGCGTAAACGCCCAGCGTCAAGAGTCCTTCCAAGATGCCTTGGTAGATGATGTTGAAACCGACGCCATGAGCCAAGAAACTGCCTTGATTGCCCCGTGGCTGATGTTTCATAACATCGCCTTCAGCTGGCTCAACTCCCAGTGCAATCGCCGGAAAAGTGTCAGTAACCAGGTTGATCCACAAAATCTGGACCGGTGCCAAAATTGACCAGTTCATCATCGTCATGATCAAAAGCGTCAAGACTTCGCCAAGATTGGCGGAAAGCAGATATTGGATGGCTTTTTGAATATTGGCAAAAACCTTGCGCCCTTCCTTGACCGCAGCAATGATCGTAGCAAAATTGTCATCAGCTAATACAACATCAGCTAATACAACATCAGCCGCGTTTTTAGAAACCTCTGTCCCAGTAATTCCCATGCCGACACCGATATCGGCTGTCTTCAGAGCTGGGGCGTCATTTACGCCATCACCAGTCATGGCAACGACTTTATCATGTGCCTGCCAAGCCCTGACAATCCGGACTTTATGTTCAGGGGCAACCCGCGCGTAAACCGAGTATTGGGCAACTTGATCCTTCAGCTCCTGATCACTAAGTTCATTCAGCTCTTGACCGGTAATCGCGCCAGCTTCATCACCAGGCTCAATGATTCCCAAACGTTCAGCAATTGCCCGCGCCGTTGTCTTATGATCACCGGTAATCATCAATGGCCGAATACCAGCTTCCTTAGCCTCTTGAATTGCGGCCTTGACTTCAGGACGCGGTGGATCGATCATCCCCGACAGCCCAATAAAGATCAGTGACTGCTCAACCAACGCTGGATCAGTACTTTGACATTCTTTTTCAGTTAATGGCCGGTATGCATAACCAAGTACCCGTAATGCCTGTTTAGCTAAATGATGGTTGGTTTTAAGAATCTGCTCACGATCATCATCGGTCAGTTCCCGCACCTGTTCACCATCCAAAATACGATCTGCCCGTGTCAGCAGTTCATCGACCGCCCCTTTCAGATACAAGGTTGGCAGCTTATCATTGACGGCAACCGACATCAGCTTACGTTCTGAATCAAATGGCCATGAATTAAGGCGTGGATAGCGCTGTCTAAACTCATCGATATCAAGCCCTTTATCAATATAAAATTGCCACAGCGCCGTTTCAGTCGGATCGCCCAATAATTCTTTTTGACTGCCTCGCTCAGCATCATTAGCCAGGATCATTGCCTTGGTCAATGGTGAGTCGGCATCAATCTTAAAATCAGGTGCAGCTGTAACTTGACCATTCAGCATCAGCTGTTCGATCGTCATCTGATTTTTAGTCAGCGTTCCCGTTTTATCAGACGCAATGATTTCAGTGGCTCCCAGCGTTTCAACAGCCTGCAGCTTACGAATCAGCGCGTGCCGTTTAGCCATGGCTTGGGTTCCTAAAGCCAGCGTAATCGTAACAATTGCTGGCAGCCCTTCCGGAATTGCGGCAACCGCCAGTGAGATGGCAGTAAGCAGCATATCCAGTGGTGTTTCGCGCTTGGTCAGCATTCCCAACGCGAAAATAATGACGGCAATTGCCAACACCAGAACACTGAGAATCTTACTGAGATGGGTAATGTTGCGCTGCAGTGGCGTGACGGTCGGTTCGGCGCTGTTCAGCATCTGGGCAATCTTGCCAACCTCGGTATCCTTACCAGTAGCAACTACGACTGCCTCGGCCGTGCCCGCCGTCATACTGGTATTCATAAAGCCCATATTATGCTGATCGCCTAAGGCAGCCGATTCAGCATCAATTACCGCTTCATCCTTAGTTACGGCAACAGATTCGCCAGTCAGCGCTGCTTCTTCGACTTTAACGTTTTGCGTCTTTAAGAAACGAACGTCAGCTGGAATAATGTCCCCGGCTTCCAAAAGAATTACGTCGCCAACGACCAGTTCCTTGCTGGAAAGCTGGGCAATTTGGCCATCTCGTCTGACGCGCGTGGTTGGCGTGCTCATTTTTTGCAGCGCATCAATAGCATTCTCGGCCTTAGTTTCTTGAAAGACACCAAATGCAGCATTTAAAACCACGACTAACAAAATAATAATCGTATCCGAAAGTTCACCAGCAAAAGCCGCTACAATTGCCGCTACAATTAAAATCAAAATCATCAGGTCTTTAAACTGAGCAATGATTCTTTGCCAAAGCGTGATCTTTTTTCCTTGAGGCAGCTCATTGGGACCATTTTTCTGCAGCCGCTCCATGGCCTCAGTTGTCAGTAGCCCTTGTGGCGTTGCGTGAAGTCGTTCTAAAACCTGCAAGGTGGTTTGACGATAAAATTGGTCTTTCATGGACGTTAAACCCCTCTCTGTATTTGATACTTCTTTTTTTACAACAACTATTACAACATAAGCATAACATTGATACTGCAGAGATGATGGGGGTTACAGGCAGGATCCTGCTAAGATCATTCAACGACAAGTTATAAGATTAGTTGTCAAAGTCTGATCGGCCAATTACAATGATTCAGAAAGTCAAATTACGATCAATTAAAAGAAACGAGGCGCTTGCCGTGACCAAACCTAAGATTGCGTTTATTTGTACGCATAACGCTTGCCGCAGCCAGATTGCCGAGGCGCTAGGCAAAAAACTTGCCGGGGATGTTTTTGAAAGTTATTCGGCAGGTACACATATTAAAGATGAAATCAATCCAGATGCCATCCGCTTGCTGAAGAAAATCTACGGCATTGATATGCAAGCATCAGGACAATCTAACAAGACGCTTGACGCACTGCCAGCCGTTGACGGTGTCGTTACCATGGGCTGCGGCGTGAAATGTCCCTATCTACCGGCTAAATGGCGGGTTGATTGGGGGCTAAACGATCCAACTGGCCAAACCGATGATGAGTTTATTAAAGTTATCAAGCAGATTGAAAAAAATATTCTGGCGCTCAAGGATCAGATCAAGCAATCGCTGCATTAATTTTTTCAGCCAAATAAATCATTCAATCGTCCCATCCAGGCATTTATTTATGCTTAGATGGGACTTTTTGACTGCTGCCCAGCATTTTTACTGATTCAAAATCAATAGTCGCAAGCGCTGTCACTAACAACTTTTAGCTGGTCAGCGACACATAACGCTTAATTATCAGCGTTATTGACTTAAGACTATTAACTTATGCCGTTTAATGCGTTAAGCTTTGTCCAATCTTAAAAATTAATTTGAAAGCGAGGTTTTTTACATGCAAGCAACGATTCAAACAACGGTGAAACGAAGCGAACGCAAAATTGCCAGCAACATTTTAAAGGGTTCTTTGGGCAACATGATTGAATGGTTTGACTGGTATGTCTATGCCTCGTTCGCCATTTATTTCTCGGGGGCCTTTTTCCCAGCCAATAACCAAACAGCTGAACTTTTAGCAACTGCTGGTGTTTTTGCAATTGGCTTTTTCATGCGGCCCCTGGGATCATTCGTCATGGGACGCTTTGCAGATCGGAAAGGTCGTCGCGCCGCATTGACGCTTTCGGTTTCGATCATGGCAACCGGTTCATTGGTTATTGCGCTGGTCCCAACCTATGCGCAAATCGGTATCTGGTCACCGATCATCTTGATTGCAACTCGATTGGTACAAGGTCTTTCATTAGGTGGTGAGTATGGAACCTCGGCAACCTACATGTCAGAAATGGCATCCCCAAATCGGCGCGGTTTTTACTCATCCTTCCAATATGTCACGCTGATTGGCGGTCAATTAAGTGCACTGCTTGTACAGATTATTCTGCAGGCCATCTATACCAGCCAACAGCTGTATGCCTTTGGCTGGCGGATTCCATTTGCCATTGGCGCGGCTGGTGTGATGGTGGTATTATGGCTGCGGCTTTCAATGGAAGAATCCGATCAGTTTAAGTCCAGTAATCGCAACAATCGCCAAGCTGGGACCTTGCGTCTTTTAGCCCATTATCCAAAACAGGTACTGACGGTTGTCGGGATGACGCTTGGCGGTACGATCAGCTTCTATACCTACACTACGTATCTGCAGCAGTTCATGATCAACACGACCGGTCTTTCTAAAAAAACGGCAGCCATGATCAACTTTGTGGCGTTGCTGGTGATGGTTGTGTTGCAGCCGCTATTTGGGCACCTGTCGGATCGAATCGGCCGTAAGCCACTGCTGATTTTCTTTGGGATTGGCGGTACGCTGTGCACGGTTCCACTATTCACGCTGATGGCTGGTGCATCAACTGCTTTGGAAGCACTACTATTAATGATTGTAGGCATTGTTATCGTTTCTGGCTACACTTCAATCAATGCCATCGTCAAGGCCGAGCTTTTCCCATCTGAAATTCGGGCATTGGGCGTAGGGATGCCCTATGGACTAACCGTGGCCCTGTTTGGCGGTACCGTAAACTACATTGCTTTATGGCTGCGTTCGATTCACCTCGAATCTGCCTTCTTCTGGTATGTATCCGGTGCAGTATTTATTTCGCTGCTGGTCTACGCGTTCGTGCTTAAGCCAGGATCCTTGATTGATGAGGAAATGACTGAATCCACGACTACTGACTAAACGATTGCTTTTGATAAGCATAGGTAAGCAAGCGGTCATCCCAAGACTAAGATTGCCAAGTTTCTGGCTGACCATAATTAAAAGAGATCAACGAAGTAATTGATCTCTTTTTTATTTTGCCCAGTTCAGCTATTCTTTTTCCGGTTTAAACGACAGCTTGATCTTGCCACCAAGAGTATTGCTAAGCTTTTGCAGATCAACCAGGCTGACGGTTGGCGCCTTAGCTTCCTCCAATGCATTAAGCTCAGCTAACGGAACGCCAGCTGCATGACTAAGGGTTTCTCGTGTCCAGCCTTTATCTTGGCGCAGTTTGATGATGCGATAGGCCAGCTTGGCAGCCGGATCTAATTTAACGGCTTCTTCCAGCGGCTTTTGGTGTGCGGCAGCATAGATCAGATTCGTCATCTTCTTTTTGGTCAGCCCACCCTTAACATGACGGGCAAAGAAGTCAAGGTTGTCCTGACCGATTTTTTCACCCAGGTCATTAGTGAGTTTATGCATCGCCTGATAAGAATCATAAGAATTGTCTTTCAGCTCTTCAAAACGGGCTTCCAGTCGTTTACGGATGTCTTTTTTCTTCATATTCGCTTCCCCCTCTGAATCGATTAAACTACAGGATATCACTTTATCAAGTTTTTGTAAGCGGTTTATGCAAATTGTTTTTAAAAATCCCATGCCCACTGACATGAGATTCCTTAACCACTGAGGGCTAGCTGCCCCTGCCAAACAATTGTGCTTGGCAATCGCGGAGGTGAGGAATCGAACCTCACAGCATGGAGCATTGCAAATAACAGCGTTTAGACCGGCACTCCGCAAATCTGTAAATTTTTGAATCATTCGTTGTCGCATTTATGCTTGGCGAAATCCACAAATTCACAAAATCTTCAAAAATTATCTTAACGCATCAGCTCAATTTTGTCAAACAGATGTTCGTAAAATTAAAAATTCCCCACTTCATTTTGGAAGCAGGGAATTGGTCTTGCCGATACGATTTGACAAAGGCTCCAAAGTTTAACTCGCTGATACCGGCAGATTCAAAAAGCTGATAATCTCTTCAGCAATGGCAGCTGGACTCAAGCCATCCGTTTTAATGGTCAGATCAGCACAGGCATTGTAGTTGACCTGGCGCTGGGCCTGCATGTCGGCAATGCCCTTTTCGTCCAGCGACTGTGCCAGCGGCCGATCATTGTCACCGCCAATTCGCCGAAGCGTTTCAGTCGCGCTGGCTTTCAAAAGTACCACCGGCGTTGGCGTGTCTTTAAGCATGGCCAGGTTGTCAGGGCGCATCGGCGTTCCACCACCAGTTGCCAAAATTCCCTGGTCAGATTTCAGAATCTCGGCTAAGGTATCATGTTCCAGCTGACGGAAGTATGGCTCGCCGTTTTGGGCAAAAATGTCTGCGATCGGCATGCCCGCGCGCCGAACGATTTCAACGTCCAAATCAGTAACTGGTGTGTTCAGCATCTCACCCAGCAGCCGACTCACGGTAGTTTTGCCGCTTCCCATAAATCCTATCAAAATCAGTTCCATTTTGCTTCCTCCTAATGATCGAGTTTTTCTCGGTCAGCCTTGGCTTTTGAAAATACGGCAAAAAGCTTTTCTTGGTCATCTGCGGCGATTGCCTGCCGCAGTGACTGCAGCTCGTTTAGATATTCGTCAAGCTGTTGAATGATCAGCTCACGGTTGTTGTGCATGATCGCGCTCCACATGGTCGGATCTGACTTGGCAATTCTGGTCGTTGACTTAAAGCCCCCCGCCGCCAGCTTCAAAAGCTCGCGATGGTCCTTAAAAGTAGCCGCCGATTGAGTCATCAGAGCAGTTGCAATTACGTGGGGAACATGACTGAGCTGCGCGACGATCTTATCGTGCTGACGAGCATGAATTAAGTACCAGTTGACGTTCAGACCGCTTAAAAGATCTTTAAGTTCGCTAACGCCCTTTGAACCGCTGGTTGGAATCAAAAAGTAGTAGGCGTCTTTGAAAAGATCAACTCGACCAGCTTGAATGCCTGATTCATGTGAACCGGCCATTGGATGCCCGCCGATAAAGATATCGCCGCGCTCAATCAGCGGCTGAGCAGCATCAATAATCGTCTGCTTGGTACTGCCGACATCGGTAATGATCACTCCTGGCTTTAGTTCTAACCGCGCCAGATCATGCAGGTCTTTTACGATTGCTGAGACTGGCCCGGCAAGGATGATAAAGTCGGCTTGATCCGCTTGGTATAGATTTGTTCCCGCGTCATCAATCAGTCCTTGTTCAATGGCAAAATCCAACGTGGCCGTTGAAATATCGCTGCCCACAATGCGATATTGGGGATGCTGTTGCCGAATCGCGCGAATCAGCGTACTGCCAATCAGCCCTAATCCTTTGACAAACACCGTCGTCATGCCAGGTCGCCTCCCAAAAGTCGTTCTAGATCCTGGAAGAATCCAGGGTAAGAAACGCTGACTGCATCAGCATTAGCGAGCTGCAGCGGTCGATCCGCCTTAAGAGCCGCGATCGCATCCATCATACCGATGCGGTGATCACCGTAGCTGTCCAGCTGATCATCATTGATTGCCCACTGACTTCTTCCCTTGATGATCATGCCATCCGTCAGCTCTTCAACTTGAACGCCTAGTTTGCGCAGCTCAGCAACTACGGTTTGAATTCGATCCGTTTCTTTTACCCGCAGCTCTTCTGCTCCCCGAATCGAGCTGGTTCCATCCGCGCAAGCCGCCAGCAGCGCCGCTAACGGTAACTCGTCAATCACGGCCGGAATGTCTTCGGCTTCGATCTGAATCGGCTTGAGCTGACTGGTCGCAATCGTAATATTGCCCAACGGCTCGCCATCGGTTGGCAGTGCTTCAATCTGCAGATCCGCGCCCATTTTCTGCAATACAGTGATGATACCGGTTCGCGTGGGATTAAGGTTGACGCGTTCCAGTCTGATTCTAGAGTTCGCAACGATTGCTCCTGCCGTCAAGAAAAAGGCTGCTGATGAGATGTCCCCAGGTACTTCAACTGTTTGTCCCGTCAATTCCGGTTTTGGCACGACGCGAATCGTTTTTTGATCCGTGGCGGTTTCGATATTGGCCCCAAACTGATTCAGCATGATCTCAGTGTGATTTCTGGTTGGCAGCTTCTCGATGATGGTTGATGGCGTATCAGCCTGCAGTGCAGCAAAGATCAGCGCGCTTTTGACCTGGGCGCTGGCTACCTGCATTTGATAATGAGTGCCATGCAGCTTTTGTCCGTGGATTGTTGCTGGCAGCGTCCCATTATCGGTCAGATCGATTCTCGCTCCTAAATGACTCAGAGGTTCACTGACCCGTTTCATCGGACGCTTCTGCAACGAGGCATCCCCAAAGAGTCGCGTCTCAAAGTCACGGCCCGCCAAGATTCCCATCAGCAACCGGGTAGTCGTCCCCGAGTTGCCCATATCAAGTGGTTGAGCAGACTCTTTAAGCGCGTCGATTCCGTTGCCATGGATAATGACGGTTTCGCCATCCCGCTCACTTTTGACTCCCATGGCATTAAAAGCCGCCAAAGTTGACAGACAGTCGTCACCTGCCAAAAAATGATGGATCACCGTTTTGCCCTTACTGATTGAACCAAGCATGACCGCCCGATGTGAGATGCTCTTATCGCCAGGAACCGTCAATGATCCGTGCAGTCCATGGGGTGCCGTGACTAGTTTTTTCATGACGTTTCCTCCTTAATATTCGCGCATTTCCTGACGCCAGGCTGCGACTTCTTCTTGCAGGCGTTCCAGACTGGAAGCTTCAAATGCATCCGTAATTGCCTTGGCCAGTTCGATGGCAACGACATTTTCAACCACCAAAGATGCCGGCACGATCGCGGTCGTATCAGAGCGCTCGACATTGGCCTTAACCGGTTCATGGCTGGTGACGTCAACGGTCTGCAACGGCTTGTATAAGGTCGGAATTGGTTTCATCGCCGCGTTGATGACAATTGGCATCCCATTAGTCATCCCGCCTTCAAAACCACCAAGATGATTGCTCAGGCGTGAGTAGCCGGTTTCTTGATCCCAGCTGATCTCATCCATTACTTGACTGCCCAGCCGCACCGCGTTTTCAAATCCGTCACCGATTGAGACTCCCTTCATGGCATTGACGCCCATTACGGCTGCGGCCAGTTTGCCATCTAATTTGGTATCCCAGCTGACGTAACTCCCCAGACCAGCTGGTACGTTTTCGGCAACGACGCGGATCACTCCGCCCAGCGTATCGCCATTGCGCTTGGTTTGATCAATCAATTGATGAATCGCCTCGACTTTGGAATTGTCGATAATCCGCAGATCGTTTTGGGCAATCAGCATCTGGATCGCCTTGACATTGTCTGGTTGGTTGCCGCGCGCATCAATAAAGCCCACCTGCTGTACGTAACCAACGATTGAAATATCCAATGCGGCCAGCAGCTGTTCACAGATATTGCCGACTGCAACCCGCATGGCCGTCTCGCGTGCTGATGATCGCTCCAAAACGTTGCGCAGATCACGATGTCTGTACTTCATTCCGCCAACCAGATCGGCATGCCCAGGACGCGGATGGTTAACCTTGCGCACGGTATTTTCTGGTGTGGCTGGCGATGTCGGATTCATGATCTCTGACCAATGCGCATGATCGCGATTTTTGACTGTCAATGCGATTGGCGAGCCCAGCGTTACGCCATGACGGACGCCACCGACGATCTCAACCGTATCATGTTCGATTTTTTGGCGGTTGCCGCGTCCATAGCCTCCTTGGCGAGCGGCCAGCGCTTGGTTGATCTGATCGACATCCAAGTGCAGGCCAGCAGGGATTCCCTCTAAGATCCCCGTCAGCTGTGGTCCATGCGATTCACCGGCAGTCAAGTAGTTCATAAATGTTCCTCTTTTCTAATTTTCCTGTTCCGTATTTAATATCTCAAACTCATTACTCCAGCTTTTTGGCCTCATCCATGATAGTTTGGAAAATCGCCTGAATAGCTGGCTTTAAAGACGGATCCGTGACCTGTCCTCTAAGGCGAGTTAAAACCGCCTGTTCGCGTGCCTCATCTTTTACCGGCAGATTGGCAGCCTGCTTGACCATGCCCACCTCTTTGACAATGGCGAAACGCTGCTCAAGCAATTGCAGCATTTTTTCATCGATGTCATTGATCTGATCGCGCAGAGCGTTTAATTGCGGAGTCTCCATCTGTTATCCTTTCTTTTCAGCAAGCAGTACGATGACAGCTACCAGAATCCCGATTCCCGCCATCACCAGATCACCAGCCATAACTGCGGCCATACTGATGTCGGAAAGCATCCCGGTAATGATTGGTACCGTAAACGAAGCAATGCTGCCGAAGAAGTAGAAAACGCCAGTAATCATGCCGCGGTGCGTCGGGTAAAGCTTCATGAAGATCGTCAGGCCGGTTTGCATGATTCCGCTGGCCGCGCTGAAGCCAAATGCGAACGAGGCAATCTGCATCAAAAGCGGCTGACCACTTTGCATGATCACCAACAGGGCTGCTAAGGCAATTGCGTTTACGATCAGCAGCAGGTGCGATTCCTTAACGTTGCGTCCCAATAAGGCAAACAGTACCAAAACCCCAGTGATTGAGCCGATACTGTAAAGCGAAAGCAAAAAGTGGGCCGCGCCATCTGACATGTGCATCGTCTGCTGAGCAAACATCGTGATCCATTGCGTAAACCAGATCATCAGAGCCATTGAAGAGTAGCCGTAGACAACCAGCGCGCCAGTCATGACTTTTTTGGCAACTCCTTTGATCTCAGATTCCCGCTCATTAACGGCACTGCCATCAGCTTGATTGGCAACTGGGAACTTAAGCGGCAGAATCAGACAAAAGTTGATTGCCAGCAAAATGACCATTGCCATGAAGCTCCAACCAAACCACATTCCCTGACCAGCCAGAATCGTAACCAGAATTGGCAAGATGAACTCACCAACAGAAACGAAGGCCTTGATCAGAATCGTGTAGGCTCCATTCCCGCCATTCATCTCCACAAAAGTCGTGTAGGTACCAGCATCAAGCGATGAATTGGCGACCCCAGCCAGGATGGCAAAGAAGTAGGCAATCCAGATGTTTTTCGTCATTGGCATGCCAAGCGCAAATACCGCGTAGCAGAACATCCCTAATTCAACGAAAAACTTGCGGCTGATCTTATCCGACAAAAAGCCGGTAATCAAGTATGAGATCAAACGGCCAATCCCGATCCCCGAAATTACGAAAGAAACGATTTTGATGGGTTGATTCCAGGCCGTGCCCAGACTGTTCATGTTCTGTGCCAAAATAATCAAACCCATTCCGTGTACCAAGTAGTTGAGGTACAGACTGACGGAAAGACGTCTTTTAGCGGTTGTATCGATCTGATTTTTTGCAATCTCCATAAATAATCCCCCTTAGTCAGGTACTAAAAAAAGTCAGCCAGTTTTGAGACGTCTGCCTCATCAATCCAGCTGACCTTCTGCACAATACTTTTTATGAAGGGATGTACTTAAGGTTGGTTATTTAAAGAAGAAGTAAGCTTCGTCTTTGCTGGATTTTGAGTTGCCCGGCAAAGACGCGCCAAAATGCGACTCTGCTCAAGCGCTAAACGTCTCGCGTTCGCGCCTGAGCAGCACGAACGCTATCCGAAAGCATAATAAGCAAAGCCGAAATAAAACGCTGGTCGATTTTGGCATTGAAGTTTCATAATTACTTCTCCTTTCAATAATTTGTTGTTAACATTAAAACACTCTAATCTTATCTCGTCAACATCTAATTATAAAAAAGATTGATTATTTTTGATTCCTCGGTATTTTAGTCTTTTCGAACAAATAAACAGCAGCTAATTCTCATTTTTAACTAATCAACTACCTGAACACCTTCCGTATCAGGTTCGATTTCCAATAATGGATCACTAAGGCCGGCCTGTAAAAGCAGCTGCTTAAACCGCGGAATCCCCTGTTTATCGATAATCGTCATGACGGTCGGACCCGCACCGCTTAGATAGGTAGCCAGCGCACCGGCTTCATGGCCGATTTCGCGAATCTTGGCCAGTTCCGGTACGAGCTTGGCGCGCGGCTGTTCGTGAAACTCGTCAGCCTCCATCAATTCACCAACCAGATCATAGCGATTGGCAAACAATCCGGCTACCAAGACGTTGGCAATTGCGCTGCCATGCGTTGCCTGTTTTAATGTCAGGCTGGCTGGCAGGGCTGCCCTGGCATCGGCAGTCTTTAGATTATATGACGGCACATAGGCAGCCAGCGCGTAAGGAAGCAATGGCGCTTGAATAGCATCGAAATGACCGTTAACGTTGGTACCAATCACCAGGCCGCCTAAGATTGCCGGCGCAACGTTATCGGGATGGCCCTCAATCTCGCAGGCAATCGCTACTTTCTCATCATTGCTCAACTGCAGCTTGCCTAAGACATTGGCCAGTTCAATCCCAGCAACAATGGCACTGGAACTGCTGCCCAGACCATGAGCTACCGGAATAGCCGACTGCATTTTTAAATGATGCGGCGGCAGGTCGGCTTTGATTTTTAATGCCGTATCGATGATCATATTGGACTGGTCATGCGGCAGATCGTCAAAGTCGTGATCGATAACCCATTCATCGCTGGGTTCAAGTACGTCCAGCGTAAGGTAAAGCGAAACAGCCATCCCAATTGAATCAAATCCCGGTCCCAGATTGGCACTGGAAGCTGGTACCTTGATCTGCATAATCATTCCCCCTAGTTTTCCAAAACCTTGTAAGCCGCATTAAGCTTAATCGAGTCAGCCTGCTGCAATTGTTTTTTGAGCTCCGCCAATTGACTTTGTGACAGCTCGTGCGTGATTACGGCTACATGAGCAATGCCTTCATCCTTGATTGGCGCCTGCACGATCTGACTGAAGCTGGCTTTAATGTCAGCCATGATTCGGGTAAATTTAAGCATCTGCCCAGAAACGTCCGGCATCGTCAATGAAAGATAGTAAGGGTAGCGCACGTTGTCGGGATCGGCCGGCACGTACTCGCTTTGATAGGTATTGAACGCGTGGCCGCTGGTACCCATGATCAGATTCTTAACCTCTGAAGTAATGTCGCTCAAGACACTGTTGGCAGTTGGCAGACCACCGGCACCTGGTCCATAAAACAGCGTGTCCCCAACAGCCTTGCCAGTAACCATCACGGCATTGAATTCATTATTGATCGTTGCCAGTGGATGATCTTCTGGAACCAGGGTTGGCGCTACATCAACGAACACGCCGCCATTGATGACCTTGGCTGAGCCGACCAGCTTGATAACGTAGCCTAGTGACTCGGCTTGGCTGACGTCATAGGCATTCAGAGTATCAATTCCTTCTGTTTTGAAATCATCAATCTTAAGCTGTGTTCCAAAGGCAAAATAGCTCAGAATGATCATTTTGTAAGCCGCGTCCTTACCCGTTACGTCGTTGGTTGGATCGGCCTCGGCAAAGCCCAGCTCCTGTGCCTTCTTCAGTGCTTCTTCATAGGTCCAGTGCTTTTGATTCATCTGAGTCAGAATATAGTTGGTCGTACCATTAACGATTCCTTTGACCTCAAGAATATTATCAGCCGCAAAACTATTGACGATCGTGCGCAGAATCGGGATCCCACCCGCCACGCTGGCTTCATACATCAGATCACAGTGATTTTCGTAAGCCAGCGCTGCCAGTTCTGGACCATACGATGCAATCAGGTCTTTGTTGGCAGTTACCACGTTTTTATGTGCTCTTAACAGCTGTTCGATATACTCTTTGGCGGGATGAATTCCCCCAATCAGCTCAACGACGATCTGAATTTCTTCATCGTTAAGCACTTCTTCAAATTCAGTCGTCAGCTTGGTAATTGTGGCTGCGTTTTGATGCTTTTCTGGATGACGAACCACGACCGTCTTGACTGACAGTTCCCGACCAATAATATTGCGAATCTTATTCTCATTGTTTTCAATCATTTCTAAAACGCCAGAGCCGACGGTACCCAGCCCCAGTATTCCCAGTTTGACAGTTTCCATAGCGCTGCTCCATTCTCGGTAGTTTTTAATTAAATTTTCATATTTATGATTGTAACATGGACTATCCATAGGCTACAATATTTAAAAGAATTCTACCAAACCACTACTGTATTAAGAATGGAGGATCACAATGAACTATCGCAGTACGCGTGGTAATGTTAAAGATGCATTAAAATCTAGTGACGCCGTTGTTCAAGGATTGGCTCCGGATGGCGGATTGTACGTTCCGGTTGACTTTCCCAAACCAGCGTACGATCTGGAAAAATTGATCCAACTGCCTTATCAGAAATTGGCACAGACGATTCTGCAATGGTTTTTTAACGACTATCCTGCAGAACAGCTGGCTGATGGCACAACCAAGGCCTACGCTGACCAATGGGATGACGATTCAATCGCACCATTGAGTAGACAAAAAGCCGGTTTTAACTATCTGGAGCTATATCATGGCCCGACCCTGGCTTTCAAGGATATTGCCCTGCAAATGCTGCCGCAGTTAATGACCAAAGCAATCAAGCTCAATGGTGTTGATCGCAACATCGTAATTCTGACTGCTACTTCTGGCGACACCGGCACGGCTTCTATGCGCGGTTTTTCCAATGTTGATGGCACGCAGGTAATCGTCTTTTATCCAGATGGCGGCGTCAGTCCAGTTCAGCTAAAGCAGATGCTGGGGCAGCCAGGACAAAATCTTACCGCTGTGGCTGTTAAGGGTAATTTTGACGATGCCCAGACTCAAGTCAAACAGATCTTTAACGACCAGGCCTTTAACCAGCGCTTGATCAACAATGGCTACCAGTTCTCCTCTGCCAACTCAATGAACATCGGCCGGCTGATTCCACAGGTTGTCTACTATTTCGCCGCTTATGGTCAGCTGGTGGAACAAGGCCAGATCAAACTTGGCGATGCAATCAACTTCACCGTGCCAACCGGGAACTTTGGCGACATTCTGGCCGGCTGGTACGCCAAGAAACTGGGGCTGCCAATCAAAAAGCTGATCTGTGCCTCAAATGAAAACAACGTCTTGACTGATTTCTTCACTACTGGCAGATATGATCGTCGGCGCGCCTTTCATCTAACCTCCGCGCCCGCCATGGATATCCTGGTTTCCAGCAACTTAGAACGGCTTTTGTTTGATGTTTATGATGAGGATGCTGCCAGCGTTAAGGAATTAATGGAACGGCTACAAAATGATGGCTGGTACCAGATTACTGCTGCCGCCAAAGCCAAGCTGAATTCCGAATTTGCGGCTGGTTACGCTACGCAGAGCCAGGTCGCGGGTGAGATTAAATATGTCTATGAAACCAGCGGCTATTTGATTGATCCGCATACCGCCGTGGGATCATTTGTCGCTCGTCAATATCAAAAGAACAGTGATGATCAGACGCCAATGGTTATCGTTTCAACCGCCAGCCCGTATAAATTCCCAGAAACCGTCTATCATGCTTTGACCGGACAGGATACTCAACAGCAAGGTCTGCCATCCATCAAACAGCTGCATGATCTGGTTGGCGGTGAACTAACGGCTGGAGTCAAGGAACTGTTTGATCATCAGCCGCGCAAGGAATCAGTAATCGCACCTGATGATATGGAAAACTTGATTGCCCAGATCTTGAAATTGAAATAAACGTTTGCCCTGATTGGAGTTGCCTTCAATTGGGGCTTTTTATTGCTGCTGTAATCTATATACCATCGTCTTCGGAAAAAGGCATCATAAATAGGTAAAGTTATATAAGCCGAAATATACACTTCCTACTCTTAGCTAAAAAGCCGTGCCAAGTAGGTAATTTATCTCCCAAATGTCGTTCAAGAATTGCTTTGCTTCACAAGGTTATCATTCACCACGTTTCTAATCAGCGGCAACATCGCTAAACTTTAGTCGGCGATGTGAACCTTGATTAATTGATGGCTGTAGCCCTTTTGACAGGGTGTGGCAATAATTAATTGACAAAGAAAGGGCATTGGATTATTTTACTGAATTTTTTTGAGTTATTAGTTAAGGTAAATTTATACTGTTATATGAGAGGCTAATGCCTTGTAATATTAAAAGCGCCACCAAGCCTGCCTGCTTAGTGACGCTTAACTTATTGATTGATTTTATTTTTCCGACTTGGCCAGCTTGGCAATTGCCTGGACGGTCTGACGATCTTTAGCCGTACCGTAAAACTCAGCTTCTCGTCTGGCATTGAGCTGCTTGACCAATTCTCTGATCTCATGGTTTTGAGCCAGCTTGCGCGTTGGCAGCGGAATAAATGCATTGGCAGCGATAATAGCCATCACTACTCCAATGATCCGCGCGCCATAAAACGAAACGTTCAAAAACAAGATCGTTACCGCGGCCACGGCGAACAGTACCGTATTGAAGTACAGCGGCCAGTGCGGATTGTACCGCTGCTTTTGGCCCAGATTAAAATGCAGGTCATATTTTTCACAGGCCAGCTTGGCATAGGAATTCAATTTATTCCAATAAAAAGCCAAACCAACCAGCGCGAGCATTCCTAACAGATTCAGCAGATTTGCGCCAACTACACCGCGAATCCCCCAAAAGATCAGACCAGTTGCTAAAGTTGCGGCATACCCAGCCATGAAAGGATGTCGGACAGAAAATTTTTGCATTTTAGTGCCTCCCAGCTTTTAGTTAACTTTATTATAAAGCCCTTTCAAGATTTGAGCAAGCGTTTGCACAAAACAGCACCAGTTTTACCCTACTTAGATTAATTTAATTGCGCCGCTTGACAAATTAACGATCTGTTTCTAAAATTAGTTTATATTTAAATAATGAAAAGTTAGTGAGAATAGTAGCCGTCTTTTCTAATCTTAGCGAGCGTGGTCTGGTGCAAGCACGCATTGGCAGACGCGGCGAAATGAACTCATTGTTAAATGGAACGGGTGCAAGCTACGTCCCCGGCTGATTACCGTTATCAATCATGGAGGTCATTGTTATGCAATGACAAACCAAGGTGGTACAGCGAACACAAACGCCCTTGAGCAGCCGGCTCAGGGGCGTTTTTTTAATGAAAGGATGAAAGAATATGCGAATCAACGCGGAAGATGAACGCAGCTATCTACAGAACGTTTTTGATAAATTAGGCTTTCGAAAAGAGGATGGCGCCTTAATTGCTGATACGCTGGTTGACGCTGACCTGCGTGGAATCTCCTCACACGGGATCCAAAGACTATACTGGTATCGCAGCATGATCAATGACGGCATCATCGTACCTCAAAATCATGCCAAAGTTTTAAAAGAGCTGCCCGGCGCCGTTTTAGTCGATGCCAACCAAAACATGGGGCATCTGGCAGCCAGTCTGGCAATGGATAAAGTAATTGAAAAGGCTAAGCAGATTGGGGTCGGCATCGGGGTCGTTCGCAACTCCAACCACTTCGGCATTGCCGGCTATTACGTTCGTAAAGCACTGGCTGCGGGGCTGGCTGGGATTGCCCTGACCAACACGCGGCCGCTGGTAGTCCCAACCAATGCCACTGAAGCATTTCTAGGATCGAATGCCTTTGCGTTTGGCTTCCCGGCCTCACCGCATCCCTTCATTTTTGACGGAGCTACTTCCGTGGTTGCTGGCGGCAAGATTCAGCTAGCGGACAAAAAAGGCATTGAGCTGCCCGGTGACTGGGTCGTTGACAAGAATCGTCAAGTCGTCAAGGATCCCAAAGAAGCTGAGAGCATCCTGGCAACCGCGGCCTTTGAAGAAGAACAAAAAGGCGGCGGCCTCTTGACGCTGGGCGGCACTGAGATCAACTCCAACTACAAGGGCATGGGCAACTCGATTGTCGTTGAGATTCTGACCGGTATTTTGGCACAAGGATCCATTTCAGCCGACACCAACACAGGCAAGCACGACTTTAGCCAGTTTGTCTTTGCGTTTGATCCAGCCTTCTTTGGTGACGTTGAAACGCTTAAAGCCAACGCAACCAGCATGCTTGACCGAATTCGTCATCTTAACCATGTTCCTGGCAAGACAATCTGGGTCCCTGGTGATCGTGAATACAAGAACTATGCCAATAATCAAAAACAAGGCGTTGACATTGATGCCAAGACGATTGAACAAATGCAGGAAATTGCTGCTGACTTACAGATTGAGATGCCCGCTGAAGTTTAGGATAAAAAACAAAGCCGCCACGGAATTTACCGTGACGGCTTTTATGATGCCCTCAAATCGTTATGACCAGCGGCAATAAAATCAGCTGTAGCCATTAAAATCTTTTATCATAACCAAGCTGGCTTAGTTTTTGCATGATTGCCTGTGCTGCAACCATTCCCCCAGCCGCATTCAAGTGCAGATGATCGCCAAAATCATAAATTTCTTTAAGACCGCCATCGTTGCCGAGCAGCCACGGATCAAGATCAACGACCCACTCAAACCGCCGCAGTTCCTGGTTGATCAAAAGCCGCCGCTGCTGAGCATCAAGCAGTATGTTTTCCTGTTGTGGAGCCACATGCGGTGAAAATGGCGGAATCGTTGTCAGAATCAATGGACACCGCCGATCATCCAAGATTTGCTTTAGTTGACTGACCCCGGCTAGATATTGCCCCGGTGTTACCAGTTCATGAGCCGACTGACCGTCAATCAGCGGCAAAACCAGATCATTGCTGCCAATCAAGGCAACAATTGGATGCGGGTGCGGATCGGTTGACTGAGCGGCTCTTTTGATCAGCGACTGACCAAAAGTCTGATACAGTGGACCATCTTGTGGGGCATCATGCAGCAGCCGATTGCCGGAGATGCCCGTATTGACTACTACAGCCTGATTTAAAAGCTGCTTAATCAGCCCTGTCTCAATCATTCCCGTTTCTGCCAGGGAATCGCCGGTCAGTTCAATAATGGGTGTTTTTTTATCCGTCCAAACCTCTAAACAGCTGATGCAGAACCAGCCTTTGCGTGCCTGCCAGTTATGCGGCAAATGCGGCGCAGCGTTCTTAGTTCCTGCCATGATCGCGTTATAAAACGTTTCGTCATAGACACAGCTGAAATCGGCATAGGTCTGTTTTTGCAACGCCCGCATTCTAAAATAAAGCGGCTGGCCGGCAATGACTTCAAACGGCAGCGCGTCCGTATGCACTGCCCCGTTGCCGACAATGGCAATCTGCTTTTGCTTGCCGCGAGTAATTGACTTTGCATCGCTCATCTTTTCATCATGGCTGACGGTAAACTCATCAAAAAGCAGCGCCGTATGATTAAACCGGTTCTGCAGGATCAAGCGCAGACCGCTGCCGTCGACTTGAGGCGTAATCTTGATCAATAAAGTGAGTTCCTTCATCTTAAAAGGCAGCGCGCTGAAATCATGAGTCAAGCGGCTGCTGGCGATCTGCCATCCCATCTGGCCACCTTCTTTCTAGTCTTAATGTCAAAAAAAGGCCGACGCTGTAATACGCCGGTCTTTTACCTGCTGACCAATGACTGCCTTTCACCGCTTTAAGGCGTTCAAAACAGTCGCTGGGTGCTGGAAATTTTAATGCTGCTTGGTCAGCAGATTGATAACGGCCTCGGGATCAATCCCAACAAAGTAGCGTTTCAGATCAAGTTTGGCCAGTGCCTGCTGCATGGCATCCTGATCATAAGGCTGCCCGATCAAGGCGTTTTGGACATCAGCTACGTCACCGGTACCAAAGAAATCGCCATAGATCTTCAAGTCATTGATGCGACCATCTTCAACCAGGAAACGGGCATCAATGGTTCCGCCATCGAAATGCTGCCGTTTTTTTACTGAGAACTTTGGTGACTTGCCATATACCCAGTCCCAATTATCGTAGTAGCATTTTTCCAATTCAGAAATCGCTGCTTCATCTTCAGGCGTCAGCTGATATTCAAACTGCTTGGCCTCTTCGATCGAATCGACATGCCAGATGCGTTTGATCAATTCATCTCTAAACTGCTGCGTCGTCAGATTCTGAAATTCTGGTTTGAGATATGGCTTAACGTTGGTAACGCGCGCCCGTACCGATTTGATGCCTTTTGACTCGATTTTGTCTTTCGGGACGTGCAATGCAGAAGCAACCGCGCTGGTATCAACGTCATACATCAGCGTCCCGTGTGAAAAGGTCCGGCCGTTGCGCGTGTACATGGCATTGCCAGAAAACTTCTTGCCATCAATTACAATGTCGTTGCGTCCAGTGGTTTCAGCCCCGGTTGCGCCCATGTCATGCAGTGCATCAACGATTGGCTTAACCAGGTTCTTAAAGTCGCCGAATCGAATCTCATCGGCAGGAACGACAAAGCTAAAGCACATGTTGCCCAGATCTTGATACATCGCACCGCCACCCGACAGACGCCGCGTAATCGTAATGTCATGTTCACGACAGTACTCGGCGTTGATTTCTTCCATCGTGTTTTGATTGCGTCCCACGATAATGCAAGGCTTTTCGATATAAAACAGCATAAATGGCAGCTTCATCTTGTCGCTGTTCATCAGATACTGCTCAGTTGCCAGATTGCGACGGATATCCTCACTAGGCATTGCTAAATATTGCATTCGACACCACTGTTCCCTTCATCCAATTTAAATATTGGTTGGCATTCCAAGGCCGACATCGGCAGCATCCATCAATGTCTCTGAAAGAGTTGGGTGCGGATGAATCGTCAATGCAATGTCATCAATCTCATTTCCTGATTCGATTGCCAAAGTCAGCTCACTGATCAGATCAGAAGCATCCGGTCCCACGATCTGAGCACCGACCATGACATGCGTGTCCTTCATAAACACCAGCCGAACAAAGCCTTCCGTTGCCTTCATGGATACGGCCCGACCATTAGCCATGAATGGGAACTTGGCAGTCTTGACGTCCAATCCCTTTTCTTTTGCCTCAGATTCAGTCAGACCCGTCGTGGCAATCTCATTGTCAAGATAGCAGACCGCTGGCATTGCGTGGTAGTCGACGGTTGTTGGCTTGCCAGAGATTGCTTCGGCAGCAACCTTGCCTTCATAGCTGGCCTTATGTGCCAAAGCTGCTCCGGCAACGATATCGCCAATTGCGAAGATATTCTTGACGCTGGTCCGACCCTGGGCATCTACTTCAATTAAGCCGCGTTTGTCAAGCTTGATACCGGCTTGTTCAAGGCCCATGTCTTTAGTGTTGGGACGCCGACCAACCGAAACAACTACATAATCGGCATCTACAGTGTGTTCTTGGTCACCAACGGCATAGGTAACCTTGACGCCATCTGCGGTTTGTTCAGCCTGCTTGGCCATCGCATTGGTAATTACGTCAATTCCCTTGGCCTTAAAGTCTTTGAGCGCAACCTTGACCAAGTCTGGCTCATAGTTGCCCAGAATTGACTTGGTACCTTCCAGAATCGTAACGTGGGCACCAAAGTTGGCATAAGCATTGGCCAGTTCGCTGCCAATGTAGCCGCCGCCAATGATGACCAATTCTTTTGGTACTTCTTTTAATGCCAATGCACCCGTTGAATCCAGAACGCGGCCTTCAAACTTAAAGCCAGGAATCTCAATTGGATGACTGCCCATTGCCAGAATCAAGTGCTTGAACGTATAGGTTTGACCATGCTGACCGCTGATAACGCGCAGGCTGTGGTCGTTTTTGAGATAAGCCGTTCCGTTGATTACATCAATCTTGTGTTCCTTGAACAAGAAGCCAACCCCATTGGTCATACGCTTAACGACGCTGTTCTTAAATGCCTGAACCTTTTCAAAATCGAGCTTGGCATCAGCAACCTCAATGCCTTGATCGGCTGAATTTTTGGCAGTTTGGTAGTTATGACCAACCTGAATCAAGGCTTTTGATGGGATACAGCCGACATTTAAACAGACCCCGCCAAGATAGGTACTTTCAACAACGGCAACCTTTTGTCCCATTTCAGCAGCGTGAACGGCAGCAACATAACCGCCAGGGCCCGCACCAACAACAATGGTATCCAAATCAATTGCAAAATCACCAACAACCATGTCTGATCACCCTTCCATCAATAACAGTTCTGGATCACTCAATAATTCCTTGAGCCGGTTCATTGCCCGTTGTGCCGTACCACCATCAATTACTCGGTGATCGCAGGCCAGCGACAGCTTCAAGACCTTGGCAACCTTGATTTCGTGATCAACAACGACTGGTTCTTCAACAATGCGTCCCATACCCAGGATGGCTACTTCCGGCCAGTTGATGATTGGCGTAAAGAAGCCGCCGCCAATTGAGCCGATATTGGTGATCGACATGCCAGTGTGGCTCATGTCATCGCCAGAAAGCTTGCCTTCCTTAGCCTTTTCGGTATTGGCGCTGATTTGACGCGCAATGTCAAACAGACTCATAGAATCAGCATACTTAACGTTTGGTACGAACAAACCGCGATCCGTGTCCGTAGCAATACCAACGTTGATGTAGTCACGGTAGACGATCTTTTGGTCAGCCATGTCCACCATCGAGTTAAAGATTGGGTATTCCTTCATGATTACGGCCAGCGCCTTGGTCAGGTAGGCCATAAACGTCAGGTGAACGCCATGCTCTTTAGCCAGTTCCTTGTACTTCTTGCGGTGATCCCAAAGCTTGTCAACCACCACGTCATCAAAGACATGAATCATTGGAATCTGCTGTACGGAACGAATCATTGCCTTAGCTGTCGCCTTGCGAACTGGTGTCATCTTTTCGTCGTGCAGTGGCCATTCATCGGAGCTCTTCGGCAGTGCTGGCTGTTCAATGGCAAGCGCACCTGCCGTTTGAGGAGCTTCTTGTTCGGCAGCTGGGGCAGCCTTGGTACCACCAGCCAAGAAGGCGTCAACATCAGTCTTTAGAATCTGGCCATGACGACCGGTTCCGGCAATCTGAGCCAGGTCAGCACCTTTTTCACGTGCATAACGGCGTACGGCTGGCATTGCCAGAACTGGCAGGGAGTGGTCGGCAGCACTAGGAGCAGCCACTGGAGCAGGAGCGGCTGGCGCTGATGCTGGGGCAGCTGAAGCAGTGCTTGGCGCTGGTGCGGCACTTTGCTCCGGAGCAGCACTGGCATCACTTTTTGCTTCGGCACTGGCATCAACATTACCTTGACCATCAGCTACCTCAAATTCGATCAGCACTTGGCCAACCGTAACATCGTCGCCCTTTTCAAAATTGATTTTGGTTACCTTGCCATCGACTGGTGATGGAATTTCAGAGGTTGACTTGTCGTTTTCGATTTCAACCATATCGGCGTCTTTTTGAATGGTGTCGCCAACCTTAACGTGCCATTCGCCAATCGTGCCTTCTGCCATCCCTTCACCAAGTTCTGGCATTTTGAATTCATATTTGCTCATTGATCTTCCACCTCGCGATTAAAAGTTGACGGTTTCCTTGACCTTGTCAACGATATCTTGCTTGTTAGGCAGCCATACTTCTTCCGCATCACTGAATGGATATGGCGTGTCTGGAGCAGCTACCCGCGCAATTGGTGCATCCAGGTACAAAATGCCTTTTTCGCCGATCAGCGAGGCTACCTGACCACCAACGCCGGCTTGCTTTTGAGCTTCTTGAACCAATACGACGCGGCCCGTCTTCTTAACGGATTCCAGAATCGTATCTTCATCAAGCGGTGCCAGCGTACGCAGGTCAACGACTTCAGCGTTGATACCTTCTTTTGCCAGTTCATCGGCAGCTGCCAGACTTTCTTGAACCATGTAGCCGTACGTAATAATTGATACGTCAGTACCTTCGCGCTTGACGGCTGCCTTGTCCAATGGAACGGTGTAGGCTTCGTCAGGCACTTCTTCTTTGATCGAACGGTAAAGCTTCATGTGTTCACAGAAGAAGACCGGATCATCAGAGCGGATTGCCGAGATCAGAAGTCCCTTGGCGTCATAAGGACCGCTTGGCGCAACCACGCGCAGCCCAGGAACCTGAGTCAGCAGGCCTTCAAAACTGTCTGAGTGCAGTTCTGGCGTGTGCACCCCACCACCAAATGGAGCCCGCACCGTGATTGGGAACTTGCGCGTGCCACCCATCCGGAAGCGGTAGCGCGCCATCTGACCAGCCAGTTCATCAAAGGCTTCGTAGATAAAGCCCATAAACTGCAATTCTGGTACAGGACGGAAGCCTTCCAGCGCCATCCCGTTAGCCAATCCGATAATGCCGGATTCAGCCAGCGGCGTGTCGAATACACGATCATTGCCATATTTTTCCTGCAGGCCATCAGTTGCCCGGAAGACACCACCGTTTTTACCAACGTCTTCACCAAAGATCATTACCTTGTCATCATGAGCAAGCTCTTCATCCATAGCAGCCGTGATTGCCTTGATCATTGTCATCTTAGCCATGATTACTTAGCCTCCTTTGCTTGGTAAGCATCCAGCTCTTTTTGAATTGCTGGCGGCGTAACCACATATTCGTTTTGCATCAGTTCGGTAACGGTCTGCGTTGGCTGTGATTCAACTTCCTGCATAGCGTCATCGACTTCCTTGTTGGCTGCTTCAACGCAGGCCTTTTCTTGGTCTTCATCCCAAAGGCCCTTGCTCTCTAAGAACTTGCGCATCCGAATCAGTGGATCCTTCTTCAGCCAGATATCTTCTTCATCTTCGGAACGGTAGCGGCGTGGCACGTCACCAGCAGTCGTGTGTGGTCCATAACGGTAGCACAGCGTTTCGATCAGTACGGGACCATTGCCGGCCGTGATCCAGTCACGAGCCTGCTTGGCAACGCTGTAGACGGCCAAGGCATCCATCCCATCAACCTGCAGTCCAGGAATCCCGCTGGCAACGGCCTTTTGAGCCAAGGTTGGCGCTGCCGTCTGAGCCTTTCTTGGAACTGAGATTGCGTACAGGTTGTTTTGTACAAAGAACAGTGCTGGTGCTTTAAAGGCACTGGCAAAGTTGACCCCTTCATAAAAGTCACCCTGTGAGGTACCACCATCACCAGTGTAGGTGTAGGCAACGTTCTTGGCACCCTTCTTCTTCAGACCAAGTGCCACACCGGCCGTCTGAGCATATTGGGCACCGATGATGATCTGAGGCGGAACGGCATTTAATTCTTCAGGGTACTTGTTGCCGTTAACGTGACCCTTGCTCCACAAGAATCCCTTCCACATTGGCAGACCGTGCTTAACCAACTGTGGCACGTCACGATAGCCGCCGAGCAGAAAGTCATCCTTGCTCATTGCGAAGTTGGAACCCATTTGACTGGCTTCCTCACCGGCAGTTGGGGCAAAGAATCCCAACCGACCTTGCCGACAAAGCTTCATAGTACGGTCGCCCAATACCCGCGACCAAACCATCTGCTTAAACAGTTCAACCAACTCTTCATCACTCAGGTCAGGCATCAAATCGGGGTTGACGACTTTGCCATCTTCGTCCAGAACTTGAAGCGGCTTGATTTCGGGGTTATGTTTCAGCTCCTCAAAATCTAACTTTTTCATCTAGAACAACCTCCTTTAATAAACAATAATGAAACGCTTACACTTATAGTTTTATAACAATTTTTTGAAAAATCAAGTCTTTTTTCGAAAAAAAAAAGAAAACATTTTCGATTTAAGAAAACGTTTTCTCTGTCTAGATTGTGATTTTTTGCGCATTAATGAGCCAGTGAGACAACCATCTTGTTCAAACCAGTTTCACGCATGCCGCGATCAACTGCTTCACGCAAAACAGCCGCAGAATGAGCCATTGCCTTTTGTTCGCGCTCATCAAGCTGAACGTCGATAACCTGTTCAACCCCATGCGCGTTGATGACAGCCGGCGTCCCCAGATAAAGGTCGTGAACGCCGTACTCGCCGTTAACATAAGCACCAATTGGCAAGACGGCATTCTCGTTGCGCAGAATAGCCTTGGTAATCCGCATCAAAGCCGTGGCAACGCCATAGTAGGTCGCGCCTTTCCGGTTGATAATTTCGTAGGCTTTGTGACGAGTTTCATCTTCAATCAGCTTGAGACGTTCTTCTGAAACGCCCTCTTCTTTAGCAATCTGCAGCAGATTCTTACCGCCAATTGCTGCTGATGAGTAGGCCGCAAATTCAGAATCGCCATGTTCGCCCAATACGTTAGCCGATACATCAGCAGGGCTGACATTGAATTCCTTTGCCAATGCCACGCGCAGCCGAGCCGTATCCAACAGCGTCCCGGAGCTGATTACACGACTGGTTGGGAAACCAGAGATTTTTTGGACAACATAGGTCAGAATGTCGACAGGGTTGGCGGCCACTAAAAAGATGCCGTTAAAGCCAGACTTAACCACGTTTTGCGTGACATCGGCCATGATCTTAAGGTTCTTGTTGATCAATTGCAGCCGGGTTTCGCCAGGTTTTTGGGCAGCCCCAGCACAGATTACAACCAGATCAGCATCGCGGCAGACCGAGTAGTCAGCTGACTCAACTTTTTTAGGCGAGGTAAAGACCGTGGCATCCTCCAAGTCCAGCGTGTCGCCTTCGCCCTTGCTCTTGGTGTGGTTGATAATCGCGAATTCTTCGGCCAATCCCTGTTGAACCATGGCAAATGCATAGGCAGAACCAACTGCGCCGTCACCGATCAGCACGACTTTTTGTTGTCGATAAGACATATTGTAATTCCCCTTTGTTAATTATTTCATGAACAGGTTGACGTAGATTGGAACCAGAATGTCCATTGCCAACGAAACGATTACCACGGCAACCGAAGCCATGGCCCCTTCAATCGAACCTAATTGCAGGGCCTTGGCAGAACCAACCGTGTGACCAGCAGAACCCAGACCCAGACCAGTACCAACCTTGGAAATCTTCTTCAAGCGGAAGACCTTGATCAAGAAGTTGGCCAGGGCGTAGATGATGACGGCGTTTAAAATACATGCCATGGCAGTAACGGCAGGGTCACCGCCAACCCCCTTGGCAATTGGCATGGCAACAGCAGTCGTAGCAGCCTGTGGCAGCATGGCAGCCGTGGAAACCCGCGACAGACCAAACAGCTTGGAAACCAGTTGAATCCCAAACAAGGAGATAAAGCCACCGACAAACAGCGTCAAAACAATATCAAGCCAGTACTTCTTGAAAATATCATTTCGACGATACAGCGGAATGGCAAACGCAACCGTAGCCGGGTTTAAGAACCAGAAGATGATGTTTCCACCTGGCAGGTAGTACTTAGTGTAGACGGCAGCCGTCGTAGATCCGATGCCCTTGGCCCAGATTGCCAGAACCGCAATCCCAAAGACCATCCCGACCAGAAGCGGCGTAAACAAGAAGAACCCATGACTGATCTTAAACAGCCACATCCCTAAAAGATAACCAGCCAGTGAGATTAAGATACCGGTATAAGGCAATACCATTGATTGACTAAACATTTTTAATCCTCCCTTTTCTCGTACACGGCTTAGTGAGCCATATGCTGCGTGCCCGCGTGACTTTCATTTGAGCTTGACGCTGTGTTTGACTGCTTATGTGCCAAGCGTTCATGCAGCTTAACAAAGAAGTTGCCCACGTAAGCAATTACGACCAGCAGGATAATCGTGGAGATGATGATGACGCAGATATCCTGAAGACCTTCACGCTTCATCAGTCCTAGACTGCCACAGAGCTGAACGCCAGATGGAACGAACAGAAAGGCAATCAAACTGATCATAAAGTCGCCAAACTTTTCAACCTGCTCCAGTTTAACGATATGAGCTGCCAACAGAATGTAGAGCAATACCATCCCAATCAGTGGCGTTGGTACTACGAAACTAGCTGGGAACAAATCTGAAATCAGCTGTGAGACAAACAGAATAGCGGCAAAAATGCCCATTTGTACCAGAATTGGCGCTGCCTTTTTTTCTTCCTTAGCTGGCGCTTGTTTTTCCTTCTTATCCATGGTTTTTCCTTCCCTCAAATCAATCCGAAAATATCAATAAAATAATTGCAGTTAATCTTATTTAAGATGGCCATCTTTGATATCGATTACACAATGCATTGTAGTTAATCTTATTGGTTTTGTGTTGGTTTTCACATTGATTGACCGAATTTGACGATGAAATGCCTTTATCAGCCACTGAGATGCCCTGAGTGCTCTTTTTTGACAAAATAAAAAGCACTGAATGCATTATCTTGACATTCAATGCTTGTGTAAATATTAGACAATTCAAGTTACTGCAGTCCGATTGCCTTCTTGGTTTTAGCCACATATGACCTGCTGACTGGGATTTTACTGCCATCTTTTAACGTTAGCTCGTAGGTATGATTAAAACTTGGCTGCATTTCGTCAATTTCATCCAGATTAACGATAAAACCACGATGAATCCGCAAAAAATGCTTCGGATCCAAAAGTTGAGCAATACTGGTTAGCGTCTGCCGACCGATCAAGAGCTTATCGTTTCTAAGATGCAGATGCGTGTAGCCGCCTTGGGTCTCAATATACATCACATCGCGTTTTTGAATCACCATCGTCTTGTCATCAATCGTAATCGACAGCCGCGGATTCTGCCAGGCAGTCTGTTCCGCAACATCTTCTAACTGTTCCTTATTGCCCAAAAACTTGGCGACTCTGGCAACGGCTTCGTTGATTCGATCCGGGTCAAATGGCTTTAAGACATAGTCAACGGCCGCTTCATTAAAAGCATCGATCGCGTAATTGTCATAAGCGGTCGCGAAAACAATCGCTGGCGGCTGGGGCAGCTTTTTCCAGCGTCTAGCCAGTGCCATGCCGTTGCCATCATCTAGTTTGATGTCCAAAAAGACCAGATCGGGATGCTCGGCATTGACTTTTTGATCAGCCGTCATCACCCCATCCGCTTCATCGATCTGATTGACCAACGCATTTTCATTTAATAGATAGTGCAGTTCATTTCTGGCCAGAGGTTCATCATCGACAATCAGTACTTTCATTATATGGATGCTCCTTCCGTATTAAGATCCTGTCTAGTTTGTGCATAAGGTATTAAAAGCGAGATGGAAGTCCCCGTCTTGCCGGTTACGATCTGCATCTTAGCACTGTCGCCATAAAGACCTTTCAACCGCGCATTCAGATTTTGCATAGCCGTACCACTCCCTTGTTCGGAAGCGATTTTCTCCTTACCCAGTTTGCCGATGACCGCCTGATCGATTCCCTCGCCGTTATCAGCAACCCGTATTTCCAGATACTTGCCTGATTTGGTGATCCAAATGTTGATGATATTGCCGGTCTTGCGATTGCCAAAGGCGTGATGAATCGCGTTTTCTACCAAGACTTGAATGGCAAATGGCGGAACCAGCACCTGATCATCCACGCTGCTGTAGAATTCAACGTCATACTTATCAGGAAAGCGCGTCTGTTCCAGGTTCAGATAGGCCTTAACATGTGCTTCCTCTTGTTTGAGCGGAATCTTGGATTGATTGGCGCCCAACAGATTCGATCGGAAAAAGGTACTGAGCTCGCGCAGCAGAAACCGCGCCTTTTCACTGTCAAACCGTGAGATGGCAATAATCGTATTGATCGAATTAAAGAAAAAGTGAGGACTGATCTGAGCCTGCAGCGATTTAAGCTCAGCATCCCTAAGCAGTCCGGCCTGGCGTTCTTTTTCACCTAATACGATCTGCGTGGCCAAAATCTCGCCCAGTCCCTCACCGGTTTGAATCTCGACGGGGGTCAGCTGCCAGTTTTCCTTAAAATACAGCGTCAAAACGCCCAGCACGCGGCTGCCCAACGTCAGGGGAATCGCCATCCCCGCCTGTAAAGGACAGTGGTCATCACGACAGCCAATCTGCGCAGTATTATAGGCCAGCTGCGTCTGTCGATACTGCAGCGCCTGCTTGGCAAACCGTGGTACATCGACTTTTGGCATGTCATGATAATGATGGTCGCTGCCAGCTCCAACAAAGGCCAGTGTTTTTTCATTATTGCCAATTCCGACCGCATCAAAGTCAGTATACTCCAAAATCAGACTGGCCACCTGCTTGGCCGATTCCGCCTGCAGGCCATGGCGAAATGCCGGCAGCGTCTTGACCGCCAGCTTCATTACCGAACGAGTCTGAACGGCACGGGTGTCAACTTCTTGACGAAAATATAAAGATAGAATCATCAAGAAAAAAGCCGTCCCCGTTGAGCTGATAACAATCATCGGCAGTGCGATAAAGTTCACCAGTTTCAGATGCGTCGGACTAAACAAACCGACAAAGGCCATCTGAATCGACTCCATCACCAGACTGATCAAAAAGCCTTGCCATGGCGGCATCACGACAAAACGACGCCGATTTTTGCGATACAGCATTCCAGACAAAATCCCAATCAAAGTCGAGCTGACAATGTAAAACCAGGCATCCGTGGCCCAGCTTTCCTGCATCATCCGATGAGTTCCGGCAACCAGACCCGTCAGTCCGCCAACACCAGGTCCGCCAACGATTCCGGCTACCGTTACGGCCAGAATACGGGCGTTGGCCACTGAATAGCCAGGAGTGACGTGCCATAAAATAGTTTCGCGCATAATATGATTATCAGGATCGATTTCAATCCCTAATAAATTAGAAATAATTGCAAAGGCTGAAAAAATCAGCGCCAATTTAAATAGATTGGCCGGCGTGGCATCTAAAAGCAGCCGCCGAAACGGCCGAATGTTGACCAGAATAAAGGCCAGCAGGATAATCAATCCCACCCGTTCTGCAATCAAAAAAGCCAGTGCTCCCATAAGTTCACTCCTTAATCTTGCTCATCCAGTAACTTAATATACCACAATCTCTGGCTGATTTAGTGAGACGCTTAACAAGATTTTGATTTTAAGCCACTTATTCTATCTATATCCAAATAAAAAACATGATCCGGATTACTCCAGATCATGTTTTAGCGGCTACTTGGTAATGTCAGCGCCAAAGTACTTTTGGGAAAGCTTTTGGAGCGTTCCATCCTTTTGCAGTTCCTGCAGCGCCTGGTTGTATTGCTTTTGCAGCGCCGATGAGTTTTTGTTAAACATTGCCGCAACCTTGACCGGCTTGGCTTCGCTGGAAACGTCAATCATCTTGAGTCCCTTGGTGCTGTGCTTTTTAGCATAAACGTACCAAGCCTCGCGACTATTGATCATCCCTTCAACCCGGCCTTGCTTGATCATGTCCAGTCCGCTGGCAAAGTCGCTGTCGTCAACCGTAATTCCGCCATACTTTTTAACCAGCGTAGCGTTGTTGGTTCCCACACCCGCGGCAAACTTGTGGCCTTTGATGGACTTAAGCGTCTTAAGCGAGCTGTTTTCTTTAACGATCATGACAAAGTGCGATGAAATGTAGGGATTGGAGAAAAGGTACTTCTTTTCGCGTTCAGGCGTTTGCGCAATGTTGTTCATGACCACGTCAAACTTCTTAGCGCCTAATCCGGCAATCAAAGAGTCCCACTTGGTTGGCACGAACTTGGCCTTTAAGCCCATTTTTTTCGCAACGGCCTTGCCCAGCTCAACTTCAAAACCCTGCAGCTTGCCGTCCTTACGATATGAAAACGGCGCGTAGGTACCTTCCAGACCGATCGTCAGCGTATCAGGCGTTTTCAGCTCGGACTTGACCGAGTCAGCATGGCTGATCGTCGTGCCAATCACGGTTCCCAATGCCAGTGCAGCAGTCATTAAGGCAATCTTCTTAAAAATCTTCATGTTGTTTTCCCCTTATTCTTTTCTTTTAGATTTCCAGTTCTTCCATTGTCATGGCCGCAATAAAGTGGCGAATCCGCTCATCAGGATTATCCGGCGCAAAAAAAGCTGCCGGATCGCCATCATATTTGATCGTGCCATCCTCGACAAAAACGATCTTGTCGGCAACGCGTCTGGCAAAGACCATATTGTGCGTTACGATGATCAACGATTGATTTTCCTGAGCCAGCTTAAGCAACACGCGCAAGACCTCTAATTCCAGTTCCGGGTCAAGTGCTGAAGTCGGCTCATCCAATAAAACGTATTCCGGCTTCATGGCCAATGCGCGGGCAATTGCCACTCGCTGCGCCTGCCCACCAGAAAGCTGCGCGGGATAGGCATCGGCAAAATCACGCAGGCCGACCTTGCTCAATATTTCCAGCGCTTCTTGATTGGCAGCTTCTTTAGACTGCTTAAGCACGCGGATGGGACCTTCCGTAACGTTTTGCAGAACCGTCAGATGCGGAAACAGGTTGTAGTCTTGAAAAACCATCCCCGTTTTCTGCCGCAGCAGCAGTTTTTGCTTGCGGCTGACGCTCTTTGTAAAGTTCAAATGCAGCTCATCGAAATCATAGGTGCCGCGATCAGGCTGCTCCAACAGATTCAGCGAGCGCAGGATCGTTGACTTGCCCGATCCAGAAGGGCCGACCAAAACCGTCGTCTGCCCCGCTGGAAACTCTAAGCTGACATCTTTTAAAACGTGCTTTTCGCCAAACCATTTGTTAATCTTAGCGAGTTTCATTAAAACCTCCTATTGAACAGGCGCGGTCTTGGCCAGGGATTTTTCCATCCAGGCCTGCAGACGCGATAAAACGGTCGTAAACAGGGCATAGATCAAAGCCACGATAATGTACATCAAAAGCGGCTCGTAGTTTTCAGCCGTGATCTGCTGTGCCACCGAAAACATTTCGGCAATCGTAATTGAAGCTGCCAGCGAGGTATCCTTGACCAGACTGATAAATGAGTTGGCCAGCGGCGGCAGTGCGACTCGCAATGCCTGGGGCAAAATGATGCGCCAAAGCACCTGCAGTCTGGTCATGCCAATTGCTTCGGCCGCCTCCCATTGGCCTTTGGGAACGGAAGCAATCGCCGCCCGAATCGTTTCTGAGGCGTAGGCACCAGTATTAAGTGAGAACGTAATCACCCCAGCGGTAAACGGCTTGAGCTGCACGCCGTCAGGAAAGACTCCTGGTATAACCAAATGCGGCAGACCGAAAAAGACAATGAACAGCTGGACCAATAATGGCGTTGAACGAAACAGCCAGACATAAAAGACTGCGATTCCCTTTAAGATCTTAAACGCGCCATTTTGTCTGGATAAACGAATCAATGCTACGAAAAGCGCGATCAGCAGTCCCCAGAAAAAAGATACCAGGGCTAACGGAATCGTGTATTTAAAGCCGGCCGCCAACAGTTCTGGCAGCGAGCTTTGAATCGTATGCCACATCATATCCCTCCTATGTTAAATGTTTCAAATGCAATAAAAAAGGCGCAGTCGGGATTGACCAGGCTGCGCTTGATGCTGATCCGGCCGTTTTCAGCCAACCAGCTGAGCAACGGCAATAAGCGGACAGCCTAAGCGCGGTCCGCTGCAACATGAATGGTTGGTTAATGAATTGAAATTTGCCATTGCTGATTTCTCCTTTGAAAAAGTTAGTAACTGTATGATAACTTACAAAAAATAAGCTGTCAACAAAAAAATTCCTAAAGCTCATCTAAAACTTTAGGAATCAATGTTTTATTACCAGGCAAAACTAGTCAGGCATGTTGCAAAGCTGAAGAAGATCCCAGGGAAGTTGGCCCAAAAAACTGGCCAGTCCCGATCTTCTTTAAAGTACGCATAGATGCTCCACAGCGTACAGTTGATGCCGGCGACAAATGGCTGTACCGGTGAGCCATACTGGCCGTGCAGATTATTAATGATCTGAGCAATGTAGGAAATGTACATGAGAATTGCGATTACGCTGGCAAAGCGCCCCAGCCAGCTGATGAATTTTTCGCTGGTAATGGAATGTGCTGAATGTGAATGTGGATTAGTCATGAATAAGTTCCTTCTTTCCGATTGATATCGGCTTAAATCAGTCAACATCTGGCAAAATTCCAAACTCAATCGTAAACGTTTACAACTTGTTAACGGTTTCATCTTAACACCATTGAGCTTAATGTCAACCGGTTGTCAGACGGCTGCGTCCAGACTAATTTATTGATAAACGTTTATCTTCGCGACTGATTGAATACTTCATTAATCTGCACCGCTGACTTATATTTTTTCAAAAAAATAAAACTGGGACCGGCTTTAGCCAATCCCAGCTCCATTAACAATTAATCAAAGCTATGCAGTGCTTCCATAATCAGCTCAATAAAACGCTGCCGATTGATTCCCAGCATGACCTCGGTGTTCTGCGGCTTGCCGGTCAGCTCATAGTAGTCGCAGACCGTTTCGCCACGCGTCAGCTCACCGGTCGTTTCAACATCGACGTTCATTTTTTCGGTTTGGAACACCTCTGGTTCAATCAGCCAGGCAATCGTGCAAGGATCGTGCAGCGGTGCTCCTTGAAAGCCCCACTTTGGATTTTCATGATAACGCTCAAAAAAGCTTAGCAGACCATAAAATGCCTGGCCAACTGGATTTTTAATCTGCCGCAGCGCCTCAATTTCTGGTTTCAAAATCTGCGCCTGATGCGTAACGTTTAATGGTGCCATCACCAATGGAATCCCGAAATTCATGACGATCTTAGCCGCCTCGGGATCAACGAAGATGTTGAATTCCACGCTGGGCTGCCAGTTGCCAAGTCCCATGGCCCCACCCATGTAGACGATCTGATCAATTTTTGCCTTAGCCAGTTCAGGGTAGACCCGCAAAAACAGCGCCGCGTTGGTCATTGGTCCAGTGACTACCAGTGTTACCGGCGTTGCGCTCTCTTTAAGCGTTTTGGCAATCAGCTCGATCGCGGTCAGCTCAACCGGCTGAAAATCCGGTTCCGGCAGTGGATAACCGTCCAGACCGCTTTCGCCATGCACTTCACCGGCTGTTTCTAATGGCTTGACCAAAGGCGTTCGGTTCCCGCCAGCAACTGGAATATCCTCTCTGCCCAACAGCTTAAGCATCCGCATGGCGTTGTTGAGTGTCTTGTCTGGCGTTTGATTGCCAGCTGAAGTCGTAACGGCCAGCAGCTCTATTTTAGGCGAGGCCACCGCCAGCGTCATTGCCAAAGCATCGTCATGACCAGGATCACAATCGAGGATAATTTTTTTCGTCATAAATTTTCCTGCCTTTCCATTCGATAAAGCGTTTTCATTCGTAAAACTAGTATAACATTTTACCTAGTGACTTCAAATCCCCAAATTTAATTTTTAAAATTTGCTTTGAAAAGCGCAGAAACCTTGATCTATCAATGATTTTTCGCAATTCAGATTCCCATCAAAATATAATAATTTTTTCGTCGTAAAAGGCTTGATTTTTAGATCTATTCAGCTAAAATACTATCTCGTGAGCAATCGAAAAAAGCATCTTCGCTTTAATAAATTTTAGGAGGCATGAAACGTGACTTTGCGCAGCTTTTTCAAATATCACCACAATCAAAAAATGATCGAACTTCTGGCAGTTGAACTGTCGGAAGTAATCGAGCGGCGGCATTTGGATTCCGTACAAAGCGCGATCGTCTACGTTCAAGATCATGCTTTCTTCCCTAACGACCGCGACTACCAAATCAAGCTGCATATTGACGACTGCATGGCAATGGACATTCTGCCGCTGGTTGAAAAAGAAACGACCACGGTTTGCCAAAGTCTGGCCAAGGCGCGCTGATCAAAAACCCGTTCCTAAGCAAAATGCTTGGCAACGGGTTTTATTTGTCGATATTCATCGGCAATCGTTTTTCCATCTGATTTAGACCATTTATTCGCCAAAAACTGCTATCATAAAAGTAAGATCATCTATCGGAGGCAGATCATGACGGAAAACTATATTCGCGACTACATGCGCCTGGCCTATCAAGAAGCCGTCAACGTGCAGCGGCTGTTCGTTGATGCCATGAAGTCAACCGGCGTCAAGGAACGGCTCTGGGCTCATCTGGATGCTTTTCAGCGCAACGTCAATACGATGAATGAATTTATGTATCATACCAGTGAGGTTGAAAATGCCGCACAATATGTCAAATTTTTGGAGCAAGCTAAAGAATTTCGTCAATTAGTCGATGAAAAATTGAAAAAACATGCCTATACCAGAACCGATCGTGATAATATCTATGATGCGGTGATGGCGTTAGACAGTGCCATGCCGCTGATACTTTAAATTCATGTCTCAATCAGCTTAATCGCCGTTGTTCCCCAAAAGCAGCGGCGGTTTTTTGTTTGGAAAAAATAAAAAGCCCCGCCATTGACAGCGAGACCTGCAGTTTAGAGAGAACCTGAATGGATTGCGAGACCGCTAGAAGCTTTCTCAACGTTAATCAGTCTAACGGCGCATTGTAAAGATTCATTCGAGTTTTGGGTATTGTTTTTGTAAAGTTTCTAATTTGCTTTTAGACAGATCATTATCAGCTGAGTGCCGCACTAACAGTGTAAATCGCAAATTGACTTTTAAGGCGATTTTCTTTAAGATTTACGCAAACAACGGCTGTACTTGGCCGCTGATATTTGATTCTAACCGCCTTAACCAAGAAAAGAGTGAGAGAGAGAATGAAAGTTGCCGTACCAAGCATTATGTCGCAGGCTGGCAAGGATTATCTGACCAGCCGCGGTTTTGAACTGATCGAGACCAAAAGTCAAAGCGCCGCTGCCCTGGTTAAGGAAGCCGCGGACGCAGATGGCATTATTTTGATGACGGAACCATTTCCCAACACCTTAGCCGATCAGCTGCCGAAATTAAAAGTCATTGCTCGCCATGGCGTTGGCTATGACAATATTGATCCTGAGTTCTGGGCTAAACGAGGCGTTTGGGTAACCATCGCTAAAAATGCCAATGCCTCAACGGTTGCGGAATCAACTCTGGCAGCTATGATGGCAATCTCCAAAAATCTGGTCCCCACCACTGAGCACCTGCGCCAGGGTGACTGGGGATGGACATTTAATCATCTTGGCTTTGATCTGGCCGGCAAAACGCTGGGAATTGTCGGCTATGGTCGCATCGGCCGCATGATTGCCAAAAAAGCCAGTGCGTTTGACATGAAGATTATTGCCTACACGCCATCCAATCGTTCAGACGGAAATGCCGAAATGGTTGATCGCGACACGGTCTTTAAGGAGGCTGACATCATTTCGCTTAACATGCGAGTCACGCCAGAAACTACCAGAAGCGTCGGCCAGCGCGAGTTCGACATGATGAAAGATTCGGCCGTCCTGCTTAACTTTGGCCGGGCTGCTCTGGTTGATCAAGCAGCAATGCAGACAGCGCTTAAAACCGGTTCGATTGCCGCTGCTGCCGTTGACGTCTTTGATCAAGAACCGCTGCCCAAAGACGATCCCTGGTTCAGCACGCCCAATGTCTTGCTGACGCCGCATTGTGCCGGCAACACCAAGGAATGTATGGATCGCATGGCCGTTGATGCCGCCAGTGAGGTCGTTCGCGTTTTGAATGGCGAAAAACCGCTATGGAGCGTCAATCAGCCAGAGCATTGACTAAATAATTGACGGTCAAAAATCAGCAAGCTGCTTATTATCCATAACTAAAAGAAACGCGCTATCGGCTCAACAGTCCGGCAGCGCGTTTTATTTAGTGCGATTTTTTAAACCGAGCAGCGACTGGATCTTCAGCGGCTTGGGCAGCAGCAACGTTGGCGGCTTTAAAGTAGACCCGATTGGCATTATTGTACATAACGTCAGCCAACTCGTCAGCAGTGAACAGATCGGTATTCTCCAGCCAAGTAGCCAGTTGATGATAGGTATTAAACGTTGCCGACCATGGTGAGTCAGTCCCCCAGATCAAACGCTGTGCTCCAACGATCTGCTTGGCCAGTGCGACCGTTTTTTGACAACGCGGATAAGGAAAGTCAGCCGGCTTTTCTCCATCGATATCTTGGATTGCTGAAACGTCCAAATAGATATTTTTCAGCGGCGCAAACTGCTGCAAGACGTTTGCCAAGCGTTCCAGATGATCAGCGTTGGGAAATGACAGATGACAAACGACAAAATCCATTTTGGGGTAGCGCTTGGCCAGATTAACGATGGCTTCGGGCTGATAGCTGGTCTGAGTATCGTCACCATAATCAACGGTTACGACAAAACCCGGATAGTCAGCCAGATAATGCATAATCTGCCCAACCCGGACGTCACTGTCTAAGCGGAAAGGCGTGTGAAAGCCATGCAAACCGCCGCCTTGACTGATCTCAAACTTGATGGCCCGAAAGCCCAGTTCTTCAACGTGCCGCTTAACGATTGCCATCGCCCGCTCAGCGAATGGATCCACGGCAAACGCGCCGATAAAGCGATCCGGATAGCGTTTGATGACTTGATAAGTGTAATAGTTTTGATAGCCGTTCAGTGTCCCTTGCAGTATAACGGCCTTTTCGATATCTTCTGCTTCCATAATGGGGAGATATTTTTCCACGCGAAAATCATCGTCGCCCCCAACAGATGAATGATTTCACCATCGTCCCAGATCGCATAGCCATTGCCCAATGGACTCAAGCGCCCTTGTCCTTTAGAGCCGGCCATCGCCCGAATTAAATGAATGTGTCCTTCGATTTTTTTCAAGATCATTCCTTCTTTCTGATTTTAATTGCACAGCTTGACACCGCTTATCCTAATCAATAACTTTCAACCAGCAGAAGGCCCTAAAAAGCACCACCGCCCGAGCCACCGCCAAAGCCACCGGAACTGCCGGCCGAAAAGCCACCCGAGCCACCGGTTGCTGAAGATGAGTTGCCGGTATCCAAGGCTTTTTCAAACGTGCTTTCAAACACGCCCGTCCAAGGATCACTGGCAAAAATCCATGGGTACGTAATTAAAAGCGTATCATTGAGCTCTGCTTCATCAAACGAAAGCCTTAATTCACGAATAACTTTTTTAGCCAGCCCAAACGCCGTCGCATATGGCAGAATCTGTTCCCATAAAACAATGTCGCCAACTTCTTTGAGCTTGAAGTCGCCAATATCTTTGAGCATGAGAATAAAGCAGTCCAAATCATATTTCATTTTTTGTCCTTTTGGCGTATATGGCAGGAGCTGGCGATAGTATATAATCCCCCAGCCAAAGCCGCCTGCAAATATCAGCCCCATGATCATTTTAAAAACCCAGCCAGCGACGATAAAAATCATCCCAAAAATCAGCAAAAGCTCGCCGATCAGCCAAAAGATGCCAATCTGCTTGAACCGATCCGCGTCAGCATCATAGTAGCCGGTTTTTCTGGCAGTTTCCAGACTGGCTTGCGACCATTGATCAAAGGCTTTCGCGATCTTTTTAGCGTGCTTGCGCTGCCTGCTCCATTTTTTCAGCTGCTGAATCGTAAAGCTTTGGCCGTCCCCGCAATCGGTAAACATGATCTTAAGCAGCTGATTTTCGGTAAGGACAGCCGGTTTTTTGACGGTAAACCGATAGTCATCATTTTCAGTCTTGTTGATTGCAATCTTGTATTCACCCGCCAGCTGCATTAGATAGCCGCTGAGCACGCGCGCGTCAGGCTGTTGATTTTTATCGATCACGTAGGCCTGTTCAACTGGATATGGCGGAATCTCAAAAGAATGAACCAGTGGCGGCTGCTTGGATCGCTGGGGATGTTTTTTAATCAACCACCAGCCATAAGCTAAGATACTGATGCCGCATATTATACTGTAGCCGATTTGGAAAAGCTGTCGCCGTCTTTTTTCCTGGGCGCGCTTGGCATTAGCCGCTTTTGCCAGCTGCTGCTCCTGCTTTAGCTTAGCAGCCAGGACCTTTTTGGCAACTCGGTTATCATTTTGCGGTACGACGGCATTGGCAAACAGCAGGTGGCTTTCAACAAACTGATTGGCCGGCACGCGGTCGACCGTCATCTTAACCTGACCCTGCCGCTTCTTGACTGACGTTTTGCCGTTTAGCGGACCGTGCGTAAAGGCTTTAAGCGAGCCAACGTTTTTAGCCGGCAGCTGAATGGTAATTGAAACGTCATGCAGCGCTTCATCCCAGCCCGTCCCAATGATCTTCCAATTCAGCTCTGCCGTATCCTGGTAACTGGTAATCACGCCATGCAGCCGGTAGTGATAGATAAAGGTTGCTTCTGCATCGCTGATTTGATGATAGACCTTGAGCTTAAGCCAGTCTGCGCTCTGCGTGGCCTTAACGGTATTATTCTGACCGGATTGGCTGAGCGCCAGGTTAGTCAGCTTACCATTCTGCTCCACGGCTGCCGAGATCTGATCAGCCTTGCCGATGCCTTGCAGGTCTTGATTATAATAAACGCCATGAAAATCACCGTCAAAATCATAGGTAATCTTTTGCGTCAGATCCGCGTCGCCGTTTTTTAACACGTCGACGTTCACTTGGTAATGCTTAATGGTAAAGTCGCCATCCGCATGACCCACGACTGGCGCCAGCAAGATCAGCAGCAAAGTCAAAAGACCTAGCAGCCAGGCATTCTGCTTTTTCATTTGCCTGCCCCCCATCTCTTAATATTTCCTTTAATTTTACCAAATCCGCGCTTTTAAAAATAGCCTACTAAATGAAAGCCGCCATCAACTGTCCCCACTATCGAGCATCAGATAGGAATAAATATTTTGATACAATTCCCTATAACTGTCTATTTATTCAGATTTTTTGAAACCGCTTGCGAAAAAACGCGCTAAAATAAAGGCAAAATCAGATGAAAGCGATCTTTATCAGTAAGGAGGCTTTGATAATGAGCAGGCAAAAAAATCATGCTGACGCCGCCTCCGATCAAGTCGCGGCGCAAAAAGCTCGGCAAAAACGCGTTGATTATGCAGCAACGCATTCGCCAGCCGAGCTTTTCAAACATTTCAACACCAGTCAACAAGGCCTAAATGATTCGCAGGTAGCGCAAAGCCGCAAGCAGTTTGGAGCCAACCACGTGCAGCAGCAGCACCAGCCGTCAATTGGCAAGCGTCTGATCAGCGCTTTTGTTAATCCATTCACGGCAATTCTATTGATTTTGGCAATCGTGTCCACGTTTACCGATATGATTTTTCCTTACTTTTCCTTGTTTGGCAGCCGGCCAGAAAACTTCACCTGTGCCACGGTCGTCATTATCGTTACGATGATCATGCTTTCCGGCTTGCTGCGCTTTGTTCAGGAATACCGCAGCGGCAACGCAACGGCCAAGCTGCTGGCAATGATCAAGACAACCTGTACCGTCACGCGCAATGGTCAGGAAAAAGACATTGATCTCAATGACGTCGTGGTCGGCGACATCGTTCATCTTTCAGCCGGCAACATGATTCCCGCCGATCTGAGAATTCTGGAAAACACCGACTTGTTCGTCAATCGTTCCGAGCTGACTGGGGAAAGCCGCCCCGTTGAAAAAAGCGCGGCTGACGAGACGCCTAAAGCTCAGATTACTGATTACGAAAACATCGCGCTGATGGGCAGCAACGTCATCTCAGGCAGCGGGCTGGGACTGGTCATTGAAGTCGGCTCAGACACAATGTTTGGCTCAATGGCAGGGGCCGTTGCCAAAGAAAAGGTCACTACCAACTTTACCAAGGGCGTCAATTCCGTCAGCTGGGTTTTGATCCGCTTCATGATGGTCATGGTGCCATTGGTATTCTTGATCAATGGTCTGACTAAGCACGACTGGCTCGAGGCTTTCTTGTTTGGGATCTCAACGGCGGTTGGGCTGACGCCAGAAATGCTACCGATGATCGTTACCACTTGTCTGGCCAAGGGTGCCATCGCGATGAGCCGCAAAAAAACGATCGTCAAAAATCTTAATTCGATTCAAGACTTCGGGGCCGCTGATATTCTTTGTACTGATAAGACCGGCACGCTGACTCAGGACAAGATCGTCTTGGACTGTTATTGGAATATTGATGGCCAAGCCGATGATCGTGTTTTAAGACATGCCTTTTTAAACAGCTATTTTCAAACTGGTTATAAAAACGTAATGGATAAGGCCATCATTGCCAAAGCCGAGGACACCGAGTCGCATCCCGAACTGCAGGATCTGGAAAACGACTACGTTAAGATCGACGAAATTCCATTTGACTTTAAACGACGGCGACTCAGCATCGTCGTCAAGGATCCAAACGGCAAACGGCAGATGGTAACCAAGGGCGCGGTTGAAGAAATGCTTAGCGTCTGCAGCTATGCCGAAACCAAAACCGGTATCCAGCCGCTTAATGACGCCCTGCAAAAACAAGTTAAGGCCACAGTTGATCGTTTAAACGACAAAGGCTTTCGGGTTCTGATTCTGGCACAGAAAACCGATCCGGCACCAATTGACGTTTTAAGCGCCAAAGATGAAAAAGACATGGTTTTAATGGGCTACCTGGCGTTTTTGGATCCGCCAAAAGAATCAACGGGTCGCGCGCTAAAAGCCTTATTGGAGCATGGCGTCACCACCAAGATTCTGACTGGCGACAACGACAAGGTTACGGCCACCGTCTGCCAAGAAGTTGGGATGTCGGTCGCCCACCTGCTTTTAGGTGAAGAGATAGTCAAGATGTCAGATCAAGAACTAGCCGCGCAAGTCGAACAAACGCAGATCTTTGCCAAACTGACTCCCGATCAGAAGGCCCGTATCGTCGCTGCCCTGCGCGCTAAAGGCCATACCGTTGCCTACATGGGGGACGGCATTAATGACGCGGAAGCCATGAAAGCAGCCGATATCGGAATCTCCGTCGATAATGCCGTTGACGTGGCTAAAGAATCGGCCGACATTATCCTGCTGCAAAAAGACCTGATGATTCTGGAACGCGGCATCGTGGAAGGGCGCAAGACGTATGCCAACATGATCAAGTACATCAAGATGACGGCTTCTTCCAATTTTGGGAACATTTTTTCTGTTTTGATTGCTGCCGCGCTGCTGCCATTCTTACCGATGAAGAGTATTCATCTGCTGCTGCTCAATCTGATCTATGACTGCTGCTGTACCGCCATTCCTTGGGACAACGTCGATGCTGACTATCTCAAAATTCCGCGTGAATGGGATGCTTCTTCGATTGGCAGCTTTATGATCTGGATGGGGCCAACCAGCTCAGTCTTTGATTTGACAACCTACCTGTTTATGTACTTTATCTTCTGTCCATTATTCGTTTCCCATGGCATTCTTTATGCCGATCTGCCGGCGCATTTCTCCGGTGCCGTATTAGCGGCCATGCAGCTTAAATACGTCGGCATGTTTCAGGCAGGCTGGTTTGTCGAGTCAATGTGGAGTCAGACAATGGTAATTCATATGATCAGAACTCCTAAGATCCCCTTTATTCAAAGCCGTGCCTCTGCTGAACTGATTCTGCTCTCAACGATCGGCATTGCCCTGGCAACCTTGATTCCGTTCACTGCGGTTGGCCGGGCAATCGGCTTTGTCGCCTTGCCAGACAGCTATTTCTGGTACTTGATCCCCTGTGTAATCTGCTACATGCTTTTAGCCACCAGCATCAAGAAAGCTTATATTCGTCACTATGGCGAGCTGCTTTAAGGAAGGTGATCATCATGATGACTTTATTAACTGCTTTTCATCCGGCTCATGATTTTTGGATCGGACTGCTGATCGTCTTGGCAATCATTGCGTTGATGAACCTGATCTGCTGGCTGCTGCCGCCTAAAAAACGGCCAGCAAAGCATCCAGCCCAAAGCCATTCCCAACTAAAACAGAACTAAGTAAAACCGCACTGACTGGTTGAGTCGGTGCGGTTCTTTATTTGACTTTCATTCAACGAGCGGCTTGCGCTTTTCGCTGCTTAATTGCTTCGTTAATGGCGGCCACGTTCATCTGCTGTCTTAGGCTGTGACGATCGATTCGGTTATATTCACAGTAGCGCCGCCAGTTTTGCCGTGGCACGCTCCATGACCGCCCCGTTTTGGGATCACGAATTGAGACGCGAATTCCGCAAGCCAGGCCCAATACCAATAAAACAGCTGCCAGAGCAAACTGCATGAACAGCGCAAACGCCAAGGCCAGCATCCAAAAGAGAAACTGACCAACCGGAATCAAGCGCTCAAACGGCCGATCGTATTCCATCGTAGCATCGCTTTGCAGCGGCAGCTTATTCTTATTCATGATATCCATCCCCTAAGCTTTATTTGTACTTTAATTATAGCTCAAGATCGGATATTTGTACGGATGAATATACTAAATATCGTTTTATTTGTCTGTCAACCGTCGTCGTGATCGGCATTCAGCCAAGGTTAAAGGCAGCCAGCTCTTAAACGTCTTTTTCAGCAACCGCGTACCAATTGCCCTCCGGATCGGCAAAATTAAACGTCTGCTGGCTGCCTACCAAAACGATTTCATTAACGGTCGCGCCCATCTGCAGCAGTCTGGCATGCGCGGACGCCAGATCGTCAACATAAAATATGATTGAAGGCGAGTTCAGCGCAACTTCCGGTGAGTATTTCTGAATAAAAGCGTGACTGTAAAACTGGAGACAGGCTTCTGGAAGAATCGGGACCGTAATCATCTTTGAACCGTCAATCATCGTTTCTTCACTGATTCGTGGCGTCCCAGCTGCCTGCTCAAAAAAAGCGGCTACTTTTTCAACATCATCAACATAAATCATTAAATTCATTGACTGTAACATAATAACTCCTTATCAACTATTGTTTGGCTTGTCGTTTCTTGATCTGCGCCGCAACTGCCTCTGCTCGGCTCTGATCACGCCACCTTTTCCAGTCGATGTTATTATAGCGACAGTATTGGTGCCATTTTTTGCGTGCCACGACCCATGACTGACCGGTTTTAGGATCACGAATGCCGACTTTTTGATAAAACAGCAGACCGCTCAGCAACACTGCCAGTGCCAGCCCAAATCGATAGAACAGGCATAAGATCATCACGCTGATTAAGATAATAAACTCAACGCCCGAAAATGCCCGTACGTAGACATGATCATACTCACTGGGATTTTGATCCAGATTCTGCAATGGCTCAGCGGGCTTTTGGTTAAGATTGATTGGCAATTCACCTGTACTTTTATTAGTAGTTTTTCGCATGATTTCCCCCAAAACTTTATCTGCATAATTAAAGATATTATATCGCAATTCTTTGACAGCGCCTACAGGTTCAATTTGTTGAGCTGCTCATCTGAAAAAGATAGAATCTAAATATGCTTAAATAATCCATATGAGGTGAAAAAAATGGCTGACATACTAACGCTGCGTCAAATCAGCTTGACCATGCAGGGAAAAACGCTTTTAAAAAACATCAATCTAAACGTACCCAAAGGAGCCTATATCACATTAGCCGGGCCTTCTGGAGCTGGCAAGAGCACGATTCTAAAAATCTGTGCGCGCCTTTTATCGCCCAGCAGTGGTGAGCTTTTATATCAAGGACAAAACGCCTTTCAGATGCCGCCCCAGGAATATCGCCGCCACGTCTCCTATTGTTTTCAGCAGCCCGTCTTGTTTGGCGAAACGGTCAGCGACAATCTTGATTTCCCATTTCAGATTCGCAATCAGGCCCCTGATCGAAACCGACAGCAGGAACTTTTAGATCAGGTCAATCTGCCTAAGGACTACCTGACCAAAAGCATCGCCAGTCTATCCGGCGGCGAAAAACAGCGCGTGGCTTTGATCCGTAATCTGATGTTTAAACCAGCGATTCTGCTGCTGGATGAGGTAACGACCGGTCTGGACGCGCAAAACAAGCAGATCGTCCATCAGCTGATTGCCAATTATCGTCAAACCGGCACTATTTTGGCCATTACCCATGATCCTGATGAACTGGCCAAGGCAGAAAGGATCATTACCGTTAAGGGAGGCCAAATCAATGAATAGCGTCCACGTCAACAACATCAGCCTGGTCTATGCCGCCGAACTGGTACTGATTGCTCTGTTTATCTCATATCGTCAAAAGCTGGGACTGAACCGCGACATGATCATCAGCGTCGTCCGGGCAATCATTCAGCTAACGATTGTCGGCTATCTTCTCAAATACATTTTCGCGCTCAATAACGTTCTGGTTACCGGGGCCATGGTACTCATCATCATCTTTAACGCGGCTCATAACGCGGCCGGCCGTGGCAGTGGCATTCCCAAGCTGTTTTGGCCATCCTTTTTGGCAATCTTGATCAGTACCGGCATTACGATGGGTGGTTTGGTTTGGTCTGGAGCCATCAAGTTCATCCCTTCGCAGATCGTGCCGATTGCCGGAATGATTGCCTCCAATTCAATGGTTGCCATTGGTCTTTGCTACCGGCAGATGAAAACTAAATTTCATGACATGCATCAAGCGGTTGAGGAACGACTTGCCCTTGGCGCGACTGCCTTTCAAGCTTGCGGCGACATTGTGAGAGCCTGCATTAAAACCGGCATGCAGCCAACGATCGACTCTGCAAAAACCTATGGCATCGTCAGTCTGCCAGGGATGATGTCAGGATTGATCTTTGCCGGCGTGGATCCGGTATACGCGATCAAATATCAGATCATGGTCGTTTTCATGCTGCTTTCGGCTACCAGTTTGGGATCGGTATGCTCATGCTACATCGCCTACCATCGCTTCTTCTCAGACGATCTGCAATTGATTGACCGTTTGGCAAAGGAAAATCAAAAATAGCCCAAAAAGTCATACTAAATTAGAAATATTATTGAGACTAAGGCTTAAAAACAGGGCATCCCGCTGTTTGGCGAGGTACCCTCTTTTATTGTCGCGGTACTTTTATCTGCCAATCAGCTCATCATCTGCTGAAGAAATGCTGTTGACAGCAGATGATTCGACGCGCTGGCAATAACTGATTTCTCAATTGTGGCAATTATACAAAAAATCCTGCATATTAACATATGACAAAATCATCATTACCTACTTCCGGCTCAAAATCAGTCTAGGGTAGGTAATTTCCGCCTCCAAACTGACCAAGACTCGCTTTGCTTCACAATTGACACACTCGCATACCCACGGAGGCGTAATTGTCTGGTAGCAAGACACGCTCGCATGCCTGCGATAGGACGAACCAATCAATTTTGCTGAAATAGCTGCTTTAAATGTCACAGATCAAGCCATTAACGCCAATCACCAGCATTACTAATCGCAGTTGTCAACAAAACTTCCAGTTGATAAATCAAGTCGTTTTGCTCGGTAATAATTGGCATTCTATCAATAGCAACTGCTGATCGATCTAGATAATGTTTTTAGTTAAGGTAAATTCATACTACTATATTAAAATACAGCGTCACCAAAATTTAAGCATAAAAAAACTGAGCAGCCGATGAATCTCCCAACTCATCATATGCTCAGCTAATATACAGTCAAATGGATCTGGTATGATTGCTGTTTGATTGAACATTTAAGCCCGATTCAGCAGCGATTTCCAGCTGAATCGTATTTTAACTCCCAATCCCTATCACAACCACTTTTCGCTTTGCCAACGCTTATCCCTAGTCTAGACGTCATGCTTTGGCGGAGTCGACCAGCTCGGAATACCGAACCAGTTGAACATCGTGTCGCTCAATCATTTCAATTGCCTGGCCACTGGTTGCCATTTCGACATCCAGCGTTCTTGGGTAAACCAAATGTGAATGCTGCAGGATAAACTGATCCAAAAAGCCGGGATGCAAAATCAGTTCAGGAATCACATGTGGACGCTTGTCAGCTGCTGAAAGCACGTGCGCCAGCGTTGCCACTGGATCATAATCCAAACTGAAATCTTCCATAAATGGCGTCAGTTTCTGGCCTTGAAACTCAACCTCATGCTCAACGTCAAAGCTTAAATATGGAATCTGATGCTCACTGGCCACGTCACGCAGCGCCCGAATAAAATTAAGGCTTAACACCGTGTGACCTGCCAGATAGTCCGGCTCGCGCTTGGTCATTTCCACGAAACATTCGTATTGCGCCTCGACTTCTCTGACCGCGTCTTCGTAATCAACAATATCTTTTCCCTGTTCAAAAGCATCGTGATAGACCTGTGAACGCTTAAAGCTCCCATCTTCCTGCACCAGACTCGATACCAGTTTTGGATCGCTCAACGGTTTCCCCGCACAGATTACGACGTGAAGCCCAACATCAGTGTCTGGTTCGTTTTTTAACAGCTCCCAGCCATGTTCGCTGAATGGCAGATTGACCATCAGCGAGACGTTATTAACGATGCCACGATGCGTTGCCTCATAGATTCCGTAGTTGACGGCACATGAGTATCCCAGATCGTCAGCACGAACAATTATCTTTTTCATTCAACGTTTCCTCCGTCCTTTAAACCTTTTCAACCTTTCTAAAGAGTAATAATATCATTATTGGATTACCAAAAAAACAAAAATACTCCAGCATTTCAGTTTGCTAGAGTATCTTTACGAAACGTTTTGTTTATTTATTCAAGAATTGCCTTTAAGGCCAGCGCAAAGTTGCCAATTGTCGCTGAGCCATTGTTCTTCGCCAGCGGCATCGTGATGTAGTCCGTTAGATCACCTACTTCAACATAATTGTCCAACAGCTTGGCAAATTCATCCCGCACTTTTGCCAAAAACGGCTCACTGACTACGCCGCCGCCAAAAATGATCTTCCCTGGCCGCATCATCAAAGTCGTGTCAAGGGCAGCCTGCGCAACATAATAGGCCATAATATCCCAGACATGATCATCAAGCGGCACGTCTTGACCCTTCTTTCCCGTCCGTGCCTCAAAAGTCGGCCCACTGACCAGACCTTCCAAGCAGTCGCCATGAAACGGACAGATGCCTGGAAAATCAAGATCATCTGGATGCCGCTTTACGCGAATGTGTCCCATTTCCGGGTGTCCTAGATCGCCAAGAAAATGACCATCCACAACCGCGCCGCCGCCAACACCGGTTCCAATCGTAAAGTAGACTAAAGAGCGCAGCCGCTGGTTGAACAGCGTTGACAAGACGTATTCGCCATATGCCGACCCGTTAACGTCAGTCGTCCAGGCAATCGGTACGTTAAAGGCTTTTTTCAGTGTCCCGACAAAATCAGTATCGGCCCAGCCTGGTTTGGGCGTGTTGGTAATGTAGCCGTACTTTGGCGAGTTGCGCCGAATCTCGATTGGGCCAAACGAAGCAATCGAAATCGCCTGCAGATCGTTAAATTGCTTAAAGTAGTCAATGCATTTTTGCAAGGTTTCTGCGGGTGTCGTCGTTGGAAACTTGGTACTGTCCATGATGCGATAGTCTTAGTTCCCCACTGCACATACAAACTTTGTTCCACCGGCCTCAATGCTTCCTAACAACATAAATGTCACCTCTGAATCCTTATTTGAGCATCTTTTTAAAACGCTTTCATTTCTCTACGGCTATTATGTTAACGCTTACCAGTGTGAGTGTCAACCGGTTGTCAGTAATTATTTCATCGGTCGACAGCAAATATCCGCTCACGAATGGCTTTTATTCATGAAAACGTGTAACATGAAGATTAAGCAATTTTACGAATAATGGAGGAATGCCTAATATGGAAGCCAATCATCGGCCTAAATTAGAAGACGTAGCTGCCGCGGCCGGCGTTTCCAAGACCACTGTCTCGCGCGTCTTGAACCATCGCGGCTACCTAAGCGAAAAAACAATTGCCAAGGTCCAAAAAGCAATGCAGGAACTTGATTATCGCCCCAACATCATCGCTCGGCAGCTGTATAAGCAGCGGACGGATCTGGTCGGCATGATCTTTCCTACCGTTGACAATCCGTTTTTCAGTCAGCTGGAAGCCGAGATGGAACGTCAGCTTTATCGCAATGGCTATAAGGTTTTGATCGGCAACAGTCAAAACGATCCTGCCAAAGAAGAAAACTATCTCCAGCAGCTGTTGACCCACCAAGTCGATGGTTTGATCGTCGGAACTCAAAATCGTGGTCTGATCGGCTATCAGCATGCCAATCTGCCAGTCGTGGCCATTGATCAGGTTGTCGGTAAAAATATTCCGGTGGTTTCTTCAGACAACTACCAGGGTGGTCTGCTGGCGACCCAGCGCCTGTTGGATGACGGTTGTCGCCACATCATCCACACCAACGGCCCGCTTGGATTAGACACGCCAACGCAAAAACGGCGCGAGGCTTACGAGCATCTGATGACCAAAAACAATCTGCCAGCCATTACCTACCATCTGGACTTTAACATCAGTACCATTGATAAAGAGCGGGTTTTTCGCCGCATCTTTGAAGAACACCCTGAAGTCGACGGTATTTTTGCCGCTAACGATACCGATGCCAGCACGATCATTAATCTGGCCAGCGAATATGGCAAGCGAATCCCAGAAGACCTCAAGATTGTCGGCTATGACGGAAGCAACGTTACCCGTCTGCTTTTGCCGGGACTGACCACGATTCAGCAGCCCATTGATGAAATGGCTGATCTGGCAGTGCAGCTGCTGCAGGCACGCATCAACGGCCAAAACGTTAAATCCGTGGTTCTGCCCGTCACCATCTGGAATGGCAAGACGGCTTAGTTTTTTGATCATAACGGCAGCTGACCAGCTTTTTTAAAATAAAATGAGTAAATAATTAGACAAAATTGGTTTTTTCGTTATAATATCTCCGAATATCCATTTATCGATATGGGGGACCATTATGAGCAAGTTAAGTCAAATCATCGCCGAAAATGAGCTAAGCAGCCTGCTGACAAAAAACTACATGGGATTAGAGCTGGAGGAGCACCGTTTGCTAAAGGACGGTCGCATCAGCCGCTACCCATACCCAGCCGAATTTTTGTCACGCCGGCATAATCCGTATCTAAAAACTGATTTTGCCGACAACATGCTGGAGATTTCCGGCACGCCAACGCTGGGTACCGATGCCAATCTGGCCAATCTTGAAATGCTCCAGCAGCTGGTGACCGATCATCTGCAGGCTGATGAGATCATCTGGCCGCTAAGCATCGCACCTGCGTTTTCAAAAGATGATTTAGACTTTGCCGGTTCATTCAACACTCGCTTTTGGATGGCTGAATATCACGACTATCTACAGCAAAAATACGGCACGGCTCGGGAGATCTTTACCGGCGTCCATGTCAACTACAGCATCAATCAAACGTTGGTGCAATCACTGTGGGACCACGGTTTTAATGAAGACTTCGCCACGCTGGCCGACTTTAAGAATGCTTTAAACTTCAAGCTGGCACAGAGTTTTGTGTTGTGGCGCTGGCTGTTTACCTACTTTTTTGGGGCCAGTCCCATTGCCGGCAATCTGCCAAGCAATCTACCGCGTGATCTGCGTTTTCCGGTTCGCAGTCTTCGCAGCAGCTCATATGGCTATGCCAACCAAAAAGGCGAGGAGATTACCTATGACTCATTTGAAGAACAGCTTGCTCAGCTCAAGGAACGAATTGATCAGCATCAGTTCTTCTCGATGCATGAATTTTACGGTCCCGTTCGCTTAAAGGGTCGTGGCGACAGTCTGGCCGACCTGCAGAATAACGGTACCGAACGGCTGGAATTTCGTTCGTTCGACCTGGATCCGTTTACGCCGGCACGGGTCAGCCCAGCGGCATTAAACTTCTTGGAATTATTCTTGATCAATGCTCTGCTGCAGCCCCTTCCTGAAAAACTAGCGGAACAGCTAAAACTGGCTGCCCAACGCAATGAGCAGATTGCCTTGCAGCATCCGGCCGAAGTCTTTGCCTGGGTCAAGCCGCTTGCTGCCCCATTGATTAAACAGCTGCGCGCTACTGCTGACCAGCTGAACTTGCCGGATAAATATGCCAAGAGCCTGGATCTGGCTGAACAGCGCTTGGAAAATCCTGCACTGACGCTGAGTGGCCAATTGCTCGATCACATCAGTCCTCAAGGCGATCTTTTGGAATTCGGTCTCACAACCGCTTTGGCAGATCGCAAGCGCATTGCGGAATATACCGAACCATTAGCGGCATTGAAAGGCAAGTGCTCTGCCAGTCTGCAGTCGCTCATTCGTCAAGCCGTGGAGCTGGGCATCAAAGTGCGGCTTGATCAGCATCACTTGCATCTGCAGCTTAAAGAACATGAAGAGATCTTCCCCATCCACGTAACGTTTGACTACCAAATTGGACCGCGCGAGTATCTGCTCTCACTTTTTCCTGAAGTTTTAAAAATCAATAACGATCAACAATAACCAAAAAGACTGACCAGCATTTTGCTGATCAGTCTTTTTTGAAATCGAATTATCTGGCTAGGCAGCCTTTTGAGTACTCCAACAAGCAGCAACGCGTCGGGCGGCTTCTTTGGTTGAAAGCTCAGCCGCGTCAATCATGCGATCATGTCCAAAGCTCTGTTCCAGCATCGCCTCAAACGTTTTGTCCGCGTTTTTTTGATCTTTCAATACAACGACGAATGCTCCTGTTTCCTGCAGCATCTTCAGGTTTTCGTAGCGAGTAAGAACATGGCTAGGTGCGGTTAAAACGACATTTCGTTCCGCCAGCTTGGCACCGAAAACGTCATGCTCGATTTGACGGAGGTTTTCTTCACCACGGCTCATCGTCAGTTCGTCCATCGTCTGCCCACTTAGATTGACGATTTCCTGATTCAGATCCGTAACGGGACGATGCAGAAACTCGCTAATCAGTCGGCTGACACCTGCTTGGTTATCTTCCATGAAATTTACAACGACTAAATCCATAATGAATGCCTCCATTCCTCTAATATTTTTCTAATTGAATTGCCATTATATTAATTTAGTCGCCTTAAAATGTCAATCATTTAAAACTAATATTTGTAAAATTAAACAAACATCAATTATTGCGCATCAGCCCTTGATCAACGATTAACAAAATTAAGCAAGCTGCTTTAACCGTTTCAGACCGTTGATCCGCAATATTTTTCGGCCGATCGTCTGAACTGGACTTGATTTGCTTTGTTTTTTTCTTTGGCAAATCGTTTATCAATTCGACATACGGTTTCAATATTAAAGATTATTAAGCAAAATCCCATCTGTAAATGTTTTCATCACATTTGGCAATTCGTTTTATTTATTCGATGCAACTCGTGATATGATAATATTAGTCGTTTTATAAATAAATTCAGGAGGGAATCGTTAAAATGAAAGTGCTAATGTATGGTACGCACCCATATGAAAAGCCCTACGCTGAAAAATGGGCCCAACAGACGCAAACCGAACTCAAGATGGTTGATGAGCCGCTCAATGACGAAACGGTTGATCTGGCAAAAGGCTTCGATGCCATCACGGTTCTGCAGACTGCTTCAATGGGCAGTCCTGCGGTTTACGAAAAACTCGCCAACTTTGGCATCAAGCAGATCAGCTGCCGCATGGTCGGCGTCGACATGGTGGATCTGGATGCCGCCAAGGCCAACCATTTGATCGTTACCAATGTCGCCAGCTATTCGCCACGTGCAATTGCTGAGATGGGAGTCGCCCAGGCAATGTACCTGCTGCGCCGCATTGGGATTTTTGATGCCCGCATGAACCAAAACCACGATTTCAGCTGGAATGAAACGCTCATCAGCAATGAAATCTACAACTGCACGGTTGGCTTGATTGGTGCCGGTCACATCGGTACGGCTACGGCACAGATCTACAAAGCCTTAGGAGCCCGCGTTTTAGTCAATGACATCGCCTATGACCCCGCCCTGGAACCATTTGCCGAATACGTTGATCGGGAAACCATCTTCAAGGAAGCCGACATTATCTCCCTGCATACACCGCTATTGCCAAGCACGCGGGGTATGATTGGCGAAAAAGAACTAAAGAAGATGAAAAAGACTGCCTACCTGATCAACATGGCGCGAGGTGCTTTAATTGACACATCTGCTTTGATCAAGGCCCTAAAAGATGGCGAGATTGCCGGTGCCGGTTTGGATACGCTGGCTGACGAAACGACTTTCTTTGGTCAAACCAACGTGGCCGAAAAAGACGTTCCTGCCGACTACAAAGAGCTGGCAGCCATGCCAAACGTGGTCATTACTCCTCACGTTGCTTTCTTTACTCAAACTGCGGCTCGCAATATGGTGCAGATTGCCTCCAATGATGCCATTACAATTGCCAATGGCGGCCGCTCCCGCAACGAGATTCGCTACTAGATGGTCGTTAATTGAAAACGCTGCTTGTCAGAGAACGTCTGCAGGCAGCGTTTTATTATTGTAGTTGACCATAAATCGTCAGACAGCTGAGTAAGAACCAGACCGTGATTTAATTCATTATGAAAACAAAAATGCCAGTGACTGGTAAGCCACTGGCGTTTTTTCGTACGCGATCTTAAAGATTATGCGCAGTTTTAATGAAGAATTAAAATCTGATAAGATGGACTCTTAATGCTTACAGGATTGCAGTTCTAAGCGAATCTTTTCCGTTAAGAATGCTTTGTTTCTTATCAACTTTTAATTTACGATTATTATAATAATCCCTGTTCAAGATAATGTCAACCTTATTTTTTAAATTTGCGAATTTATTTTAAAATTTAAAATCAGTCAAACTATTGCGTTATTTTTTAAATTTTTAAAAACATTTCATTTTAGAAAGAATAATCAGCCTTAATCAGCCCGAAATGTTCGGCTTTCAGATTACTAATCGGCGTCTTGCTGACCGTCCGTTTCATCAAAAGCAACTTTTGCCAACTAGGCTTTTGATTAAGAATTGATGAGCTTAACCAGCAGCTCACCATACTGACTGGTGGAAAGCGCTGCAGCTGCCGGCACTAGATCCGGCGTTGCTTTCTGCATGGCAATAGCCTGCGCGACTGCTTTTCTGATCATTTCGGCTGCTTTCCCCCATCCCAGATATTCCAACATCATTGCGCCTGATAAAATCAGCGAGGTTGGATTAGCGCAGTTTTTTCCGGCTAGCTGCGGTGCCGTACCATGTGTAGCCTCAAAAATCGCGCAGCCAGTCTGGAAATTAATGTTGCTGCCCGGTGCAATTCCCAAGCCGCCCACTTGCGCCGCCAATGCATCAGACAGATAGTCGCCGTTGAGGTTCATCGTGGCAACAACATCAAAGTGCTCTGGAAATAACAATGCCTGCTGGAAAAAGTTGTCGCAGATGGTGTCATTGACGATCAGCATTCCTTGTGCCTGGGCTTGTTGGCGGACCTGTTGCGCCACCGCTTCTCCCTGCTCTTTTTTTATTTTCTCAAGTCGCGGCATCGTCAATGTCTGTTTGGCATATTTTTGCTCAATCAGCTGATATCCCCATTTTTTAAAGCCGCCCTCAGTTTCTTTCATAATATTGCCTTTATGCACCAGGGTTAGATAATGGCGGTGATTTTTCAACGCATAGTCAACTGCAGCTTGAATCAGCCGCTGTGAGCCTTCTTTTGAGATCGGCTTGATACCAAACGCGGCCGTGTCGGGAAAACGTACGCGCTGCAGCTGATTGGTTTCTTGCAGCCACTTTTTTAGAGACTGAGCAGCATTTGAATCAGCTGGTGCTTCAATTCCAGCGTAGATGTCTTCCGTATTTTCTCTAAACAGATCGATGCAAACGCGCTCCGGATGCTTGACTGGCGACGGCACCCCAGTAAAATAGCGAATCGGCCGCCAACAGGCATACAGATCAAGTGTTTGTCGCAGGGCAACGTTGATTGAGCGATGACCAGTACCAACCGGCGTCGTCATGGGACCCTTGATTGCGACCAGATGCCGTTTTAATTCCATAATGGTTTGCTGCGGCAGCCATTCGTCTACCAGCTCATGCGCTCGTTCGCCAGCTAAAAGCGGCAGCCAGTCAATCTCACGCTGTCCTTGATAGGCGCGTTTGACGGCGGCATCCAGCACTGGCTGCGCGGCCTGCCAGATTTCAGGCCCAATCCCATCCCCTTGTAAATAAGGAATCTCCGGATTATCAGGAACCATTAGACGATTATTCTTCATTTCAATCAATGCACTCAAAAAAATCACTCCTTTTTGCTGATCAGCTATTTTATCTGAACCGGTCGTTAATTATTTTAATTAAAATATACTGAGTTTCCATTCAAGCTTAACGCAAAAAAGCACGCCGCTTCTTTAAGAAACATGCGTGCTTAAGGTTAAGAGTATGGTACGTTTTGTCTAATTCTAGGAACTTTCTTGACTTGCCTCGGAAGCAGCAAAACGAGCAGATTTCAAATTGGTGCCCTGCCAATTGTAATCCAGTTGTTAAAGAGTCGCCCCGACCCCTCAAAACGACTCAAAATAGGCGAGGAATCACACGAAACGGATCTTAATTGACGCAATGGATCAATCTGAGGTGTTTTTCTGTTTCCATGGTTAAGACTAACGAATCATTGTAAAGAATTTATTGCAGCGCTGTTTCTCTATTGTAAATTTTTGAATTAATCATACTTAACTTGACTATTCGCTGATTTTAAAGCGTCCAACCACATGCTAGGCCAACGCCAGCACGAATGCCGACAGCGTAACCAAAGAAAATGCCGTACTCCAGAATTGCGTTGATGCCAGCTCCTTTTCATTGACACCAAAGCGGATGGCCAAAGTTGATGGCATCGTTGCCGTTGGGATCGCTAAGGCAATCACGACCAGGCGCCTTAAAACAGCCGGTGTTCCCGCGATCCACATAATCAGCAGCACGACCAACGGAAAGGCGATGTTTTTTAACAGTACGGTACCAAAAATGGTCTTATTAAACGACAAGTGCCGCGTCCCTAAGACGATGCCGGCTGCAAAAATCGCCACCCCGCCGGCACCTTTACCCAATAGATCAAACGTACTGGTCAGCTGAGTTGGCATTTGGGTATCGCACAACGTTAATAAAAATCCTAAAACAGCCGCAAGCACCAATGGCTTTTTAAACGTGGCTGCCAGCCGTTTCCAGGGTGAGCGGTCACTGCTCAGAGCATCAAAGGCAATCGGCAGCATGATGATGTTAACCGTCAAGGAACAGATGCCGATCGTAATCGCACTGTTGCTGGTACTGAACAATAATGGCAAAACGGCCGAGCCAATAAACGGTACCGATGGATTGGCAATCGACATGGCTCTAAGCGTGGCCAGCTGTCTTGAATTATGAAGACCAAACCGATAGATCAGGATCATCATCAAGTAGCAGCCAGTCATCGAAAGCATCAGCCAGCCCATCAGCGGCACGTTGGCAATCAAAATCCGGCGCGAGGTGCTCCATAGACCGCCAAACACGTGCAGCGGCAGCATGAAGGTCAAAACCAGCTTAACGAATCTTTTGCTGTCCTGGTCATTAAAAATGCCGCGCCTGGCTGCCAGATAGCCCAGACTAATCGTAACGAAAATCGGAATCAAGGCAAAGATCAAAGTACTCAACATGAATTATCAACCCCCTCAGCTTTAGTTGGTGCTGATAATCATAACGCAAGATCAGCCGATTTTTAATAATATTCTAAGAATTGCTTGATATCTTAATCAATAATGGTCTACACCATTAACTTTTATGTTTTTAAACCGTGCTGCTTTCTGTAAATTAATCTGTAAAAGCATTTGCAAATTTAAAAACGATCTTTCCAATAAACCAATTCCAAGCCCGGCAACTTTTTCTGCGGACAGCCGCAAACCTGCTGCTGTTCATATTTTCCAATAAAAAAAACCGCCCATAAAGAGACGGTTTTCGTCAATCACATCTAGTCAACCGAACTCAATGCATCAAGCATATCAACGCTTCGGATCTTGTGGTGCATAGCCATTGCTACTCCCGCCGTAATGACCGCCGGAATCAGTGCCGAAACGATAAAGTTGATCAGCGTCATCGTTGGATCAAACATTGCGTTGGCAGGCGGTAAGCTCAAGATGATAAAGCGATGCAGACCAATCCCAACCAGATAGCCCAGCAGGATGCCGATCACGGACAAAATGATCGTTTCGCGATAGATGTAGAGCGTCACTTCTTGATCGTAAAAGCCTAAAACCTTGATTGTCGACAACTCGCGCATCCGTTCCTCAATATTGATGTTGGACAGGTTGTAGATAACCACGAGTGCCAATAAGGCTGCTAAACCGATCAAGATAATCATGACGCGGTTTAAACTGCCCATGATGTTGTCAATCGTCCGCTGATTATTGACGTTTTGATTGATCCCCTTTACGGCGCCGGTTGCCATCAGACGTTGCGACTCCTGCTGCAGCTTAGCGCCTTTTTTAAGCGTAATCAATTGCGCATTGGTCTGATATGACTGATGGAAAATCTTTTGGTATGCCTGGGGACTCATCAGTACATAGTGACCGATATACATCTCCATGATGCCAGCAACCTTCATCGTCCGCCATTTTCCACTCGCGTCCTTAAGCTTGATTGAGCTGCCCTTTTTGGCGTTGAGCAATCGTGCCAGCTTTTCTGAGATTATCACGCCATCTTGCGGCAGCTTAAGCGTTTTTTTAGTCTGCCGGTTCTTGACCGCGAAATACTGCTTAAAGTTTTTTTCATTGTTTGGAACGATTAAAGAGATCGACTGCGTGGCATCATCATCACCGGCCTTCTTGGTCAGCTGCTCAAAATAGATACCGGTATGTCCCTTCACTGATTTGCCGTTCAGCTCGTTTTTCAGTTGCCGCTGCTGTTTGGCAGAGCTGTTCGAATTTTGGACGGCGATCAGATCGTACTTGATGATCCGACTGTATTCAATGTTGCTGATGCCGCTGAGCGAATCGCGAATGCCAAAGCCCATTACCAAAAGTCCCGTACAACCCGCCACGCCAAAGATCGTCATCAACGCCCGACTCTTATACCGAAAGAGATTGCGCATCGTTACCTTATAGTTGAAGCTGAGCCGGTTCCACAGCCAATACCAACGCTCCAATAAGATGCGTGATCCTCCCTTAGGCGGCTTAGGCAGCAGCAATGCGGCCGGCTTGGCTTTCAAGTCACGATGCAATGCCCACAGCGCGGCGCCCGTCGTACAGAGAATGGCAATCAGCCAGGTCGTCAAAAGCAGCGCCCATGAGAAGTGGATCTGAAAGCCGCTGAGCGTGGAGTTGGCAGCATAGGCCTTAAAAATGATCTTTGGCAGTACCATAAAACCACCCCAAGCTCCCAGCGACACCCCAGCTGAACTGGCCAACAGACTAAACAGCGCAAACTTTTTGGCCACATCGGCATTTGAATATCCTAAAGCCTTGAGCGTACCAATCTGGATCCGTTCTTCTTCCACAAAACGCGTCATCGTCGTCAGGCTGACCAGGGCCGCGATTGCAAACAACAGCACCGGAAAGACGTTTGCCAGGATATCGACTCGTTCAGCGTTGGAACGGTAAATGGCATAGCCGGGATTTTCCGTTCGATCACTCAGCGTATAGGTTGGCGAACCCATCTGCTTGAGCTTGGCCTGCTGTTTTTTAAGCGCAGCAGCCTGCTGAATGAGAACCGCATTGCCTGCCCCTGTATTTTTCTGCTGAAGCAAAGCGGCCTGCTGCGTTGCCTGGGCAAGTTGCTGCTGAGCTGCCTTCAGCTGACGTTCAAGTTTTTGCTGCTTGGTTTTTCCATGCCGATTCAAGGCCTTCTTCAATTGCTGCTGCTGTTTTTCAACATAATTGGTATAGCGCGTGGAATAAGGATTCATTTTCGCCGTCTGGTTATACGTGATCCGTGCGATTGCATAGGCAGTCCCGGTCTCAAAGGCTGATTTTTTAACGACGGCCACCCCGCTCAATTGGCCGGTTCCTACCGTTGTCTGACCAATGTCGCTGCGATCCAGATACTCGCTGGAACGTACGAAGCCGACAATTTTAAACTGACGATGCTTCAACGAACCTGCTTGCTTGAGTGTGATCCACTGGCCAATATGATACTTGCCCTTTAGCAGGTAGCTGACGGCAATCTCATTATCATGCCGCGGTAGATGTCCACTGACCGTCTGCCAGCTTGAGACGCCATTGGTTTGTGAAAAAATCCGCAGTGCCCGCTTCGTCTGATCAATCGTACTGTCCTGCAGATAGCCAAAATCAACCTGCTTAACGCTCTTTTGCTGTCGAATGAGCTGACGATCGCGGCTATCCAGACCATAGTTCGATGTAATCGTGGTATCGGCCAGATGATGCTGGGTAAAAAAGCTGGTTGCCGTCTGCCGCATATCCGGTCCCGTAATTTTTAAGCCAATCAAGGCAAACGCGCTGACGGCCATTAAGAGAAAGATCGCGATAAACCGGCCCAGCGAGCGGGAAATAGCCTGCCAGGCATCTTTCCATAAAATTCGCTTGCTCAAAGTTCTCACCTACCATTCAATTGACTGAATGTCAGCCGGATGCTGATTGCGTTCCTGCTTGACCAGCTGACCGTCGTGAATATACAGCACCTGATCGCCAATCGGAGCCAAAGCCGCGTTATGCGTAACGATAATGACCGTTGAACCATGCTCGCGACTCATATCCTGCAGAATCTGCAGCACCTGCTTGCCTGTTTCATAATCCAGCGCACCAGTCGGCTCATCACACAAAAGCAGCTGTGGGTTCTTAGCGACGGCACGCGCAATTGCCACTCGCTGCTGCTCGCCACCGGAAAGCTGAGCGGGAAAGTTGTTGATGCGATTGGCCAGCCCCACGGCTTTTAGCGCTTCAACGGCATCCAGCGCCTGGGGAACGATTTCTGAAGCCAATTCAACGTTTTCTTTAGCAGTCAGGTTGGGAATCAGATTATAGAACTGAAAGACAAATCCCACGCTCAGCCGGCGATAGGTCGTCAACTCACGACGATCATATTTGGCAATGTCGTGGCCAGCAACTATAACCTCGCCGCTTGAGTTCGTATCCATCCCGCCTAAGATGTTGAGCAAAGTTGACTTGCCCGCGCCAGAAGCGCCCAGAATGATTACCAGCTCGCCTTTTTCAATTGAAAAGCTGATGTCTTTGTTGGCATAAAGCTTTTCTGACCTTGTTTGATAAATCTTGGTATTATTATGAACTTCAATCAGTGCCATACTGTCATCCCCCATCAAAAGGCTTTTCTTTTTATTTTAATGGATTGACAGTTAAATGTTATCGCTTTCTTTTAAATTAACGATTAAAAAACGGTTGATCGCTAATTTGCGGATCAACCGTTTTTACTGACTAGATTGAGGAATGCATATCAACAGTAACCGGCAGAATCGACGTATCACTGATCGTTGAGTGGTTTTTGATTTGAGTCAGCAGCTTTTGCGCCGCCAGATTACCCATCAGCTCCATGTCCTGCCGCAGCAAAAAGATGCCGTCTTCACCAACGTACTGCGACCAGCTCCAGTCATCAAAGCTGATCAGCCCCAGATCTTTAGGAAACGTTACTTTTTCATGCTTAAAGATCTTAAGCAGCGTAAACAGGATCGGGCCCATCAATGAGATCACGACCGTTCGTCCATTAAGCTGCCCCATTACACGTGTCAATTCTCTTGCCAGCCAGTCATCATCATGCCCTTTGATTTCAATATTATGATAGGTCAGCCCCGTCTCACTGGCCGCCAGCTGAAAGCCCTTGATCCGGGGATGCTGCCCAGAAGCCTCGGCAAATCGTGAGCTGACCGTAATTACATTGGCATAACCTTTTTTGCCCAACTGCCGTCCCAACCGGTAGCTGGCGTCAAAGTTGGCGCTGGTTACCTTGCCCACCGTCAGCGGCTGATCGTCGACTTCCCGGTCAACCAAAACCAACGGCGTCTGATTGCGCAGAATTGATTGATACTGTTCAAAGCTGCGCGAGTTTGGCTGCACGATAATGCCGTCAACGCGCTGCTGATATAGATCATCTAAGGCCTTTTTCTCCATTTCTTGCGAGTTGTTGGTGTTCATCAACAATACATCATAACCTGCTGGCTGCAAGATATCATAGATTCCCTTGCTGAGCAGTGATGAGAAATGGTTGGCAATATCCCCGACCAATACCCCCACTAAATGGCTCTGCGTCTGGCGCAGTCGTCTAGCCGAAGCAGCCGGCACGTAATGCAGTTGATTGATCGTGGCGTCAATGCGCTCTTTGGTCTGCGCGCTCATTTTTTGATAATGGCCGTTGAGATAGCGCGAGACGGTCGTTACCGAAACCCCCGCCGCTTTGGCAACGTCGCTGATTGTTACATGCTGTGACATAATCCTCTTCCTTTAGCCTGTTTGCTTAGTAAGATTTATTTTATCATAACCCGGCACTAATTAAAAAAGTGCGTAACCACAACTGGATCCACGCACTTTTATAGGTATTTTAAGAGTGAATCTTTAGCTAAGAAAATCAGTTAGGCAATGATCAACGACAGGACCCAGACGCTTGCCAGACCAGCCAGTGACAATACTGAAGTCAGCGTCGACCAGGAAAGCAGGGTTTCTTTAAGTGACAGGCCGAAGTATTCCTTGATCATCCAGAAACCAGCATCGTTAACGTGATCGCAGAATACCGAACCGGCACCAATTGAAAGCACCATCAAAGCACTCATCGTTGGCGACATGTGGGCGGCCATTGGTGCGATCAGACCAGCTGCCGTCATTGAAGAAACAGTCGAGGAGCCAAGCGAAACCCGCAGCAATGCCGTAATCAGCCAGGCAGCCAGGATTGGTGAGATGCTGGTACCGGAGAACAGCGTGGAAACGTATTTGGAGATGCCGCCTTCTACCAGAACTTCCTTAAAGGCACCACCACCACCGATGATCAGCAGCATCATGGCAATCTGCTTAACGGAAGTCGTCATTGACTTGGAGATCTCGCTCATCTTTTCACTGCGGGCCAGCCCCATCGTCCAGATCGCAAACAGCAGCGACAGCAGCATGGCCGCATCCGGAGCACCGACGAATTGAATGAACTGGTTGACTGGGTTGGTCTTAGAGAGTACAAATGAGCAGATCGTAGCAACGGCAATCAGGATAACCGGCATCATGGCCGTCAAAACGGAGATGCCAAAGCCAGGCGTTTCTTCCAGCTTGAATTCCTTGTATTCGCCAAGGACCGAGATATCAACGTCTTTGCGGTAAACGGAAGGATAAACCTTGTGCAGGAAATAGTTGAAAACCGGACCGGAGATAATGATCGTTGAAATCGCGACGATGATCCCCAAAAGCAGCACGTGACCCAAAGTAGCACCAAGAATGTCGGTAATAGCCGTTGGTGCCGGGTGTGGCGGCAAGAAGGCGTGGCAGACGTTCAAAGTAGCTGCCATCGGTATCCCCAGGTACATCAGCGGCATGTCCAGCTCTCGAGCAATGATGAAAATGATTGGCAAAACGACAACCAGACCAACTTCAAAGAACAGTGCCAGACCAATGATAAACGATGCCAGAATTACGGCAACCTGAATCCAGCGCCGACCAAACTTATTGATCAAAGTCGTGGCAATCCGGTAGCCACCACCAGCATCAGAAACCAGTTGACCCAGCATGGACCCAAATCCGAAAATAATTGCTAAGTGGCCCAGCTGACCGCCAATCCCAGTTTCAATCGCGGTTGGTATCTTGGCAACCGGAATCTGCAGACAAAGCGCAATGATAAATGAAGTAACGACCAGTGAAACGAATGTGTTGAGCTTCAACTTAACGATCAAGAAGATCAGAATCAAAACCCCTAATAAAACAATGAGCAGTGGCATAATGTTTCCCCCTCAATTTTAATTTTCCTGCTGGAGCCGAGCAATCGTTGAATAGGCCGGCTTGAGCAATCCTTCAACCTGTTTGAACAATGGCAGGTACTTTTGATAGACCCGCACCGTGGCCTGCTCCGGCTGATAAGCACCAACGCTGCCGATCAAGTCTTGTACCGCGTCCAGATCATCAATCATTCCCAGACTCTTCATCGCCATCGTAACCGCGCCAAGACATCCCGATTCATAGGACTCTGGAATGTTGACCGCGACGTCCAAGACATCCGCCAGCATCTGCTTCCAGACCTCAGAACGGGCAAAGCCACCCGTTGCCGTTACGCTGGCAGGCTTACCAACCAGATCGCATACCGCATCATAGACCGTGGCAATGTTCATGCAGATGCCCTCCATTACCGCCCGCAGCATGTCAGCACGGGTATGCAGCGGATTCAGACCAAAGAAGCTGCCGCGCGCGTTGGCATCCCAAAGCGGCGCCCGCTCACCACCAAGAAACGGATGGAACAATAGGCCATGAGCACCGGCCAGAACGCTGGCGATTACTTGATTGGCAACGTCATAAACCGATTTGTCCTCGCTCTTGGCAGCCGAACTGTCGACCAAATGATTGGCCGCCCATTGAAAAACATCACCGCCATTGTTCAAAGGACCACCGACTACCCAGCGCTGCCGATCAATTGAGTAGCAGAACAGGCGCTGTTCGGGATCGACCACTGGATGATCAGTAGCCACGCGCACCGCCGCTGAAGTCCCAATCGTAATGGCAACCGTGTCCTGCCGCGTGGCCCCGACGCCAAGATTGGAAAGCGCGCCGTCAAACGCACCATAGACAAACGGCGTCTCATCATCAAGCCCCGTTGCCTGCTTGGCTGCCGGCGTCAAGCCAGTTTCCTGGGTCGTCCCGTCAACGATCTCTGGCAGCTGTGAGCGCGTAATGCCAGTCAGCTTCAGAATCTCATCATCCCAATCCTGCGTATGCATATTGAAAAATCCAGTGCAGCTGGCCGTTGAGATGTCGACTCTAAACTTGCCGAACAGTTTCCAGAACAAATACGACTTAATGTCAGCAACATATGCGGCAGCTGCCATTTTTTCAGGCTGCGTCTGCTTTAGCCACATCAGTTTGGTCAAAGGCGACATTGGATGAATCGGCGTCCCGGTTTGCGCGTAGATGTCGGCTCCATCCGGGGTGGCCTTCAGCTTAGCCGCAACCTCGCGCGCCCGCGTATCAGCCCAGGTCATCGCCCGCGTCAGCCGCTGATGATTCTTATCCAGTAAGATCACGCTTTGGTTGGCATTGGAAAACGAGACTGCCAATACTTGACCACCTAATGACTTGGCCCGATCAGCCGCGTCATGAATCACTTTTTCGACGGCCGCGGTCAGGTCATCCGGATTCTGCTCCGCCATCCCATTGCCGTCACGATAAAGCTGATACAGTTCTTTATAAGAATCCAGTACCTGAGCTTTTTCATCGAACAGGACCGCTTTTGTGCTGGTCGTGCCGACGTCCACACCAATTAGATAGTTCATCTTCAACTCTCCCTTATCTTCAATAATTATTGAAAACGCTTTAGGTTATCGATACACCTAGTATAATAAATGCGCTTTCATGTTTTGTCAACGCTTCCAGTCAAATTTAGGAAATCGATAAACCGAAACACGTTGGCGCTGTTGCCTTTTGCTTTTTAAAAAAATTTTTTAGACAGCTGATGTTCAGCGCGCTAAGATGGTGTTTAAAAATGATTTAAAGGAGTCTTTTCCATGGATAACCAGGCACGTATCGACTTTTTAAAACAGCTGATTGAAATCGACACGGCTGGCGGTTTTGAGGATCGCTTAGCCGTTGTTCTGCAGTCATTCATGCAGGAACATGACGTCAACTGCCGGCTATTGCCAGTCATGAAAGGCCGCAGCAATTTCTATGCTGAACTGGGCGATGGAAACAATGACAAGGTCTTGGCGTTTTGCGGTCATCAAGACGTGGTAAAGACTGAGGATCCCGCCAAATGGCAGTTTCCGCCATTCAGTGCTCATATTGAAAACAATCGCATGTATGGACGCGGGACGGCTGATATGAAAGGCGGTCTGGCGGCGATGGCGATTGCAATGGCCGAATTAAAAGATGAAGGCGCGGGTTTAAACGGTAAGCTGGAACTACTGGGTACCGTAGCCGAAGAAAGCTCCAAGATTAATCACATGCAAGGGGCACAGCGGTTTGCAAAAGACGGCTATGTTGACGATCTGACCGCCGCAATCTTTGCCGAACCGACTAATGCCGACATTGCCTACGCGCATAAAGGATCAATCACCTACCGCATCGACTCGATTGGCAAAGCCGCGCACAGCTCACGGCCGGATCTGGGCTTTAACGCCATTACGCCCTTGATTCATTTTTATCAGGAACAGGAACGATATTTTGACGAACTGGTCGCTAAATACGAAAATCCCGTCTTAGGACGTGTCGTGCCGGTAGTTACTAAGATCGATGGCGGTGAGCAGCTGAATGCCGTGCCTGATCATGCGGAACTTTTCGTCAAGCTTAGAACCATCCCCGAAACGAACAATGACGAAATCATCGCTCATTTAAACCGCATCATCGCCAATCTCAACGATCAGGATCACGCGCAGCTTTCCATCGAGATTCTCGGCAGCAAGATTGCCGTCACGACGGAGCGTAATGCCGAAATCGTCGCTATTGCGCAAAAGGCAGCCGCCGATCATTTGGGACACAGCTTTAATGTCCGCGGCATTGCTTTTGGCACGGATGCCTCGGAAATGACCAAAGCCAACCGCGACATGGACGTTTTGGTATTTGGTCCCGGCAACGCCACGGCCCATAAGATCGACGAGTATATCGACTTGGATCAGTATCTCAGCATGATTGACATCTACAAACAGATTGCCCGCGACTATCTTAAATAAGCTCTAAAAATCCGTAATCGGTTCATTGACAATAGCCCACCGAAAATCCAGGTGAATCAAAAAATTCAGCTGGTTATTCGATGGGCTTTTTCTAATTTCAAGATTCAGATAAAAAACGGCCTGACTACGGAAAATCCGCCATCAAGCCGCATCGTTTATTTATTTTTCAGCCGCGATTGTACCGCCAGCCGATCCTTTATTTTAAGCAACCGTTTCACTAGCCGTAATTTCTTCAACCCGGGTAATCGCCCGTGCAACAGCCTGTTCACCCGTATCGATTGGCAGGAAATGAATCTGCGTGCCGTCTGCGGAAGTGTCGTGGGCAATCTGCGCCACCACGTCTTGGTCTGAGCCATCAAGATTCAGATCTGCAAGGCATACTGGCAGACCCATGCTGCGGTAAAGCGGCAAAAGCTCAGCCATTTCATCCTCACGCTTTTCAAGAGCCAAAAGTACCAGAATCCCATAAGCAACCCGTTCGCCATGCAGCGAATCACTGGTTTCTGGAAAGACGGTCAAAGCATCATGAACTGAATGAGCACCGGTTGCCCGTGCAAAGTAGTCGCCCCAGCCGCCAACCAGGCCGGAAGTTACGATCACCGTCTCAACCACCTTACGAAAGACCGGCGTCACCTCACCCTTCTTCATGTCAGCAATTGCCTGTTCCGAGTTTTCCAGCAGATCGTCGCGGCAAGCCTGAGCCATTGCCCGCGAGATCGTCAGCTGCGTGTTGAACTGTTCTGGCTGCATGTTTTCAAAAATCATCTCGGATTCGTAGTACTTGGCTAGCGTATCGCCAATTCCCGCAACAAAATAGTTGATTGGCGAGTTGACGATCACCTGAGGATTAAGCAGCATAATGTCGGCCGTTTCATGATAGATCTCGTGATTGATATGCTCGCCGTTTTCATGGTAGTGGACGCTTAAAGCCGACCATGGCGCGCAGTTGCTGGCCAAGGTTGGAATCAGGCCCAGCTTAAAGTTGGTTCCCTGCGTAACGCTTTTGACCGTATCCAGACACTTGCCGCCGCCCAGACCGATTACCATATCAACCTGGTTTTCCGTTGCGATCTCCTTGACGCGCGCAATTTCTTCATAGGAGCACTCGTCATTGAAGGGCACGTCAATGATTGCTACGCTGGCTGGCATCTCTGGCATGTAAGGCTTAGCCGCGGCCCATGACTTTTCACCATGCAGGAACAGCACCTTCTTGATGCCGCCTTCCTCAAAATAGGTTGGCAGGTAGTCATAGGCATCATTGGTAGAAATAAAACGTTGTGGTCCACATTGTGAAAACATCATGGTAGATTCCCTCTTTCATGTATCTTATGTCGTATCGTTTAGCAAACCTATGACCTGCAAAATAAAAGCTCCCATTCGCTTTGAATGAGAGCTTCATTTGAGGCCCCCAGCCAAGCTAAAGAAGGGCCAAATTATTTTCAGTCAGCACTGAATAATAATCGGGTCCTTGATTGACAGCATCAGCAGGGCTTGTTTTTTGAGAGCCGTTTGTTGATTAAATTGAACTTTTAATTGAAATTCCATTTTAAACGGCTCCTTTCTGTTTTAAGCCTGGTCAAGATTTAATGGTGTTAGTTTATGATAATTAAATTAGAATGTCAATATATTTTTTAATTTAAATTAAAATTAATTAGTTTAATTTATTAAAATAAGTTAATGTCAAACGCGGATAATTGCTATTGACGAGTGTGGAACTGATCAACAGTCAGCATTTTGAAATGCAGCTACAGCCTGCACCAAATAATGATCGCCTGGCAAGATAGCATCTTTGAAAAGTATTAGCAATTCATTAATTCAACTCTCATCAATCAATTCGTTTGGTCATCAGGTGATTAACCCGGCAGCTCCTCATTTGCTATAATATTTTTGCTTACATTAAGGGGGAGTTTTCAATGGCTGATACGAAAGGAAAAGCCGCACGCTTTATGCTGATCAAACTGCTGACGGAAGGGATGGTAACCAGCAGCGAGATCGAAGCCGTAGCCAATGTCAAATCAGATGCCATCAACAAGAACTTCAATAAAATCAAGCAATGGCTGGCCCCAATGGAAATCACCGTCCAGTCGTTCAATGATCATGATCGGATTTTTCGGTTAAACGCGGCACCTAAGACGATCGATTTCCGCCGCACCTTGATTATCGCCAAGATCATCATTGCCAGCCGGGCCTTCAGCAAAGCCGCCCTTTCCGCGGTTATCAAGGGATTGATGGCCCCATTTAAGGTCGCCAATAAAGATGAGCTTTTCAAGGTGCTTTTAAAACCTAGCCGCGATGAGTACCAACCCGTTCAATCGCTGGTTGACGTCAATATTTTTGAGACGATCTGTCATGCCTTGTCGGATCAGCACGTCTTAAAAATCGTCTACCAAGACGCGCATGGTCAGATTGCTCAGCGCGAATTGGATCCATTAAGCATCGACTTTAACGATCATTACTTTTATCTGCGCGCAATTTTATACAACGTGCCGGAAAAAGCTAACAACATTCGCAACTACCGGATCGACCGCATTCAAAAGGCCAGTTTAACCAGCCTGCCGATCGACTGTGATCCCGATGCTATTGAAACCAGCCGTAGCGCCAACATCAACAGTCTGGCCAACATGTTTGGCAGCATGAACGGAACGGTTGAAAAAATCGTGTTCCGCTGTGCGCGCCGCATCATCGAGCCATCACTCGACAAATTTCCCTATGCGGCCAAGGTCTATCACGAAAATGACCTTACTGCGCCGATCTATGACGCCAGAAAACAGGAATCATTCGACTTTAATCAGCTGGCTGCCGATGAGGAAAACGTCGTCATTGAAGCCCACGTGGCCAATATTCAGGGTGCTTTGATCTGGTTGCTCAGTGCTGGCTCACAAGTCAAGATCCTGGAACCGACTGCTCTGGTTGACCAGATTAAAACCGAGCTGCAAAACGCGCTGAATAACTATAAATAGTCTCAAAATCACGATTCAATCTTAAAAAATGACGCTGGGTCAAGCCTTGATCCAGCGTCATTTGCTATTCTAAACGATTTTAGAGAACATGATAACAAGCCATCCGCTGCTTTTTGGCAATCTGCTAAGCGGCTGGTCTGAGATACCAGTCCAGCCAAAGCGAAAAGATCAGCCCAATCAGTCCACCAACCAAAAGCAGCCCGCGCATGATCGACCAGCTGCACAGCATCACCAGGCAGCTGACTGCCAGACTGTACTTGAGCATCAAGCGGCCAGGCGCCTGCCAGCGTGCTCTTTGCCAGTTTCGATTGATGATTTTGACATCGCGTTTGATTTGTTCACGATTACCTTGATTATGGTCATGCTGCAGATAGACGATCATTTCTTTTTGATTGCTGATCCCCCACCAGCTGTAGCGCGGCTGGACAAATTGACTGCGTGAGATCTGCGCTGGATCAGACGTATGCTGATGACGACGCTCGGCTCGACGAATCACGCCAGTCTTTAGCTCAACATTGCCCTGTTCATCATATGATGAAACCGGTACGTTGATCAAAGCCCCTTTAATGATCAAAAACCAGTCTTGACGATGCTTTTTTTCGTGCTGCCGCATTGCATACTGAACGTCTCTGGGCAATTGATACCAGTGTTTTTTGCCGTCTGGCAGCTCAACTTGCACCCAAAAGCTGTACCACTTTTTGCGCTTGGCCTGCTGAATCTCAGCTAACGCCCGCTTGGCAAACGACCAGTCTCGCATGTCTGGCTGATGATCCATTCTCATTCCCCCATTGATAGACTATTTTTCATTATAGGTTAATTAGCCACCCGCAGCAAACATCAAAAAATCTCCGACCCAAACTTTGAGCCGAAGATTTCATTTCAACATTAGGCATTTCTTCACCGATTTTTAAGCAAACATTTGACACTAATCAATAAAACGTCGCAAAAAATCGATCTCATCAGCATTGCAGCGAGCCGCGATTTCGGGATCCTTTTGGTTGACATGGAAAACATGACCGCGTGGATGTTGAGAATCGCCATAGCTTCTAAACTCATGCGGAATTTTTCGATCAAGCAGATACTGATCAAAGCGGACGGCCGTATCATGCAAAAAGTCTTGGTTGGCAGTCATAACAAAGACCGGCAAAAAGTCCTTGGTAATATAGTCTTCTACTTTCAGATCATGTGGATGCAGCGAACGAGCATGTCCTGTAAAATAGGCATCCAGAACGCTTGGCTGAGCCAGCTGTCGTTCCAAAAAGTAGCAGCCGCAGTTGAGCAGACCAGCTTTCAATTTTAAATCCGGCATCTGCATTTCCATCAGCTGCGCGTATTCTGGATTGGTATACATGACCAGATATTGTTCTGCCATCTGCGCACCGGCACTGTCGCCAGCAATGAAGACGTTGTTGAGATCCAGATCATACTTGTCGGCGTGCTGCACCAGCCAGTGAAAGACTTGGTTGGTTTCCCGCAGCTCGCTTGGGTATTCAACTTCTGGCGCCTTGCGATAGTTAAAGTTGATAAAGGCAAAACCCATCCGCGCCATTGCCAGTCCATAAAATTGATAGGTTTCTTTGGTACCATAGACATAACCGCCGCCATGCACGTGCACGATCACCGGCAGTTTTCCTTGATAGCGATGCGGCCGATACAAATCGAGCAGGTTGTCAGCTCCATGATCACCATAGCGAATGTTGTCAAAGCGATCAACGTTTTCTGGATACGGATTCAGCCCGGCATCACGCGCGTCGTCATTTATTTTGGCTTCATGGCGAAACTTTTCAACGACTGGCAGCCATTTTAAGTCGACGTATGAATTGATTTCCGTCATTAAAAATCCCTCCGCTTCTAAATCATCTAATCCGATTATAACGCGGATGGAAAGCGCTGTCTTTGGTTAATTTCCAGCTGGCGGCCGCTTAATCAGCTGTCCCAGATAGCTGACCACTCCGATCAACGCGATGCCAGCCGTGATCTCGATTGCCAAAGGAGTTACAAAACGGGCCAAAAACAAACAGCACAGCAACGCTATCACGGCCAGCACCATTTCATAAATATCAATATGATCAATCTTGCCTTGTACATGCCGCCGCTTTAAATCCGCGAATTCAAGCTTGATGGTTGCCATCGCCACGAATGCGTACTGAACAACGGCAATCATGATGCTGCAGGGAATCAGCGCCAGATAATCCCCCGACATTACCAAAACCAAAACGATGCCAGCCGTCAAAAGCGTGGCAACGTATGGAACGCCATTTTGTGATTTGATGCCGATAAACCTGGGCAGCAGCGCCTTTTCATTTGCCAGCGACGAGACCACGTATGGCGTACTGTAAAACATTGAGATCGCCACGCCAATCGATCCCAACATGCCGATCATAATCACGGCCTCACCCAGCTTGCCAAACTGCTGACCAAACGCCCAAGCCAGCGGTGCGTCCACATTGTCGATTCGATTGCCAAGCATCCCGATCGCCACGCTCATGGTAACCACATAGATGACCGTAACGCTAATGACCACGCCAATCAAAAGCTTTGGCAGGTTCTTTTTGGAATTATGAATGGACGATGCCTGTACCGGCAGAAACGAAAATCCTGGAAACATAAAGAAGATCAGCATAAATGCATGATCAAAGTCACTAAGCGAATTATGGACCGAAGCATTAAAGTTGCCCGGCTTGACGTAAAAAATCCCCAGCACGATAAACAATCCCAAAACTGCCAGCTTCAAGACCGTTGAAAAGTTATTGGCCCAGGTTGACGCCTTTTTGCCCAGCAGCCGGATCGTCAGTAAAATCAGAATCATTCCCAATCCGGCCCAGCGATAGACCGTAATCTCACTTAATCGCGGCAGCCATGGTCGCAGCCCGCGTAAAAAAGCCGCGATCTCGGTAGCAATCGCCGCGGCGCCCTGCAGCCAGGTAAACAGCCCGATCTCAAAGCCCCAAAATCGGCCAAACTCTTTGTAGGTGTAATACCAGCCCGCGCCATTCCCCGAAAAGTGATGCGCCATCTCGGCATAACAATAGGCCATTGCCAAGACTGCCAATGCCGCCAGCAGAATCAAGGCCAGGCTCCAGTTGCCGGCATCTTGAAACAGCACGCCAGGCAATAAAAAGATGCCGGACCCGACCATGCTGTTGATCCCGAACAAAAACACTGAGGCAAAGCTGATTTTACCTGCTTGATGATTTGGCATATCCATCCCCCCTTTTTAATATAATTATAATTAATCTATCACTGAATTGACTACTTGATAAGTTTTCAAAAACAGAATTGCATAGCAAACGACTTTATTGATTGAAATTGAGCATCCCAGCCTAATTGAATGAATTAAGTCTTTTTAAATTTGAATTTTCTGCTATACTAAAAACTAAGTTGAATATTTTTCCGCACTAGGGGAGTCCATGTTCTGGACTGAGACGCGCGCAGTGACGCGTAAACTCTTTGAACCTGTTAAGTCGATGCTTGCGAAGGAAAGTGCTTCTTTTTTGAATTGGAATCAACCAGATCCGCGAGCGTTTTAACGAGTTCGCGGATTTTTTATTTCAGCCAATCAAAGGAGGAATTCATATGAGTCTGATTGCACAGCTGCGCAAACAAAATCCGGTCGTCTTAACGGTTGCCAATATGGTTACGCCCGCTGACGTTGCCAATGGCTTAAACGTTTTAGGCGCTTCGCCAATCATGTCCAAGGCACCCGAAGAAGCCGAAGACATGGTTAAGATTGCCCAGGCCGTCACGATTAATCTGGGAACCGTTGAAACCGCACAAAGAAAAGAGATGCTGGCGGTTATGGATGCCGCGCAGTTTTTAGAGGTCCCAGCCGTTTTTGACCCGGTTGCCTGTGCCGGCAGCGCCTATCGTACTCAAGTCGCCAACGAGCTTTTGAGCAAGTATCACTTTGCCTGCATCCGCGGAAATGCCGGCGAAATTGCTGCGTTAGCTGGGATTGACTGGCAAAGCCACGGCATCGACGCGGGATCTGGAGATGGTGATCTGACCGCCATCGCGCAGAAATGTGCTCAAAAATATCAAACCGTCGTTGCGATGACTGGAGCCGTAGATATCGTTACTGATGGTCAAAAAGTCATCAAGGTTCCATTTGGCTCGCCGCTGTTTGCCGTTCATGTGGGAACTGGCGACATGCTTTCCAGTATTATCGCGGCCTTTATCGGTTTGGGCGGCAGTGTTTTGGAAGCGGCCGCCACGGCTTGCGAGGTCTTTGCCTTAGCCGGCCAGGCCGCTGCTAACAAGACCCGGCTGCCAAGCCGCTGGTATGACATGTTTTTGGACAATCTTTACCAAGCCGATGATCAATTGATTGCAGCCTGGCAAACCGAATTACAGAAAGAAGACTAAAGATGATTAATGAATTTCCACAAGCCCTTTCGATTGCTGGCTCTGATTCAGGTGGCGGCGCAGGCATGCAGGCAGATCTAAAAACCATGCAGATGCGGCATGTTTTTGCCACGACTGTTTTAGTCGCCATTACGGCACAAAACACGCTAGGCGTTCAAGACGCCATGCCGCTGCCTAAAAAAATCATTGATGAACAGTTCGCTTCATTAAAAGCCGATTTAAAAATTCGCGCCTGCAAAACCGGCATGCTGGCTGATACTGAAACCGTTGAAACCGTCGTCGCCAATCTTAGACAATCCGATTTTGGACCACTGGTAGTTGATCCAGTCATGATTGCCAAAGGCGGCGCGCATCTGTTGACCGATGAGGCGATCAGCACGGTCAGGACCAAGCTGCTTCCCCTCGCCGATCTAGTAACGCCCAACCTGCCGGAAGCAGAGGCACTGGCTGAAATGACGATCGAGAACAACGCCGATATGAAAAAAGCTGGGCAGCGGCTGCAGGCTTTAGGCGCCAAGAACGTCTTGGTTAAGGGCGGTCATTTTAACGATCAAAAACAGGCCAGTGATTTTGCATTGCTGGCTGATGGATCCAGCTTTTGGATGAGCTCGCCTCGGATCGACACCAAACGCACGCACGGGACTGGTGATACGATCTCAGCCTGCATTACCGCCGAGCTGGCTAAGGGCGTATCAATGGAAAACGCGATTCGCATCGGCAAGGCCTACGTGGAAGCCACGATTCGCGATGGCATCCAGGTTGGTCACGGGCATGGTCCTTTGAATCACTGGGCCGTTTAGGAGGGCAGTATGCAATTTAGAGAAGAAATGCTGCATTGTTATCTGGTTGGCGGCACCCAAGACGTCAATCATGATCCAAAACGTTTTCTAAACGACGTATCAATCGCAATGGACAGCGGCATTACCGCCTTTCAGTATCGCGAAAAAGGCACCAGCCAACTCAACCAAGAACAGCGCGTGCAGCTGGGACTGAAGCTGCGCAGGCTGGCCGATCAGCACCATATTCCGCTGATCGTTGATGATGACGTTGAATTGGCCCAGGCAATCAACGCTGACGGCATCCACGTTGGTCAAAAGGATCAGCGTGTCGAACAGGTCTTAGCCGCGGTTGGCAACACTATGTTTGTCGGCTATTCATGCAATCAGCCAGCACAGATCGAGCACGCCAACCAATTGCCGGTAGCCTATGTCGGCAGTGGACCGATTTTCCCGACCGGCTCTAAAAATGACGCCGATCCAGCGATGGGACTTGAAAAACTGCATGAGCTGGTCACGATCAGCACCCATCCAATCGTGGCCATTGGCGGCATTACCGAAGCCAACATGGCCCAGACGCTTGCTGCCGGAATCGCTGGTCTTTCAATGATCTCAATGATTCTGCAAAGCGCTGACATTCAAAAAACCGTTCAGCATATCAATTCTTTATACTAGATCAACCAGGTGAAATTTTTATGAACGACTCAAAAACCACTAAATTTTCTGAAAAACTGCATCAAGCAGCTGCACCACTCTGGCAAAAAAGCATTCACCATCCATTTATCACTGAACTGGCCAGCGGTAAACTGCCATTGGCAACCTTTCGCTATTATCTGACGCAGGATACCAAATACCTAACCGCGTTTGAAAAGCTGCATGAAAGAACCGCCGCCCTGCTTCCTCAATCACAGGGCGCACTGCTCTTAAAGCTGGCCAATGGTTCCGGAGAAGACGTTCAGCGCAGTCCTATGCTGCAACAGCTCAAGCTCAGCCCAGCAGAGATTCAGCAAGCTCCCATCGCTCCTAACAACTATGCTTACATCACCCATATGGAGCATCAGCTGAGCGTTGATCCCGCTGCTGCCGTGACCGCTCTTTTACCCTGCTACTGGCTTTATGATGAGATTGCCGACTACTGGAAAGATCAGACCAGTCCCGTTCCCGTCTACCAAGCATTTTTTGATAGCTATCAGACAGTCGGCTTTGATACCAGTACCCAACAGCTGGTCGGCTTGGTAAATGAACTGGCCGCCAACAGCAATGAAACCGTCAAACAACAGATGATGACGGCCTTTTTGCGCAGCAGCAGCTATGAGCTGGGCTTTTGGCAAATGGCTTATACTCACCAGACCTGGGCTGACCTGGCTGATAATTAAGCAACAGATATGTAAAACGCTGGATTGCATCCGACAACCCAGCGTTTTTTTAATGTTTTGCGACCGCGCCGTTCAACTCTTTGCGATCTCCCAAATAGATCAAGAAAATGATTGGCACGATGATCAGCATGACCGGATAAAAAGCTTTAAGCGGCAGATACTGGTCAATCAAGCCCCCTAAAACCGGTCCCAGCGTCATCCCAATGTCAACGCCCAGGAAAAACGTTGAACTGGCAAGTCCCTGTTCTCCTTGTGGCGCCAGCATCAGGGCCGTTGATTGGCAGACTGAGTAGATGATGCCATATCCCATTGCCATGCCAGCGGCCGCCAAAGCCATTTCCAAATTGGTTTTCATAATTGACAGCATGATCAAATAAAAAACATTGGCCAACAAACTGACGATCAGCCATTTACCGAAACGAACCGTGTCGAATTTAGTGCGCAGACAAAGCCGGATTACCAGCAAAACAGCCGCATAGATCATAAAGTACGCGCCCACGGCAACCGTTAAGTGACGCTGTTCAACATAGGTCACGATATCAGCCTGCGTGGCAAAGTAAGGAATCGCAAACAGAGCCGTCATGGCCGCAACTGGCAGCGCACTTTTTTGAATGATCTTAATTCGACCAGACCCATTTGAGCGTAATTTCTTTACCGGCACGGAACGATCACTCACAAACTGAACGATTACCGCAACCAAAAGCGCCGCCGCGGCCGAGACGATAATGGCAGGCCGGTAGCCGATTACATGATACAGATTAATGGAGACTGCCGGTGCAAACGCCATTGCCAGTGCATTCATGATTCCATACAGTCCCATCGCCTCACCAACATGCGACAATGGAACCAAGCTGGCCAGCCAAGTCGTCATGCAGACGGTGCACAAAACGTACCCTGTCCCATTGATCAAGCGAAACAACATCAGCAGACCACTGTTGGGTACAAAAATATAGCCAGTCACACCAATAAAACTCAGCAGGCCGCCCCAAGAAGCCAGTCGATACTTTGAGATTCGATCCGTCAGATTACCAGCAATTGGTCTGAGAAACATTGCCACCAGACTCATCATCCCCGCGATCACGCCGGCAAACGTGCTACTGGCTCCCAGTTTTTGCGCATAGCCATTAATCAGCGGATTACAGTACATGTTGCTGAACATAAAGCAAAAAGACGCAATCATGACTAAAATCACGTCTTTGGTATAGATTGATTCTCGCTTTGCCAAAATGCCACTCCCTATAAATTGATAACATTTTCTCATTATACTCTAATAATCAACGTAATAAAAGAGCACCGCCGCTTTTAACGACCGTGCTCGGTTTTTTAATATTTAGCCAGATATTCATCGACCGCTTCGTGAAAATCATTTTCCAGCTCTTCAAAATCGCGACCTTCATATAATACCAAGTGACGAACGCCAACGATATGGCCAAAGAGTCCCTGCTTGCCGCTCATTTGCTCAACCGTGCCTTGTTGACCGCGATAGTTAAGCAGCAGCTGGTTTGATTGGCCTGATTTGGCATTTTGACGATTCTTCTCGTCGGTTTTCTTGCCAAAATAGAATGCACCTGGCAAAGCAACCACCAACGCTCCTAAAACGGCCCAGCCATCATCTAAGGCCGTCGCGACTGGCAGACTGGCTAAAGAGGATAACGCTGAAGCAGTGCTTTCCGTAGCATCGATGCTGGCTGCCTTCGCGGGTACCGCCACCAGCAGCAGACCAAACAGTACCAGACTAAACATCATCATGCGAGTTTTCTTCATTGTTATCCCCTCCTTGAAAATAAACCGTCTGATATCTTACCATACCATCATAACATGTTTCGTAACGTTTTAGCAATCGTTTCCAAGCCCGTGTTTAAAAGATGTATAACGTTGTACTTTTTTGACATAAAAAGACTGATGCACGGTTAAGCACATCAGTCATAAATTATCTTAAAGCAGCTTCATAACCGCGGCAATGCTGGAGTAGGCCATGAAGGCAACCACGATCCAGCCCGTCCAAGTCAGCCAAGCAGGATGATGATAATCGCTCCCCATGATCTTGGACTTGTGCGCGGCAACCAGCAGAATACCCAAGGCGATTGGCAGGATAAAGCCGTTCAGCGCGCCAACCACAACCAGGACCTTGGCTGGCTGACCGATGAAATAGAAGATTGCCGTGGCAAAAACGATAAATCCGATCGTAATCCAGCTGCGGAACTGATCAAACTTGGCATTGCCCTTCTTGCTGACGGCATAGTCCAGAAATGAGACCGAGGTAAACGTTGAGCCTAGGACAGAAGACAGTCCGGCCGCGATCAACACCAGGCCAAAGAACTTGTAGCCAAAATTACCGGCCGCGTATTTAAAAATCGAAGCCGCGGGGTTGGCCGGATCGAGCTTGTAGCCAGCTGTAACCACTGCCAGACCAGCTAAGAAGAGCATTACCCGCACGACTGATGCCAGCCCGATCCCCGTCAGGGCACCTTCATTAACGTACTTGATGTCTTTTTGACCACTGGCACCGCCCGCCAACAGACGATGACCACCGGCAAACGAGATGTAGCCCCCAACGGTTCCGCCAACGATCGTCAAAATCGAGTAAAAGTCAATATGGGTTGGCTTAAACGTATGAACGACCGCGGTTTGGTAAGGCACCTTCATAACGCACAGAATGTAGATCAAAACCAGAACAATGATGGCCGCCAGTACCTGAACCGTCCGATCAACGGCTTTAAGAGCATCTTTAATTACCAAGACAATAATTGAAAAAATGCCGATCAACACCGCCCCGGCTTGCGGCGAGATGCCAAACAAAACATTAAGCCCTAAGCCAGCCCCGCCGACGTTGCCAATATTGAAGAACAAGCCGCCAATTGCCACCAACGCACTCAGCAGATAGCCCAGACCAGGAAAAACGTCATTGGCAACAACCTGGGCCCGTTTGCCGGCAACGACGATAATCCGCCAAATATTCAGCTGTACGACAATATCAACCAGAATACAAATTAAAATAGCAAAACCAAAATCAGCGCCTAATTGTCCAGTAAAGGTAGCCGTCTGGGTCAAAAAGCCAGGACCGACTGCTGACATGGCCATTAAGAACGCCCCACCGATCGCAGCCGCTCGCAGTTTGTTGTCATGAGAAACCGGCAGCTCAGAGGCGCCATTCTTACTGTGCTTTTGCATAGACATCTTCCTCCCTTATGTAATCTGTCGTTAGTTACAAAATCAAGCATGGTGGGGATCAAAAGGTGCGATTTCAATTGCTGCATCTTTAAGTGCTGAGCGCAGCGCCCGTACGATTGCCAACGCTTCTTCATTGTCACCATGAACGCAAATCGTATCGACTTGCAGCTCAACGTGCTCACCTGTAATTGCAGTAACGGCCTGATCTTGAATCATATGGACCGCACGTTTGGCAACTTCTTGCGGATCATGCAGCACTGCATGCGGCTTGACCCGAGGCACCAGCGTCCCATCAGCCTGATAAGCCCGATCAGCAAACACCTCGCTGGCATAAGGCAAACCAATTTCACGAGCTGCCGTAATCAATTGACTGCCAGCCAGCCCATAAATTGGCAATTCAGGATCAACGCGCTTAATCCCGCGACAAATTGCCAGTGCCAATGGCAGACTCTTAGCCGCGGCATTGTAAAGCGCACCATGCGGTTTCACATGATGCAGACGGTGTCCCTTGACAAATCCCTGCAGTGCCGCAACTTGATAGGTAATCATGTTCTCCACGTTTTCCAGCTGCATGTCCATGTGCCGACGACCAAAGCCAATCCGGTCTGGATAACTGGGATGGGCACCGATAGCCACGCCATTTTTTTCAGCAATTGCTACCGTTTGAGCCATAACGTTGGGATCACCAGCATGAAACCCACAGGCAACGTTGGCCGCAGTAATCAGCGGCAGAATCTGTTCGTCATTTCCCAAAACATAATGATCAAAGCTTTCACCCAGATCACTGTTCAAATCAACTTTCATTTTGCAGCCCCTTTCTTAAATACCTTAGCTAATGTTTCTGCTTCTGCAAGTCATCCAACCAGTTGACCGTAGCTGTTAAGCGTTGGAATGATGGCTCTTTTAAAATCTGAGCCAATAATCCAAGATTGGTCTGAATTCCAGTAATCACGGTTTCATCAATGATGGCCTGCATTTGTTGGAGAACCCGCTGACGTCGATCACCATAAACAATAATTTTAGCGATCATTCCATCATAGCTGTTGGGTACGACATAGCCTTGATAGATCGCCGTATCCACACGGACGCCCTGGCCGCCTGGCAAATGCAAACCAGTAATCTTACCAGGGGTCATGGCATTGATGCGACATTCTAAAGCAAAACCGTGCGTGACAACCAACTGCGGCTCTAATTCCGCACCAGCCGCCAGTCGCAGCTGCAGCTCAACCAAATCCACATTGGTAATCATTTCGGTAATCGGATGCTCGACTTGGATCCGGGTATTCATCTCCATGAAGTAATAAGAGCCATCATGGTTATACAAAAACTCGATCGTCCCGACGCCCTCGTAATTCAATTGGGCAACCGCATCTGCTGAGCGCCGCAGCATCTCATCACGAATTCGCGCGGGCACTACCACAGCCGGTGCTTCTTCCATAACTTTTTGATGGCGTGCTTGAATCGTACAGTCCCGTTCACCCAACGCAATCGCATTGCCGTAACGATCGGCAGCAATCTGCACCTCAATATGCCGCGGATTGGCCAGATACTGTTCCAGATACATCTGACCGCTGCCAAACGCGGCTTTGGCTTCATCTTGGGCAACCGTAAACTTAGCCGCCATTTCTTTAGGTGAATTGACGATCCGCATGCCTTTTCCGCCGCCACCTGCACTAGCTTTAACCATAATTGGGTAACCGATCTCTTGAGCCTGGTCCAAAGCATCAGCCAAATTGTCAATCGTTGTACTGCTACCTTTGACGACCGGCAGACCAGCTTTAGCCACCGTCATACGCGCCTGTTCCTTATCGCCTAGCAGTCGCATTACATCACCACTTGGGCCAATCAATTTAATCCCGTTTTCCAGACAGGCATCCGCAAATTCAGGACTTTCTGACAAAAAGCCATAACCAGGATGAATGGCATCAGCGCCAGTAAGCTGGGCCGCTGAGATGATGGCTGCAATGTTGAGGTAACTGGCATTAACGTTGTCGGGACCAATGCAGACTGCCTGATCTGCAAGCTGAACGGCCAGCGATTTGGCATCGGTTTCGGAATAAACGGCCACCGTCGCCAGCCCCAATACTCGGCAGGTACGAATGATCCGAACCGCAATTTCACCGCGATTGGCTATCAGCACCTTATGAAAGGGCCATTTACTAACGGAATTATTTAATTTGAATAAGCGGCTGGTCATATTCAACCCCCTCTTCATTGTTTACCAAAACCTTTTCAACGATGCCGTCACGATCAGCAACCACATTGGTAAAGACCTTCATGGCTTCAATCACCCCAACGACATCGCCTTGCTTAATATGGTCGCCTGGCTTGACGTATGGAGGATCCTGTGGTGATTTAGCCGTATAAAACACACCGATCGTTGGCGCGTTGATCGTATTGCTGCTGGTAACGACTTCTTTCGGGGCCATGATGTGATGGCTGGGATTGCTATGCTGTGGACTGACACTGACCGGCTGCGCATACGATTCGCTATTGGCACGTTTAATGCGGATATGCTCGTCATCTTTTTCATATTCCAGTTCAGTTAGATCGTTTTCCTTGAGCAGATTGATCAATTCTTCAATATTTTTGGTATCCAAATCTATCACTCCTTAAAAAGTCGTTGAATGCGCTGGCTGGCCTCTCGCGTAATTCCATATGGCATCTGGTAGCGCGCCATTTTGATGCGATGTCGCAGCTCTTTTAAATTTTGCTGCTGCTGTTTTAACAGTTCCTGGGCTGCATTCAGCTCGATCAGTTCGAATTTAATCTGCTGTTTTGGACGGCACTGCACCAGTTTAGACAAGTCCGCTGTCGCCACGACTGCCAATAGTGGATAGCCGCCAGTCGTTTGTCGATCAGCCATTAAAACAATTGGTTCACCATTGGCTGGCACCTGTAAACCACCCATTACCGTGGCTGCCGATAACATGCTTTCCTGTCTGGTCTGCATGGCATCGCCTTTTAACCGGTAACCCATTCGATCAGATTGATTCGTCACCGTATACGTTCCAGACAAAAATCGCTCATGATCTTTTTCATCAAACTTTTCCCACTGTGGTCCTTTTAAGACGCGAATCTTAACTGGTGTTTTCAAATCAAGCAATTCCGGCATTGGTGCGTGTCGATGATAATAACTGACTAAAGTAGGCTTAGCTTCGATTGGCAAGCGATCGCCACTGACTAACGCTCGTCCATCCATACCGCCCAGTTTTAAACGCAGCGTGGTTGAACGACTGTCAAGTACTAATGGCAAATGCAGACCGCCCGCCACTGCCAGATAGCCAATCCGTCCTCTGATTGCGGGTCCGATTTTCAATATATCGCCAGTATGCACTTGCAGGCAGCGATATCCTTTGACTGGCTGACCATTAAGCTGAGCATTAAATTCAGCTCCGGTTAAGGCAATGAACGTCGTCGCCATAAAACGCAATGTCGGCCCAGTCAGTGAAAACTCTAAAGCAGCGGCATACGGCGAGTTGCCTACCAACAAATTAGCAACCTGCAAAGCGGTCTGATCCATTGCCCCAGAAGCCGGAAAACCATTAATCTGATGCATTGGCCGTCCCAGATCCTGTACAGTGGTCTGCAGTCCTGGTTCAATTACATTAATCATCGGCATCTGATGTCACCGCCTTTACTTGATACTTGCCAAGCCGATCAGCCAACTGGATCTTTTGAAACTCCTCTTCGTCAACGGCAAAGAACTTAACACTGTCACCAGCATGATAAAAACTAGCGGGATTTTTTTCGTCATAAAGCTTAAGCGGCGTCTGCCCAATAATGCGCCAGCCGCCTGGTGAAGCGACTGGATAAAACCCGGTCTGCTCACCAGCAATCCCAACGCTGCCCGCCGGAATCTCCAAGCGTGGCTGTTCTAGACGGGGCATGGCAATCTTTTGGTCGACGCTGCCCATGTAGGCAAAACCGGGTAAAAAGCCCAAAAAGTAGATCAGATAAGACTGGGCGGTATGCTCTTTAATGACCTCCGCCGTGCTTAGCCCAGCAAAACGCGCAACATCCTCCAAATCAGGACCATACTTGCCGCCATAGCAGACTGGGATCAGCCAGGTCTTGGATGGCGGCAGTGGTGCGTTCATCGATTTTTCAATTAACGGCTCAAGCTGATCTTTTAGTTCTTCAAAGCCGGTCTGGCCACCATCAAAGGTTACGGTCAGCGTCCGATAGGCTGGAATAATCGTTTTGACTGCCGATAAATGCTGCTTTAAGATATAACGCCCAATCTGCTGCAAGTGCCGATTGACAACTGGATCGATCCGATTGGCAAACTCAATGGCTAAAGCCTGATCACCAACTGGTATAATCTGATAACTGGTCACTGAACATCCCCCCTTTAGCCAGTGACTTAAATTTTTAAATTGACCATTATAAAATGATTAGAGTAACTTTCATGCTATTGGAATTGACCGGACTTGTCAACCATCCTTATATTCATAGTTTATCAACAAATTTATTTTGCTTTTTCAACTGTGACCAGCCATTTAATTTTTTCTTAATAAAATAAATAAAACAAGCTAATAAGTTAATAAAATTAAGAATTTGCATATTTTAAAAAAATCTAGTATTTCAAAAAAATAGCGTTATGCAAAACCGTTAAAAGCTCTGTATAACGCTATCTAATATTTTTTAGTTTGAAAAGCAGTTGGTTCACTAAACCTAGGACCGACATACTGATCAAGTCATTCACATCATCATTATGTCTAGCCGGAAATCTCGTGACTTTAGTCGATGATGGTTGACGAACCGCTTTGAATCTTTTCGCTATTCGACCCTAAATTCATATCCGATTGACCAGGCTATTTTTGCCGCTGTGGCCGACGACGAATTACAAACATTCCTGACAGCCCGATCAGCGCCGTCCCAAGCAATGCCCAGGCCGATTTTTCATCATTGCCGGTTTGTGGCAGCGCGGTCTGGCTGGCTTTTTGTTCGGTTGACTTAACCGCGACCGCAACTGGAGCTGTCTGATCCTGACCATTAACAATTTTTAATTGCGGAGCTGCCAAATTGTCGACCGCAATTTCCTGGCTCTGCTTTGCATCAGCTGCTGAACCATTAGTATTACCATTATTTTCGGTATCAGTCTGACCAGTTTCGCTGTTCGCTGGCGTATCCGGCACAACAAGATGCAGCAAGGCTTTAGCTTCTGCCGGCGTCAGGTAGTTTTTGCGATCAGTAACTGGCGCCTTGATCAAATTGCCGGCATTGGTTTGATCAGCAATGTAGCTCATAAAGACTTCCGTATCCGCGCCAATCACTGCAATCTGATTGGTACCCTTAAAGGCCGTAAAGCCGTCACCACCACCAGCTAAAAAGTCGTTGATAACCACGCAATAAGTCTTGTTCATGTCTAACGGCTGCCCGTTTTCATCATAAGCGGCCACTACGCGATATGGCTGGTTAGGATCGTCACTGTCAGTGTAGTAGTACTTGAGACCAGCAATCTGCAGATAATACTTTTGATCTTCGTCATACTGCTGGTTTAAGGCGTCAATTACCTGCTGCCCCGTCATCTCGACTACCCGTAAAATATTGCCAAATGGCTGAACTGCCTGGGCAGCACCCCAAGTAATCGTGCGATCCGGTTTAACTACCAGATCCGCCCGTACCCCACCAGTATTGGTCATTGCAAAGTCAGCATTGACGCCCAGTTTTCTGGCTTCGGCCAACTGTCCATCAACTACCAGCTCACCAGCCTGGTTTTCCCGAGTTGGCGTATTATGCAAACGGCCGGTGATCGTTTCTGGCGTTGCTGCCTCCCCAATCTTTTGGTTGATGACTGGCGCCACTCGCTTGGTAGCATCTTCAACAATTCCCACAACGGTTGGGTCGCTGACGGCAGCCGGATTGTCTTTTTCTGAAAGGACCGGGAAGACATGTGAGACGATGCTGTCAGGCGCAAAGTCGTTAGTCGCCGGATTGATATAACCAATGATGTCATCATAAGCCTTGCCGGTGTAGATGGCCTGCACCAGTTTGACTGAACCAACCGTGGCGTTGGCATACTGATGAGAGTGCCCAGCCAGGTAGATGTCAACAGAATTCTCAGGATCGATCTGGTAGAGCTTTTGGATAATATCAACCGCCGTGCCCTTGGTTTCACCATTCTTGGCCTCTACCCCAGTATGTGCCAAGACAACGATCGCATTGACGCCTTGATTGCGCAGAATCTTTTCATAATGAGCAATGGTTTCGGCTTCATCAAGAATCTCATAATCCTTGTAGTTGTCATAGAGTGTCAGAATCGGCAAATCGGTCGTCTCGATGCCGATAAAGCCGATTTTTACAACCTTGTTATCACTGGTATGAATTTCCTTGATGATGTAAGGCTGAAAACCATATGGAATCTCGCCATAGTTATCATCGGTCTTGGTGCCCTTGAGAATCACGTTTGCCGTAATAATGTTGATGTCTGAGGCTTCATGCGGATAGGCCATTTCAGCATCGTTATACTGCTTGGTTGGCTGGCCACCGGTTACGATTCGGTTAAATTCGCCCAGTCCCTCGTCAAACTCATGATTCCCCAGCGTGCCATACTCAATGTGCATTGCCTTGAGTGCATGCATGGTGGATTCATCCTGCAAAAGTGCCGAGTTGGCTGGTGAGGCGCCGACCATGTCACCAGCTTCAACACGAATCGTTGTCCCCGCTGGATTGGCCGCCTTAAAGTCACTCTCAGCTTGATTCAAAGAGCCAGCCAGTCGTTCTGCCATCCCCATATTTTGATAGGTCTGATCGCCAATCTGAGCGGTACCGGTATTGGAAAGCCCACCATGAAAATCATTGATCCCCAAAATTTGAACCGGTACGTATCCTTGATATTTGGCAGGATCCGACCAATCAGTAGCCTGTCCCGGCTGACTGGCCGTATCAGGATTGGTAACCACCTGAACGGAACTGGCTTGACTAACAGGCGCTGTCGCAGCTGCATCATCAGCACTGACCGGCATTGCCGACATCGTTAATCCTAAAATTGCCGAACCAAACAAATAAATGTAGTTTCTTTTTCGCATATCTTAAATTCCCCCAATAGTTAAATCTAAGCGCTTTCAATCTAACATAAATCATTAACTCTCGCACTTGATTTAAGTAAGTTGTTGGTTAAAAATTCGCAGTTTATAGCGGAAATTGGCATTTAAAATTTATTTTTTTATTTAATTATATTAATTTTTTAAAGTTTAACGCTTTATTTATTTTTGATGATCAGCCGTTACTTTTTTCGCTTTTCTAAATCTAAATTCGCGCTATAATCAATATTGTGAATACCCAAACAATTGGAAGGTGAAATCATGTCAGAAAAAGTTTTTGTTGCTCATGTCACGCTCAGCTGGGGTGAAAAGCGCGACTATCTAATTGCTAATGATGTTGAACCCGGTCTGCAGCACCGGTTGGATACTTATGGCGACAGTTGGAATGAGGTAATGCAAAATGCCTTGATGAACGTGCCAGTAGCACCATACCTGCCAAGCAACTCGGTTCAGCCGCCAATTGCTACGGCCAAGGTCAGCGATGTCGAAGCTCGTGATTTCGGTCCAACTGAAGAAAAACTGCAGCGGACTCGCAGTCAATTCATCATGGCTGCCATGTGGGAAAAACAGTCTGCTGAGACCACTGCCAACTTTTTGCACTACGACTACGACCAAGCCAGCCAAGCCGAAATTTTTGCTGATGTCGACTATTGGGTCAACGGTACCAAGCATCCTAATGTCTGGGCCCATACCAAGCAGCTGATTAGAGATCAGGAAAAGCGTTTAAGTGAAGAAACTGCTAATTAAAAGGTATCAATACGAAATCATCCCGGTCACGATCAAAAACGGTGACCGGGATTTTTTAGCTGATAAAAGTTTGGGACTGTTGGCACTCAGAAATGTTCCGCTGATTTGATTGATTCCGCAGCCGTCGTGACTCAATGATGCTTAGGTTGGCAGTTTCTACAGCTGACATGACTCAATAATGCTTCGGTTGGTCGTTTTCGCGGTCAACGTAGCTAAATGATGCTTCAGTTAGTCTTGCTACGGGAGTGTAAAATTGTTTGTGTAAATTTAAAGGAGGTATTGAAAAAGGGAAAGCCCTCCCCGTATGATTGAAATTCCCCCATTTTTAACCAGCCTAAACAACATGCAGATTGGTTTCGTTAACATATTGATTGTTTATTTAGAATACTAACTTTTCACTATAATCACATTATATTACATAAATGGATCCGCTTGCATTGTTTTAGAATCTTAAATCAAGGTCGGCTGTTTAAAATTAATGACAACATTTATGACAATTTAAGTTCTTATATATATAATTAAAAATATTATAATGATGAAACTAGGGGATGAATGCATGAACGAGCTGAAAAATAGACATCTGCTGATCATTGGACAGACCGGCAGCGGTAAGACAACCTCGACGTTAACGCTGCTGGATCAATTGCAGAGCAGCGGTCAAGCCAACATTGTTCTGGATCCTACCGGTGAATACGCGCAGCTGCCAAATGCCATCGTTTATCGCTTGGGTGAGAACGCTTATCTGGAGCCCGGCGAATTTTCGGCTGCACAACTGGTGGAGGCGTTGGGGCTGCAATTCAATGAACAGCTAATTGCCGCGGTCACTTCAGCAATTAATGATTTGCGGATTCAAAATAATCTGCTTAATCATCCCGGCTGCTATCAGCGCATCAGCCAGCCAATCGCTGCTCACCAGCAGGAACTGGAAAAACTTGGTCGCTGGTCAAAATCATATGCCGTTCAGCTGCTGCCCGACCAGTTAATTGAGGAATTGGTGATCCCATATGACGATCAGCGCGCCGACTATCAGCTGCTTGGTCAGACCTATGACCGGCAGCTGATCGCGGCAGCATGGCCCAAAATCATTCAGCTAAGAGAATTGCTGGCCAGCTTGGCAGTGCGGAAATTGTTCGGTATGATTCATCAGCCTCAGCAGGTTAAAACCGAGCTCAATTTCGTGCTGCAGATGTTTTTAAATCAGCGCAGCGCCCACAAAACGCTGGTAATCGACCTTTCCGCGCTGAAGACGCTCGCAATTGGTCAACGGGCCGTCATCTCGCTTTTAATGAAACGAATTCTGGAGCACCGTCTGCAGCATAACGCGGCTTTTTCCGTCAATATTATAATTGATGAGGCCCACCGCTATCTCCCAGCTGATGAAACCAAGCTGGCTGAAAACGGAATTTTTCAAGTTCTGCGTGAAGGTCGCAAGGTTGGACTAAACATGATTCTAACCACGCAATCACCATTGGACCTGCCAGCCAAACTGCGCTCTCAGTTTCCTAATCTGCTGGTTCACCATCTGGCCAGTCCCGAAGAAATCAGTAGTCTCAATCTGGATGCACAATTAGTCGCCACCGTCAGCGGACTGGGGATCGGTCAAGCTGTTGCCTGTCAATTAAATCAGCCGCCACGCGTAATCGACGTACCGCTGCCTGGCTGGTTAAACAACAAGGGGGATTTTTAAATGTGCCTGTTCATCGTTTTGATGGTTTTATTTTTAATCACCGTGGGAATCGTAATGGCGATGGCCACGACGTTCATGTGGGCCGTTATTTTTGCCGTGGTCTGTGGAATTCTGGTCTATAGCATGCTGGCCTGGCTGTTTCGTTGGTATCGCAGCGCGGCCATGGTCGATCATCCTTCCAGTCGTTCGGCCCTGCTATATACGATCGTCATTATCTTGATTCTGATCGGGATCGTAAAATGGCACGACCACCGTACTGACCATCGTTTCGACTACGCGCAGCCGCAAATTGTTCAGGTCGAATCGGCAGCTACCAAAAAATCCTGATTAAAAAGAGCCGGCAGTTTCTGCCAACTCTTTTTTATTCCATTACTTAATTTTTCACCAGATGCAGCTGGTCGTTTGACTGGTCAATAACCATGGCTTGTCCAAAACCGCCGCGTGTTATTTTTAATTATCACGTTTACCAAGAGCCGACTGAGTTAAGTTTCAGGCCCTGATCGCTTAATTTAGACAGTTTATCAGCAAAATAGGTTTGCAAACGTCCATTTAGCAATTATTATTTAATGTAAATCTAATCTTCACATCATTATATAATCTAAGAGGTGAAATGCATGCCTGCTTTTGATATTCAACCCTATATCCAACAAGCGCCCGCCCAGGTTCGACAAAGGATTCGCACGGGCATCATTGATTTTCCTACAGCCGGCATGGCAGCGGGCTATGCACAGGCTAATCTGGTAATCTTGCCGCAAATGTATGCGCATGACTTTCGTGAATGGATTCGGCAAAATCCACAAGCCTGTCCACTGTTGGAAACCGTCAAACAAACACCCTTGACCAAGACGATCGCGTGGCACGCCAACATCTGTACGGATATTCCGCGTTACCGTCTCTATGAAAACGGCCATTTTACTAAAGAGGTTACCGATGCCACTCCGTATTGGCAGGCGAATATGGTTGGCTTTCTGATTGGCTGCTCTTTTTCGTTTGAAGAAGCCCTGCTCAAAGCCGGCATTGAGATTCGTCATCTGACTGAAAAGCACAACGTTCCCATGTATAAAACCAATATTATGACCAGCCCAGTTGGCCGCTTTAAAGGCCCAATGGTGGTTTCCATGCGGCCAATGTCGCCGGCTAAAGCTCATCTGGCCCGCCAGATTACGGCCCAGATGCCTAACGTTCATGGGGCGCCGATCCAAATTGGCGATCCAGCTGCAATTGGCATCTCTGACCTTGATCATCCCGATTATGGCGATGCTGACACGATCAAGCCAGGCGAAGTGCCAGTCTTTTGGCCATGTGGCGTAACTCCACAGGCAGCAATCGAAAACGCCAAGCTGCCTTTGGTAATCACTCACGCGCCAGGGCACATGTTTATTACAGATATTCAAAACGCCGAACTAAACGACTACCTAGACGCCCACCAGCCTGAATAATCGCAGCTTAATCACTTGCTTGCCCAATTGGCTGTTCCAGACGACTGATTCTATTATCTAATTACACCCAAAAATCGCACCGCTTCATTAATTGAGCAGTGCGATTTTAATTTATTTTAGTCAATCAACGAATGATAGCGCGTGTAAGAAACTGGCTGATCAAGCTCTAAGTTCATGGAAACGATTGGCTTGCCGTCATGCTGCTCTTGTCGGGCCGATCCCGGCATGTAGCGACACGTGCCTAGATAATAAAAGGTCTTGTCGTCATCAGCATCTGATTTTTTGACAAAGAGTGCCAGCTGCCGCTTGCCATCCATAAACTTCTTGACATCAGGACTGTCCAGGCGCCGCTTGCCCGTGGAAAAGTAGTGCATGACGTGATCATTTAAGAATTGATCCTCATACTGAATCGAGCGGCTGATGTTTTTAGCCTTATGATAGGTGACAAAAATCACGCCATCATGCTCATTAAAAAAGTAGCCGCCAATACTTTGCGCGGTCGTATTGACCACATTGTTGATCAGGCGCATGACGTCTTTACGCGTATACTTCTCGCCCAGCGTAAACCGCTGATCTGCTTGGTAGCGTTTGGCCCGCAAAAGCCCGGTCTTGATGCCATCTTGCCAGAGGCGACTAAACCACGCATCGTTTTTTAATGAATTGCGCAGCTCATCATTTAGCCGATAGTCCCGCGCTGCCTGATCAAAAATCACAACTGGGCGACCGCCATAATCAGCACGAGACGGCGCCGCATTCTTGTTGTAAAAGGTCAGATCCAAAACACGCCGCACCGAAGCCATCGTTGCCTCATCAACCAGACAGCCGGCCGCTTTTAGCTGCTGCTTGAGTTCTTTTTCCGTAACCGTTGCCCGATTCAACAGATCATTCAATAAGATCAGTTCATGACGCCGCTTGCCATTTAACAGTTCCTGACGCCGCTTGCCATTTAACAGTTCCGCGTCCAAAAAAGTCAATAGGCGATTTTCATAATCATTGATCTCAACTGGTTCTTTTTCGCCAATCAAAAACTACGCGTAATTCTTCTTTTTATTGGCTAAAATCTCAGGATCAATTGAATCGGCAGCCATAAAGTCAGCCAGCAGCGGCACGCGTCCTACTCGCTGCTTCATATTTTGGTAAACCATCCGCAACTTGCGCATGTCATCCAGCTTAACCTGGCGCAGCGACTGATAGATCCGCTCCTTGGCAATCTCATCAAACGCAATCGTTGACAGACCAATCGTTGGCTCAATCTCAACGGTTTCCCGCGCGCTGTCTTTGGAGTATGAGGCATCCCCCGTCAAGGCAATTGGGATCATGTAGCTGTTCTTGTAGTTGCCGATAAAATCCAACACCTCAACATAGTCTTTGTTTTGGGTTTTGCGCAGACCCCGACCGAGCTGCTGAACGTAGACGATGCTGGAATTGGTGCTGCGCAGAAAAACCACTTGATTGACGCATGGAATATCAATCCCTTCATTGAACAGATCAACTGTCACAATATATTCGATTACACCATCTTCCAGTTCCTTGACCACCTGCTGCCGAACGTTCATTGAGTCTGCACCCGCCAGTGCCTTAGCTGGATGATGCTGTCTGGTTAGTTCCGCTGCCAGCTGGTTGGCTTCTTGCACCGTCGCACAAAAGATCAGCCCATGCAGCTTGGGACCCGAATAGCCATAGTATTCCGTCTGCTGCAAAATATAGTGCACGCGCTCCGTACTGGTCAGATGCTCAATGGCTTGAACTTCTTTTTTATGATGGCTGGCGGCATTTTGATAGCTAACAATTGTTTCATTGACCTTGGCATCGGCAAACTGATAATCGCTGATGCCCACATAATGAAACGGACATAGCATATCAGCTTCAAGAGCCTGCTGCAGTCTGATTTCGTAGGCAACATGATAGTCGAACAGCTCAAAAATGCTGAAATCGTCATTCCGCTCTGGAGTCGCCGTCATCCCTAAATAAAATTTAGGCTTAAAATACTGCATGATTTTTTGATATGAGCTGGCCCCAGCATGATGAACCTCATCAACCAGGATGTAGTCAAATTCAGTTGGCGAAAATGCTTGTAAATGCGCATCATCTTGTAAGGTCTGCACTGTAGCAAATAAATACTTGGCAGCTTTTTCATGTACGTTTCCCGTATACAGGCCATAATTTTCCTTAGGACCGCCAATGACTTTTTGAAAGCTGCGGGCTGATTTGCGCAGAATTTCTTCTCGATGCGCTAAAAACAGCATCCGCTTTGGCTTGGCATTGCGAACATCGAACGCGCCCAAGTAGGTTTTCCCCGTTCCCGTTGCTGAAATCACCAGGCCACGATCCTTGCCGTCTTCACGTAACTGAGCAATCTGTGCCAGAGCATCTTTTTGCATCTGATTAGGTTCGATTCGTTCATCATTGATCTCTGGCTGACCATTTTTAACCATCTTCGCTACGGTCTGCGCCGCTTGATGATTCTTTTGATAAACCAGCTGGTACTGCGCAATCCACTGACTGGTTAACGGCTGAGCCTGCTGCCATTCATTCTCGATGTTTTCACTGACTTGCCGCGTAATGTCGCCATTGTTCAGTGAGTTGACCTGCAGACTCCACTCATAGTTGCGCATTAAGGCGTTCTCAGTCAGATTGGCGCTGCCGATGATGATCGTTTGATAGCCGTCATGTTGAAAAATGTAGCCTTTTTGATGAAACCCATCGACCTTGGCAATTTTAACCGTCAAGCCTGGAATCTTGAGCAGCTCATTAAAGGCCTTAGGTTGATTGAAGTACAGATAGTCAGAAGTCAATAAACGGCCCTGGACGCCATGATCAGCCAGCTGTTTGAAGACCGGCTTTAAGCATGAAATCATTGCGTCCGTCACAAAAGCCACCGCGAAAATATAACTGCGGCAGGTCTGCAGTTCATGACGCAGCTGGTTCCAGATCTGGTTGCCTGCTTGATTGGTCAGCAGTTTGGGACCAAGATCGCCAACCGTGGCAAATTCATCTTGATCAACATAACCATTCAATAATGAGCCATGGATTTCTTCTACCAGCTGATCGTTATCGCCTGACTGCAAGCGTTTTAAAATCTTACCGTAGTCAACGCCAGCCATTGTTAAAACGCCGCCTTTCCCAGATCAGCCTGGGCAATGGCTTTGGCAATCGGCAAGTCGGCGTCGGCCCAGTGCAGCTGCATCAGCTCTGCTTGATCACACCATTTAACTTGACTATGAGCAATCAGATCAAAATGATGCGTATCCAGTTTGGCATAATACACCGTCAAGTGAATCTCGCCAAAATCATATTGTTTGATGGCGGTTGGCGCGGCTTGGCGTCCAACTTCAATCTGATCATTGAATTCTTCTCTTAACTCACGCTTTAAGGCTGTTTGAGGATCCTCGCCCGGCTCAATCTTGCCCCCAGGAAACTCCCACAATGCGCCTAAAATACGATCATCACTGCGTTTGCTTGCTAAAATCTGGTGCTGCTCATTTAAAATGGCAGCTCCCACAACATATATTTTTTTGGTCATGTTTACTGATTCCTTTTTGCATAGATTAGTTTCATTATAAAGCGCGCCAATAATTGGATCCAGCGACTTTTTAATCTTCATTGTGAAAGCGTTTTGATTAAAATAAAATTAAAAAATCATCAGAATTTTGCTTGCTATTCATTTTTTTAAGTGATATATTAATGCCAACGAAATTTACGAGTGGTCGTCAAGTAGAGCTGCACCTCAGCGTTCAGAAAACCGGTGGTCGATGCGAACCGGACAGGGTGTCTGTTGCGAAATACCCGACAAAATAAGCCCGTACGGATTGGGCCGGTACCGTTAGCAACTGGCAAGAGTGAAAAGCTGTTATTGACTCTTTTCAGTTGGGTGGTACCACGTTTAGGCGTCCCGATTAGATTTAATCTAGTCGGAGCGCCTTTTTTATTTGCTCGAGGGGGAGAAAATTATGAAACGATATTATCGTCATTATCTGCAATCCAAATGCCGTTAAACAAATTAGCTTAAAAACATGAGGTGTCGATAATATGACTAAGAAAATTGAATTTAAAGAATCTGTTGCAATCCTGTTGATTATGTTGGTCATCTTGGGCAGTGGCGTAATTGGCTTCGGTCTTTCACCACAGGTACCGGTCTTGACCGTGATCGCGTTCCTGGTCTTCTGGCTGGCCCTGCGCCACGTATCTTGGGATGACATTATGAAAGGAATTACCAAGGGAATCTCCACTGCCATCATTCCCATCTTTATCTTTATTCTGATTGGGACTTTGATTGCCGTTTGGATTCAAGCCGGAATTATTCCTTCACTGATGGTCCTGGGCTTTCATTTAATCAGTGCTCGTTTCTTCGTGCCATCGGTCTTCATTGTCTGCTCGCTGGTCGGACTGGCCATTGGCTCTGGCTTCACCACCATCTCAACCGTAGGAATCGCCCTGTTTGGGATGGGATCAACCTTAGGCGTTAACCCAGCTTTAACGGCGGGGGCCATTATCTCCGGTGCCGTTTTTGGTGATAAGATGTCGCCGCTTTCGGATTCGACCAACCTGGCATCGGCTGTTGCTGAAGACGACTTATTTGATCATATTAACAATATGATGTGGTCCACCATCCCCGCTTTCTTGGTTTCCCTGATCGTCTTTTTCTTCTTGGGTCAAAGCAACAAGGGAACCTCGCTTGCCAGCATCGCTTCAGTAAGTTCGACTCTGACTAAGCATTTTGCCGTTTCCTGGTGGGCAGCACTGCCAATTATTTTAATGTTTGTCTGTGCCTGGAAAAAACTGCCAGCCATCCCCACCCTGTTTTTAAATATTATCGTTTCAACCGTGATGATCTTTATCAACAATCCACAGTTGGGCGTCGCTAAATTTGCCACGTTGATTGAAAGCGGCTTTGTCTCCAAGACTGGCAACAAGGCCGTCGACGCGCTGCTGACCCGGGGCGGCATCTCCAGTATGATGGGCACCGTTTCTTTGATCATCATGACCCTGGCGCTTGGTGGGATCTTGATGCATATGGGAATCATTGAAAGCGCCATGAAGCCTTTAGTGGCTAAATTAAACAAGCCAGGTCGTCTGATTACGGCAACGATCTTTGCGGGAATCGGCGTCAACCTGTTCGTCGGCGAGCAGTACCTTTCCGTCATCCTGCCTGGGAATGCCTTCAAGCCAGCCTTTAAGCGCATTGGTCTTTCCTCGTTGGCATTGAGTCGGACGCTGGAAGATGGTGGCAGCGTCATCAACTACCTGATTCCTTGGGGCGTGGCCGGTTCATTCGTCGCCTCTGCCCTGGGTGTCCCGGTATTGGAATTCCTGCCATTCACCCTGTTTAGTCTGTTATCGCCACTCTTCTCAATCTTGAGCGGTTTTTCAGGTATCGGTCTCAAATGGCAGCCTGGTCACGGACCAAAAGCATAATAAATATGAAGAAAACTGCCGAGTTGATAATCAGCTCGGCAGTTTTTTATTGGTTTGCCGCGTTAACGAAAAGACGGGCTAAAAGCAGTTTTATCAGCTGCTGCAATTGAACACGCTAATTATTATGAAACACATCCAACTAGTACACTGACATTATCCCAAAACTTGCCGAAACCCGATCGCACCTGCTTTCATCTGATTCAGTTACCGGCAATCTTAAACCGCTGGTGTAAAAGTCAAAATTAATTGCAACCATTTTAATGGCATCCATATCGTGATTGACTACTCGCTGTCTCTAAAAGCTAAAGCAGATCATACCAACGCGGTAATTTTACTCGCAATATTTGACAGGTGAAATCCTGCTCCATGACACATTATGAGTATCATTAACCACTCATCATTACTATTAGCCAAACAGCCATGAGAGAATGAGCTGCTCGTCAGTTTGTGAAGAAAATCAGGTTTGATAAGCTGTCAGCCCGGAAACTACCTACTATTCCTTGGTTTTTCGCGGAAAGTAGGCAAATGTATATTCGACCGGCGCGACTTTACCTACTATTAATGCCTTTTGCCAAAATAGTAGGTAATGAGATTTTTGTCATATGTATTATGCAAAATTATTTGCATAATACATGATGATCACCATTTCTTTCCCGGTACGAGCCGCTTGACGTCAAACAAAAAAACCGAGATACAGTCAGGATCATCCCTTCTGTATCTCGGTTTTACGGTTTCGCCATTTCACACATTGATCATTGGCATTTTACATTTCAAATTAGCTCAGTCCTGTTCTGCTGACTCTGAGAAAGTGATACTGAGGTTAGGAAGTTCGTCCGCAAATAAGACTGATCCGATCAGAATGCAAATGTCGCAATCACCAATCTGCTGCCCACAATGCCAAACCGCTTATTGATAGCAGTTGAAAAACTAGATTCAGCACGACACCGCTTGATTACAGCAGTTGAATGCCAGCTTTTTCACACTTTTCTCGCATGTCTTCTGGCCAGATGCTTGCCTGAACCTCGCCAACGTGTGCCTTACCTAACAGCAGCATGCACAGCCGTGACTGACCAATCCCGCCACCAATCGTGTATGGCAGTTCATGGTTCAACAGCATCTTGTGGAATGGCAGTTCGGCACGAGCTTCTTCGCCGGCTTCCTTAAGCTGGTAGCGCATTGCATCTTCATCAACCCGAATCCCCATGCTGGATACTTCCAACTTGCAGTCAAGCGGTTCATACCAGAAGATAATGTCGCCGTTCAAAGACCAGTCATCATAGTCAGGGGCGCGGCCATCATGAGGCTTGCCGGAACGACGCAGCTTGTCACCGATCTTCATAACAAAGACACAGCCGAGTTCCTTGGCAATCCGATCTTCACGTTCCATTGGCGTCAGATCTGGCCAGCGATCCTCCAATTCCTGCGTCGTAACGAAGTGGATCTCGTCTGGCAGATGATGAACGGCTTGCGGGAACTTATACCAGACTTCATGTTCCATGTGCTTGATAACCTTAAAGATTTTGCGGACCGTAGCCTTCAAGGTTTCTTCGGTTCGTTCTTCTTTAGCGATCACCTTTTCCCAGTCCCATTGGTCAACGTAAATGGAGTGGAAGTTGTCCAGATCTTCATCTTTGCGGATGGCGTTCATGTTGGTGTAGAGGCCTTCATGCATCCCAAAGCCGTACTTCTTTAAAGCATAGCGTTTCCACTTAGCCAGCGAGTGCACGACTTCAATCGTTTCGCCTGGCAGTTCCTTCATCGTGAATGAAACCGGCTGTTCTACCCCGTTTAGGTTATCGTTCAAACCAGTTTTCTTTTCGACAAACATTGGCGCACTCATCCGCTGCAGGTTCAATTCACGACCAATTTCATCTTGGAAGGTTTCACGAATGTAGCGAATAGCGGCTTCAGTCTCACGGACTGACAGCTTTGGATCGTAGTGTTCTGGAATAATCAGACTCATAATAAAAATCTCCTTGAAACTTAGACTTGAGGGCAAAATAAAAAGCCTTTTGTCCCCGTAGTTTCATGGGACGAAAGGCTTTATTCCGCGGTGCCACCCAAGTTGTCCAGAGATATCCAGACCGCTTTGTTCAGAGCACAAACATGCTCCATCGACTGTAACGTGTCGAAAACGTCTGAGCCTACTTTGGACGCATCCATTTGGGTCAGCAACGCGGGGAAGTGTTTTTCGCTGTATCAGGGTCGGCCAAGTTCCCATTATCCTTGGCTCACTTTACGAATGAAAACAGCTACTCGTCTTTCTCATGGTTTTTCAAAACTGTTTGATTGCTTTTTATTTTAATCCATTCTTAGTTTTTTGCAAGTAGTTTTTTAATTTTTTAATGGTTTTGCTTAAAATCGCCAAGCTGATCAGCCATGCAGCTACCTCCAAAACATCATCATAATCATCAGCACGACGGCAATGATCACGACCAGATTCTGTCAACCACCATCGGCTAAAGTCGATGGCTTGTGGGCGAACACCCCAGTATTGAGTATCCGAACCACAATTTGCATAGATACGGACGATTTAC